>ODAI013808151.1_pt1 | contig 14123 bp, 12 predicted proteins | sample 1539321 | NCBI WGS metagenome assembly ODAI01 (sample SAMN02144231, study PRJEB22623) | gut metagenome | biome: sheep rumen | host: Ovis aries | place: New Zealand
CTCGTCAAGCCCCGTGTACCTGCAGATCGTCGGCACGCTCATGGAAAGAACGTTGCTGCCTTCCAGCTGCCATCGAAGGAGTGCGACGAGCACAGCCCACTCCTGCCCCGAGGCTCCCGACTGAACCATGGCGTGCACGATCGGACCCCAGACGCGAGAGTAAGAGGGGCGATTCCTCGGACATGCTAGTCGAGCCCTGCGTATTCGCGAAGGGCGCGGCGATTGATGCGCCACTGGTACCCCACGCGCACGGCCGTGATTCTTCCCTCTAGGCAGAGCCTGTTCACCGTCCGCGCGGACACGTTTAGCATCCTCGCGGCCTCCCTTATCGATATGAGCTCGGGCTCTCGCGCGTTTCTCGTTGTCATCTGTTGCACCATCTTTCCTCCCTGGATACGGTTCCGCTTGGATGGCAAAGATGGTCGCAGTTGACATTCTTTCAGTTTCTCGGCGGCGAGCGACAAGTGTCCCTAAGTGTCCCTAAGGAGCCGAGTCATGGAATCTCCATCAGTCGAGGTCCCAAAGAGGCTCAGATGCATCGGAATGGTCGGCGCTTCCAGCTACGGAGTCCAGACGGTCGAGGAACACTCCGCGGGAGCCCGTAAGGCCTTCCATGAGATATCTAGCCGCCCTCCTCGTCCCCTCGTAACCGATGAGGAGATACTTCACGGACTCGATAGCCTCAACGAGGTCGAGCACCTGCAGGGGATCGTCCGTAGCTTTTTGTGCCGCTCGGGCGATCGTGTTGAGAGCTGCCGTTGCTTGGTTGAGGTTTATGCCCACCTTTCGCAGTTGGTAGGCAATCTTAGATGCGGAGGCACGGTCGAGGACGATGACGGTGTCGCCAGTGATATCCAGCTCGTCCGCGACGGAAGCGTGCGTTATGAGCGTACGTATGACATCCGTCTTCGTGAGCCCGGTATCAAGTGCGAGCCTATCGAGCATATTCATTTGCTCTTCTGTTAGCCGAGCTTCCAGCCTCCTGAGCTCTCCCATGTATGTGCCTCCTAGGGGCGCGGGGCATCCCCCGCAAACGTCCGCCCGCCCGAGCAAGGGCGAGCCCTAGCCGTACAGACGAAGTCTGGCAGGCCGAGGGCATTGCCGTAGCGCCGTTGGCGAGGATGGCGGACGTTTGCTATTGCGGCGGCGAAGCCGTACGGAATAGGCAGCTTGCTTTACAAGCTGCCATGACGGACGTACGCAATAGGCTACTTGCTCAACACTTCGGTGGTGGTCAAGTAGCCGTACGAGACACTAAGCTTGGGCGGTCTTCTCTGCATAGAGCTTGAACAAGTGCGCGACGATCTTCTCCTCGTCACCGTTGAAATTAACGCCATAAGCCGCTTCGACGGCGTCGCGGCATACGGTGCTACGGCAGCATACGTCCTCGAAGTCGGAGACCTGAGACCAATGCCATGGGAGATTGCGACTCCGACTAGGTTCAACAGCCGACGCGAGGACGTACGATATCGAAAGGAACGTCTCACGATAGACGACGTGATGTGGGAGCGGGGAATCCCTGTGACGCGTCCGGAGCGGACGATTAGCGATCTTGTTGAGGACAATCTCGATCTTTCACTGGTATCTGATGTTTTCCTCGACTCGGTGCGAAGGTACGGCTCGAGCAGATTCGATATATCCAGGCTCGAGGCCTTGCTTGGTCCTGTGTGGTTCCGCGAGCTCTGCCAAGCCTCTGGTCTGGAAGCTGGAGGCCCTCTGGAGCTTTTGAGGCTCGACGAGCTCGGCCATATCGCAATACGGAAGGCAGGAACTGTTGACAGCATATAAGTCACCACGTGCTTTGGAGATGGCCATCAAGAAGGCGCGTTATGGAATCATAAGGCGCTGAGATGGTTAGATGGTCAAAGATAGCTGGAACTAAGCCGCATATTGTGGAGGGTCTTGGTGATGGAATCGCCCCAGTTTCTGGTCGTGCGAACGGTCGAGAATCTATCCTCGCATCTTGCGCTCTGGGTCATCCTGGTCTCTTTGGCACTTTTTGCAAAGAAGGCTAGCGAGTTGCCTATCCTGCGCAAAGGCACGACGATCGACAGTGACAGTGGAATTTCCGGCGGAGGGACGCAGGTCCACGGACATCCCATCACCCTGACGTGCCAAGATGTCAGCTTAGGCGCAATCATCTTCGATAGCGAGGAGGGTGAGAGGGCCATCACGTACATTCCTTCGTCTCTTGACGCCGGAAAGCTGATTCTCAGGAACGTGTCGTATGTATATGCCATCTTCGAAAGCGACGCCCTTGTGGCGGATGTGACTCGCAAAGCGCGCGTTCATGCGATCAAACGAGGCGACATAGCCCTTATACTATCGAATAGGCACATCGGAATGAATAAAAGGACATACGTTGAGATTGATATCTACAATCGCGCGAGCATGGGATTCTTGCGTAGATGCGTGATTATTGGTCGGCTTGACCACGACAGTATGGAGAGCATCTGCAACATTAAGGCAGAGGACAGCTTTACCGGATCTGGTCCGGTGGGCAAGCTGCGGATTTCCCTGAGCTCATAGTGCTAGAGATAGGAAACGAGTATCCGCAAATGAGCCGGAAGACGCATTTACTGTTTGTGTCCAACCCCTTTGCTAGAATCTGTGCATCTTAGGTATGGGATGGGAATGAGAAGGTGTCTCCATGAGTGAGAGCATCGTGCTGCTTGAGTCATCGGGTCAAGAGGTCATATAATTCGACCCGATGACTAGATGGGGGAGAGGCCATGGGGCTGTTCAACAGGCAGGAAAGCGAGAAGAAGAATCTGGATCGTCTCACCAGGGGCGCTGATCGGGTGGCTGCGATGCTCATGGGCACCTTACGCGGACCACAGGGCGTCGACCTGAAGTTTCCGCTGCTGTATGCCTCGGGTCTCGCGGGCTACGCCTGCCGTCAGGCCGTCAAGGCGCTAGGCGGGCATGTCGCCGTCATCACGACCAAGGACGACAAGACGTACTACTACGGCGAAGCCGTCAACAAGTACCTGATGGAGGACCACCTGAGCGTGCTCTCGTTTGTGAACGCCGTAAGCAACCTCAAAGAGGAGCAGGTAGCAGGTATTGCTGTGGAGATGACCAACAGCTTGGGCTCCGACAGGTTCAACATCTGGGGCATGACGCCTGAGAGCGTCTATCCCAAGATCAAGGAATGCTGGGACGGCATCTACAACAACATGACCGCGAACTACTGCAAGGATCCGTCCGAGTGGCCGATGCTGTTTGGCATCACCACGCAGATGATCATCCTGAAGGCGATCGAGGCGGGCGCTGGGGCGGAGGAGGCGGGGCTCATGGCCATGCAGTGCGCCTACGTCATCTCGAAGATGGACGACGACTCGCTGTAGTAAGCCGTGCATTTGGATTGGTCCAAGTGTTGAACGAAGGTCACTCTTCAAAACCTCGTTAAGCTTTGATCTGATACAGAGAACTAGTACTCATGAGGCAAAACGCGCACAACGTATTGATTCATGACCTATGAGACAAAGACGGCAGTCAGCCAGCCAGAACTCACATGGAAGCCTCATACTTCTCGATGCGACGAAGGACGAGCCAGCCGTGGAAGGCCTTCGCCGTGAGGGACGCCAAGACCAAGCCGCCGGCGACCATGCCGACTCCGACACCGAGGAGCAGATACTCTTTCTCGAGGTCCCAGATGGCGTAGAACGTGAGAAGGAGTGCGCCCATGCCAAGCAGCGTCAGCGTGAGGATGCTGTAGGCAATCCATTGCTGCAACAGCTCCTTCTTGGTCATTCGCGCGGTTTCGATGGCGTAGGCGGTTGTCTCAGAGTATGTCTCGCACGTGTCGAGCCCCGCTGGGTCAGGGCCGATCTCCTCGAGCGCAGACGCATAGTCTTTGTAGCGGATATGCGCAAGGCTGGCGGAGAACCATGCGCCAGAGGCGAAGCCGACGAGCGGGAGGATGCCATGGAGCTTCCTGGTGATCACACAGGCGATTGCCATGATGACACATGCGACCAGTATGAGCAGGTACACTATCGCCAGTCCCCGGTACAGACCCCTGGCGTCCTTGATTTGCTGGTAGAGCGCCTTGTCGCGCTCGGTTGCTTCGCTCATAAGACCTTCGTCTCCTTGGAGAACGCGTCCAACTCTCCCTACTGAGATCCGATCGCAAAGTGATGGGTCTCTTCCCATTGTCGGCGCTGGACCACGTCAGCAGTACGGTTGACGTGATCATACACCACCGACCATTGCGTGTTGCTCGTAATGTCGTCGGGATTGGGAAGCTGTGAGGCCTCACGCAAGCAATCCCATACCGTCTCGAGGCGGTACTCGCCATCCTCGCGGCACAGGATGTCGAGAATGGTCTCGTAGCGGTCATATCCGTGTCCGAACTCGGAGGCGTTGTCGGTCAAGCTCACGTCCTGCCCGTACATGATGTAGAAGTTCGTTACGACGTTGCTCGGCGTCACGGTCATCGTGCGTTCGGGCGTCTTGCAGTCGTATTCCACCACAACGGCCTTGCCCGTGACATCGCTGATGAAGAAGTGATAGTCACGCCCCATGAGGGCAATCATGTCGTAGCGGGAGAGCAGGTCCACCGCCTCGTCGGTCGTTGCGGCGCGGTCGAGAACGAGGCGCATGACGAGTGATGTGGAAAGCTTTGGCTTGCCTGTGTGCTGTGCCGTCGGTTTGCTGTCGAGCGTGAGCACCGATACCGTGACGCCCTGGCTGTTGATGCCGTCCAGGCAGATGAACGGTGTCGTGAGGCATGCCAGGCGCTTGACGAGGCTTGTCGTGGGATCGACCACGCCGATGTTGTCGAGGGCCGCAAACGCGATCGACTCGTATCCGTCCTTGGGCGTGCAATGCACGAGCATCATCGAGGTGTCGCGCTTGAAGTCGTAGTTGCGACCCGTGAGCCACATGCCATCGACAGTCTGTACCTGCAGCGCGCTGCACCCGAACGACGGCACGTCGATGTGTACCGGCACGAACGGCAGCGACTCTGCAAGCACCGCCTGCACGTAGCCCGCAGAGTCCTCGTAGCCACTGCGTTCGATGCGGTCGATGTCGTAGTCGTACGTCACATCCATGGCGTAGATGCCGTAACCGTCCTCGCTACGTGCGACCTCGCGAATCGAGGCCGCCGTCTGCAGGCGGGTTCGATACAGCGCTGCCAGAGCCCCCGTCGCACCCGCGAGGGCTGCAAGGACTATCTTGCCTACCTTCACTATCGCTCTTCCAACAGCGTGAAGAACTTGATCAGGTCGGGTTTGTCGAGCACGCGCACAGGCTTGAGCTGGTTCTCGTTGATGCCCATCTCGTACATCTTCATCTCGCGATGGAACTGGAACGTTTGCGCCTGGAGGAAGATGAGCTTGGGCTCGCCCATGTTGCCGCCTGTCACGTAGTGTGCATACGACGTGGACGCGCGCACGAGTTCCTGGGCCAAGATGGCCTGGCACTCGTCGTAGCGCTCCTTCGGCACGATCTCCTCAGGTTCCAGGAGCACCACGTAACGGCCCGGCTCTGCGTCGCGATCAGGATACATGCAGAAGTCGATCACGTTGATGCCGGTCTTTCGCTCGAAGGAACGAACGGCGGAGAGGAGGTGGTCCTCGGTGAACTTCTCGCCTGCGATGGAGACGATGTTCTTCTTGCGGTACTTGAAGGTGATCATGGGCGATTCGTTGTAGAAGCCGATGACGCGGATGACGTCGCCCATGCGGTACCGATAGAACCCGGACTGGTTGGTGATGACAAGCTCGTAGTCCTTGCCCTCCTGCACCTCGTCTAGGAGGACCGTCTTCGCGTCGGGAGCCTCGTCATCATCCTTGCCGTTGACGACAGGAATGAACTCGAAGAAGCAGCTGTCTGGCAGCATGACGTAGCACTGGTCGTGCGGATGGCGCGCGACGCCAAAGATGCCCTCGGAGGACACGTAGCTCATGGTGTAGTAGGGGATGGAGCGCCCGCTGTATTCCTGCAGCTTGCGCGCGTAGGAGCTGAAGTTGCCGGCCCAGATTGACGAGATGCCCGAGAGCTTGGGCCAGATGCGCAGCATGATGGTCTGGTCGAAGCCCTTCTCGAACTCGCGCTCAAGCTCGTCGGCGCGCAGGGGGTCGGGTACGAGCTGGGCCTCCAGTGTCGCGCGCAGGTCGTCCGGCATGAGGACCTCGGAGTTGATCGTGCCTTGTCGGATGTCCTCCACGACCATCTTCCACTCTTCCTTGATGTAGTTCATGAGGTCGAGCAGTGCCGGGATGTAGGGGCCCACGATCTGTGTCACATTGCGTTGGGCCAGGCCGTAGCGGGCGTGCAGGTACTTGAAGTTGGCGCTACCGGTGCACTTGAACACATCGAGCGGGGTGCATGCGAAGTAGGGCATCGCCTTAAGCGCCTCGTCGTTGAGGCATGCCGCGCTGATTGAGCCGAACATCGTGCCATTGGGCAGCGGCGTCTGGGCGAAGTTCATCATGGCGAGCCAATACCCATCGGGAACGCCCTTGAGCATGGTGTTCTTGTAGAACTCAGACACCACCGAGACGAACATGCTCGAAGAGTGCTCGCGGAACACCTGCAGGCCCTTGTCGGAGACGGGAATCTTCTTGGGAGCGCCAGAGGTGCCCGAGGTGCTGGCGTAGTACACCACCGGATACGCCGTGAGGATGTTCTTCTCGTCATGTTCCGCCATGCGCGTGATGGCATCCTCGTAGTCCTCGTACGTCGTCAGGGGCAGCCGCTCCCGATACGTGTCGATGTCATGGATGCTGGCGAAGTCGTACTGCTTGCCGTACTCGGTGTCCTTGTTGTCTTCGAGCAGGCGGAAGAGCAGGTCGCGGTTGGCCTGTTCCGCCACGCGGCTGCTTGCGTCTGCCGCGTGCAGCACCTTGTACGACCGCTGCTTGAGCACTGTCGACACCACATGGTTCATCTGGTCCTTGGCGACCGTCCCGACGGTCTTACCTACGGTTTGGCCAACGGCGTCCCTAATGGCCGCTGCCTGGCTCAGGGTATCTTTGATTGACATGGCTGGCACCTACTCTATGGTGATGAACTGTGCGAGCTTTGTTACGGTAAGGACTTCCATGACATCGGGAAGCGCATTGCGCACATGCACGGCGCCTGGCTTTCCGAGTGCCTTTTGGGTGGCGAGCAGGACGCGCAGGCCGGCGCTGGAGATGAATTCCATGGAGGCGAAGTCGAACACGACCGTTGTCACCTCCGCAAGAGACTCGTTCACCACGTCGTGGAACTCAGATGCGTTGATAGCATTGACGCTACCCTCAGGCGCAATGGTGAGCGTCGTCCCCTCGACGGTTTTCCGGAATGTGGTCATGTTCATTCCCCCCCCTGCGTTGACGTCTGATGCCAAGGAACCCTCATGGGACAGCTTGTGCGATTCGGCGGGCCTGCGCAGTGCCTGCGTCACACGTGTCTCGCCGAATAACACAAGCTGTTTATGACAGCATCTAGGCAAATTATGGCATACCAATGTTGTCTACAATCACATGCAAGGAGACGGCAGCGGCGAAAGGTGCGAGGATGCGCGATGTCCTGTTTTGGAGGGGTTTGCTGGCTCCCGAAGGTCCTCGCATGCGTGCCCTGTGCTTTGCGGCGGTGCTGGCGATCAGCGTGTCCATGAGCTTCTTGCAGTTGGGTTTCGTGTCCATTGCGCCCTTCGGCGCCCGGTTGTGCTACGCCATGGGCCTGCTGATTCCGATCGTAGTGGGATCGCTTCTGCTTGGGGCCTGGCTCGGCGCGCTCGGTGGCCTCCTCTCTGCCGTGGCGATGTGCGTCCATGCCTGGCTCGAGCCGCTCAACATCGTGGAGAAGTGCCTCGTGCTCATCGTGCCGCCGGTCTTTGTTGCGCTGTTCACGCTGGTGGGGTTGGTTGCCGGCCTCCTCTTTTCCGTGGCGCTTCGCAACGAGCCTAGCGGGATCAATCGTCACCTCTTGCTTGTGGGTGCCTGCATTGTCCCGGCGATCGCGGCAACCATCGTCTTTGACGTAAGCGTGCGTGCTGGCATCTATGCCACGTTCTTCACGCTTACCGAGCTGGGATCTCCGCCCGCCCAGGTAGTATGCGACCTTGTCCTGATGGCATGCGCCACGCTGGTTTGCGATTATGTGGCCATGCGTTGGTACGAGCGCCGTCAGTACATGGGCGTACGCACCATCGTGCGAACGCAGATGATCGTCGTGCTCGCTGTCGTCTTCGTTGCCACCCTGGCCGCATGCTTTGTGGCCATCACGCGCGCCGATCGCAAGGACGCGTATCGCAGCATGCAATCGACGCTCGCATACGTGCGCGACCAGTGCCTTGGCCGATGGGCACGTGTCGAGGAGCTGGAGGCGACGGGCGAGCTCGGCAAGCTCTCCAGCGACGCGCAACGTGCGATTGCGGATGACGTTTCCGTACGAAGCGCCGTGGAAGAGTACTCGCAGGACCTGGGTACGCTTGTCATTGTCAGAGACGGTGTGGTGTTCTGCTCGAACAATAATGCATATCCTGCGGGCGAAGTCTTTCGGGACGCCTTTGGGCAGGACGGCACAGAGTTCGTGGCGTCACTCGCCCGCACGGCCTCCATGGAACAGACCCTCATGGTCAACGCCGTTGACAGGACGGAGCTAGCCTACGCTTGTGGCGTTGCCGTAGACGACGACTGCTACGTGCTTATGGAGAGAGGCTTTTCCAGCGTCTTTGACCATCGACGCGAAACCATGGCGGGAGCCACGTTGGTGGCAATCGCCATGATTGCGGTCACGTACTATCTGGGCTCTCGTCTGTTGCAGAAGGTGCTCATCGGGCCGATCGACCGCACAAACGCCTCGCTCGAGCAGATCGTGCATGGAGACCTTGAGGTCATCTTGAGCGAGACGGGAAGCGTCGAGTTTGCCTCACTTTCGGCCGAGATCAACGAGACGGTGGACCGACTCAAGGGATGGATCGGTGAGGCAGAGCGGCGCATGGAGAGCGAGCTTGCCGCTGCGCGTGCTATCCAAGAGAGTGCGTTGCCCACGGTCTTTCCTTCGATTCCCGATGCCTTCGAGCTGTACGCCTCCATGGAGCCCGCACGCGAGGTCGGTGGCGACTTCTACGACTTCTTCATGCTGGACGACCACACGGTCGGGTTTCTTGTTGCTGACGTGAGCGGCAAGGGCGTTCCTGCGGCGCTCTTCATGATGCGAGCAAAGAACGAGCTTGCCAGTCGCATGCAATCGGGCATCGACCTGCTCGAAGCCATGATGCTGACAAACGAGCATCTGTGCGAGGGCAACGATGCGCTTACCTTTGTCACGGTGTGGGCGGCAACGTTCGACTGGAGCACGAACACGCTGACGTTCGTGAATGCCGGGCACAATGAGCCGCTCCTGTTGCGGGACGGACGCTGGGAGTGGTTGCGCGGTAGCGATGGTCCCATCATGGGGTTCTCGGAGTTTGCCGTGTTCGAGAAGCGCACGCTTACGCTTGCCGCCAACGACGAGCTGCTTCTCTTTACCGATGGCGTGACGGAGGCCATGAACGCCGATTCCAAGCAGTACCGCGAGGCGCGCCTCAAGGAGCTGGTGGAACAGAACGTCGAGCTTGCCCCACGCGACCTCGACGCAGCGATCCGTGCCGACCTGGCAACGTGGGCGGCCGGAGCAGAGCAGTCGGATGACATTACTATCCTGGTCTTCCGCGTGTGCTAGCTGCTAGGGAAGAGAAGAGGGTGAAGACAGGCTTGCGGGCTACTACTCGTGTTAGGGCACGATACTCGAGACCATGAGTGGCCCTCGCCGAAGCTCAACTGTGCGGCCTGCACACAATAGACTATCATTGCCACTATGCAGGCACATCAAAGGATGAGCTATTGGCGATGATGGAGGAAGCACATGAGAGGTAAGACGAATTCCTCGGCGGCCTTCTTACTCGATGCCATGTATGCCTCCCGCGTGCGAGCCAGTCACGGGTGACATTATCGCAGACCCTCCGGACACATGAGGAGCCTTGCGGGTGAGCGTGTCCACGCTTCACAGGGTTTCGACGCTGCTACAACATAGAGAAGCCGTAGCATGGTTGTACGGTCATGCGAAGCTCCTCAGCTCCTGTGGGGCGAGCCTCCTGCCCATGACCTCGTCTATCGTCATGGCGGCCGCCCGCTTGGCGTCTGCGTCTGCGCTCGCGTAGATGTTGAGCGTCATTGCCGCGTTGGCGTGTCCCATGATGGAGCTCACGGTCTTGACGTCGATTCCCTCGGCGATTGCGAAGGTGGCGAAGGTGTGCCGGAGGTCGTGGAAGGTCGGCCTCCTGCCTTGTGTTCCCACGAGGCCCATGGAGTCGGCGAGGGCCTTCCAAGGCCTCCAGAGGCCATGCGGCTTCATGAACGAGCCGTCCACCTCACCGAGGACGTAGATCTGGGACATGCGCTCCTCCGAGGGCTCGAGGCCCGCGATGATGAGCTCAGTCTCCTGAGCGTCCTTCCTAGCCTTCAGCTTCTCCGCAAGGGCGATCGTGAGGGGGATGTCTCGCACGCTCGTGCGCGTCTTGGGAGGCTTGACGTAGTACTTTCCGTTGTCGCGCGCCACGGACCTCCTCACCCAGAGGGTGCGGCTCTTGAGGTCCACGTCGGCCCACCTGAGGCCGCAAAGCTCGCCCTCGCGCATTCCTGTGGAGAGCGCCATGAGTACGGCGAGGTTGAAGGGGGTGTCCGCGGCAGCGTCGAGGTACGTGAGGAGCGCGCGCCTCGTGCGCTCGCTGAGGGCGTTGGGCATGGGGTCCTCCGCCTTGGGAGGCCTCACGGCGGAGAGCGGGTTCCTGGGGATGAGGTCGGCCTGGACGGCCTGCTCGCAGGCGCTCTTGAGTAGGACGTGGGCCTTGCGTACCGTGGTGCCCGAGAGGCCGTCCTTGAGAAGCTTTGCCTCCCACGCCCTCACCTGGGCAGCGTTTAGCTCCGAGAGGCGGATCCTGCCGAGGCCGTTGGAGACGTTCTTGGCGTAGCAGCGGTAGCCGTTGATGGTGGAGCGCTCGAGCGAGCGGGACCTGTCGAGGTCGGATATGTAACTCTCGAGGTACTCGTCCACTGTCATGGTTGCCTTGGCGACCTCCGCCTTGCGCTCGTGCTCCTCCTCGAGCGCGATCCTCATCTCCGCGAGCTCTCGCTTTGCCTCGGAGATGCCTTGGGCCTTTAGCGTGCGAACTGTCTGACGCCACTCGCCGTCCTTGTCCTTGTACTTGAAGACGCCCCTGAACGGAGGCTTCTTTCCACGAATGAAAGCGTTGGTGAAGTGCATAGAATCCGTCCCCTCGCCTTGCACCAAACGTGCACCAAATCGCTTGGTGCACGTGCACCAAACTCGGGCGTCGAGCCCTTCCGGTCATGGCGAAGGTTACACGGCATTGCGCCTTCTACGTGGCGATATCCGCGAGCGTGTTCACGCCTGGCGAGGAAGTTTCCCAGCGTGTCCCGCTGGGGGTCAAGGGGTCGCTGGTTCGAATCCAGTCCACCCGACCAGAATTTTCGGAGGTCGCACATGTTGCGACCTTTTTTGTTTGCTCAGCCACGTCGGCGTGCGGCTGAACAGGCCGTACCTCTCGAATTCGCCGGCCGTGGCCGGGTTCTCGATCACCTCCTCGAGACATAAGTCGCGGAAGTGCGCGATGGTGTCGTTCGGGTAGGGCTCCTTGAGCCTCCAGAGGTAGGCGACCTCGTGTGGTTGAATCCGGTGGCTATCTCGATGTTGTCGAGCTTCTCCATCTGGCCCTCGGTGAGCCTCGCCTCGAGCCGCTTGAGTTCCGCCATGTGCTGCCTCCCAGTGGCACGGGGCATCCCCCGCAGATGTCCGCCCGTGATGGGGCGAGCCCAGATCCGTATAGACACTGCCTGAGCGGTCTCGGGCGAGCCGTGGTCGGCGTTGGCGAACATGGCGGGCGTCTCCTATTGCGGCGGCGCAGCCGTACGAAATAGGCTACTCGCTAAGAGCGGGTAGCCTAGTCGTGTACAAGCGATAGGCAGCTTGCTAAGAGTGCCAACATTGGCTGATTTGCCGTACAAGTAGCTTATGAGGTCTTCTCGGTGTAGAGCTTGAACAGGTGTGCGACGATCTTCTCCTCATCACCGTTGAAGTCTACGCCATAGGCTGCCTCGACGGCGACGTCGAGCGCACGGTGGGCCGCCCGGAGGTCCGTTGGCATGAAGTCGGGGTCATAGAGGTCTGCGAGGGACTGTCCGGGGTGAGCGTCGCGGGCATCGAGGACCTTCTGGGCACAGGCCTCAATGGTTGCCCTCTGTTCGGTTGAGGGCTCCGGCCAGATGAAGTTGTTATAGACGATTGTGTTGGTATATCGATAATCGCTCTTGAGACGCCCGCACACAATTCGCATCCAAGCGTTATGTACCTGACTCATGAGAATGCCGAATTCATAACGTCCTGCATCCGAAATGTAGTAAAGCTGGTTGCCAGTGATCATTCCAGTGGTAACAAACCCCATTGGGACATAATACCTTCGTCCGGAAGAGACGGCAGGTACCGCAATATAGCTCTCACCTTTGGGGGGCCTTACCTCGTCAAACAGCCAGGGCGTGTCGGCCTTCTTGCGGGTCGCAGCCTTCTTTGAAGCAGAGCGAAACTCCCTGACGTTGCGCACGCGTTCTGCAACGAGTGGCATTTCCTTGAGATCCGAGGGCTCAGCGTCGACGAGCCACAAACAGTAGCGAGGGATCCCGTTGATGTACTCTGCCCCCATGGAGAAGGGACGTATCCACTTTTCCGCTTTCGGCTCCTTTGAAACGAGATCATCCCGCTCATCTTGGGTGAGAAGCAAAAAACCACCATCAGTTGGCTTGCCGCCTGCGACCATCTCCATTACGTCGCACAAGGGTTTTGTCCTGCGCTCGACAAATGCGTCAGGTGCCGATGCGAGGTACCCGTTGATGTTGGCGACCTCATGGCAGTCATTGCCATCAAAGAGCTGCTTCGGTAAGACGTTTTCGCGGGAGAATCCGGCGATGATCACATGCACGTGGGCGACGTCATCAGCCTGTGAGTCCCACACGAAGGTGCGGTGGGCGAAGTCGATGTGGATGCCATCCGAGAAAAGCGGCTTCCACAAAGGTGCCACCTGCTGCCCCTGGCAGATTGAATTGGTGGAGACAAGCGCGGCGCGGATGTGATTGCCGCGCATATAGTCCGCGCTCTTCTTGTACCAGCAGGAGACGTAGTCGAGCGTTCCGCCGTCCTTGCCGAATATGCTCGCGCGGTCTTCCTTCTGCTCGTCAGAAAGATTGGAGTAGCCTATGAAGGGTGGATTTCCGCAGATGAACGAGCACTTCTCAGCTGGCACGACATCGTTCCAGTCCATGCGCAAGGCATTTCCTTGGCGAACGTTGCCGTAGTCGGTGAGGGGCAACGCCTGGTAGACGCGGTGGACGATGCTCGCGGTGTCGGCGTCCGCCTGCTTCTCGGCGATCCAGAGGGCGGTGCGTGCGACTGCGCAGGCGAAGTCGTTAATCTCGATGCCATGGAAGTTGGCGAGGGACACCTTGACCTGGTCCTCTCCGGTACCCTCGATGTCGAAGGAGATCTGGCCGTCCTTGGAGAGCTCGATGAGCACGCGGTTCTCGAGCCTGCGCAGGCACTGGTAGCTCTCGGTGAGGAAGTTGCCGCTGCCGCAGGCTGGGTCGAAGATGGAGATGCTGCCGAGCCTCTCGTGCAGGTCCTCGAGTGCCTTGGTACGGGCGCCTCCCGCGAGGGGCTTCGCACAGGCATCGGCAAATGCGGTTTCGAGGTCGTCGAGGAAGAGCGGGTCGATTGCCTTATGGATGGCCTCCGGTGTGGTGTAGTGCATGCCACCCGCACGCCTCTGGTCGTGGGATAGGCTTCCCTCGAAGATGGAACCGAAGACCGTGGGGTTGACCTCAGACCAGTCGAACTCCTGGCAGCCCTCCACGATGATGGTGGTGCGCAGGTCCTCGGAGAGCGTGGGGATGACGGTGCGCTCGGAGAAGAGGCCTCCGTTCATGTAGGGGAAGGCCTTGAGGAGGTCGCTCGCGAAGGGGTCGCGCTGGTCGTCTGGCGTGGCGAGCCACTCGAAGAGCTCGCGCAGGGCGTTCCTGAGGTAGTCTGCCGGGAAGTGCTGGACGTAGTTCCGGAATGCGTTCTGAGGTATGAGC
>ODAI014309953.1_pt1 | contig 14122 bp, 9 predicted proteins | sample 1539321 | NCBI WGS metagenome assembly ODAI01 (sample SAMN02144231, study PRJEB22623) | gut metagenome | biome: sheep rumen | host: Ovis aries | place: New Zealand
AGCCACTGCTCGCCCTGGTTATAGGGTTTGTATGTGATTTTATCGCTTACGCCTCTGCTCATATTTAAATTTTAGCAGATTTGAATTCGCTTGTAAATTTAAAATAATTAGGGCTGCCCCATACTTTTTGGACAGCCCCGAATCAGTGTGGCAATATTTTTAGTTCCTGATGATAAAGCGATGAGCTTCCAGCGTGGCCAAAAAATGAACCACCCTGTTTAGCATTTTCTCGCTTTCCTCAGGGAAGGCGTTTTTCATCTTTAAAAGCACATCGTTCACTGTGGCTTTGCCGTCGAGGGCCAGCCAGAGTTTTGTGCCGTATTTATCAAGAGAAATATGGCTTATTCTGGGCCGTTTAAATAATTTCTGAGCCAGCCAGTTGAAAAATCCTCTGTTTTCCATATCGATTTCTACAAAAGTGCCTGTCTGCCCATCGGAACCTTCCTTCTCTCTCCAGGGAAAGCCCTCGCTCCGAACGAAAACAATATCCATGTAGTTAGAAGAAAGTTTTTTAATTTTTTGTTTCATACTCTATGTAAAATAAGCAAAAGGCAAATTGTACAGTGATTTAAAAAAAACAGGCGGAAGCGGGGTTATGGCAAAAAGTCGCTTGAACTTGTTCACCGCGACTTTTATGACATGTTCACGCTGGAAGCCTGTTTTTTTTAATTCCTCTTACTTTGCCTTTTTCTTGTTGCGTGTGAAGAACACGATTGACGCCAAAAGCAAAACGAAGAAAATCACGCCGCCTGCATTTCCGAGAATACCGCCCAAGTTGATTGTCTCAAGAAGCGATTTTCCGTTTGACATAGGAACAATTGCGAATACGGCCAGCAAGATTCCGATAAGACCTTCACCTGCGATAAGTCCTGAGCCGTAGAGAACGCCTCGTTCAGTGATTGCTTTTCCTTCATCTCCTTTGTGATCAAAGAATGCGCGAAGCAAACCACCGATAAAAATCGGTGTTGAAAGGTGAATCGGAAGGTAAACGCCTATTGCTACAGGAAGAACCGGAATTCCGATTACTTCGACTGCGATTGCAATTCCCACGCCAATGAGAACAAGAGTCCAGGGGAGAGAACCGCCCATAACGCCCTCTACAACAAGTTTCATCAGCGTTGCCTGTGGAGCAGGAAGTTCCTTTGAGCCGAAGCCCCATGCTGCATCAAGAAGATACATGATTCCGCCGATAGCGAATGCTGAGACAACACAGCCAACAAGCTCGCCAATCTGCTGATTGCGGGGAGTTGCGCCCACGATATAACCGGTTTTTAAGTCCTGTGAGATATCGCCTGCCATTGCCGCAATAATACTGATGATTGTTCCGATACAAATCGCGCTTGTCATGCCTGCGATTCCCGTGTGTCCGCTTGATTTAAGAAGAGCCGTTGCGATAATCAAGGTCGCGATTGCCATTCCTGAAACCGGATTGTTTGAAGAGCCGACGAGACCGACCATGCGGCTTGAGACCGTAGCGAAGAAAAATCCGAAAATCACGATAATCAGGGCACCTAAAAATCCCACCGGAATGACAGGGAGAATCCAAATGACGAGGATAATCACAAGTGCCATTATGAGAAGCAATTTTGAAGGCATGTCTCGATTCGTGCGAACTTCAACGGATTCTTTGTGACCGAAGCCTGAGATTGCTTTTTTGAATGTCGAAATTATGGTCGGCATTGATTTAATGAGGCTGATGATACCTCCTGTAGCTACGGCACCTGCTCCAACATATCGGATATAGCTGCTCCAAATCCCCCATGCGCCCAATTCTGAAACTGGAGCTTTTGCCGGCGGGAAAATAGATGATGAACCGAAAAATGAAATCAAAGGAATGACGACGAACCAGCCGATTACGCCACCCGTGAACATGAGAGAAGCGATTTTTTTGCCGCAAATATAGCCGACGCTGGCAAGGGCAGGAAGGACATCTGCGCCGAATCCTGTTCCCAATGGTTTGATGCTCCAGTCGATTTCAGAAGGAAATAGGCAGAGGCCGTCAGCGATGAATTTGTAAAGAGCCGACACTCCAAGACCTGAGAAGACGATTTTTGATTTTTCGCCGCCTTCCTCACCAGCGAGCAAAACTTCGGCACAAGCCGTGCCTTCAGGAAAGGGGAGTGTGCCGTGTTCTTCGACGATAAGGGCTGAGCGGAGAGGAACCATAAAAATGAGACCGAGTACCGCCGCACAGAGAGCTATGACTGCAATTACCCAAAATGCCGGCTTTGAAACAGCATCACTTTCGCTTGCCCACATGAACAAGGCCGGAATTGTAAAGATTGCACCTGCGGCAAGAGATTCACCGGCAGAGCCGATTGTCTGAACCATGTTGTTTTCGAGAATCGAATCCCTCTTTAAGATGATTCTGACAATTCCCATTGAGAGAACGGCGGCAGGGATTGAAGCCGAGACGGTCATGCCGACCCGGAGACCAAGATAAGCGTTTGCCGCACCAAAGAGAACGGCAAGCATAATTCCCAGACCGATTGAAATCGGAGTGATTTCTGGCAATACACGGTCTGCGGAAATGAAGGGTTTGAATGACTTTTCTTCCATAATTAAAGAAAATCCTTATAAGAGCGTAGAGTTAAAAAACTGATAAACTTATTTTATTGGTTTATTATAATGAACCAAAGGAAATGAAAAAAGAGAGTAATATGACACATGTATTCAAAATACCGATATTTTCCTCTTTAAAGCAGTTTTTTCAGCTCTTCAATCTTTTCTCTCGCGGATTTTGTCAGAATCTTTTCTTCTGACAGACCTGACTGACTGTGCTATAATAAGAGCGAAAAAAAATTGGAGACAAATAATGAACACTTTTGAAAAATTAAAGCAAACTCTTGCCGCTGACAGGCCACTTATGATTGAGCTGGAGCGGGTTCTTTCTTCGATTCCGGCCATTGCCCCTGAAAGTGGCGGTGACGGAGAATCAAAAAAATGCGCCGCTCTTGAAAAATGGCTTTGCGAGGCGGGCTTTTCCCATGAGCAGATGCAGCACTTTGACGCGCCCGATAAGCGGGTCTCTTCAGGCCTGCGTCCCAATGTGGTTCTCACCATTCCCGGAAAATCAGACGATTATGCCATTTGGGTCATGGCTCACATGGACGTGGTTCCGCCGGGTGATTTAAAGCTCTGGAAAAGCGATCCTTTCATGGTTCAGTATGATGAAAAATCTGACAAACTCATTGGCCGTGGCGTTGAGGACAACCAGCAGGGCTTGGTTTCTGGCGTTTTTGCGGCCCTTTCCCTCCTTAAAAACAAAATCATTCCTGAGCATACGGTAAAACTTCTCTTTATGGCAGACGAGGAATTCGGCTCTGAGTACGGAATTAAATTCCTCTTGCGAAATCACCCTGAGCTTTTCCGAAACCAGGACTTGATTCTGATTCCTGACGGCGGAGACGCAAAGGGCGAGACCATCGAAGTGGCCGAAAAGAACATCCTCTGGCTCCGCCTCCACACAATCGGGCTTCAAAGTCACGGCTCAATGCCAAATAAAGGAAAGAATGCCCATCTTGCCGCCTGTGATCTGGCCCTTCGCCTCAACGATCTGGAGAATTTCTTCAACGAAAAAGATGATTTGTTCAGCCCCAATTACTCAACCTTCCAGCCCACCAAAAAAGAAGCAAATGTGGAGACCGTGAACATTATCCCCGGCGACGATGTTTTCTACATGGATTGCCGGATTCTGCCCCGATACTCCCTGGACATGGTGCGTGCCGAAGTGAGCAAGCGGGTTTCACAGGTTGAAGAAAAATACGGAGTCAAAATCGAAGTGACCGAGCCTCAAGCCCAGCAGTCTCCTGCCACCAGCGTGGATGCTCCCGTGGTGAAAAAACTTGCCGCGGCCATAAAAAAAGCCCACGGAATTGAGGCCAAGCCAATCGGAATCGGAGGCGGAACCGTGGGTGCTGAATTGCGCTGCTGCGGCTTTAGCGCGGCAATCTGGTCTACGATGGACGAAGTCTGCCACCAGCCCAACGAATATTGCTATGTGCGTAATATCATCGCTGATGCCGAGACTTTGTGCGCCATGTTTATCGAACCTTAAACAAAATTCCCAAAACGGCCACTGTGATTAAAATCTGCAAAATCAGGAATTTAATCAAAACCTGTGTCGGACTCCAGCCGTGATTTTTTCGCATGTGGTCGTGGAGAGGAAAGCGGACATTTGTGAAAATCGAGATGTGGAAGAATCGCTTCAGGAAGACTTTCACAAGTCCCAAGCCTCCGTTAATGAAAATCAGCGTTGAGGTGGCAAGAATCATAAAGGGATTCCGCGTAACCATGACGCAAACGCCGATGTAAAATCCCAAAGCCCGGCTTCCCGCATCTCCCATAAGGACATTGCTGGGGAAGGCGTTGTGCCAAAGGTAGCCCATGAGAACTCCCGCCAGTGCGAAAGTCATTACAGCCCAGTCCGCTCCATCCTTAATGTGGGGAACAAGCAAATATTCTGCGATGTTCCGGTGACCGAGGATAAAATAAAAGACCATTCCCATGGTAAGAAGGGCTACGAGTACGAGGGTTGAAGAAAGACCGTCAACGCCGTCGGTGCAGTTTGTCGTGTTAATCGAAGCCCAAATCATAATCGTAGAAATTGTAACGAAGAGCCAGGGGGCAATTACAAGTTCATGGGTAAAAAACGGAATCCAAAAGCAGATATCCTTGTCTTCTGAACTGTTCACAAGATAGAATGCCAGCAAGACTGATGCAAGGACAGAGATAAATAAATCGAGAAGGGCTTTTCTGTATTCTCCCCAGCTGTTTATGCTGTGGTCATCGAGATAGCCTGTGAGCATCATGAGCCAGGTTAAAATCAGCATGGAGCATTTAATCCAGTCCAGAGGAACGAAAATCATGCTCAAAATCACGAATGCACTGACCCAGACGACTCCGGCTCCCGTGGGCTTTCCCTTGGCCGCTTCTGCATTTACGGTAAATTCCCGGCCTCGGTCATGGGGCAAGACACCGTAAAACGAAGGCAGAAAATATCGTACGATTAAAAATCCCGAATAGAGGGCCAGAGCGATAAGAACCGTGTAAGACTGCAAAAGACGGGCAGGTCCGAAATACTGTGTTAAAATTCTACCAAGATAATACAACATATTTTAATTATCGGTTTTTAATTATCCACAGATTACCACAGATTTGCACAGATAAGGCTTAATCTTTTTTCAATAATCCAGCTTCCAAATCTTTTACAGCTCGTTTTTTCATCTCGAAATGCTTTTTTTTGCCTGTTGCTGTATGGGGAAGCTCATCTACCAAAGCGAAATATCGGGGGCGTTTGTAAATTGAGAGCATTTTATGATTCGTGCAGAATTCAAAAAGTTCGCGGATTGTCAGGGATTTGTCTTCGGGAAGAATGTAGGCGACAACCACCTGACCTCGCACTGTGTCTGGAAGGCTGGTAACGATTGAATCTTTTACTTTTGGATGCTCGTTGAGAGCTTCTTCAACCTGAGTTGGATAAATATTTTCGCCGCTGGTGATAATAAGGTCGTCTTTTCGGCCACGCACAGTGACAATCAACTCTTCGTTCCAGACTCCTGTGTCGCCAGTGTACATCCAGCCTTTGTAGAACTTTTCACGGGTTTGCTTTTCGTCATTTGTGTAAGAGTAAGTCGTTTTTTCCGGGGCACGGATGATGATTTCACCTTCACTCACATTATCGCAGGGGACGCAATCTTCAGGCTCTGCTTTTTTGTTTTCGTAAAGGTGGACGACCCGCACTTCATCGTCTGTGCAGCTAGTACCGACAGAGCCGGCACCGTCTGGCAGATTGTAAGGTCGCAGGAAAGAATTCCAGAAGGTTTCCGTGGTTCCGTATCCGTTGAAAATATTGGGCGTGAGCACTTCCATATAGTGAATGCAGTCTGCCTTTGAGAGAGGAGCCCCCATTGTGACTAGACCTTTTAGCGTCGAGAGATTTTTATGAGATTTTTTTTGCGCAAGACAGAGCATGGCAAGATTTGAGGGCGAGCCCATCATGTAAGTGATTTTGTATTTTTCTACCCATTCCAAGGCATTTGAAGGCTGAAATTTGCGCATGACGACGGCACAAGCGCCGGCGTAGAAAGTGGGACAAACACCGCCTGAGTGACAGCCGCCGCGATGGAACCATGGTGTCATGTTAAGGGTGACATCGTTTTGATTCATGGGGTAGTGCATGATTACATCGTGAGCCGAGAGGACTTCGTTGATGTCGTTGAGTGGCACTGATTTGGGAAGAGCCGTAGTTCCGCTGGTACAAAGGCGCAAAACTTCATCGTAAATGTGGGGGCGGAAATTGATTTTTGGTTCTTCATCGCTGGAATTTTTGATAAAATCTTCGTAAGAAATATGCCCGCTTGGAAGTGAGTGATTTTCAAGATTGTCAGCGAGAATGAATTTTTCGGGCTTCCATTGGGCAAGCTGTTCTGCCTCTGCCATAATATCTGAAATCATGCCGGAATAAATGACGGCGCGGGGCTTGTTGTGATTTATTAAAAGCGCGAATTCCCCGGAAGCGAGATTGAAATTTGAAGCGAGCAGGATAGCACCGATTTTGCGGGGCCCGATGTAGGAAAAACAAAATTCCGGACAGTTGCGCAAGGCAATCATAACAACATCATTTTTTTGAAGACCTAGATTTTGCAGCGCATTGGCAAGCCTGTTTGCTTCTTTGTTGAGAGATTCGTATGTCCATGAGCGATTCATTTCACCGTCGATTACGGCTTTTCGTAAAGTGAATCGTTTTACATTCCGCATAAAGCCGTTGAGCCATGTATATTCATGCTCAAAAGTATCGATGAACATTGTGTCGTCATAAGTGCGCATATCTGTTTATTATAACGAAAGCCCTGTGTTTTTTCTATAAAAGAGCGAATCAAATTACATTGGGGGCAGACTCGCTCTTCACTTCCTTGAAATACAAATACTTGAAAGGGTGAATGTCCAATGCGTTCACATACCAGCCGCCAACCTGATTCAAATTAACAGCGTGAAGGCTGATTGAGTGGGTAATCGGGAGAACTTCCCCGGAATCCAGCAAAAGCTGCTCTGCCTGAGCCAAAAGCTTGTAATGCTCGCCGTTGTCCGTTGATTCATTCGCTCTTTGAAGCAACTCATCAAATTTTGAGTTCTGCCATTTTGAAGGATTTAGCGTTGAGTTTGCTCGGAAAAGCTCAAGAAAAGCAATCGGGTCAGCAAAATCTCCAATCCAGGAATAGCTGAAAATATCCGCATTCCAGCCTGGAATCGAATCGATGTAGCGGTCTTCCGGAGTTGTCTGAATCTTTAAGTCCACGCCCAAAGGCTCCCATGCGTTTTTGAGAATTTCTGCCTGGGATTTCTGCCGTTCTGACATTGAAGAAATTCCGAATGTTAGGGTAAGTCTTTCATCTTGCGGAATCCCCAGTTTTTTGCGCGCGTCTGCCATCATTTCTTTTGCATCTTCGAGCGAAGTTTCTGTAAGCCCCTCAACTCCCTGATAGCCTGCAAGAGGGTAAATCAAAGTCGTTGCTTTTACCAAACCTGTTTTTCTCAGCAAGTCCCAGGGAACTGCTGAGAGAAGGGCATTTCGGAAATCTGCATCATCCCAAGGTTTGTTTTTGCATGAGAAGAAAAGATACTCTGTTCCGAAAATTGCCGAAATCCTAATAGCGGTTTTATTCAGCAAAGCGCCAGTGTCTACCATTCCCGAAATCCAGTCTGCGCTTCCGTCATTAAAACTCCATGAGTTTTCTTTTACATCATTTGATTTTGTTATTGTGATTTGTGGAATATGCACATTTTTTGCATCCCAATATTGCTTGTTCTTTATAAGAACTAAATCCTTGCCGCTATTCTCGCTTATTTTATAGGCTCCAGAAAAAACAGAAGTATCAGTTTTTCCGTTTGAATCTAATTTGCAGACGGAAAAAGCATGATGGCATAAAAGTTTTGCAAAATGTGCGGTCGGACTTACGAGAGTTACTACTAATGTCCGGTCATTTCTTACTGTAATCCCAATGTCTTTTTCGCTTGTTTTCCCAGCCCTAAAATCTGCAGCTCCCTTTACACAGTCGAGCATAGACGCGTAAGGTGCGTTTACTGTCGATAAAAGGGAAATCCACGCCGCGCGGACTTCATAGGCTGTTATTTTTTCGCCATTTGAGAATTTAGTGTTTTCTCTTAGCGTAAAAGTCCAGCGTTTTTTGTCACGGGAAATTTTATAGCTTTCTGCGATGGCTGGTAACGGATCGAGGCTTTTCGGATCGTAAGAAAAAAGTCCTTCATAAAGTGAATCGAGGATTTGTGCCTCACTTGCATAACTTGCTGTATGAATATCGAGGTTTAGATTCTGTTCCGCCGTGATGATTGTAAAATTTCTCTGAAGGGCCTCGTTCACCGGGGAATTTTTCTCGCCCTCATTCTCAAGGTCAATTATAGAGTCAAAATTTTCGACTGGAGGGTTCTCTGACTCGTTTGATTCAGTGTTTTCCTGAGCACTAAGCGGTAATATTGAAAAACTTGAAAAAATAAGAGGAAAAAAGAATTTGAGTGGAATTCGTTTCATAAAAGACATTATACCTTTTCAATTTTCAATTTTCAACTTTCCACTTTTATTCCGTAATTCCCAATTTTTTCATCTGTTCTTCTTCTTCGATATAAGAAGTATATTCTACCCGAAGTTGGTTTGCTTTTACCACGGAGTTTTTAAGAGTAGTTATGTCGATTTTAAGTCCCTTGATTTTTGATTTGTTCATCGGGGAAGCCGTTGTCTTGAAAAAATCATCAAGTGCGCCGAGTAATACCATAAGTTTATTACAATCCATAATCTGAGCAGCTACGAATTCTGCAATTTTTTCTTCTGGCATTGAAGCGATTTTTTTATATCCCGGAGAATTTGTCTGAGCAACAGAGGCAAAACGCCGTGCCTTTGTCGCGAGATCTGTTATGAAGGTCTGGTAGTTGATTCTTTCTGTTCGTTTTGCACCAGTCGTCTGATCGGTGATTGTAATTGTATAATACAAAGGCTTTTCTTCAAGACCAAAGGCTTTTCTTAAAGCGCGTTTGAGTTTATCCATGAAAGTATTATGCTCGCTTTCAAGAATATCATGGTTATCCTGAATTTTTTGTGCTATTCCACCGAGTTGAGGCGGCGTTGCTCCAAGAACTTGCAAAGCTCCCATAATAAGAGCTTTTGTATCAATTCTTTTTTCAGCCTTCTTTGACTCTTCTTTCTTAATGTTAAGTTTTGCAAGTAATTTTTGCTGAAGATCCGCCTTTTTTTCTCCCTGGTCTTCCTGAATGATTTCTTCGATTAGTTCATTATAGAAAGGAATTTTCCCCATTCCGGCAGCGAAATTCTTTTTTATCTGCTGCATTTCAGATGCATGATCAGAAAGAGCCTTGTTAGCATCAAAACTCGGACTCATTATTACATTCTTTCGGATTTGACCTTTATACCATTCTTTCTGAAAGTCAGTATATTCTTTGAGTGCTGAATTTATATCTGTGAGTGCATGAGAGGCCTTTGATAAATTGTCGTTTAACATGCTTGCCGTGAGAGCATCGCTGTTTTGGCGGGCAGAAAAGATCATTGTCGCAAGAACGCGGGTATTGATTTTATTTGAATTCGCTGAGAATGAATTCCATGTGATTGAGTTATTTAAATCGATAAGTTTTTTGATATTACCAATAGAAAGCTGAGAAACGGAAAATTTATAATAATTACAGAGAAAATCAAGGGTGCTTTCATAGTCAGAAAATCGTTGCCCGATGATGACAGAGCGTTCGTTTTCGACGAATTGTCCGCTGTCTGGGGCCTTAATGTCTGAGATTTTTTTGTCTAATTTGTAAGGATCTGGCGTAATAAGTGCCTTCTTGACCAAAAAATCAAAAATGACTTTAACACAGGTGTGCAGGAGCCTGTAATTGTCGAGAATCTGAGGCAGTTCTGTGTTGTCATACCACTGAGCTTTTTCGTCTAAGGCTTGAAGTAATGTTTCTGTAAAATTATTTCCGTTTTCCATACACTGAATATCGGCATTTAAGTTGAAAACTGAAAGTTGAAAATTGAAAATTCAGACATGTAATTTCATATTGAATAATCTCGCTTAAATCATTATTCTATAGTACATATTTTAAATTCCAAGGAAGCCCGCTTGCGGGCGATTCCGAAACAGAAGGTACAATTTTATGGCAGTTGATGAAAAACTTCAGACCATGCGCCACTCTTGCGCACATGTTATGGCAGAAGCCGTCAAACATTTGTTTCCGGGAACCAAAATTGCAATCGGCCCGGCTATCGACAACGGATTTTATTATGATTTCGATTTTTCCACCGCCACTACCAAATTGACCGAAGATGATTTCCCAGCCGTCGAAAAAGAGATGCGAAAGATTCTCGCCACAGGAGCAGAATTTGTCCGCAAGGAAGTCTCAAAAGAAGAAGCCCTCAAGCTTTTTGCCGACGAGCCTTACAAAATCGAGCTGATTAAAGACTTGCCGGAAGGCGAGGTTATCTCAACTTACGAGCAGGACGGCTACCTTGACCTTTGCCGCGGCCCTCATGTTGCGACCACAAAAGAAATCAATGCCCAGTCTTTCAAGCTGGACAAAATCGCGGGAGCTTACTGGCGCGGTGACTCTGCTCGTCCTATGCTCACCCGCGTTTACGCCCTTTGCTTTGCAAAGCCCAATGATTTAAAAGATTACCTTACCATGCTTGCCGAGGCAGAAAAGCGCGACCACCGAAAGCTGGGCACTGAGATGGATCTTTTCCATGTTGACCCGGAGAACCCTGGCCAGGTTTTCTGGCATCCTAACGGCTGGACAATCTACACCACCATGCAGGATTACATGCGCAAAATGGTTCGCCGCGACGGCTACCTTGAAGTCAACACTCCTGCAATCATGCCGCGCACTCTCTGGGAGCGAAGCGGTCACTGGGATCACTACCAGCGCAACATGTTCATCACTGAGTCAGAAAAACGCCTCTTTGCAATCAAGCCGATGAACTGTCCGGGGGCACTTGAAATCTTCAAGAGCCGCCAGCGTTCATACAAAGATTTGCCGATGCGCCTTGCTGAATTCGGCCATGATGTGCGAAACGAAGCCAGCGGAACCTTGCACGGCGTTATGCGCGTCCGAGGATTCGTTCAGGACGATGCCCACATTCTCTGTACCGAAGAGCAGGTGGCGTCAGAAGTCGCAAAATTCTGTAAATTGCTCAAACGTGTCTATCACGATTTCGGTTTTGATGACCTTGTCGTAAAATTCTCAACCATGCCGGAAGACCATGTTGGCGATTTGGCAACTTGGGAGCGGGCAGAAAAGTCATTGGCCGACGCTTGCCACGAAGCGGGCCTCAACTATGAGATTCAGCCGGGGGAAGGCGCATTCTACGGCCCTAAGCTCGAATTCAAACTCTATGATTGCCTTGGCCGAGAATGGCAGTGCGGAACGATTCAGGCCGACTTCCAGCTTCCTTCTGCCGAGCGTCTGGACGCAACTTACATCGGAGCCGACAACCAGAAGCATCACCCGGTTATGCTCCACCGCGCAATCCTGGGCTCTTTCGAGCGTTTCCTCGGCATCCTTATTGAAAACTTTGCCGGTGCCTTCCCGACATGGCTTGCCTTTGAGCAGGCGGCTGTCGTTCCTGTCACAAACGACTTTGACGACTACGCAAAGGAAGTCAACGAGGCTCTCCTTGCCGCCGACATCCGCTCAAACGCATATCTTTCAAGCGACAACATGCGCTCTAAAATCAAGGTGATTACAAAAGAGCACAAAACTCCTTACATCCTGATTGTAGGCGAAAACGAAAAGAAAGAGCGAACGGTTTCAGTCCGCTTCCGTCAGTCAAGCGGCCTTGAGCAGAAGACAATGAAGCTTGAGGAATTTGTCGCCTATGTTCAGGAGAAAGTGAATTCGCACTTCGTGGGGATTTAAAACCTTGACTTTTAATAGTTTTGCCTTTATATTATGAAAAGAAGCGACCGATTCTTAGGTCGTCTCCACATTTTAGGGTTATAAGCCGCCAAAAGGGGTTCAGACTTTGGCGGCTATTTTTTACTCTTTGTTCTTTCCGTTAAGGTAAGAGAGCAATGCTATAACAGTTCCTGCGAGCGTAGCAATGCAAGTTACTACCGCAATAACAAGTTCACATGTCATAGTCTAGCCTCCCTTCTAAAATCTTTTAGAGTTTGGGAGACGCCACCAGAATCAATCGCTTCTTTATTCATTATACTACTATATTTTATTATTGTAAATATAGGAAAATTCTTTCAATTTCTATAACTTTCCGTTATTCACGATAAGCCCTTTCTTAGATTCCTCTTTTTTAAAGTTTCGTTTTAAGAATCCATGCGACAATTTTTCTATCTTAAAAACAAGAGGTAGAAAATGATTAAGACGAAACTTTTATTTTTGTGTGCGGCTGCATCTGCTTTTTCTCTTTACGCTCAGCCAGATGGACTTCCTCCAGAAGGAGGAAAGGGCGGTCACGACATTTCAAAGCAGTTTGATGCTGTCATAAAAGTCGATTCTGGCACGAAAAACCTTAAAAACGAGACAATAACTTCTGACGAAGACGGAAAGAACGCGATTTTTGCCCAGAATGATGGCGTAGTGAATGCCAGCGGAATCACGATTTACACGAAGCAGAACGGCTCCCGCGGCCTTTATGCGGCCTTTGGCGGAACAATCAACGCAAAAAAAGTCGATGTCACCACGGAAGGCGAGCATTGCGCCGCTTTTGCCACTGACATGGGCGAAGGAACGGTCACGGTTGAGGGCGGAAAGGCTCTCACCAAAGGCAAAGGCTCACCGGTCATCTATTCCACTGGCAATATCAGCGTTAAAAATCTTACTGGCACGGCGGAAAATTCTGAGCTTGCCGTAATCGAAGGAAAAAATTCAATTACCCTGGAAAAATCAAACCTGACGGGCGGAAGCGGACTTGATGGCGAAGTTTCGGCTGGAGTCATGCTTTATCAGAGCATGAGCGGCGACGCAAATGTGGGAACGGCCTTTTTTACGGCGAAAAATTCGACTCTCACCAACAAGGCTTCAGGGGAAAAAAGCGCATTTTTTTATGTCACCAACACAAAGGCGGTGGTCAATCTTGAAAAAACAAAATTGTTGGGAAACTCAGACACCCTGATTCTCGCAAGCGGAAACGACTCACGCAGGGGCTGGGGAAGAAAAGGCTCGAATGGCGGCCAGCTTGAATTCAACTTGCTCTCACAGGAAGCTCGTGGCGACATCATCGTGGACGAAATCAGCTCTGTAAAACTCAATCTTGGAAAAAAATCTTCGCTCACAGGCGCGATTAACGCAAAGAAGGGCGGAAAAGTCGATATCTTCCTTGAAAAATCAGCAAAACTTGAAGTCACGGCGGACTCATACTTCAATAAATTCGCTGATGCTGACGACTCTTTCAAAAATATCAAATCCAACGGTCACACAATCTTCTATAATAAGAACCTTGATGAAAACAGCTACTTGAAAGGCCGAACGATTCTCCTCGCGGACGGCGGAAAAATCGCCCCGGCAGAATATGACTTCACGGCTTTGGAAAAGACTCTTTTTTCATCAGAAAAAGGCGGAATGAAGCGAGGAGAGCGAGCAAATGGCGAAAAGGATCCGCCTAAAATGGAAATGATTACCCTCACGGGAAAACTCAACATCGTTTCAGATAAGGCAATGCTCATTGATTCAGAAAACAAAGCGACGATTCTCAAAGTGATGGAAGAGCGTAAGGGCGGAAAAGGGCAGCCTCCTATGGGACAGAATGACGGCGGAAAGGGCAAGATGCCGGAAATGGGAAATCCGCCAAGCGGCGACCGGCCTGAAATGGGAGGAAATCCCCCGGACATGAAAATGGGCGGTAAAGGCAAGGATAACAGACCTAAGCCCGTTACCTTCGATGACTTGAAGAAACTGAAAAACAAAAATGTTGAAATTCAAGGCATTTTGGAAAAAGACGGCACGCTTATGGTCTGTAAATTCCAAGAAACAAATAGGACACTCTGAATTCAAGACCTGTGTTAGAATGAATAAAAGCAAAACAACATTTTAACAGAGGTGATTATGAAAACAGGGTGTCCCATGCACATTGTATCACGAATTCCGTGTCAAA
>ODAI012289785.1_pt1 | contig 14121 bp, 10 predicted proteins | sample 1539321 | NCBI WGS metagenome assembly ODAI01 (sample SAMN02144231, study PRJEB22623) | gut metagenome | biome: sheep rumen | host: Ovis aries | place: New Zealand
GTATATTTTAATTATATCACAAATAATCTGTAATGTACACCTTTTTTGAAAACTTCGGAGGCTGATATGGAAACTTTTCTCGACAAAGTAAATTCTTTTATCTGGAGCGGCGGTCTGGTGGGACTTCTGCTCCTCACCGGTGCTCTTTATACAATAAAGCTCAAGGGCATACAGCTCCGGCTTGTGTCCTTTCTCCTCGGACAGCGCCGAGAAAAGCCGAGAAACACAGGTCTCTCACAGCGGAAAACGGTCTGTATGTCGCTCGGAGCAGCTATGGGTACGGGCAATATAACCGGAGTCGCTGCTGCAATTGCCTGCGGAGGTCCGGGAGCAGTATTCTGGATGTGGCTCTCGGCATTTCTCGGAATGGGACTCGTTTACGCAGAAAACTCGCTCGCTTCCCTCTATGCTGACGATGAGTCAAAAGGTCCTATGGCATACATATCGAAAGGGCTCGGCGCGCGGAAGCTCGCTGCGTTTTTCGCTCTGATGTGCACAGGAGCGGCACTCGGTATGGGTGGAATGGTACAGGTGAACGCTTTCACGGAGTCACTGGGCAGCTGCATCTCAATAAGACCATTATTTCTTGCAGCGGTCATATTTATACTTATTCTTGCCGTTACATCAGGCGGAGTTCAGCGGATAGGCTCTGCCGCTCAGCTGCTTCTCCCGGCTGCCGCCGCAGCATACACTCTGATCTGCGCAGCTGTTCTGCTCAGGAACCACAGTACCGTACCGGGAGCGTTTGCCGGCATATTCAGCTCCGCTTTCGGTTCAAAGCAGGCTGTCGGCGGTCTTTCAGGGTACGCACTCTCAAGAATTATATCCACCGGGCTGCGCCGCGGCATTTTCTCGAACGAAGCCGGTCTCGGAAGCTCTCCTATTTTACACAGTGCTGCCGGAAACAGTTCCTCAGATATGCAGGGAATGTGGAGTATGTTCGAGGTCTTTTTCGACACTTTTTTCTGCTGCACTCTCACAGCAGTTGTCATATTATGTGCTGCTCCCGATATGTCGATCGAAACAGCTCTGAGCTGCGTCCTCGGCAGATTTGCCCCGACTTTTCTGAGTGCGGAGCTGTGCGTCTTCGCTTTCTGCACCATAATAGGCTGGTACTACTGCGGCGAAACGGCTTTCAACTACCTCACTCACGGAAGATTTTCCGCTGTATTCTGCCTTGTTTTTGCCGCCGCTGCTTCAAGCGGAGCTGTTTTCAGTGCTAAGTCCGTGTGGACGCTTTCGGATATTTTCAACGGTCTTATGGCTTTCCCGAACCTCCTCGCTCTCATTCTGCTCTGCGGCAGAGTTAAACCGTATAAAGCGCGCTGAACCGTCAAGAATAGTACATATAACTGCTTTCAGGAGGCTATTATGGACTATTCAGGTGAGAACGGCATATTCAGATTTTCAGAGGGCTGCTGCGAGGTACTTCCGCACAATGAGCTCACTTCAAACGCTGCTGCTCAGCTCGGTGCAAAGCTCGCAGGCAGCTTCAGACGCATAAGTGCAGGCTGCGACAGCTTCAGCCATATGCACCTTCTTTACGCCATTTGCAGCGGTATTTCCTCTGCCGGCAAGGACGTCTATGTGTACGAAAACACCGACCTCCCCTCTTTCAGGTTCAGCTATCCGCTCCTCTCCTCGGACTGCGGCGTTTTCATCAGCGGAAACGGCTCTGTGAAACTGAAGCTATACGGTGCAGAACGTCTTGCTCTCAGCGGCGAGGAGACCGCGCGTATCCTCACCGGCAAACCGGCAGAAGCTCCCGAGAAATGCGGCAGGATAATCTCCGTGAGCTCTTTCAGGGACATATACATCTGCAACCTTACAGACGCTCTCAGGAATTCAAGCCTCCCCATACCAGCAGCAGTCAGCTGCGGTTCAAGGTCTGTCAGAACGCTCTGGGAAGCCTTTTTCACCGGCAGCAATGATGAACTTGTCTTTCAGGTGTCTGCCGACGGTCAGAAGGTCAACGCATACTCTTCCGAGCTCGGCTTCATCTCAAATGAGAAGCTCCAGCTCGCCTGTGCAGCCGCAGACTCCTCCAAAGAAACAGTCGTACTTCCGGACAGCTTTCACATTGACGCCGAACTCGCAGGTTTACCAGTAAAACGTGTCCCCGACTTCGGAAAAGCACTGAAAAAGCCGCCGCGTTTCCTCGTTGATCCGCTGTATATGTGCATAAAGCTCGCCTCAAACCGCAAAATAATGCTCGATACGATAAAAAATCTGCCGGAGCTCGCTTCGGTAAGGCGTGAGATAACAGCGGATTTCAGCGGACTTCTGCCTTTTTACCGCATAATAGCCGGAAACGGTCACCGGATAATCCTTTCAAGATCCGGCAGGAACCGCCTTGCACTCGCTGTACAGGCTCATTCCGCCGAAACAGCTCTTGAGATATGCGGAGAGTGGTGTGATAAACTCAGACGGGAGTCCGCTGGCTGTCATATCGACAAAATGAAATTCTGAAAGTATTTATCTTCCGATGTGACGCGAATTTTATTTATTGTGCATAATGTTGAAAACAGGTTCGGCTTTTCTATTGACACGGTTACTGGTTTGGAGTATAATTATATTTGTATATTTATGCTTTCACGCAGTTCTATTAAAGGCTTTATTGGCTATACGCCATTAAGATATGAAGGTACTGACAGTCCTTCCAATATAACATAGGCCCGGTCCAGCCTGACTGAACGCCGCGCGTTTTAGTCCCAGCATTGTGTTCGTGATCTTTAAATTCTGCATAATCTTCTGCTGCGGCTGACGATCTGCCTTGTTTCAAAGCAATTATTATATCATAAGAGCTCGTCCGTGATCACTATACCGGCGGCTCTCTATTCACAGAAAGTGAGGAAATTTAGTGAACGAAAAAGAAAAAAAGCCAAAGTCACGCAAAAAGACTGACACAGCAGCTGCCCCGAAGAGATACTATAAGAAGAAGCCGGCTGCTGAAAAGACCTCAAAGAACGAAGCAGCTGCTGTTCCGGCACCTGCCAAGCGCACAAGACAGCCAAAAGAGGTCAAACATACTCCCGTCAGGATAATACCGCTCGGCGGTCTCAATGAGATAGGCAAGAATATGACAGTTTTCGAGTGCTCGAACGATATGTTCATTCTCGACTGCGGTCTTGCTTTCCCGGACGCTGATATGCCCGGTGTAGACATCGTTATCCCTGATTTTACTTATGTTGAACGCAACCGCGACAAGCTCCGCGGAATCGTTATCACTCACGGCCACGAGGACCACATCGGCGGACTCGCTTATCTCCTGAAAAAGGTAAACGTCCCCGTATACGCTACAAGGCTCACGATCGGTCTCATCGAAGGCAAGCTCAGAGAACAGGGACTCTACGGAAAAGTTACTCTCAACGTAGTTGAGCCCAAAAAGACCGTAAAGCTCGGCTGTATGGCAGTAGAGTTCATCAAGGTGAACCACTCTATCCCCGACTCAGTGGGTATGGCTATCCATACTCCTGCCGGAATTATCGTACACACCGGCGACTTCAAGGTCGATTACACCCCTATTGACGGCAAGATCATCGACCTCGCAAGATTTGGTGAGCTCGGCAACAGAGGCGTTCTCGCACTTATGGCTGACTCTACCAATGCTGAGCGTCCCGGTTATACACACTCTGAAAAGACTGTCGGAGCTTCCTTCGACAACCTCTTCAAAAAGGGTGAAGGCAAGCGTATCATCATCGCTACCTTCTCCTCAAATATACACAGAGTCCAGCAGATCATAAACTGCGCTGTCCGCTACGGCAGAAAAGTCGCTGTATTCGGCAGAAGTATGATAAATGTCATCAATACCGCTATCGAACTCGGCTACCTCGACGTTCCGGACGGTATACTCATAGACATCGAAATGATGAACCGCTATGAGAGTGAAAGGATAGTCCTCATCACCACCGGAAGTCAGGGCGAGCCTATGTCAGCTCTCACCCGAATGGCTATGAACGACCACAAAAAGGTCAACATCACGCCTATGGACTTCATCATCATTTCTGCTACACCTATCCCCGGCAACGAAAAGTTCGTAACGAGAGTCGTAAACGAGCTTATGAAGTCCGGTGCCGAGGTCGTATATGAGGCTATGTACGAGGTCCACGTTTCCGGACACGCTTGTCAGGAAGAACTCAAGCTGATGCTCACTCTTACAAAGCCGAAGTTCTTCATACCTGTTCACGGCGAGTACAAGCATCTCAAGAAGCACGCCGGTCTCGCATCACAGCTCGGTATCCCCGATGAGAATATCATCATCGCTGAGATAGGCAACGTTATCGAAAGTGACGGAATCCGTATGGGTGTAGTTTCACAGGTTCCCTCCGGAAGAGTCCTCGTTGACGGACTCGGAGTCGGTGATGTCGGCTCTATCGTTCTCAGGGACAGAAAGCACCTCGCTCAGGACGGTCTTATCATTATCGTTATCGGTATCGAAAGAGCCTCAAACGAGGTCGTTGCCGGTCCTGACATCATTTCAAGAGGCTTCGTATATGTAAGAGAGTCGGAAGAGCTTATGGAAGAGGCAAGACTCCTCCTCACTGACACTCTCTCGGCTTGCTCTGCCGCAGAGCTCCGCGAATGGAACACTCTCAAGGGCAAGATGCGTGATGCTCTCTCTGATTACATTTACCAGAAAACAAAGCGCAGTCCTATGATACTGCCTATAATTATGGAGACCTGATAGCTCAGCTCTCATACTCTGTACAGCGTACAAGATCATCGTGAAAGGAGCTTTGAAGTGAAGAATAAATTCCCGGCAGTTCTGCTGATACTGCACATCATTCTGCTTGCCGATGTCGGAACAGCCGCTCTGCTGCTGTCATCTGACAACAGCGATAATGTAATATTCTGCATATTGCCTGCAATTCTGCTGATATGTATAAGTCTTGCAGTATTTATCGTCTATTCACGGAATTCCATACGGCATATATCCAAAATGAATTCCCACCTTGAAAGCTCCGCCGCGGAGTTTATGAACTCCCTGCCGGCACCTGTCGCCGTTATCGACGACCGCAGGACTTTCGTGTGGTACAATCAGCTCTTCGCCGAGAAAATAGGTCTCGGACAGGACGTTTACGGTCTTGATTTTGAGAGCTTCGTCAAAATGGATATGGACACGCTGTTCAGGAACGGTACCGCTTACTGCTCGATAAACGGCTGTATCTACACCGTCACTGCCGAACGCTTCGACAAACAGGATATGGCATTCCTGCTTCTCTACTTTCACGATGACAGCGATTACTTCGCACTGAAAAAAGAGTCTGAGGACACACACCCGAACGTCGTCATTATAACTATTGATAACTACGATGACGTTATGCAGAATGCAAAGGAGTCCGAAAAGGCTCAGACCTCAGTTGAAACCGAGAAGCTCATTGAAAACTTTATGAGCGATACCAACGGTTTTATCAAAAAGACCTCCTCAAATACTTTCTACGCTGTTCTCGAAAACAAGCACCTCGAAAACATAATCAGCAGCAAGTTCAAGATACTCGAAGCTGCAAGAAACATCAAGATCTCCGGTAAATATCCCCTTACCTTCTCTATCGGAGTCGGTCAGGGTGCAGAGTCGCTCGCAGAGAGTGAAAAGATAGCCCGCCAGTGCCTTGATATGGCTCTCGGACGCGGAGGCGATCAGGCTGTTATCAAGACTGACAACGGCTACCGCTTCTTCGGAGGCGTTTCGCAGGGAGTCGAAAAGCGTTCACACGCCAAGACAAGAGTCATCGCAAATGCTCTTCAGGATCTGATAATGTCCTGCGACAGAGTGTTCATTATGGGACACCGCTTCGGTGACCTCGACTCTATCGGCGCTGCCTGCGGTATTGCAGGCGCAGTCAAGCTGCTCGGCAAGGAAACTTACATCGCTGCTGATCGCTCAAAGACGCTCGCTGCACATCTTATTGACTCTGTTGAAGCTCAGACAGGTGACAAACGTCTCTTCATCTCCCCTGTTACTGCTGAGTCCTATATAGATGAAGAGGATCTGCTCATAATTGTCGATACACACAACAAGGACTTCCTCGAAAGCCGCCAGCTCTATGAACGCGCTAAGTCGGTCGTAGTTGTAGACCACCACCGCAAGACAGTCAACTTTATCGACAATGCCGTTATCTTCTATCACGAGCCCTATGCTTCATCGGCTTCTGAAATGGTCACCGAGCTCATACAGTATTTCAGGTTCACATCTGAAGAACGCTACAACAGCTGCTTTGCTGAGGCTCTTCTCTCAGGCATTATGCTCGATACCAAGAACTTCGTTATGAGGACCGGCGTCCGTACATTTGAAGCCGCTGCTTACCTCAAGAAGCTCGGCGCTGACACAGTAGCAGTCAAGCTGCTGTTCTCCAACTCGATCGACGCCTACAAAAACAGAGCAAAGATCGTTTCTTCTGCAAAGATACACCACAAATGCGCTGTTGCGGCAGCGGAATTCGACTCCGATGACATCAGGATCATCGCTCCGCAGGCTGCCGATGAGCTCCTGAACATCAAGGACGTTGATGCTTCGTTCGTGCTCTACAAAACAGGTTCGACCGTGAACATATCCGCGCGTTCGCTCGGTGCAATGAACGTTCAGGTAATTATGGAACAGCTCGGCGGAGGCGGTCACCAGACTATGGCTGCCGCTCAGCTTGAGAATGTCACGATGTCCGAAGCCGCAAAGGCTCTCATAAAAGTCATAGACGCTCATCTCGAAATTGACAGCGATACATAATCAACAGCTCTTACAGAAAGGATAGATACTATGAAAGTTATATTTTTAAAAGACGTAAAAGGCTCCGGCAAAAAGGGAGAAATAAAGAATGTTGCAGACGGCTATGCAAGAAATATGCTCCTCCCGAAGGATCTTGCCGTTGAAGCAACTCCCGAAAACCTCAACAAGCTCCAGGGACAGCAGGCTTCCGCTCAGCACAAGGTGGACGTTGACATTCAGAACGCTAAGGCTACTGCCGAAAAGCTCAAGGATCAGAAGGTCATCATCACCGCAAAGGCAGGTTCAAACGGCAAGCTCTTCGGTTCAGTTACTGCCGGAAACGTTGCGGAAGCTATCGAAAAGCAGTTCGGCGTAAAGATCGACAAGAAAAAGATCGTTCTCAGCACAGATATTAAGAACTTCGGCTCTTACACAGCTAATATCAAGCTCTACAACGGTATCTCCGAGAAGATAGACGTAGAGGTAACTGAAGGCTGATCCGGTGACTGGTATGGACGATAATAATTTCATCGCCTCCGCCCGAGAGCTGCCCCACAGCATCGAGGCGGAGCAGTCCGTTATAGGAGCGGTTCTCGCTGATCCCTCTGCACTCCCGGTAGTCATTGAGAAGATCAAGCCCGAATACTTCTACAACGAGCAGCACAAAGCTATATACTCGATAATACTGAGGATGTTCACAAGCGGTCAGCCCATTGATATCATCACCGTCCTCAATGAAGCCGAGAAGCTCCACATCTTCGATTCGAGTACCGAGGGCAGACGCTATCTCGCCGAGATCGGTGATGCTCTCCCCTCAACTTCAAATATCGAAAGCTACTGCAAGATCGTTGCGGACAAATACTTCATAAGAAGTCTCGGTCTCGCAGCGCGAATGATACTTGACGATATACAATCCGGCGAACAGGACTCCCAGCTTCTCCTTGACGCTGCCGAGCAGAAGATCTACGACATCCGTCAGGGACGCGATGTTCAGGGACTTATACCGCTCAAGGCTGCTATCACCGAAGCTTATGACAGACTCGGCAAGATCTCAGGTCCTGACAAGGATAAATATGTCGGCGCAAGGACAGGTTTTACGCTCCTTGACAGCATTACCTCCGGTCTGAACAAGTCTGACCTCATAATCATAGCCGCGCGTCCCGGTATGGGAAAGACCTCATTCGCTATGAATATTGCCACAAACGTTGCAAGGCGCTCCGAAAAGGAAGTCGTCACGTTCAACCTCGAAATGTCCAAGGAGCAGCTCGCTACCCGTATCCTCTCGACCGAGGCGCTCGTTGACTCGAACAGTCTCAGAAACGGCAGGATCTCCAGCGAGGACTGGGTAAAGCTCGCTACAAGCGCCGGCTATCTCAGTACGCTGCCACTTTTCATAGACGATACCGCGAGTATGACTGTACAGCAGATGAAAGCAAAGCTCCGCCGTACCAAGAACCTCGGGCTCGTCATCATAGATTACCTCCAGCTTATGGAGTCTACATCGCGCTCGGATAACCGAGTCGTTGTAATTTCAGAGATAACCCGTCAGCTCAAAGTAATGGCGAAGGAACTCAATGTCCCGGTAATACTGCTTTCGCAGCTCTCCCGTGCCGTTGAGAGCCGTACCGACAAGAGACCTATGCTCTCCGACCTCCGTGAATCCGGTTCGATCGAGCAGGATGCGGATATAGTTCTCTTCCTCTACCGCGAAGCCTACTACAACAAGGAGAGCCAGCGGCAGAATATCTCTGAGTGTATAGTCGCAAAAAACCGTCACGGTGAGACCGGTACTGTCGAACTCATCTGGGACGGTCAGTATACAAGATTTTCAAATCCGGAGTACAATGCTCCTCCCGAAAACTGATATGATAACTGATAATATCCTTGGCTTTATCCGCAAAGAGAATATGCTCCGTCCCGGAGACACGGTAGTCTGCGGACTCTCAGGCGGTGCCGACAGCGTTTGTCTGCTGCTCGCAATGAAGCAGCTCAGTACACAGTTCGGCATTACCGTTGAAGCCCTCCACGTCAACCATTGCCTCAGAGGTGATGAGAGTGACCGCGACGAGGCTTTCTGCCGGAAGCTCTGCGCCGATAACGGTATACCGTTCAGGGCTTTTTCCTGCAACGTCAGAGCTTACGCCGCTGAACACTCCCTCTCTGACGAGGAGGCTGCCCGAAAGCTTAGATACGGCATTTTCGCAGATAATTCCGCCGGAAAGCTGCTTGCTACCGCCCACAACGCCGACGACAATCTCGAAACGATGATACTCAATCTCGCAAGGGGCTCGGCGCTGAAAGGTATCTGCGGAATACCTCCGGTGCGCGGAAATATAATCCGTCCACTGCTGTGCGTATCAAGGGCTGAGATAGAAGCGTTTCTCGCTGAACTCGGTCAGGATTTCGTAACCGACAGCACTAATCTCTCCGATGACTACACGCGCAATAAGATAAGGCACAGGATAGTTCCGCTGCTCAAGGAAATAAATCCTTCCGTTACTGCAACGTCAGTCCGTTCGGCTGCTGCTCTGCGCGAAGAAAATGCTCTCATCGAAGCACAGACTGACGCAGCAGAAGCCGCCTGTCTCACCGGCAGCAAGCTGACCGGTCTTGCAGAATACGATAAGGTGATAAGGAAAAGATGCATCGCACGGCTTCTCACAAGGAATTCCCTGCCCTATTCGTCCGACAGGCTCGAAACCGCTGACAGTATTCTCGTTAGCCGCGGTAAACTCAACATTTCAGGTAATATCTACTTCGTTTCCGACGGCATTTCAGCCGGCTTGCAGAAGATCCCGGATATATCGCAGAATGAGGATATTTCAGCAGAACTCAGGATCGGTGCGAACTGCATTTTCCCCGGAAAAGAACTGCTCTGCGAGATAGTTTTATGTGATGATTTGAAGAAAATTGAAGGTGTTCATAATTCGTTAACATCTTTACACCTTGATTATGATAAAATTATAGGAAGAGCTATCGTCAGAAACAGGCGTTTCGGCGACAAAATCAGGCTCAGCGGAAGGAATTTCACCTCCTCCGTGAAAAAACTTATCAACGAAAAAATACCGGCTGAGGAACGGCCTTTCCTTCACTTCATAGAAGATGAAGAGGGTACGGTCTATGCCGAGAAAATAGGGATCTCCGACCGCGTCAAGCCGGATCGCAGTTCCAGAAAACTCCTGAAGATCACCGTCAGGAACACTAATTGATTGGAGTGGATAATTTTTGACACCAAGAAAAAACAAAGGCGTTATGACATATCTCCTCATTATCCTTATTGCTATCGGCTGTATCTATTTCGTCAGCACAAGACTTGCTAAAAATGCCGATAAAACAAGCTATAATGAGGTTATGGAGCATTTCGACAACTATGAGGTCTGCTATTATGAGCTCGATCTCGGTACAGGTGAGCTTACCTATAAGACGCTCGATGACAGCTCCAAGAAAAAATACGAGGTGCCGAATGTATCCATATTCCTCGAAGATACCAAGGATTACCGTAAGGAATACAACAAAAAACACCCCGATCTGAAGCCTGTTGAACAGAATTTCATCAAGATAACCGACAGAACATGGCTCTATTCGCTCATACCTGTCGTTATAACGGTTTTGCTCGGCTGCGCTATCCTCTACTTTATGATGAAGCAGAGCGGCGGTGGTGGGAAATACACCTCTTTCGGCAAGGCCAATCTCAAAAATCAGGCTAACGGCCGCAAGGCTACCTTCAAGGACGTTGCCGGTGCTGATGAGGAAAAGCAGGAACTCGAAGAGATCGTTGACTTCCTCAAGCGCCCCAACAAGTATAAGGAGATCGGTGCTAAGGTGCCCAAGGGCGTCCTCCTTCTCGGACCTCCCGGTACAGGTAAGACTCTCCTCGCAAGAGCTGTTGCAGGTGAGGCTGGCTGCCCGTTCTTCCCGATCTCAGGCTCTGATTTCGTGGAAATGTTCGTTGGTGTCGGAGCTTCGCGTGTAAGAGACCTCTTCGATCAGGCTAAGAAACACGCTCCGGCTATCATTTTCATCGACGAGATAGATGCTGTCGGACGTCACAGAGGCGCAGGTCTCGGCGGCGGTCACGATGAGCGTGAGCAGACTCTCAACCAGCTGCTCGTTGAAATGGACGGCTTCACAGGCAACGAAAGTGTTATCGTTATCGCTGCTACCAACCGCCGTGATATCCTCGATCCAGCGCTTCTCAGACCGGGACGCTTCGACAGACAGATAGTTGTCGGCTACCCCGACGTCAAGGGACGTGAGGAAATACTCCGCGTTCACGCTAAAAACAAGCCCCTTGGCCCCGATGTTGACCTCAAGATAATCGCTCAGACCACTCAGGGCTTCACCGGCGCAGACCTCGAAAACCTCCTCAATGAAGCTGCTCTCCTTGCTGCAAGAGCAAACAGAATGGCTATCACTGAAAAGGACATCGAAGAAGCTACAATGAAGGTCATTGCAGGTCCTGAAAAGAAGTCGAGGATAGTTACAGAGCACGACAGACGCGTTACCGCTTATCACGAGTCCGGTCACGCTGTTGCTGCTTACTTCCTCCCAACACAGGATAAGGTTCATCAGGTAACTATCATTCAGCGCGGTATGGCTGCCGGACTTACTGTTACCCGTCCTGATACAGACGACCAGCACGTTTCAAGAAACCAGATGCGCGAAAGCATTATTATGCTTCTCGGCGGACGTGTTGCTGAGGAGCTCTTCCTCGACGACATCTGCACAGGCGCTTCCAACGACATCGAAAGAGCTACTACGACTGCCAGAAATATGGTCACGAAGTACGGCTTCTCCAAAAAACTCGGCACTGTTGTTTACGGCTCTGACAACGATGAAGTGTTCCTCGGCAAGGACTATGGTCACACAAGGAATTACAGCGAGTCTGTTGCCGCTCAGATCGACGAGGAAGTCAAGACCATCATCGAAAGAGCTTACAGCGATTGTGCTGACATTCTCCGCAAAAATGAGGATAAGATACATTTCCTCACAAAGTATCTGCTCAAGTTCGAGAAGATCGACGGTGCTGACTTTGAAAAGATCATGCGCGGCGAGCTCACAGAAGAGATACTTCTCACTGAGCCTGAAGAGCCCGCTCCCGAGTGCACTTCAGTTACAGCTGAAACTGATACACAGTCCGAAGCTCAGGAAGGTACAGCTTCTCCTGAGATCTCAGAATAATCAATTATTGCTGCCGCTGGCTATGCGGCAGCTTTTTTTGCGGATATCCTCAATTTATTGCTGTTTCTTATTGAAAATTGAGCCGCTATGTGATATAATGATTTAGTACGCGCACGGCATTATGCCGTAATTCTTACCATGGAGGTAATTATGAGTTCAACTGAACTAATCCTGTGTGCTGTCACTGTGGCAGCCCTCGATATATGCGCTTTGGTACTCCTGATATGTGCCTATACCGACAAAAGCGCAAACAAAAAATACTGGAGACACTTCACGGGTGATATGGAACTCGCTGAACAGGGACGTGCCTATCCTCTCGGGTGTGATGAGGTCATAATCGGCAGACACGCTTCCGCAGATATACGAATTCCCGACCTCTCTGTTTCACGCTATCACGCTCTTATGACCATAAACGGCGGTGCGTGGACTATCACGGACATAGGCTCAAAATCCGGTGTATACATAAACGGCAACCTCGTCAAGGAAGCTATCCTGCGCGAAAATGACGTTATCAATATAGGCTCTCACAGAATGGTTTTCAGGAAAAGGAGGGATAAGAAAAATGTATAATCCCTTATCTTATGTATCCTCCTGTCTTTTCGTTCTCATTGCACACGCGGCTATGCTCGCAAACGTCTTCATAAACGGCAATTACAACTCGATTGCCGATCCTGCTATTATCGCCGGAGCTGTTCTGCTCCTCGATGTCGCGTATTTTACCGCACTGCTCTTCTTCAAGCAGACCTCGTACACTATTGACTTCCTGCTTGTCCTCGTTCTGAATATGAGCGTTATATTCCAGTCGTGCTTCGGACAGGTAAAGTTTGACAGCGATGCCATTAAGCACTACATAACAGCTGTAACTGCCCTTATCGCCTGCCGCGTAGGCTTCATTGCCTGCCGGAACTACAAGTCGCTCCAGAACAAGCGCAAATTCATATACATCGCTATCGGCATATGTATCGTGCTCATACTCACACTCACTGGCTCAAGAAGTATGTGGATACAGCTCGGTCCGATATCGCTACAGCCCTCAGAATTCATCAAGCCGCTCTTTATACTTGCCTGTGCAACCTCTGTTGCCGAGCAGCAGAAAAAGCACAAGTTGCTCCTCTTCAATGTCGTATACGAGAACATCGCACTTTTCGGACTTATGGCAGTGATATGCCTGCTTCAGTGGTGGTGCGCAGACCTCGGAAGTCTCCCGACATTTATGGCTATCTATATCGCAGGATTTCTGCTCAGGATATGCTACCCCAAGGCAAAGCTCTCCAAAAAGACATACATTTCAGCTGCGGCTGCTCTGCTTGTAATTGCAGTCATCGCTTTCAAGTTTGCTCCTGCCTACGTTCAGGAGCGTCTCCACGCTGATATATGGAGCGACACAAACGGCAGCGGCTATCAGCAGTCGCAGGCTCTCATCGCTATCGCTGACGGCGGCTGGACAGGAAAAGGTCCCGGAAACGGCTTCCTCTGCAACGTTGCCGCTCATGAAAACGACATTGTCTTTGCAACTGTCTGCGAGGAATGGGGACTTCTCTATGCACTTATGATGATATTTGTTATCCTCATAATGCTCGCAGTTCCGCTCATCAATCCCCCCCGCTCCTACTACCACGCTACTATGTCCGCCGGAGTATGTGCCGCATTCACCGTACAGATGGCGCTGAATATCTTCGGTTCGTGCAATATGATCCCCTTCACCGGTGTTACTATCCCGTTTATATCAGCCGGAGGAAGCTCGATGATGGTCAGCGGATTTATGATAGGTATGCTCGCAGCAGCTCAGTCCCCTGTTCTTGACAACACCGGCGGTCAGCCGGCAGCTGCTCCGAGACCGCCTGCAAATCGCCCCAATAAACGTCCGGTAAGGAGGAAGGCTGTATGAAAAGTATCAGAAGATGTCAGCATATAATGAGCCTTTTCCTTGTTTTGTTCATTGCAGGAATGGTAACTCTTGTCGTAAAGATACAGCGCGAATCAGCGTTCTATATGATGAACTCAGACAAGCACGTTCTCGGTATGGTCTACGACCGAAACGGAGATGTTCTGTTCGACGGTACTCTCCAAGAGGGCGATACCTCGAAGTACGAGGATAATTATTTCATCGACGTCGGCAACCTCATCGGTGACGACAAAGGTCAGATGACTAATACACTTGTTGCCAAGAACATCGAAAAGCTCAACAATTACAGCTTCTCAGAGGGAGTTGTCAACGAGGGCGGCAAGGCTGCCATCTA
>ODAI010483579.1_pt1 | contig 14120 bp, 8 predicted proteins | sample 1539321 | NCBI WGS metagenome assembly ODAI01 (sample SAMN02144231, study PRJEB22623) | gut metagenome | biome: sheep rumen | host: Ovis aries | place: New Zealand
AATGCCCGAAAAACACAAAGACCGATATCGACGGTATCATTGACTACTTATCCGAAGCAAACCACGATATCCTGGTTGGATTTAACGAAGAAAACAGAAAAACAGTGGAAGAAATCCAGGGGGACTTCATTCCACTGCGTAAATTCTTAGACTTCTTAAGTCAGAAAGTATAATAGAGATAAAAATGGTGTGGCGAACCGCATATATCCAATGCAGACCCACACCTTGTATAATTATAATATGCCGACTATTTGCAAAAGTCAAGAATTTCATTATTTTTCCTTATTATTTTCATTCGACGAACATACCGTGATTTGGTATATTCATTTATGAAATCTCTTATCGCTTTCTCCTCTGGAATTCTACAGCGATGAAGATCAATAATAATATTACAAGATTGTCTGGCTGCATTTTGAATGGTGTTTTGAACAGTATATTTCCCGTTACCTTGAGGTGCTTTAATCTCCCATGGCATTCCATTCATTATTATATCAGGCATTCTGAGCCCTTTTATTTGTGATGGTGGAATAAGTTCTATATTATACCCCTGAGCAAGCAACAATTTTACCGTTTGGAACTCGTGATCTTGCATGTGGACACCGTTTTGTATTAAGTTTCCTTTGTTCATATTTTTTTATTCTGCCTCTCATCTGTAAGCAAATAATTATTAAAGTGAGGGAAATCCTTCCTCGAATGAGGAAAAAGAAAAAACGCTCGCGTTTTGTATTAGAGATTTTACTCTCTACAAAACACGAGCGCAATAGATTCACCTAATTCTTAATAAATTTTTAATAATTAAAAAGAAGACAGAGAACCGTCCCCTGTCTTCTTGTTTTCTTAGTTATTGTTTGCCGCTGCTTCTGCAGCTGCTGCCGCTTCCGCTGCATTTACTTCCGCATTGCGCTGATCAAAAAACGCTTGGTCAAACTGTGCCGCCATAGCTGCTTTAATGGTCGCCTCATCCTGTGTCGCAATCGCTGCATTCATTTCAGCAGATGTTCCGCCGGCCGTCGCCGTTCCCACGTCAAACTGTGCATCAATCTTTTTATATTTACTGGTGTTAAAGTCCTCTCTGGACTGCTCCACCCCATTCATATAAACAATCTTAACAAGCTTTGCTTTATAGCCTGTATACGGAGTAATCGTCTTTTGTAAATATCCAACAGGTCTTGAAGCATTCGCATTGTAGATGCGAATCCAGTCTTCCTGCTCAACGATTTCGCTAACGAAATCCACCGTTCTTCCGGCTTCTCTGGTATCATGTCCGTAAACATTACAGGTAATGGTCTGTCCTGTGGTAATCAGTTCCAGATAAATCGGATATTCTGTATTGTTGGTAAATTTTAAATCCTTATAATCTCCGGCGATTGCCGCATCCGCAGAGGGGTCTACGTAATGTACCGTCATGGAGTGCGGATAGCGTTCGTCAATCTGAAGTTCCGCACGAATCACAGCATTATAAATCGTAGATGAAATCTGACATACACCACCGCCCACTGCTTCAACGGTTGTACCGTTTTCGTAGGCTCCTGCCATAGCATACCCGTTTTCCAAAGAAATCGGATTTAATTTTGACGCAATGGAAATCTGTTCCCCCGGGTACAACACTGTGCCGTTTATCTTTGAAGCACCGTTTGCAACGTTTTGCTTACGTCCGGCCTGTGAAGTGGAATAATCCGTGGTATAGGTTCCCATTTTATCCGTTACAAGCGCTAAGGTCTCCGGAGATCCCTCCGGTTCCAATACAGTGGTGGTCAGGCTTAATCTTGCATCCGTACCATCCCACTTCGTCGTAATAAAATCTGAAATCTCATTGGCTCCTCCTGTTGCATCAACCGTATATCCCTGGGAGCCGTCGATGATCTTAAACTCGCCGTTTTCACGGGTAAGACCGTAGTTTACGGGATTTACCTGAATTTCGCCCATATGTGCATTTAAAAACTCACTGATAGCTGCCACGCTGACAGATGGAGCGATTTTAAAGTCCATCAGTCCGCCGGATTCAAGCAGCTGGTTGGCACGATAACGCTCCATGATGTTTCCGGAAACACCAAAGTTAATCGCTTTATCAATCACCGCATCACTTTCAATATCCACAGATAAATCCTGACCTGTGCAAGTGAATTCATGATCACCGACAACCAAAGTAATATGCGCATTTTTATACTTTTCCACTTCGGTTGCAATGGCATTTGCGGCTTCCTCTTTTGTCATCTTTGAAACATCAATCCCATTGATGCTGATTCCATCCGGAATCGTTGTTCGTTTTTCTGCTGCCTTTGCAAAATAAAAACTTCCGCCAAACAGTAACATGCAGCAGGTAATAAGGCCTGCTGCAATGATCGTTTTTTTGTAAGTAAAATAAGAGTTCATTTCGGTTCCTTCGTCAGTATATTAAATTATTGTCCGCCGAATTTAGGACATCCAAAACCGTATTGAATAGTTTTTCTTTGTTCACCGGTTTTAAAAGATAGCCCGCTGGCTTCAGAGCAAGTGCCGCTGTAATCTGTGCACGATCATTGACACCTGTTAAAAATATAATCGGAATATTTTCAAATCCTCTCTTTTCCCGAATATGACGCATGGTCTCCGGTCCCTTCATCAGAGGCATTTCATAATCCAAGAGGATTACATCCGGGTTTTCTATGGCAATGATTTCCAACGCCTTTCTTCCGGAATTCGCCAGCACCACATCATACATACCTTCCAAAAGACTCTTAATATTTCGAAGTGTACCGGCATCGTCGTCCACAACCATAACCTTGGCACGGGTTTCTTTATCATCTAAGGCATTTAAATCCAGGTCAATATCCCCAATGTCCATGTTTTTCAGCTGTTCTTCCAGGAAATCTAAATCCACATCCAAATCATCTAAGTTAAAATTATCACTCATTATGCCTGTCCCCCTCAGACTTTAGTATATCCAGCATCTTTTGGAACGCTTCTTTGGTCATATCCTCATCGATTGCTGTTACCGCCGCTTCGATATTTTCAACCATCACATCGGCTTCTTCACCATACGTATACTGCTTTAATTTTTTCACAGCTTTATCCGCTGTGTCAATATCCATATCATGAAGAGATTTTAAAATAATCTGTGCAAATTTGTAACAAGTTGCTATATCTCCCGGCTTCTTCTCAATATCATCTTCCAGCCCGATACCAAACGCCCCTTTTATTTTATCACGATAAGAATCCCATTCATAGATAAATACGGGGTGAAGTGCATAAATAACATCAATTTTTTTATCTCTGGCTGCAAATTCCAATAATTTTGCAGGTCCGGCCAGTGGAATCAATCCTATCGTAGCCGCCAGGCCCTTCATGGCATGTACCAAAATACGATACTCATTATAATTATCATCTGACTGATCCAGTGTCAAATCATCGTAAAACTGCGTAAGCTTTTTGCTTTGTACCGGAATTAAGGTATAAAACTCCTGCAAAGACTCTCTCAACAAATCCCGGCTCGGCAAATGAAGCCATGCAAAGTTCCAATCCAGCCCGTCGATTTGTGGCAAGTCGTCCGGAGCGGTTCCTCCCTGTTCCAAAAAGTGTTCCGCCACATCTTCCGGCATCGGCGACTTCATTTCTTCCGGAATACTGTCGCTAATTGCAGCATCCAACTCCGAATAAACAATCGGCTTTGAAATGAATCCATCAAAACCTTCCTCTATGTACATCTCCTTTGCACCGGCTACGGCATTGGCCGTCAATACATAAATCGGTGTTTTAGAGTTTGGACAATCTTCCAATGCACGGATGGCTTTCATCGCTTCCACACCATCCATTCCCGGCATCATATGGTCCATCAAAATAATATTGTAAACATGCTTTTTGGCCATCTCAACCGCTTCTTCACCACCACTGGCTTCATGAATCTGAATCTGGGTCGCCTTTAGTAAAGAGCGTACCACCTGACGATTCATCTTATTATCATCCACCACTAAGATCTTGGCTGCCGGTGCAATAAAGCTTCCGCCGGAATGATACTCTGCCATCACTTCTGCCAGGGTTGGATTGAAGTCCTCTCCCAGCGGAGTCACATCCACGATTTCCTGTTCCAAATCAAAATAGAACTTCGAGCCCTTACCATACTCACTTTCCACTTTAAGTTCAGAGCCCATAAGTGACAAAAACTGATTTGCAATACTAAGGCCAAGTCCGGTTCCTTCTACGTGATAGTTTTCTTTCAGTTCCAGACGTTTATAGACATCAAACAATCCGGGCAAATCTTCTTCTTTGATCCCGATTCCGGTATCTTCCACTTCAACATGAAGATGTAACACAGCACCTTCGGTTTCTCCATTGATTCGAAGCCATACCCCGCCTTGTTTTGTATACTTAATGGCATTGGTAAGCAAATTCATAATTACCTGTTTGATTCGCATTTCGTCTCCCAAAAGTCCTCTCGGAAGACTTTTGTTCACATCAACCGTAAAGGATAAATCCGCTTCGGAAGCACGTTGAATCATAAGGTTAAAGGTATCATGTATCAACCCACCCAAATCGTAATCCATTGGTGTGATTTCCATTTTTCCGGATTCAATCTTGGAAGAATCCAAAATCTGGTTGATGATGGAAAGCAAGTGCTGACCCGCTCCATAAATATCGTTCGCATATTCCAAAATCTGAGTATCTCTGGTTTCACGAAGAATCATTTCATCCATACCAAGGACTGCATTAATCGGCGTTCTGATTTCATGGGACATACTTGCCAAAAACTTGGACTTCGCATTGTTTGCACGCTCCGCTTCGTCTCGCGCCTGCAGGATTTCTTCGTACTGTGACTCAATTGTGGAAAGGTTTCTAAAGTTTGCAAACATCCACGCCAAGAAGAAAATGAACAAGAATCCGACCGCCATCGTATATGTGCGGAAATACGGTCTCTCATAAAGCAGGGAATCCTTATGAAGGGTATATACATAATCCGAGATAACTTCTCTGGTGTGTTCATCCAAAAGCTGTACATGAACGTCATAATCTCCATACTTCAAACTGCTTAACGTAAGGTCCGGAATCGAACGCTGACGTCCTTCCACAGTGGTTTCATCTTCCATCCCTTCGATATAATAGCGAACCAGAGGATTCGTCGTCTGGTAATTAATAATACCCGGGATGATTGTTACTTTTCCTGCTCCGGCCGGAATGTAGTATGCGTAGTCTTCATAATATACCGATTTATCTTCCATGAAAACATCATCCACAAACGTCTCATACGCCGGTGTATCCTTATCGAAATTGGCTCTGGTAAGCATTCTTACCCCATCAATGCAGCAATAATATAAGTTTTTGTTTTCCTCATCAAAGAAATTCCAGCTGTCTTTTGTAATAGAGCTGTCCAATCCATTGGTATTGTCATACAAAATATAGTCATAGCCGCCCGAATTATTGATTGCATCGTTTACTGCATCTTCTGCTTTTACGACATATAAGCCGGCACTGGACGCAACCCATAAATTTCCTGTTTCTGTAAGATATGCATCAAAGTTATTGGAATAGGGAAAGTTCGACAGCTTGTGCACCGAATTTCTGTCATCGTAAAATAAAGCATTACTGGTAACATAAATATAGCCTTCATTACAGCGTGCCGCACGAAGAACAACCTGAGAGGTAAGGCCCTCACGACTGTCAATGTGTTCAATCATTTTACCGTTTCTGAACACATACACGCCACCGCCGTCACTGCAGCAAAGTAATTTCTTATCATCCGTTTCAAGTAAACAATTAATCTGCGGTACATCCATACCGTCGTCGGAATCAAAGACCTCCACCAGTTCTTTGTTTTCGTATATATACACACCGTTTAACGTGGCCGCAGCAATCCTTCCGTCCGAAAGCTCGATTGTCATCACATATCGATTCGCCACACCCTCCGAATCTTCCGAGCGATAAAATTCATATTGTCCATCAGATGTCACCTCCACCAGGCCACTGCTGTCGTTGGTGCAGACCCAAAGATTCCCCTTGGAATCAACATTCATGTGGCGGATACTTTTATTGTCAAAAAATTCCAGATACGGATAGCTGACATCAGCCCCGACATGGTCTTTTCCTGCTTTTTTTACAAAGATACCCTTTTCCGTTCCGATATAGATTTCATCCTTATACTTTGTTACGCAAGTTGCCTGACCAATATAATTGTTATTGCCATAGTATATTTTTTCAAAATCGGACAAAGAAAACTCAATCAGGCCCTGTCTTTCTGAAGTACCCCAGAAATTCATCTGGTCATCCTGGTAACAGAAATTAATACCGACATTGAAATCGTTCTGCACCATGCTGATATATCCACGGTTTGAATTGTAAAATCCCATTCCGTTTTCGGATGTCATCAACAAGCTGCCCAGTTCTTCGGTATAGTGCATACAGTTAACCGCAACAAGGTCCTTGGTATCAATTGTATCCAGAAGTACACATCTTTTGTCTTCATAGCGGTAATGTTCCACATAATTGGCAGATGTACCTACGTAGAATTCGTTCCCCTCTCCCCAGGTTACAGAAGTATAGTAAACACCTTCTTCTTTACAGCTAAGAGAAAGCTTATAGACTTCGTTTGTCAGCGCCACTAGATTTCCTGTCTGGGTGATGCACAAAAGCGTATTGTCATCATTAATATCCATGGAAATAATATTGGTCAGCTTTTCATAGGTATCAAACGTACCTACCAGTCCGGATGGACGAATGACCGCCAAATAGGAAGAAGTACCTACATAAATGTTATGGTCTTTTCCTTCCGCAATCGCACGCACACTGTCCGAAGGCAGTCCCTTTGCACGATTGTACTGAATACACTTTAGACTCGTGGTGTCATATTTGACCACACCGATATCGCTTGTTCCAATCCAAAGATATCCATCATTATCTCCATATAAGTAGGAAACATTTGTCACGTTATAATCTGTCGGTTCATACATGAATTTGATACCGTTATAACGGTACATTCCGGAATATCCTCCAACCCAGAGATATCCGTCACTGGTCTGGGCTACCGCTGTAAGTTCGGATGAGTCCAACCCTTCTTGACTGGTATAAACCCGGGATACAAAATTATCGACGGTATAGGATTCTTCTGCGAAAACCTCCATGGCAGGAGTAACAAGCATAAGCATTCCAACCACAAGTGTAACGACTAAGGTTGTAAACTCCTTAAACTCACGTTTTGTTATTTTCTGATAGACGCCCAATATCATCATTACAACCAAAACATCAATGACTTTATCCGGGAAATCCACAAGGCCTTCTCCAAGTATATAGGACAAAGCCGGCATACCTACTCGACTTAACGTCATATCGATAAGCGCATCTCCCCAAACATTTCCTGTATATCCATCATATACCAGTACATTAAGCGGCACGGAGCAAAAGATTGACGCCACTCCGCAAGACACGCCGGAAGCAAACACGCGAAAGAACGAAAGGCGCTCCCCTCTTGGAAAAGTAAATCCTGCGACCATACCAACAATCCCGTTGACAACAGAGTACAAAACAGAAGAAAAATCAAAGTTTCCCAAGAAGATACTTGAAAAGAAGCCTTCAATCGCTCCGCCATACGGGCCCAGTAAAGCTCCTGCAAAATAGGTTCCGATTGTATCCAGCCAAAACGGCGTTTCCACCGAGTTGGAAATGGTTCTTCCCGTAATATTTAATATGAATCCGAACAAAAACAGTATCAAACTCTTAATACTAATCGGAAACATCCATTTTTTAAAATCATGTTTTTTCATACGCTCTATCATACGCTCTACCCCAAACCCCGACTAGTTCATAAGTTTTTCCAGCTCTTCTTGTGCTGCATTAAGGCAATCCGTCGAAGATTTCTTGTCTTCAATTGCTTCCCTCATATGCGCACCCAAAATATCGCAAAAGTCGTTCCACTGCGTAATCAGCGGACGATACTGTCCGCTTTCTAACGCCAGACAAATGGACTGATAATGCGGATACTGTCTTAACACATCCTGATTGTTCAAGGAAGAATAACGGCAAGGCACACCTCCCACGGAGATACTATCCTTTTGCACCTGCGGATCCATTAAGTACTCAATCAGCTTCTCCGCCATTTGCGGATTTGTACTGTCGGCACTTACACCAAGTGTCCATATGCCGTATACATTTGCATTGTAAACCGCATCATCGGCAGAGGCCCGTCCCTCTAGCGGCCCATAGTCTGCTGCAGAAGAATTAGACGGCATATACCATCCCGGCCATCCGATGGCCATTAAGGAGTCACCCGAGTCAATGGACGCAATCAAGGTTTCTTTATCCATGGCTTCACCGGTATCGATCAATCGTAGATAGAAATTAAATGCATCTTTAAACTCTTGTTCATTTACAATCGGACGGTTGTCATAATCAACCACCCATCCGCCAAAGGATAAAAGGATCGGCATAAAATCCACAACGATATTGCTATTGGTATCGCCACGATATAAAAATCCATTCTTACCTTCCTGCTGGGCTCTCATACATGCGACATAAATGGCATCCATATTATCCAGATTGTCAAAGTCATATTTGGTTTGTGAAAGTACGGATTTATTGTATAAAAGAACTGTTACGTTTCCGTAATAGGGAACCACATACAAATGATTGTTGTAGTAGGAAATTGTAGTGGTAGCCGGAATAATATCCGTATCTAATGTATAACCATACTCTGCCAAATCCACCAGGCGTTCCTTCTCTCCAAGTTCTGCTACCCAGGATCCATCCACCATAACAAGGTCTGCCTTTTGTTTGAACTCTCCGACTGCAAGATCATGCAAATCCGACTCGGACAGTTCCAAAATACGGCAAGTCACACCATAGGTATCCTCAAACTCCTCCAAATCATGTTTTACCACCTCGGCATATGTGCCTTCTCGAAGTGCCAAAACAAGATCGGAAGTCTGAAGTTTCTTTTTATCTTTCGATAAAGTACTGTTACACGCTGTAAGGGAAATCAGAAGACTCCCTGCTAATAGAACTGCTAATAAACGTTTCATATCACTTCTCCCAATAAAACTTATAAGCTGTTACTACTTGTCTTTTTTTATTATCTCAAATCCTTGACGATTTTTAAAGATAGAATCTCTTGGAATCACGCCGCGAACCATAGAAAGAGGATAAATATTGCTGCAAGCACCGATTACGGTTCCCGGATTTAATACACTGTTACATCCGACTTCCACATAATCTCCCAGCATAGCACCGAATTTTTTTAAACCGGTTTCGATTTTTTCCTCTGATTGTGTATCCTTTACAACCACAAGCGTTTTATCACTTTTTACGTTGGAGGTAATGGATCCGGCGCCCATGTGAGAATGAAATCCCAGTACGGAATCCCCCACATAATTGTAATGCGGCACCTGCACATTATTAAAAATCACATCATTTTTGATCTCGGTAGAATTTCCCACAACACAATTCTTTCCGATAATGGCATTGCCACGGATAAAGGCACCCGGGCGAACCTCCGTACCTTCGTCAATAATCAATGGACCGTTTAGAGTTGCAGTAGGTGCAATGGTTACATCCTTTGCAATCCAGATAGTTTCGCCTCGCTGTTCAAAAATATCTTTGTCCAGTGTAGGACCAAGCTGTAGAATAAAGGAACCGATTTCGGGAAGCACCTCCCACGGGTAGGTCTTTCCATCAAAAAGCTCCTTTGCGATGGTCTCGTTTAAGTCATACATATTTTCAATTTTTGCGTCGTTTATCATTTTATATTCTTCTTTCCTATTTTTTCTTGTAGAAACCGGCTGCATAGTGGAATTTCTGATTCAGCTGGTTTTGGTTAAATAAGCCTTTTACTTTATTGGTCTGTCGCGTCACATAATCTTCCAACTTTGACATATACTCCTCAGGAGTTACCTCTCCGGCAGTAACAAGGTCCAAGCCCTTTTCCCAGCTGGCCGTAAGCTCCGGCGACAACAGATTCTGAATAGAAGCATCGATGACATCATAAATCATCTCACCCAACAAGGTAGGTGTAATCACCTGCGTCTTTTTGTTTAACTGTATGTATTTGTCGCGTTCCAGCTTGGAAATAATCTCCGCACGGGTCGCGGATGTGCCGATACCGTTTCCTTTAATCTGTTCGCGGAGTTCCTCATCTTCAATAAGGTTTCCTGCATTTTCCATTGCCAGAATCATGGAACCTGAGGTATAGCGTTTTGGAGGTGAAGTCTCACCTTCTTTGATTCCTAGGGTTGTAAATGTAATATTTGCACCCTTTTTCACCTGGTCAATGACTTCACGAAGATTTGCATTGTCCAGTTCTTCTTCTTCCGGATTCTCTTGTGTGCCTTCCGCTTCTTTTTCTTCGCCTTGGGAAGCCGTTTCTTCTTTTTTCTTGGTAAAGGAATACTGCATCAATGCCAGATATCCCTCATTCTTTAAGTACTTTTCCGAAGCAAAAAAATGTTCATTGTTGCTGAATACTTCCAAGGATACCTTTTCGTATTCTGCTGCCGGTAAAAAGATGGCCAAAAATCTTCGAACGATTACCTCATAAATCAGCTGTTCCGTACGACTTACGCTGGTAAGCGCATTGAATCCCTGTCCCGTAGGAATAATGGCATAGTGGTCGGTAATCTGCTTATCGTTTACATACTTTGTCTTTTCGATTCCCTTGTAGAGGCCCTTTTCCAAAATCTCATCCACAAAAGGCTTCATGGTACGCAAAGAACCTAACCCACGGATATTCTTATCGATTTCCTTTGCAATGGCTGTAGAAAGCACTCTCGCGTCGGTTCGAGGATAGGTAACAAGCTTCTTTTCGTAAAGGCTTTGAATGTAGTTAAGCGTCTGTTCCGGAGAAATCTTAAAAAACTTGGAACAGTCATTCTGAATTTCCGCCAGGTTGTAGAGCATCGGTGGGTTTTTCTTTTCTTTTTTCTTTTCCACCTTCTGCACCATTCCCGTATTGTGTACCGGTGCAATGTCCTTTTCGTCAAACTCCAATTCTTCCACCGGGGTCTTAGAAACCTCAGAAATCAGAGTTCGTGCGGAAGCCTTTTCCAAAAATCCCGGCTTTTCTTCATACAAAAGGGGACTGTTAAAATACTTGCTTCCTTCCACCGCACGCCACTCAAGATTAATTCCGGCTCCGGCCAAATCCGCAGTTCCAATCACACGGTAAAACGGTGTTTTTACAAACTCTCTGATCTGACGTTCACGGCGAACCACCATACCCTGTACGCAGCTCATTACTCGTCCAACAGCAACAGAGCTTCGCTTTTCGGCATTTAAAAAATTCTGTAGATTCTTTCCGTAACGAAGGGTCAGTACACGTGAAAAATTGATTCCCATGGAATAATCGATTTTCGCGCGAAGATATGCTGCTGCGGATAAATTGTCGTACTCGGATAAAGGCTTTGCCTCCCGAATTCCGCGACGCATCTCTTCCTCTGTCTGGGAGTCAATCCAGACACGAAGCTCCTTTTTATCGTGTACATGTGCCTCCTGGCGAACCAAACGATAAATATATTCTCCCTCTCGTCCCGCATCTGTGCAGACGTAGATTTTTTCCACATCCTCGCGGTTTAGAAGCTTACTTACAATATCAAACTGAGCTTTTACACTATCAATTACCTGGTATTTGTATTCCTTTGGCAAAAAAGGAATGGTATCCATACTCCAACGCTTTAAATTCTCGTCGTACGCTTCCGGATAGCTCATAGAGACCAAATGTCCCACACACCAGGTAACAATCACATTCGGACCTTCCTGGTAGCCGTTGTGACGGGTAAGTTTCTCTCCCATCACCTCCGCAAAGGACTGGGCCACGGAAGGTTTCTCCGCTATAAACAAGGATTTTCCCATATTAAAGTTCCTTCATATCTACAAGAACCACAGTCGGTTCTTCTTTTTCCAAATCATATAATCTTTTTTCAAATGCGGTGGCAGAGAAAAGATAGGTCACCTTTCCGTGAAGTTTGGCCTGCTTCATGCTGTACAAAAGATTCTGATAATCTTCAAAGGAAAGGGTGTCATTCTGCCAGTTGCAAATACCCACAACAAATTCTCCATCCGTGGAACGTCCCACCACATCAATTGTTCCCTCTTTTCCAAGCCAGGTTCCCGTCTGTGCAATTCGAATCGGCGTCTTTCCGATCAAATTCAAAAGTTCCACATATTCCCGACATACCTTTACAAAATAGCCGGCCAAATAAGAATGTAACTCATCTGCAATAAACGTATCATAGAATTCTTCCGGCTTCATGAAACAGCTCTCAGACTGATGCGCATATACAAACCGGAACCAAAAATGTAAAAACGGATTTTTGATTCGATAGATTCCTTTTTTCGTATTTTCCCAGCCGCCGGTTTCAAAGGATATGATTTTTTCCACCACATCAAACGCAGCCAGGTTCTTCAAATATACGGAAATCTTGGCTCTTGAATACCCGGTGGTCTGATATAAATCATTCAGCTTTTCATTGCCCATGGCCATGGCATAAAGAATCGTATCGTATACGGACAATTCGCGAAGTTCCCGGCTGATAAAATCCTCCGCCTCATGAAACAATGCCCCCTTGGGATTTAAAATCAATTCGCATACATTCTCGCGAATACTTTTTTCTCCGTCCCAAACATTCAGATATGCAGGGCAGCCTCCGGCAATTCCGTATAGCGCCACCGCATCGGAAACGGAGTATTTGGGGAATGCGCGCACGACTTCAAGGAAAGAAAACTCCTTTAATTCCATAATCGAATCAATACTTTGCGCGTTTTCTCCCAAAAGCTCATCCATGCCGCCTCTCACCCAGGCCAATGATGATGCAGCAAGCACAATCATTACCGGTCCCGGATACAGCTTTTTATTTTTTAGTTTTAAGATGCTGTCAAAAAAGCTCTTATCCTTTTTCACAATGGACTGAAACTCATCAATCACCACTACAAGTTTTTCTGCATTTCCGCTTTTGATACGGGTAAAACACTCATCATAAGAGTTTTTCATCAGCTTTACATCGTAGGTTTTTTCCACTGCTTCCTTTAAAAACGCAAGCTGAAGTTCTTTGGATGCATTCTTTCCGCGATAATAGAAATGTTTTTTATCTTTACAAAAAGTAAGAATCAAACTCTCCTTTTCACTGCGACCATGGTCACAAAGCAGGACAATCTGATTCCCTGTGCTTTCATACATCGTCTGTAATGCTTTTAATTCTGTCGTTCTAGAAACCATATTTTCTTCCTCTTTTTAGAAACATTATGTTCTTACATTATAGCCGATTTATATATGAATTTAAATATAAATTTAACAAAAGGTGACAACTGCCATTTTTTAACCTTTGTCACCTTCTTTTTATCTTAATATTGTTAATGTGTTCATCTCTTCCGACATATAGTAGGACAAACGATCTACCCCGGAAAGATAATCATAAATGTGTTGTTCATCCAGATAGTATTCCTTTGCCCGATTCAAAAGGTCAGCGCTGGCAAACTTAAGTGTGGCTTCTTTTTTATCACTCATAAGGTCAGCCTGAATCGTGTTTCCGATCAGCTCCGGATACCAGTCCGTAAAGTACAATTCCTCACGGATATAATAATTATCCGCATTGGATACACACTCCGGAAGCGCAAATGGTTCATCCACCGTATGGGTTTTAAATAACTCCTCACCGGTAACGTTTAGATATTCATATCCGATACGCTTTACCGCCTCGTTGTTCTTATCACGATAGTGACTGTTTCCCCAGGTCACGTCCATAAAATAATATGCATTGTTTACATACACTAAATTCCATGCATGAGGCTCTCCGTTTGCACTGCCCGTGATAATCGTAGATGGCACTCCCAATCGCTCCAATAAATAGGATGCTGCAGATGCGTATCCCTGACAAACCGTGGACTGATTCAAAAAGACACTGATAATATTTTGATTTTCTAAGCTGTATGCATTGTAATCCACGCGATTAATCAGAGTTTCATAAACAAACTTGGTCTTCTCATAATCATCTGTTAAACTTTCGCTTCCCTCCAGCCACTGATCCACAACCGCATCGATTTCAGCCTGCTTTTGCTCTTTCTGTTCTTTTGTCATGGTAAACTGCGGAGAAATCTTAATTGCCATAATCGTAACACCATCATTTTCATAATAGGTTACATAACTGTAGCCGGTAAACCAAAAGATTCCGCCG
>ODAI013735424.1_pt1 | contig 14120 bp, 11 predicted proteins | sample 1539321 | NCBI WGS metagenome assembly ODAI01 (sample SAMN02144231, study PRJEB22623) | gut metagenome | biome: sheep rumen | host: Ovis aries | place: New Zealand
TATTCTGTGAAAAATGCGGCACGGAGCTTGAAGTGAACATCCTGCCGGATAATATAGACCCTCAGGGAAATGTGATAAACCGTGAGGAGACCAAGGAGACGCCCCGGGGACGAAAGACCCCCAAGGTGCCCGTGAAGATGACAGAGGCTCAGAAGGCTGCAAGGCGCAGGACACTGAGGATACTGGGTATCATCCTTGCGGTCATAGCGGTCTGCATACTGGCAGTGACGGTCTATAATACCACAGGCTCTCAGAAGGGCTTCAACGCCTCCCAGAAGGTCCCGCTGGGCAGGAACGTGGAGTATGCGGAGTCCGAAACAGGGCTCAAATTCACGGAAAAGTCCGCAAACGGCATGATAAACACCATGACGGACTTTGACTATATCTGCGTTTCCGAAAAGACGGTAAAGGTCAGCGGCTCCGAGCAGCCTCAGTGGGCTATAATGCTGTCGGTGGACAGTGACGGCATGATAAACGAAGTGGAGTATTACGACTTCTCCCAGCTCAGGGTAAACTGGCAGGGACGCAAGATGGCTGAGATGCTGGATGAGAACTACCTTACCTACGGTATGTCCATAAAGAATGTGAACAAGTCTCTCGGCATGAAGCCCTATTATGTGAAGAGGAACGTCTCAAACGATTCCCTGTACTGCTACAGGTACTATTTCACCGATGAAAAGGCGGGCTACGACCGTGCCTTCAACTTCTATGTGGGCTTTTCGGATACGGATCTTTCCGTGCGCTCCGTGGAGTACAGCGAGATAGAGTATGCAAAGGTCATACTCAATGCGGACAACGACATCCAGAGACCTGTGGCAGGAGATTTTGCCCTCCCTGCCGCAGATGAAGCGAACAGTGCAGCGGAGAATGTGACAGAAGAAGTCTCCGATGAAGAAACTGAGGAAAGCTCCGAAGAGGAAACCGCCGAATAACAGTATTTTGATCTTGCAGAAAGAATCACAGTATGAACAAATATAAAAAGCTTCTCGGAAATACTCTTGTCTTTGGCGTGGGACAGGTGCTCTCAAAGCTGATAGGATTTTTCCTTGTGGCTCTGTATACCCATTTCATGACTGAAACGGAGTATTCGAGAAGCGATGTTATATACCAGTCGATAAATGTGCTACTGCCCCTTGTCACCTTCCAGATGTCCGATGCGGTGATCCGTTTTGGCATGGACAAGGAATATGACCCCCGAAAGGTCTTTACCTGCGCAAATGCGGCGCTCCTTCTCGGCATGACCCTGTTCATGCTCTTTACGCCTCTGGTGGCATCCACAAAGGCTCTGGGCGAATACACATTCCTGCTGTTTGTGGCGTGCTACTTCTCCTGCTTCAGGCAGATCACCTCCCAGTTCGTAAGGGCAAGGGGCTATGTGAAGCTGTTTATGGCAGACGGCGTGGTAGCAGTCGTGAACCAGCTCATATTCAACCTCATATTCATTGCAGCCCTTAGAATGGGCGTTACGGGCTATGTGCTCAGCATTATCCTCTCCGATGCCATTTCCATGGTGTGGCTCTACATTCTGGCAGGACTTGGCAGGTTTACTGACACCCGCTTTTTCAGCTTTTCCCTTTTAAAGGAGATGCTGAGATTTTCCGCCCCTCTTATCCCCACATATATCCTGTGGTGGATAACCTCCGCCTCCGACAGGTTCTTTGTCATAGAAATGGTGGGGGATACGGAAAACGGTATCTACTCAGTAGCCTACAAGCTGCCCACTCTGCTTATGCTGGTGACCACCATGTTCTATCAGGCGTGGCAGATGTCCTCCATAGAGGAGAGGAACAGCAGGGGAATAGGTAAATTCTACGAAACGGTGTTCGGGGCTTATTCCTCCCTCATATTCATGGCGGCAGCCGGGATAATCCTGCTCGTAAAGCCTCTTACCGCCGTCATAACCCCCCAGGACGACCCCTCGAAGCAATTTGACCTTGCATATCTGTACACCCCCATACTCGTGGTCTCCATGGTGTTCCAGTGCTTCTGCCAGTTTTTGTCCTCTGTGTACACCACAAAGAAAAAGTCCCTCAATTCACTGTACACAGCCATTGTGGCAGCCGCCGCAAATATCATCCTGAACTTTGCGCTCATCCCCCGCATAGAGGTCTACGGTGCAGCCATAGCAACGGCTTTTTCCTACTTTGCCTGCTTCGGTGTGCGTGTATTCGATGTGAGGAAGCTCATCTATTTCAAGGTGAATTTCCTTCGCCTTATCGTAAATACGGTGCTTATTACAGCCATGTGCGTGATTGCCGTAAAGGAGCCGCCCCATTACATAGTAACACAGATACTTCTCTTTGTGTTCTCCCTTGCCTTTAACTTCGGCGCCATAATAAAGACGGTGAAGAGACTTCTGTCAAGGAGAAGTGCATAGCGCAAAGGAGCTCTTACGTCAAAAGAAATACGGGCGGTCGGTAAAAAGATATGGAACTTGTGAAGAGATACGAGGCATTTGCCCCGAAAAAAACGGTATATACAGCCTTTTACTGCCTGTACCTGCTGATATTCGCAGTGACGGCGGCATTCCACGAGCCCTGGCTGGATGAGGCACAGGGCTGGATGATAGCCCGTGATGCCTCATATCACGATATGCTTTTCCTGCTTCCCCACTACGAAGGACATCCGCCTCTGTGGTGGCTGATACTTTCCGTGCCCGCAAAGCTTGGGGTGCCGTATGAGCTCTCGCTTGGAGCTGTGACATTTGTGATATATGCCCTTACCGCCTATATCATCATGTTCCGTTCAAAGCTGCCTCCCTTTATACGGCTCATAGTTCCCTTCTGCTACTACACCTTCTATGAATACGGAGTGGTGGCAAGACCCTACGGTATGTATTTCCTGGGCTTCATGCTCATGGCGCTTCTCTACAATGAAAGAAATGAAAAGCCCTTCCGCTTTGTTCTCTCCTGTATGCTCACCTGTGCATCCACAGCCTACGGTCTTGTGTTCTGCGGCGGGCTTTCAGCCCTGTGGTGCGTGAAGATAATAATTGAGTACAAAAAGGACATACTGAAGTTCATAGGCACAAGGCGCTTCTGGGCGCTGGCTTTGCTGCTGGGGGCCGCTCTTCTGGAAATGGCTCTGGTTTTCCCCTATGCCGATACCTTTACGGTGGATAATGAGCCCATGACCGCAGCACGCTTCGTCAATTCCTTTGTTTACCTGTTTTTTATGCTTCCTGCGGATGCCCTCCTCATCGGTGCTGGCGGCGGCCTCGGCACACTGCTGAAATACAATCCCTTTCCTTTGGATCAGGTATTTATGCTGGGCGGGCTCTCACTTCTGATATGGGTACCCCTTATATCCATCTGCAAAAAGGGAAAGAAGCTGCCGGAGCTTTTCACGGCATACCCTTTCTTTGCGCTTTTTTGCACCTTTGTGTACTTTATGCCCCATCATGAGGGAACAGTGGTCGCATTTTTTATATTTCTTCTGTGGATATCTTCGGAAAAAGAGGAGAATGTGCCTGTTTCTGACGGGACTGATATCAAAAGTATGCTGCCTGCGGTGTCAGGAGCGGTGTTATCCTTTGTGTTCGTACTTAATGCCATGTGGAGCCTGCTTGCCGTGGCAACGGATATCCCAAAGGATTATTATTACGGCAAGGCTGCCGCAAAGTACCTGAAGGATGAAGGGCTTTCGGAGCTGAATGTCATGTCGGCATGGTACGATGAGGCGGATGAATGGTCGGGGCGCATAGTATCCACAAAAAAGCAGCATTATGCTGTGACCATAGTTCCGTATTTCGACCGCAACATCTTCTTCAACTTCAATTCCGGCAAAGAAGGCTATATCCTGCACATTATGAACGACGACGTGAACAATGCCGACTTTGCGGAGTGGAAGAACACCGTACCGGATGTGCTTGTGGGAGAACCGCAGATAAAGGAAATATACGGAAATGTATCCAACGGGGACTATATACTGATAAAGACCATCCCCTACGATAAGGTCTCAAAGCTTTCCCATGCCACAAACTTTCTGAGCATTTATCTGCGTAAGGATCTTTTTGACGATTTCCCGGATATACATCCTCAGAATGAAATGGACATGGAGTTTCTTGGTATTTATGATAACGAACAAAAGCCAACTTCTTAAGAAGATTTTCGTCTTCAATGAAATATAGCCATGATTATTAGGGCTTATTTCATATACTGCATAGGAGGTTCATCATGAATCATTACGGTGTTATTATGGCGGGTGGTGGCGGCACAAGGTTTTGGCCGTTGTCCAGACAGGAAAAACCTAAGCAACTATTGAATCTTTCTGGTAAAGATATGCTGGTTAATGAAGCCGTTGAAAGAATGGCTATGGTAATAGGAAAAAGTAATTTGTTTATAATTACAAACGATTTGCAAGTTCCGTCCATGACTCTTGCAACTGTTGGCAAAGTGTTCCCCAGAAATATAATTGCAGAGCCAGTACCAAGAAATACAACAGCATGTATTGGCTATGCTGCAATGGAAATAGTTCAAAAGTATGGCGATGGTGTTATGATCGTAACACCTTCAGACCATTATGTTGAAGATATTCAATCTTTAGTAGATACTTTTAAAGATGCCATATTATTAGCAGAGGATAATGATAAGTTAGTCACTATTGGCATTACTCCCTATAGAGCTTCTACGGCCTTTGGTTATATAAAATACGATTGTTCTGAATGTGACGAAAGGGTCAAAAGTGTAGTAGGTTTTAAAGAAAAACCAGATGAAGAAACCGCTAAAATGTATGTAAAAAGCGGTGATTATCTATGGAATAGTGGCATTTTTGTTTGGAAGGCAAGTTTAATATTACAGAAAATGAAAACGGCGGTACCAGATATATTTGAGAAGTTGCAAATAATAGGTAATGCAATGAATACGCCAGATGAACAATCTGTATTACATGATGTTTATCCTACGATACGTCCTGTTGCTATTGATTACTCAATTATGGAAGTTTATTCGGAACGTGGTGATGTTGTAGTAATTCCTTGCGACTGTGGTTGGAATGATCTTGGTAGTTGGGACATGATGTCGGTACTACATGAAACGGATGATAGTGGAAATGTCATTATTGGTGATGTTTATACCAAAAACGTAAGAGACTCTGTTATTTATTCCGAGAATAGAACTGTTACTGTACTTGATGAGGATAATCTTGTGGTTGTGGAAACATCTGATGCAGTTATGGTTTGTAATAAAGAAAAAGCGCAAAATGTTAAAATGATTGTAGAAATGTTACGACAAGAAGGTCGTAAGGAATTATTATAATTCGAGGAGACTATTATGAAAAAAGCATTGATCACTGGAATAACAGGACAGGACGGATCTTATCTTGCAGAATTATTGTTGGAAAAGGGGTATGATGTTCACGGGATTGTAAGAAGGGCTTCTGTATCAACAACAGAGAGAATAGATCACATTAAGGACAAATTGACAATTCATGAGGGTGATCTTTCTGACTCGTCAAGTATAAGCAGGATCATTACGACTGTAAAGCCTGATGAGGTATATAATCTTGCAGCTCAAAGTCATGTACAAGTTTCTTTTGATGCAGCTGAGTATACTGGAGAAGTGGATGCCCTTGGTGTTTTGCGTATTCTGGAATCTATTCATACAGCGGGAATAGACAAGACATGTCGTGTATATCAAGCTAGTACGAGCGAATTATATGGCAAAGTAGAGCAAATCCCCCAAACTGAATTAACACCTTTTCATCCGTATAGCCCTTATGCAGTAGCAAAGCTGTATGGATATTGGATCATAAGGCAATATAGAGAAGCCTATGGAATTTTTGCTTGTAACGGGATCCTGTTTAATCACGAATCTGAGCGCAGAGGTGAAAACTTCGTAACAAGAAAAATCACTCGTGCAGTTGGTCGAATTGCATGCGGACTTCAAGACCATTTAGAGTTAGGTAATCTTAATTCTCTTCGGGATTGGGGTTATGCCAAAGATTATGTTGAATGTATGTGGCTTATTTTACAGCAAGATGAGCCTGATGATTATGTGATAGCTACAGGGATCCAGCACACAGTCCGTGAGTTTACTACTCTTGCTTTTTCGAATGTAGGAATTGAGATACAGTGGGTTGGAGAAGGTTTGGAAGAAAAGGGATATGATAAAAAAACAGGCAAGATGTTGGTATCTGTTAATCCAAAATGGTACAGACCTACGGATGTTGTAAACCTTTTAGGTGATCCGACTAAAGCCAAAACTAAGCTTGGATGGAATCCGCAAAAAACAAGTTATGAACAACTATGTTCGATTATGACTAAGCATGACTTTGAAATTGCACAAGAAGAAGCACGAAAACTTGGGAGAATATAGAAATGTCTATAAGTATGGTTCTTTTGGCTTATAAAGAGGAAGAAAACCTTCGTGTTTTATTGCCAAAAATAATAAAAGCGTTGAATAAAATAGGGGAAACTTATGAGATAATCGTAGTAGATACTGCGACTCCTTTAGACAATACTCCGCACCTTTGTGAAGAATTCGGGATCAGATATGTTAATCAAAGATATCCCGGATTTGGTGGTGCTTTTCGTACTGCAATTGAATGCGCTATGTATTCTAAGTTTTTTATCATGGACAGTGATGGTTCTCACAATCCGAAGTATATTCCGATAATGTATAATGCGATGAAACCCGGAGTAGATCTTGTTATAGGGTCACGTTATACAAAAGGGGGAAAGACTAACGATAGCGGTATTTCCATATTGATGTCACGAACATTGAATTTTGTCTACAGAATTGCGCTTGGTATTTCTGCCAATGATCTTTCAACTGACTTCAGAATCTATCGAACAAAACAGTTAAAAGAAGTGGACTTGGTATGTAGGAATTATGATGTTTTGGAAGAAGTGCTTCTGAAGCTTAAACTTAGAAATAAGAATTTCAAGATCAAGGAGATGCCTATAACATTTGAAAAAAGAATCAATGGTAAGTCTAAGAGACAACTCATACCTTTTATCATAAGTTACATTAAAACATTGGTTATGCTAATTGGTATGCGAGTATCCGCTTGGGGGAAGTAAAAAGTATGGAAAAAGTAGATACTAATAGCAAGAGATATATACTGTTATTTGTTGTTATATCAGTAGTTGGGATTATTATTAATCTGCCATATTGTGCTGAAGAAATACTATCTTATGATAGTTCATATCAATTTGGTTTGACTTGTCACTCATGGCAAGAAATATGGAAACTTTTACCGCAGGATTACTCCCCTCCATTGTATACTATCATAATTAAAATCCCATGCTTGATATTTGGACACTCATTAAAAGTTATGAGATTTACAAATTCTTTAGTAATCATGGGGTTGGTTTTTTTTAGCCTTTTCCCTATAAGAAAAAGCTTTGGTGATTTAGTCGGTATTGCGTGTTCAGTAGTATTTTGTTGTTCATCAGTCAATTGGAGATTGTTTCAAGAGATAAGACCAACATATTTTGGCTATTTATTTGTTACAGGTGCAGCAGTATATGCTTATTGTGCTTTTTTTGAAAATAAAAAATCTTACATAGTTTTGCACATGCTATTTACACTGTTCGCAATGTATACACATAATGTCGCTATGCTGGCTGTGTTTGGTATATATGTTGTACTACTACTATTTTCTATAATACAAAAAAACAAAAAGAAAATTCGTATTTTTTTGATTACTGGATCAATATGCGCAATAGCCTACATACCTTGGCTTTTCGTTCTTTTTTATCAGTTAAAAAATGTACAAACTCACTATTGGAAAGCTGATTATTCAAATATTGGAGACATAAATAAATATTTGTTTGGCTCTCTCATCAGAACTACATATATGGATATAGTATGTAGAACTGGATCGTTGGCTTTAACGGCTGTTTTGCCGGTTTATTTATTTATCATAGTAATTAAGAAGATAAAACTCAAGGAAACACTTAAAGAGAAGAGTGATATAAAAAATATAATAAAAAGCAGCGTGGAAAAATATGGAGTGGATTTAGAAAGACTTGTACAAGATGCGTTTTTGGTATGCCTAGTAGTATTACCTGTTTTGGTTTTTGAGATAATAACCAGAACAATTTATCCTTTTGTGGCAGATAGATATTATTATATGTTTACAGGCATATCTGTTTTGTTTTTGACTGTTATTTCATTTAGAATAAAAAAAGTGTCTATATTTGTTTTGATAGGTGTTTTTTCTATTAATTCTCTGACTACTCATATACAAACATATAAGCGAATCGCAGAGTGCAAACAATCGCTTGCACAGTATAATATGTATAGAAATACAGATGTAACTGATTTGTATTTCTTTCACACTCATGAGTGGACTTTGGGTGTTATGTGTTATTTATACCCTAATGCTCACCACTATATATGCGAGGATTCATGGGTAATTACTAATGATTTGGATGTGTTTAACTCAAATGTTGTAGTTCTAAATGATGTGAGTGATATTCTTAAAGATACAAATAGTATTATTTATTTTTCACCGTTTTTTGAAGATTTTGAATTTAGTTTAACGGAGAGACTGGAAAATCAGGGGATTACATGTGATTTTAGTTATTCACATAATATTCCATTCAGTTACGGATATTCAGTTCCAGTGTATATCTCGTTGACATGTATAAATATTGATAATGATGAGAATCCTGTATAAAATATGGTCGTTGTATGAGAGGGCAGTTTATAATATAGTTGAACTCTTCTCTTTTGGCAAAATAGTTGATTCCGATATAAAGAAATTAGTCTTGTTTGCTGATTTTTGTCTGGTTGGAATACTAAGTTCTTTTGTTTCCCTTGGTTGTTACTATGTTGTAATTGCTATTAATGCAGATTGGTATAATGTGGGTTATTCAACAGGTTTTATTATTAGTGTTTTAAACTCATATTTCTGGAACAGTAATTTTGTTTTTCACAAAACAGATGAAAAGATAAAAACTCTAATAAAGACATATGCATCTTATGGATCAACTTTTATTCTGGGCAATATTTTTCTATATGTTATGATAAATAATTTTGGTATGAGTGAAGTTGTTGCTCCAATTATAAACATCGTTATAACTACTCCTTTGAATTTCTTTATTAATAAACTATGGGCTTATAGGGGTAAAAAATGAGGTGTACCTAAATGAAAACCACAATAATAGGTGCGGGTCCTGCCGGGCTTACGGCAGCGTATGAGCTTTTAAAGCGTGCTCCGGAGACGGAAGTAGTCATCCTTGAGGAAACAGATGCCATCGGCGGCATATCAAGAACGGTGCGCTACAAAAACAACCGCATGGATATAGGCGGTCACCGCTTTTTCTCCAAGATAGACCGTGTCAACAGGATGTGGGAGGAGCTTATGCCCCTGCAGGGCTCACCCTCCTTCGACGACAAGAAGCTGGGACGCTTTCATGAAATGGCCGAGGGCGGTCCCGACCCGGAAAAGACCGACCGTGTCATGCTCAAGCGCACAAGGGTCTCCCGTATCTACTTTGACCGCAAGTTCTTTGATTATCCCGTCAGCGCAAAGGTATTCACCCAGATGGGACCCGGCATGATGATAAAAGCCGGTCTCAGCTACCTGCTCTCCTGCTTCAGAAAGCTACCGGAGGATAATCTGGAAAACTTCTACATCAATCGCTTCGGCAGGGTGCTGTATTCCATGTTCTTTGAGGGATATACAGCCAAGCTGTGGGGGCGCCATCCCTCCCGTATATCCGCCGACTGGGGCGCACAGCGTGTAAAGGGGCTGTCCGTACTGGCTGTGGCAAAGGATATGCTGCAAAAGATATTCGGTGCCAGATCCGACAAGGTGGAGACCTCTCTCATAGGAGAGTTTGAATATCCCAAATACGGTCCCGGTCAGCTTTGGGAGACCTGTGCCGAGGAGATACGCAGAATGGGCGGAAAGATCCTTTTCGGCTGCTCCGTCAAGCGCATACTCAGTGATGACGGAAAAGTAAGCGCCGTTGTATACGAACATGACGGGCACACCTACACCGAGGAGGGGGATGTGTTCTTCTCCTCAATGCCCCTTAAAGATCTGGTGCTGGGCATGAATGCCCCCGAACGTGTGGAAAAGGTGGCGGAGGGACTGCCTTACAGGGATTTTGTCACTATCGGCATGAAGGTGGACAGGCTCGCCCTGAAAAACAGGACAGATATGAGGACCCTCGGCAATATCGTTCCCGACTGCTGGATATATGTGCAGGATCCCGGCATGAAGATGGGACGTATACAGATCTTCAACAACTGGTCTCCCTACCTTGTGGGGGATCCGGAAAAATATGTGTGGCTGGGGCTTGAATTCTTCTGCGAGGAGGGGGATAGGTTCTGGACCATGGATGAGCGTGACTTTGCACTTCTGGCTGCGGATGAACTGGTGAAGATGGGTGTCATATCCTCAAAGAAGGATGTGCGTGACTATCACCTGGAACGTGTTAAAAAGGCATATCCCGCCTATTTTGACACCTATTCCGACATTGACACTGTCACGGACTACATAGACACCTTTGACAACCTCTACTGCATAGGCAGGAACGGTCAGCACCGCTACAACAATATGGACCATTCCATGATGACAGCCTTTGAGAGCGTGGACAACATCCTCTCCGGCAAGAAGACAAAGGAAAATGTCTGGAACGTGAACACCGAGCAGGAGTATCACGAGAGCAAAAAGGAAGCCTGACCGTCTTCCGTGACATTTACAGGGACATAGGATGCAGGGCGGATCGGACGGGGAAAGGCATGGGAAAGAGCCATTACTGACGTATGCCGGTACATCGGTGAACTATCGGTGATGTCTCCGTCTGCAAAGCCTTTTCGGGAGTGTAGCGACATGAATGGAAAGCTGCTTTTATCTGTCATAATGAACACAGCCATCGTGCTTATGGTGGCAGCGGGGCTTGTGATATCCTTTACCGTGCGGGGTGATACATCCACCTTTCAGGGGGACAGACTGGGTATATTCATTTACTTTACGGTAGATTCCAATGTGCTTTGCGCAATAGTCTCTTCCGTATATGTATACCTTGCACTCAGGCACAAAAACGCAGCGGATATACCGAAGGCAGGGTATGTGCTGCGCCTTGTTTCTACGGTGGGCGTCCTTGTCACTCTCTTTGTGACCGTGTTTTTCCTTGCACCTTCCGCAAAAGGCGGACTTCCCGCTCTGCTGACAAATGCCAACTTTTTCTTTCATCTGGTGGTGCCTCTTACATCCCTTGTTTCCTTTGCGCTTTTTGAGGGAACGGAGGTCATCGGCTTCAGAGACTGCCTGTGGGGCATAGCACCCGTTTTCCTGTACTCTGTATTCTACGCAGGGCGCATACTCGCAAATCTTGACGGGGGAAAGGTCGTGCCGTCCTATGATTTCTACGGCTTCTTAAAAGGCGGGGTGCAGTTCCTGCCGCTGGTACTGATAATAATGTACAGCTTTTCCTATGTGCTGGCTGTATCGTCCATGGGTCTGAACAGACTTGGGCTTTGGGTGTCAAACGGACATTCCGGCAAATAGTGCCGCCTGAGGAGTTATGGGCGCATACAGCTCAGGCCGTTCGGGATATTGTGGAGGAGTTACATGGAAATAAAGCGTGTGTCGGAGACCGACAGGGTCCATGAGTTTATAAACACGGAGTTTTCGGATCATGCTGTCCATTGTGGTGTGGAGCTCAACTATGAGGAGTTTTGCTTTATTGCAGAGGATGAGGGCAGTATAGCCGGAGTTATCACAGGACGTGCCTACTACAATGAGGTACATATCGGAGATCTGATAGTTGGCAAGGCTCACAGGAGAAAAGGCGTCGGCAGCAGGCTTGTTGCTGCTGTGGAAGATGCGTATAAGGGAAAGGGCTATGAGAAGATAGCACTTACGACTTTTGGCTTTCAGGCACCTGAGTTCTACAAAAAGCTCGGATATGAACCGGAATTTGTCCGTGAGGACAAGGATCCGAAGCTCAGCAAATATTTCTATCTGAAAAAGATCTGAACAGGGATCGCAGGCAGGGCTGAAAAAGGGGAAAGCATTAAGCGGAGATCGTACAGCGATTCTATGACGGATCGAAAAAGCGTACCTGCAAACAGGCACAGGTGAGATATGGCAGTCAATTGAAAGATATCGTTTTATAGTGCGATGCGATCTAAGTAAGACAGCGGGTACAGAGAAAAGCAAAAGGATAATAACAGAAATTTACTGTCGGCCTGAATGACAGGGCGGCATTATCGAAAAAAAACGAGCAGGGAAAGAGATGCTTTATGAAAAACAGGATAGCAGCACTTATCACATCCGCAGCCATGCTCCTTCTTTCTGCCTGCGGGGGAGCGGGCAGCAGCAGTACCGGCGGCAGCAGTGAAAACGCCATAACATCCGCCGTGTCATCCGAGGAGGATATTTCAAGTGCCAGGGTGTATGTGGAAGGAACAAAGCTGATGGTGGACGGGAAAGAATTCTGGGTGAACGGTGTCAACACTCCGTGGCAGTACTGGAACGACTTCGGCGGGAAAATGGATGCAGAATTCTGGGACGGTCAGTTTGCCCGTATGGCAGCCGATCATATCAACTGTACCCGTATATGGGTGAACTGCACGGGTGAGAACATCGTCCGTCTAAAGACAACCGGCGAGATAAAGGAAGTAAACGAGAAACACTGGGAGGATCTGGATAAGCTCTTTGCCATTGCCGAAAAGTACAAGGTCTATGTGATGCCTACCATCCTGTCCTTCGATCACTTCAAGGAGACAAACGGCGGAGCGGACAAATGGCGCACCCTTGTACAGTCAAAGGAAATGAGCGATGCCTTTGCCGAGACCTATGTAAAGGAATTCTGCCGCAGGTATGGAGATAACGAGTACATTTTCTGTATCGACCTTATGAACGAACCAGACTGGGTACACGAAAACGACGAGTGCGGGAAGATAGGCTGGGAAGACCTATGCTATTTCTTCGGCACCTGTGCGGCTGCTGTACACGAAAGCTGCGACACTCTTGTGACCGTTGGCACCGGCATGATAAAGTACAACTCAGACAAATATGACGGCAATTATTTTTCGGACAAGTTCCTTAAAGAGATCACAGGCAGGGACGGAGCATATCTTGACCTGTACAGTCCCCATTACTATATGTGGGAAAAGTCATTCCTAGGCTTTCCTTTTGACAAGAGCCCCACGGATTTCGGACTGGACGGCACAAAGCCGGTTGTTACGGGAGAAACTCCCAATGATGACGAAAAGGAGTCCGGCATGACTGCCGCCGAAAAATACCGTTCCTCCTACGATAACGGCTGGAACGGCGTGATGGTTTGGATGGAGTACAGAGAAGGTACGGAGGAAGTGTGGCATGAATATGCTCTCACAGCCGAGGCGACAAATGCCATGTACGACTACATCCCCGAAAAGGTGGATCCTCTGGGAGTACATTCGGAAATGCGGGAAGCTGCGTAAAGGGATTTACATGAACATGATCTCTATGTAAACAGCGGCCTGACATATTTCCGTTATCATCATGGCTGCACACATAAGCATACAAAACAACACTCACCGATACATCTCTGATCGGTGAGTGTTGTTGTATAAAGGGAGCGGATCAGTTGGCGGAAACGGTTTGCATACAATCAGCTTGTGAACCACCATGTGAACTGATCGGTGAATGAAAGCACTTCTTCGCTGAGTGGTATCTCGCCGTATTTCATGCCGTCATCGTCCGAATACCTGTACCTGACAGTTCCGCTTTTTTCGTCATAACGGGATCCAAGCGGGGTGATATATTCAGTGACAGCCGTCTGTGTATCTGTGTCAAAATATGTACGGACAGGCGGCAGATTTTCCGTGTTAAAGGTGCCGCAGTATGCTTTGTTTCCGCTTATGCGGTAGACTTGAACAAGGTGACTATGGCGCTGTCCTCCATTTGTCCGCCCCTTTCATAGAGTTTCTGTATATATGATCGTAATACCGGGGGGATAGGTTGCACAAATAAGAGAAATATCGGAAAGTATCCTGTCCGATAATCACAGCAGGCGTTTGCTTTTTTGTGCGTTTCGGGGATATGCAGGTGATTATTTCACCCCTTGGAACGCACCAATCCGCAACAAGGAAAACGGTAATCCGAAACAAGGAACGCACCAATCCTAAACGAGGAACGCATCAATCCGCAGCAAGGAACGCACTTCCCGA
>ODAI010578433.1_pt1 | contig 14118 bp, 9 predicted proteins | sample 1539321 | NCBI WGS metagenome assembly ODAI01 (sample SAMN02144231, study PRJEB22623) | gut metagenome | biome: sheep rumen | host: Ovis aries | place: New Zealand
CTTTGGGGGAACGCTGGCGCTGTCCACGTAGCTCCCTTCTTTTGCCTTTGCGTAGGCGGGCTGGATGCGCACGATTTTCAGCTCCTCGGTGTGGAACGAGAACGATGCCGTCCCCTGCAGCGTCTTCCCTGAGAGCGAGCGGAGCGCGGGGTTCACCGTGACCGTGTAGAGCTTCTGGGGAATCGCGGCCTCCGCGCTCTCAAAGCTCAGTATGCTGGTGCCGTACCAGCGGAAGCTCCCCTTGAGCGGCGGTGTTATGGTGAGCACGTCGGACTTGTCGCTCTTTGCGCCCAGCTCCTTGAGCGCGACCACCGGCTCAGAGAACTGCACCTGTATGGCCGGGTACTGCACTGCCGCGGGCAGCTCGTCCTGCGGTGTCATGCTGATGACCGTAAAGTGCTCTGTTCCTCCCTGCCGGTCTTGCGGCATCGCGGGGAGGGCGAGTGCCGCGGCGCCCAGCGCCGCGGTGCAGAGGAGTGTCGTTGATTGTCTTGAGAAAAATGCCATGTATAACCGCCTCACAAGGAACGTGCCCGGCACGCAGGCAGCGATTCCAGAGATATTCAGGACTTAACGGTGAATAATCCGAACGCGGCTTGTTCGCTGTTAAGTTCGATGTATGCTATTTCTTGATAATTCAAAGAATTAAGAGAAATACCCGGAAAGTGCTGCCTCATGCTCTGGGGCAAGCGGCGCTTCCCTAGCTGTAAAATAACTGAATCCCTGTTGTGGTTACATATTGCCGTAAGGGGCTGCTGAGCGCTCCGCTTTTCGGTGGCTTCCATGGCTCAGTCGTCTTCCCCCAGACCAAGCCTGAGCCAGAGCTGGGCAAGCTCGTCGCTCGAAAGGACAAAGGGAATGTAGTCGCTCATGTCCGCGTAGCCGGCCGTGTCGGGCTTGTCTGTGCTGCCGCGCGGCTCCAGCCCGTTCTCCACGAGCTTTTCCTGCACCAGGGCAAACTGCTCCTGCGTGCAGGGGTGGGAGAGGCGGAAGCTGCAGTCAAGGTCTATTTCTGCCACATACGTGCACACGATGGCGGACAGCGTCCCGTCTTTTTCGCTGATATAGAGGAATGCTTTGTTCTGCGGTTCATAGTACCTGTGCCAGACGATTGCCTGCTGCGGCTTTCCGGAGGCGGCAGTGCCGGAATCTGCCTGCGGCGCCTTTTTTTTGCAGGAGAAGGGCAGCGCCATGCAGAGCAGTGCGAGCGCTATTCCGCATGCCCTCGCTCTGGCGGAAAAAGAAAACTGTCTCATTCGTACAGTATAGCATAAGGCCGCCGCTTGAGAAAGTATACGGCGGACTCAGCACGGGAATCTGTTTTGCGCTCCGCTTGCAACGGAATAGTATCTGATTCCTGCCGGAAACAGATACTATTCCTGCCGGAATCAGATGCGTCTGCCGTTGCACAGCCTCGCTTTTTGTTTCAGGCGGATGCCTTTGTGGCACGGGGCTTTTTTATACCGAGGACAGCCCAGCGGAAGAAAGGCAGCCGCGCTATGATTGCCTGCAGCAGGTAGCCTGCCGCAAAACCCGCGAGCGCGCTGAGCACATAGACAGCGGGGGCGGGCAGCAGCCGCGGCTTTGCCAGAAAGAGCGCCACCGAAGAGATGCCGAGGTAATGGAATATGTAGAGCCCCCAGCTCCGCTTGCTCATCCAGCGGGTAAAGCCGTTCTCAAAATCGGCGTGTCGCGCCATGCCGCCCAGAATCGCTATGCTGGCAAACCAGCCGTACAGGACAAAGAGCGGCGATTTGTTGATGGGTTCCGCCGCAAAATTCTGCCCGAAGTACAGCACGCAGAACGCTACGCCTAGCCCCGCCGCAAGCAGCAGGAACAGCGGAAAGTATTTTTTTACGGCGGCCATCACCTCGTCGTGAGAGAAGACAAAGTAGCCCAGAAAGAAGAGCACGCCGTAGAGTCCGAAGCGGTACACGATGATGACGGGCGTGTTCAGCACCTGTGCCGATGCCCACACCACTGCGCCCAAGGCAAGCAGCGCTACGATGTTCGTCCTTGCGCCCAGCCGCCACAGCCTGTCCTTCTCGATTTTCCTGACAAGAAGCAGCAGCACGGAGAAAACCCACAGAATCTGGAGGTACCACAGCACCCCGATGCCCGAAAGGCACATGATAAGGTATTTCGCGACGGGCGGAAGCTGCTGCATGGAAGTGAATGCGTCGCCCAGAGCCATGTTCACATATCCCTGCAGGAACTGGAACACGAAGAGCCCGATAGTGACGGGCACAAGCAGCTTTGTCGTCCTGCTCCTGAAGAATTCCTTGTCCGCATGGCGCTCAAGGTACAGCCGCGATGCTATCCCCGATACGATGAAGAGCACCATCATCAGCCACGGATAAATCGCGTACAGAACGATGTCGTAGTGCTGCACGGGAAGCCCCGTGATTTTTCCCAGTCCCCCCTGCACACCTTCCCCATTGTACATGTAGAATACGTGGTACAGCACAACGAATACCTGGGTAATCCATCTGATGTTGTCCAGATAGCGTTTTCTCACCTGAATCCTCCTTTTTTTCTATTATATGGGTACTTGTGATGGCTGTCCATCAACAGAAGCTGACATCTGGGCGCCCCTTATGTCGCGTTTGCTTGCATGCGCCCCCGTCTTTCCTTCCCGGCGGGAATCAGTTTCCTGCGGGGCGGAAGCCAAAACTGATTCCCTTGTTTTCCCCTTGCGGCTTGCCTTTTGTCCGCCGCTCGGCTACACTGTGTGCATGAACCTTTTAAGCATAAACAATCTTGCCAAAATCGGGCGGGAGAAGCCGCTTTTTACCGGCGTCACCTTCGGGCTGGACGAAGGCGACAAGGCTGCGCTCATCGGGCGCAACGGCACGGGCAAGTCTACGCTGCTGAACACCATCGCGGGCGTGCTTCCTGCGGACGACGGGACTGTCACCATCAACAAGGCGGCGGGCGTCTCCTACCTGCCGCAGAACCCGCCATATAACAAGGACGATACTATCCGGGAGCATATATTCAGGTCGGATTCCCCCAAGCTGCGCGTCATCCGCGACTACGAGGACGCCTGCGCCGCGATGGAAGGGAATGCAGGCTCGCAGCGCAGCTTCGACGAGCTTACGCGCAAGATGGAGCAGGGCGATTTGTGGAACTACGAGTCGCAGGTGCGCTCCATCCTGAGCACGCTTGGCATACAGGACTTGGGGCGCCGCATGGGCGAGCTCTCCGGCGGCATGATAAAGAAGGTTGCGCTCGCGCAGGTGCTGGTAGAGGACACAAAGCTCCTGCTGCTGGACGAGCCGACGAACCATCTTGACATCACGACGATAAGCTGGCTGCAGGAATACCTTGCGCAGACCAGACGGGCTGTGCTTATGGTCACGCATGACCGCTACTTCCTTGACGCGGTCTGCGGCCGCATCTACGAGCTTGCGCGGGGAAGCGTCAGGCTGTACACGGGGAACTATTCCACCTATCTGGAGAAAAAGCAGTCCGAGGCAGAGATTGAGGCGAACACCGAGCGGCGCATCGAATCCGTGCTCCGGGCGGAACGCGAATGGCTCATGCGCGGCCCCTGCGCGCGCGGCACCAAGGCTAAGGCGCGTATCCAGCACGACATGGCGCTCATCAACCGGGAGAAATTCAGCGCGGACAAGGGCTTTAGCTTTGAGGTGGCGGGAAGAAGGCTCGGCGGCAAAATCCTTGAGCTGCATTCCGTCACCAAGCGCTTTCCCAAGGGCTTTGCGGGGGCGGAGCAGCGTGCCGAGGCGCCGGTACTCAAGGACTTCAGCTACACATTCAGCAAGGGAGAGAAAATCGGCGTCTTTGGCGACAACGGCACGGGCAAAAGCACACTGCTCAACATCATCACCGGGGCGGTGCAGCCGGACAGCGGCAGCGTCGTTGTGGGGCTGAACACCTCAATCGCCTACTACCAGCAGAACCCCGTCTTCAAGGACACGGACATGACCGTACTGGAATATGTGAAGGAAGCCGCCGAAGTCATGCAGATGAACGACGGCACGGTGCTGAGCGCGGCGCTCTTCCTGGAGCAGTTCGGCTTTGAGGGCAAGATACAGCATTCGCCTGTCAGCACGCTCAGCGGCGGCGAACGCAAGCGGCTCTTCCTTGTCCGGCTCCTTTTGAGCAACCCCAATTTCCTTATTCTGGACGAGCCGACCAACGACTTCGACATCTTTACGATGAACATCCTTGAGCAGTTCCTTGCGGGATTCAAGGGCTGCCTGCTCATCGTCAGCCATGACCGCTATTTTATGGATAAAATCGCCGATTCCCTCTTTATCCTTGAGGACGACGGCTCGGTCTCCGGCTACGTGGGCAAATGCAGCGAGTACCTTGACTACCGCAGGCAGCTGCGCGCGGAGCAGGAGGCCGCCGCATCGGCAGAGAAAACTGCCAGGCGGCAGGCAGCCCCCGCCGTGCAGGCAGCGGCTCCGTCAGGAACTGCAAAGCCCCGCCGCCGCAGCTTTAAGGAGCAGAAGGAATTTGAGTCGCTGGAGGCCGAGATAGCGGAGCTGGAGGCGCGCAAGCCGCAGCTGGAGGAGGCGATGGCCGACAGCGACTACACCAAGTCGGCGGCGGCGGGAACGGAGTACGCAAATCTATGCGCGCAGCTTGAGGCGGACTATGCCCGCTGGGACGAGCTGGCGTCGCTCGGCGACTAGCAGAGGCCGCTAGTCCTCGTCTTTTGCCCAGCCGAAGGAATAGCGGACAGCTTTGTGCCAGCCGCGCAGCATTTTTTCGCGGAGCGCCGCGTCCATCGTCGGCTCAAAGATGCGCTCTGGCTGCCCGGTGCTCAGGATGTCGTCCCGGTTCTTCCAGAACGAGACGGCAAGCCCCGCAAGGTAGGCCGCGCCCATGGCGGTGCTCTCCACGCACGTGGGGCGGCAGATGGGCACACCCGCAAAATCTGCCTGCGTCTGCATCAGGAAATCGTTGCCGCATGCGCCTCCGTCAACCTTTAGCGAGCCGAGCTCCATGCCGGAATCCTTTTTCATCGCATCCAGCACGTCGCAGGTAAGGTATGCTATGGACTGGAGCGTGGCGCGGATGATGTGGTACTTGTTCACGCCGCGCGTGATACCGACGATGGTTCCCCGCGCGTACTGATCCCAATACGGCGCGCCGAGGCCGGTGAATGCGGGGACGACATAGCAGCCCGCCGTATCCTGTACGCGGGTCGCCATGTACTCGGAATCGGGGGACGTATCGATGATGCGCATTTCGTCCCGCAGCCACTGGATTGCGGCGCCCGCGATGAATATGGAGCCTTCCAGCGCGTAATACACCTTGTCTCCTATGCCCCACGCGATGGTTGTCAGAAGGCCGTTGTGGGAATCCACCGGACGGTCGCCCGTGTTCATCAGCATAAAACATCCGGTGCCGTACGTATTCTTTACGTCGCCCGCATTGAAGCAGGTCTGCCCGAAGAGCGCCGCCTGCTGGTCTCCGGCAGCCCCGGCGATGGGCAGCGCCCTGCCAAAATGCTCCGGGTCGGTCTCGCCGTAGAGGCAGCTGGAAGGCAGCGGCTTTGGCAGCATGCACGCGGGGATGCCCAGCAGCGCAAGTATATCCTCGTCCCATTGCAGCGTGTGTATATTGAACATCATCGTGCGGGATGCATTGGTATAGTCCGTCACATGGACTCTTCCCTTCGTCAGCTTCCAGATAAGCCAGGTCTCCACCGTACCGAACAGCAGCTCCCCGCGCTCAGCCCGCTGCCGGGCGCCGGGCACATTGTCCAGAATCCATTTGAGCTTTGTCGCGGAAAAATACGCGTCTATGATGAGCCCGGTCTTTGCGCGCACCATATCCGTGAGCCCCTGCTTTTTGAGCGAGTCCGCGTACTCCGCCGTCCGGCGGCACTGCCACACGATTGCCCGGCACAGCGGCTCCCCGCTCTCCTTGTCCCAGACGATGGTGGTCTCGCGCTGGTTCGTTATGCCGACTGCCGCGATGTCCTCCGCCTTTGCGCCGATTTTTGCCATCGCCTCCACGGCCACCGCAAGCTGCGTCGCCCAAATCTCGTTCGCGTCGTGCTCCACCCAGCCCGGCTCCGGGTAATACTGCCGGAATTCCTTCTGCGCCATACTGCGCGCGCTGCCCTGCCGGTCAAAAAGAATGCAGCGGTTGCTCGTGGTGCCCGCATCGAGCGCCATCACATATCTGCCCATGTCTCCTCCCTGCTTTGCTGAACAGTTCTATTATACACCGCCCTGCACGAGGGGGCAAGCGGCAACGCCGCGCCGGCCGGTTTCCTGCTCCCGCCGGGAGCGGGACATAAAATTGATTCGCGCGGAAGGCTTGCATGCCGTGCTGCACGCAAGCGGCTCCTTGGGGCGAAATAAGGGAAATGCAAGCCTGACTGCAATACCTTATAAGAACATGAACTGCGGAAGTAGCAGACGATTTTCTCCGGAGGTTTCAGAAGGCTTCCGCTGGGAAAAAGCGCCTCCCGCTGTATTACGGAAGGCGCAGCCGAATCTACGGAGCTCTGCTGTGTGGACTATTTGCTATCGCATTAAATTTCATTTCCATAACATATCTCTGCCACAGCTTTTCGGCTTTTCTCGGTAGCATAGGCATGCAAAATACCGAGCTTGTCATATAGTGCTATTCTGATATAAGAGGAAGTCGGCATAGGGCATGTGCACGAGATGCATTCAAAAGTTTTCCCTCATAAATCCAGCGCTTTTCTGGATGCTTTTTACGGGGTCCTTGTCAATCCAGTTGCTGTGCGTTTCAAGGATGACGCCTTCGATGCCGTTTTTCTTTGCGATTTCAGCATAGGCCTTCAGGTTCATGCTGCCGCTTCCAAGCTCGGTTTCGTTTTCCTTTAGAATTGGCGTCGTGTACGGGCCTTTCTGCCTGCATCCCCTGTCCGTGATGTGCCAGAGTTTTATGCGGCTGCCGAGCCTCTCCATAAGCGAAGCAACGTCCGCGCCGCCGTCCTGCATCCAGTAGCTGTCGAATTCAAAATTGACGTATTCGGGATTCGTGTTTTCGATGATGACGTCGTATGCGGTCTTTTCTTCCGTGACGTGCTGAAGCTCAACGTTGTGGTTGTGATAAAGGAGTCGGATTCCGTATTCGGACAATTTTTTCCCCGCCTCATTCAGCCTTTCCGCCAGACGCCCGACTTCTTCAAGATTTGAATAATCGAAGCGGTACATCGCGGTTATGACGACTGTGTCTGTGCCGAAGCATTCCGCTTCCTTTGCGACCGTAAGCGGGTCTTCTTCAATTTGCGCAAGGTAGGTGTGGAGGCTTGAGACTGCAAGCCCGCTTTCCTGAACCAGACGGGACCAGTCGAGCTTCCCTCCTTTTCCTACTGGCATTCCCGCAAGCTTTGTCAACAGCCGCACCGTCAGCCCCGAATCGTGAATCATGAATTCGTTCAGCTCGATGGCATCGTAGCCTGCGTCCTTTATTGCCTTGAGCGTCTGGCGCGCCTGCTCTTCGTTCGCCGTCTCTGTGCCAATCATAATCTGCTGCACTGCCTTCGTAATTTTTCCCTGCGGAATCCGATTCGTGACCGCCGTGGAATTTTCCTTTGAGTAATAAACGGTCTCCTTCTTGTTCGCCCTAAAAAAAATCAGCGCAAGAATAAGCGCCGCTATTGCGACGGCGGAAATGACAATCGTTTTTTTTGCTCTCATAAAATTTTCTCCCGTAATTTTCGTTTTTCAGACCGATTTTATCCACACGCAAAAATATTTTAAACGGCAAAAAACACTTTTTCTGTCGGATTAACGATTTTTTTTATTTGTGATATGATAAATACGTATGAAAAGAAAAACATTGTCGCGTGAGAAAATAAAGGATGCGTTCGTATTTCTTTTTAAGGACAAAAGCGTGGGCGAAATCAGCATCGCGGAGCTTTGCCGCACGGCCGGTGTGAACCGCTCCACCTTTTACAACTATTATTCAAACCCGTATGAAGTTTTTAAGGACATCGCCGAAGATTATCTTGCGAAGACCGCGCTTTACGCAAAGCAGCAGGTCGCCGCGGGCGGAGATTTTACGCTCTGGCTTTCTTCCGTGCTCGGATACATAAAAGAGCATCTGGCGTTTTCAAAAATAATTTCAAGGATGAACAGGGAAGAGATACTGTATGCTGTAAAAAACGGTATACCTGATTTTAAAAATTATTTTTCCAGCGCCTTAAAGAAATCAAAGCCTGAACTTACGGACGGCCAGCGGAGCGCACTTGCGAATTTCATCATCTACGGAACCATCGGGCTGATTAGCGATTGGATTGAAGGTGACTGCTCCGCCGACACAGTTTTGACGGCACGGAGAATCGTCGGAACCATTTCCGCTTGCCTTTGAATCATTTCCTCTCGCTTTCCTGCATTCCCGAAAAGACAAAAATTCCTGCTCCGAGTATTATCGGGACAGTGCAAGCTGCGTGCCCGCTGCGTGCGGCTCATGCATAAAAATGTCAGCGCGCGCAGAACTTTCTGCGCGCGCTGCTGTTTATGTCCGTTTGGATTCGGTTCGGAGCGGAGATGTCACACCGCAATCTTGCGGTCTTTCTTCTCTTCGATAGAAACGACGCGGGAAATCCGGGTCTCTGCTTCCTCAATCGAGCGGACGACGCCCTCGATGATAAGCGATTCTTCGGAGGAGTTGACCTTCAGGTAGTCCTGGTCAAGCTCCTGCGCCAGCTTCTTGAGCTCCTGGATTTTCTCGTTCAGCTCGGGGATTAATGGATTCATATCGTGCCTCCTTTCGGTATTATTCGTGCGGGGCGGGAGTTCCGGCGTAGAGTCAAGGAGCGCCGTAATCCGTCCGAATTTATCATATAGCCACAGGAAGTCATAGTAGACTGCCTGATGGAGCCTCCTGAACAACTTGATTTCCTTGCCCTGATCGTATCTGCGGTTCACGACGTAGACCGGCACATTGAGCAGGACGACGAACAAGTTGAGGAAATAGAAAGCGAGCACGTATGTGAACTGCCCGTTCAGGAATTTCGCGGCGATGCCGCCGACATAGCCCGCCACAATCAGCAGCGTGAACGGGAGGCTCATGTTCTTTGCGCTGCGCGCCCTGATATTCTTCATAAGCGATAGCGGCCACGAGCAGCCGAAACAAACCAGCATAAAAGCCTCAAGCACCTGTGCAACCATAGCAACCTCCTCGTTGTGCTTGTAGTCTAGCACTTTTGTATTATAGCGTCTAATATATTATTTTTATCAAAACCATACATTTTGTGTATGAATTTTTTTGTTCCCCGCGCCTCTTGTTCCCGCCGAACCCTGTACAGCCCGGTGGCAAAACGGTAGAATAGAGCTGTTCGGGAACGGCTGGTTTCCGGAGGGGTTTTATAGAAGCATGGATATGAAGGCAGTTTTTTCGCAGGAGGGGAACCTCTATCTCAATACATCGATGACGCAGGCCGCGTTCACGAAGTCGCGCCTTGTGCAGCACCTGAACGAGCCGGGCTGCCTTGCGCGGCGGGATGATGACGGCTGGCATTTTTCCGGCTGGTCGTTTACGGGGACGGTCTTTGCCGCGCCGGAATCAGACGGCGGGCAGTCCGCGGCGGCAGTCAGGGCGGGCGGTACCGTACTGCTGGAGGGCAAGGCATTTGACGGATACACGCTGGGAGACTATCTTGACTCCGGTGACAAAGCCAGCGCCTTCTGTGCCGGGGCTGCGGTCTGCGCGGCTATTGAGAGCGCGCTTGAGCAGGGAGCCTTTGTTCCCCCGTCGGGCGGCGGCGGCATATTCCTCTCGCTGGACTTCCGCAGCATCGTGTTCCTTCCTTCCGGGCTGCTTGAGACGGCGCTGCTCTGTGCGGGCAGCGGGACGTTTGGCAGGATGCAGGGCGTCTACGTGAACCGGGCGCTCAGCGGGGATGCCGCGCTCAAGTTCATTCAGGCGGCGGTGGCGTACCGGCTGCTTGCGGGCGATTTTCCTTTCCCGGCGGAGGACGAGGACGAGCGGGAGGAGGATTTGTATGACGGCAACTATATTCCTGCTGCCCGCCGGGTGTGGGCGCTGGACGGCAAGCTTGCCGCCGGGATAGACAACGCGCTGCGCCGGGCTGCGGGTCTGCGCAAGGCGGGCGGAAAATTCGGCGCGTCCGCGATTACCGAGGGGGCAAAGCCTTCGGGGCAGGCTGCGGAGGCGACGCGGCGGGCGGGCATGCAGTTCCCGCTCAAGGCGCTGTACCGGGAGCTGGGGCTTACGGAGGACGGCAGGCTGCCCGCGGACGGAAAGCTCGCGGCGGTCATCCACAAGGCGAATGTGTCGCAGGAGGCCTTTGACGCGGAGACAAGGCGCTGGCGTGAGCGCTTTGCCATGCGGCTGGGAAGGAAGCGCTTCTTCCGCCACAACCGGACAGCCATCTCGGTGGCCGCCGCCGCCAGCACGGTGGTCATATTCCTTACCGCGCTTTTTATCAGCGGGGACAGGAGCAAGCCGACCTCAAAGGGGCTTACCGCGATGCAGACCGCCGAGATGTTCTACAGCGCGGTGAACACCATGGACATCACTGCGGCCGACGCCTGCTCTTCCGGCAAGCAGGCCGGCAACATCGTGGACATGGTGGGGACATTCTACGTGACGGCAAAGACGCAGGCGTCCTACAATTCGGCGCTGCGCACGGTCTCCCCCGCGGAATGGCTCAACTGCAACGACATGAACTACCGCATGTGCGGGCTCTCGCAGCTCACCATCGGGAATTCCAAGGGCGAGCTCTACTTTCCGGCGCCCGCAAAGAGCGCCAGCGCCCCGGCAATCACGGAGGACGGGGGGACGCCGGTTTCCGACGGCAGCGCAAAGTCCCTCAAGGCGGCCTACAGCTTTGTCTTCCACGAGGGTGACGACGAGCTTACCGTCATCAGCTACGAGGACATCCTGACGCTCACCTTCCGCAGGAACCGCTGGATTATCACCGGCATCAGCCACACGAGCGAGCTGACGCAGACCTTGTCCGCCAAGGCCTTTGCCGCCGATTACCGCGCCGCCATCGGGCATCAGGCGGAGCTGCTTGCCGCCATGGAGGAGCTGCGCAGGCAGTATCCGTGGCTTCCGGCCGGCTCGGAGATTATCGCCGCCGGAAAATTCAGCTCGGAGAAGGCCGCGTTCTGAGGAGGGAAAGAGACCCGCGGAAGATAAGTTTGACATTTTTACAAATTTTGTCATATTGACTAAAGCAGGCTTTGCTGCTAAAATAAGGACGAGTGAGTTTCAGAAAGACAGGGGGCTTCATAATGGCAACACATACGTACGATTTGGAGAAGCAGCATGCGAAGGGCAAGCTGCACGCCATCGAGCGCATCGGCAAACTGTGCGATAAGGACAGTTTCTGCGAGCTGTATTCCGCGGCGCACCACCAGTGCACGGCGTTCGGCATGGACAAGAAGGAAATCCCCTATGACGGCGTCATCACTGGTTTCGGCACGATAAACGGGCGTACGGTTGCCGTCTATGCCCAGGACTTTACGGTGCAGGGTGGAAGCCTCGGCAAGGTGCACGGCCAGAAAATCGCGGAGCTCATCAGCAAGGCCATCGAGGCCCGCTGCCCGGTCATCGGAATCAACGATTCCGGCGGGGCGCGCATCCAGGAGGGCGTGGACGCGCTCTGCGGCTACGGCGACCTCTTCTACCAGAACGTGCGGGCTTCCGGCTCCGTTCCCCAGATAAGCATCATCGCGGGCCCCTGTGCGGGTGGCGCGGTGTATTCCCCCGGAATCACGGACTTTATCTTTGCCGTCGATAAAATCAGCCAGCTCTTCATCACTGGCCCCAAGGTCGTCAAGAGCGTGATGTTCATGGATATCACCGCAGAGGAGCTGGGCGGCGTCGCCATCCACTCGCAGAAGAGCGGCGTGGCGCACTACCGCTTTGACGACGAGGACAGCTGCTACGAGAGCGTCCGCCGCCTGCTTGACTACATCCCGCACAGCTATGGCGAGAAGCCGCAGGCGCGCAAGTTCAAGTTCGACGCGCACAAGAAGGCAAAGGCAATCGGCTCCATCCTGCCGGAAAAGAGCATGCAGGCATACGACATGCGCCAGGTCATCAGCTGCGTCACCGATGACGACAGCTTCTACGAGCTCATGCCGGAATTTGCGCCGATGGCGGTCGTCGGCTTTGCCACCATTGAGGGCAAGACCGTCGGCATCGTGGCGAACAACCCGGCGGGCATCGGCGGCTTCCTCAACTGCGACTCCTCCGACAAAATCGCGCGCTTTGTGCGTTACTGCGACAGCTTTGACATTCCGCTCGTCACCTTTGTGGACGTGCCCGGGTTTATCCCCGGCCCGGAGGAAGAGCAGAAGGGCATCATCCGCCACGGCGCCAAAGTCATCTACGCCTACAGCGAGGCGACGGTGCCGAAAGTCACCGTCATCACGAGGAAGGCCTACGGCGGCGCCTACATCGCCATGTGCTCCAAGCATCTGGGCGCGGATTTTGTGTACGCGTGGCCCAAGGCTGAGATTGCCGTCATGGGCGCGGAGGGCGCGCTCGAAATCCTGTACGCGAAGCAGATGAAAGACCCGGCGCAGGCGCAGTTTGTGGCGGAGAAATCCGACGAGTACCGCAGGACGGTCATGACACCGCTCGTCGCGGCACAGCACAACTACGTGACGGAAATCATCGAGCCGGAGGAGACCCGCGCCCGCGTGGCACGGAGCCTCGCCTTCCTTGCGGACAAGCAGCAGTCTACCGCGCCCGCAAAAAAGCACGGCAACATCCCGCTCTGATACGCGCGCCTCATGGATATGCGCTCCCGGAAAGCAGGGTTTCCGGGAGCGTATTTTTGTTTTCAGGTTTGAGCCCCGGATAAGCATGGTGCGCCCCTAGACTTTTGCCGCATGGTCGTTTATAATAGAAACACTATCCTTAAAGGAATAGGGCTGTTCGGAAACGTTCGGTTCCGGAGCAGCAGCCTGAAAAATGCAAGGCCAGTGAGGAACGCAGCAGCCTTCCAAGCAGGTCTGTTGCTGGCAAAGCTTCAAAGCGGTTCTTGCAAGCCTGTTTCGGGAGTCGCGACTTTTGAAACGGGCTCACATTCTTGAGCAGTCCGGAAACTCCGGTTCCCGGATAGCTCTGCTGAAGTGATGTGGCCGGGAGCTCCTGTTTTCCGGACATATCCAAGGAATATGACAATGCCCATCACCCACTATCTGGAACGGAACGCGGAGCTGTATGGAAACGACTGCGCGCTTGTTGAGCTGAATCCGGAAATGCGCGAGAAAATGCGCATCACATGGAAGGAATTTGACCTTTCGCAGCCGGAGGCGAACCTGCCCTACCGCCGGGAAATCAGCTGGCGGATTTTCAACGAGAAGGCGAACCGCTGCGCCCACTATCTGCTGGAGCGGGGAATCCGCAAAGGCGATAAAGTGGGAATCCTCATGATGAACTGTCTGGAGTGGCTCCCGATTTATTTCGGCATCCTCAAGACGGGCGCGCTCGCTGTGCCGCTGAACTTCCGCTATGCTTCTGATGAGATTGAATATTGTCTTAAATTAGCGGATATCTCGGTGCTCTTCTTCGGGCCGGAATTCATCGGGCGGCTGGAGGCCATCTCCGAAAAAATCATGCCGCACCGCCTGCTCATCTACGTCGGCGAAGGCTTGGAGCCGACGTTCTCGGAAAGCTACTTTATGTCCGCCATGAACTATTCCTCCGAGAACCCCGCCATAGCGCTCACGGACGATGACGAGGCCGCCATCTATTTCAGCTCCGGCACCACGGGATTCCCCAAGGCTATCCTGCACAAGCACCGGGCGCTCATGCATGCTGCCGTGGTGGAGCAGAAGCACCATGGGCAGACAAAGGACGACGTATTCCTCTGTATTCCGCCGCTCTACCACACGGGCGCAAAGATGCACTGGTTCGGCTCGCTCATCAGCGGCGGCAAGGCTGTGCTCCTGCGCGGCACCAAGCCGGAGGTCGTCATCAAGGCTGTCAGCGACGAGCGCTGCACGATTGTCTGGATGCTCGTGCCGTGGGCGCAGGACATCCTCGATGCCCTTGACCGCGGCGACATAAAGCTGCAGGACTACACGCTTGAGCAGTGGCGGCTCACGCACATGGGCGCCCAGCCCATCCCGCGCAAGCTGGTGTCCGACTGGCTGCGCTACTTTCCCCGCC
>ODAI012447570.1_pt1 | contig 14118 bp, 6 predicted proteins | sample 1539321 | NCBI WGS metagenome assembly ODAI01 (sample SAMN02144231, study PRJEB22623) | gut metagenome | biome: sheep rumen | host: Ovis aries | place: New Zealand
CACTAATTGCATCTTTACCAGCTTGTCCTTGTGGACCTTGTTGACCAGTTTGTCCATCGGTAGTTATAATAATAGTTTGCTTATCTAAAACTTCACTACCACCGGCATTTAATAATTCTACTAAAATTTTTGTTACAGTATTAGTAGTAGGACTTTTTTCTACACTCAACGCCGCGGCAGTAGTTGCAGGATATACTATTACATCATCACCGGTCGCATAGCTTTCAGTTATTCTATACTTACCTCTAAAATCTGTTGTTGATGTTGAAGTCGGACTAACTGTAGTAACTGTTGCAGTTGCAGTATAAGCAGTGGGCGTGTAATTTCCGCCTATATCTCTATTAATACTTAAAGTATCTAAATGTAAATTATAAATTTCAAATGTTTGTGCATCTGCGCCAGCTTGTACCTTAATTAAAGAAAAAGTTTTAGATAAATTATAATGTTCATAATATGTTGTTATACTATTATAAGCACCAGTTGCAAGTACATAGTTAGTGCCGCTTTTAGTATAATATTTGTTGGCAACATAAGAACTAGCACTTAAATCATCTCTTTGCGCATAACCTTCACATCTAAATAAAATATTACCCGCTGAAATACTATTACTCATAGAAGTAACTGTAACGGTATCATTACTGGTATAACTATTATCAGATTTAGAAGCCGTATAACCAATACCAGTATCTGCACTAATGGTAATTGTGGCATCTTTAGTAATATCGCTACCACCCATTAATACTCTAACTGTTGAAATTGCTCCAGTATATGATACGGGAGTACCATCTGACCTCGCTGCAATCATTTGGTCTTCATTACTTAATACTGCATTAATTGTTGAGCTACCAGCTGCGCCATCATACAATTTATAAATACTAAAAATATCATAAACACTATTATCACTAGTAATCAATTTAATGGTAGCTTTATCATTAAAGAAAACCGCATCAGTAGGATTTACAGTTAATATAGCATTAGTACCACTGCCTGGATATGTAACAAAGTTACCACTACCATTTTTATATTGCCAACCACTAATTGTACAATTAGATACTTCACCAGTTAACGTAATCGTTGCTCCAGGTGGAGTCAAAGCTCCATTGGTATTATATTTAAAAATATTCTCTCCAGCAATTTTTGCTGTTTTTGCAGAAGCGCCTTGATCTACTTTACTAAAAGTAATTTGTCCTTCTGCAACTAAAGCTCTGCCAACATTTGGGTCATCATAAGTGGCAGTAATTATATATGTAATTTGTGAATAATTTGTACTACTTGTAAATTGATTTTGGTCTACAACTAGCGCGCCCGCAGCATATACATTACCATTAATGGGCGTACTTCCGTCACTCACATATTCTCCATTACTAGAACTGATATCTACAGCCGTAGAAGCAGAACCGTTTTGACGTGTCCAAGACCATGTAATATGAGAGCTAACAGATTGTCCAGCATAGTATGCTACAGGAGTAATAACCAAATTGCTTGACTGCCAATTTGGAGTATAACCTACTGGATCTGTTGAATAAATAATTGTAGTTGGTAAATTACATTTTGGATATACGCTAAACTCCCCTACATCCGTAATATCAACAATAGTTATAGAGCCATAACTTATTGTACTCATTCCTTTTCCTCCTAAAATTCTACTTCACAAACAAAAATTGCTTTTGAATCTACGTCTGCTTCAGTTAATGTAATTGATCTGCCTGCTAATGGTCTACTCCATGAAGAATCTACTACACCATTAACATCTTTTTTTATCCAAGTAAAACGTGTTACTTGATCAGTTATATCAGTACCGTTTCCTTTAATTACAGTACAAGTTAAAGTTGTTGAAATATTTTTGTGTAAGAATACATTACCCGCAGAAGAATCAATTTCTACTGTAATCGCATCTTCCCCATCTTTACCAGCGGTTCCATCCGCGGTAACAACATATATTGGATTAGTGTCATTTGTTGTATTATTTAAATACAATGTATGAGTTCTTTGCCATAAATAAGTTCCCTCTGTTACAGTGGGCATAGTCTGTGACCAAGTATTACCTTGAATAGGTATATATTCATTTGAACTACTAGATAAAGCATATTGATCATATTGCTGAATAATTGTATTCGCAACCGGTACTGGATCGGCTTCATCATTAGGTAAAATACTCAAGTCTTTCGCAACAATTCTTAAATGTTTGCCAAAAGCGTCTTCATAAAAAGCAAGATATTGTTTATTATCTCCAATATACATATTATTAGTATAAATACCTTGTTTTCCCGCCATATAACCATTATATACATCATTACTTACTAAATCTGTTCCCAATCTTGGCAATGTACCTAAAATACCCTTATAATCATAAGTAACTTTTACTGATTGCTCAGGATGTATTTTCGTTTCAAACAACGAAATCGCGCGCTCTGGTAAATTAACATAATTATCAGAACTATTAATTCCAATTCCATAATTGTGTATTCCACCTTCATAAACCGAATCATTATCATAATAACCAAAACTTATAATAGAACCACCTTCTAATTCAGTAACATTGTATTTACCAGTTACGGTTTGTGTATTATATTCTTCAATTTGAAGATTAAAAGTCTGAGGCGCTTCTGTATAAATACGAGTAATTGGATTATTAAAATCTTCTATTGTTGTAGTGCCTGTCGCGGCCTGATAAGTGGTTTTTCTTAAAATAACAGCAATTACAAAAGGCTCTGCTGTATTCGGTTTAGTTTTATCTAAAATTGCCAAATTGCCTAAATATCTGATTTCATAAGTAATTATAGAATCAGGTTGTCTTATTTCTAAAGTAGACACATCTATTGATGATTCTTCGGGTCTTATTTCTTCAGTTGGTTCAGTCTCGTCTGTTATATTTGCAATATAAGGCTGAGCCATTTCAGCTTCCGTTTTTTCATTAATAATATCTTCTTCTATATTTAAATCACTAGTAGGACTTTCTTGAAAAATATTTACTGTAATTGTGTCTGTTGTAACTTTTTTTACATATTTTTCATAATCATAACTAACAAAGAATTGTTTATTATTATCTAAATTAATTTCTAATTGATAACTATAGAATCCTTCTTCATCATCTATGGTTTCTACAAAATTAGAATTATAAGCTCGTACAAGTTCACCCATACCAGCTTCTTGAATATATTTATTATCTTTATCTATATTAAAATCAACGATTTCAAAGAAATCTTCCGCAGCATCTAATAAACGTACATATCTATCACTAGTTGGTTGATTACCAATTTTAAATACATAAGTCAAACCGCCGTCATTAATAATATCTTGACCATCGGCTTCTGTGTTATAATTACTTAACTTAACCCATTCATTCTGTCTAAATAATAAAGGTTTTTCTACCTTTAATATTAAATCATTTCCATCTACATGAGCTTCTTTAATAGAACTACTTGGTCTAAATAAGAACGCACCGCCAACAGCCTCAATTTCACTATATTCAAATACTGCAGTTTTAATAGCTCCACGTACACTTACGTTGTTAAAAATAGCATCACCATAACCATTAATTGCCCAGCCCGCACTTGTATTTTTCATATAATCGGAAGAAGCAATTAAAGAATCAGCTCCACTACTATCTATAATTATATATTTATCGTGCTCGCGGCCGACCATAATTTTATCTGAAAAAGTACCACCACGCGCATTTACAACGCCAGTAAATTCACCATCTTCTGCATGTATAGTACCGCGTATAAAAGCATTTTCAGCATATACAATACCTTCAGATGTAACTCCAAATTTATCTCCTGCAGTAATAACCCAGTTTTGTCCACCAGATGAACCTGCAATTGGAACGGTAGAAGCTATACCGCTAGATAAATAAATAGAACCAGGAGTTCCTATTTCACCACTATATAAATGATCACCAATAGTGAAACCACCAATAGAACCGTCGCGCGCAGTAATCGTTCCATCGAACTCTCCCGCGGCCGCATGCACAGTTCCTGTGAACTCACCAGCATGTGCATAAATAGTACCAGTGATAATTAAGTTACCTTCATCATTGGTTTCAAAGACTCTTTCACCTGCGGCATTATTGATTATAATACCATACTTTAAATGGTCACGACTTACTCTATCTATCGCTCCGATTTTAATTCTCTCAATTCCATTAGAAACAACCTGAAAGTCATCATCAGATGTAATAGAAACATAACCATCTGTATAAGAATTTTTTATAAAAAAGCCATCCCAAGTAACACCAAAATGAGCCTTTTCTTTAATATCTTCAAGTGAAGTTACTACATAATCTCCGCCTTGCTTAATACCATATAATCCGTATTTATCCATACGAACAAAAGTTGTTAAATCAAAAGGCTCATCTGGTAAATCACTAAAGCCATAAGCACTAAGGCCATATTGATCCCAACGAAAACTAGTGTCCTCTCCATTCATTACTGATATGTTTTGCGTATTAATAACTCCTGGGCCAAGGAAACCAGTTTTTATACCTTCAGAGGTTAATACCTCTGTCCAAGTCTTTCCGTCATCTTGGGATACTTCTATACCTCTACTTACTATTCTAACAAAATTTTTCGGTTTTGTCAAATTTTGTATAACAATTCCATCACCAGTTAATCTTATAGCTCCGGCCGCGGCGATAGGAATTTCAATAGAAGTTGTAGTTGTTATTTTATCCTCCGCCATCGTCATCCTCCTTTGCTCATATGATTCATTACCAGATCTGTAATTGAATCAATTAATAGTTGCGCACTAATTCTTCCGTTTGAATCTAATATACTTGCAGCTTTAGAATAGCTAGGCTGATTATATTGAACAGATTGAACAGTGGCATTAATACGTTGAAATAAATCTTGAAATTGAGTTTTATAATTTTGCACTGTAATTATATTATTTTCAGGCTCTTCTAAATGCCATTCTATACCTGAAATTATAACTTCTTCTTTTACTGGAGTCTTAATTATATTATCTCCAACTTTAATCCAGTTCCAACCAAAGAATTCGGTATCTTCTATATAGGTTTTATCACCTATATTAAATTTATAATTTTCATAGCCCTCGATTTCACTGATTTCAGTAACATTAATCGTATAAGTTATCAAGGGTTCCGCAGAAGTTCTACTTACTTGTAATGCATCTAAGTAGTATAAATTTGCATCTATGTAACTTGTATCTCCCCAAGTTCCTTCTTTAATGAAACGACTATAACGATTATTAAAATCGGCTTCAACTTTTTTCTTTTCTGCTAATAGTTCTTCTAATTTTCGTCTACTTCCCTTATGTAGTTTTAAGTAAGCGTCGGTAGGAACCAATTGAAATTGACGAATCATTGGCAAATTATTTTCAATATCATAAATTGAGAATTGTAAAGAACTACTTTTGTCTACTTTCACAATATTATTATTACTATCTCTATATTGTAAGACATAATTTCGTGGTAATTTAATAATATGCAGAACTGTGTAAGGTTTAGAACTTTCACTAATAAAAACTCGAGTGCTTTCTTCAGCAACATGTTTAACTACTGGTACGCCGCTACGTTCGAATTGAAAAACAAAACCTTCAACATAATCATCAATAGTTAATTTAGTTACTGCTACTGTAGAACCATCATCAGTTTTAGAAGCATTTGTTGTTGAAACATTGATAGAATATTCTTTCGCGCCTTCACAATCTAATAATATTTTCTTATATTCAGCTTTAGCATTTGTTACAACACCACCATAAGTATTTAAACCAGAGGCCGCGGCATAAATATCATTAATTGAACGTCGTAATTCATCACTATCTATTTCAGCATTGTTATTTTTATTATCTTGAATATACTTATCATAAGAAATTCCAATTTTAGCTTTAAAACTATCTAAAGCGTCTGTGTATGTTTCCTGATAAGCATTTTGAGTTTCAATTGCTACATTGCGATGTGCTTCAGCTTTTATTAAAGCATTACTAAGTTGAGTATAACGCTGTGATTCTTCTTGATAAGCTATATTAATTCTCTTCATTTCTTTATAAAATTCATTTAAATCTTTACGAAAGCCTTCCTCATTTTTAATTAAACCTTGTTTAATATAATAATCAAAGTTTAAAATATAAGAATCTCGTGATGGATTAGTTTTAGCATTTGCTATTGTAAGAAGTCCATCGGTAGCAAAATCACTTGCGTTTTCTTGAACAATCAATTTGGTAACAAATTCTGAACTATCAATAGATCGTTCAATTGAATTTAAATTAATACCATATCGAAATCCCGCAAAATTATCATTACCTACATATTGTTTAAAAGATAATTTCTTTATAGGCTTATAATTTGAATCTAATTTAATCGCTCCATTAGCTTCATGCTCTACATTAATTTTTAACCAGCATTCAAAAGTTTCGCAAATCGTTTGTAAGATATTGAAACAATTTGATTGACTTTCTTCAATTGATAGAATTTTTTCCGAAGTCGTATTATAAACTGGCTGAATATCTTTTTCGCTTAAATGCAGTTCAGAAGCTATACTCTTTAAAGAAGTATAAATACTAATATCATTTATATCCGCCTTTCCTACAGGTTTAAAATAATAATTATCTTGCTCTACTATAGAAGTCGCAGGCGCGCTATTCGGTAAAACGATATTATTATGTGAATCTCTACTTGCTTTAAAAAATTCTACCTCTTGAAGAAAAACGTATTTTCCATCTTCTCCCGCCAAATCAGAATCTTTCGTATATAAGAAAATTCCAATTTTTGTATTACTACTATTTAAAGTTTTTTGAGTAACAGAACGAATTGCTTTTGCAGAACATATATAATAGTCTAAGAAGTCAGTCTCATTTTTAGGTTTATACTTTCCATCTGCGCCATCCCATGCATATGCTATCATTACTTTTTCTGAATTTACAATATCAGAATCATAATAACAATAAGAATTAGAAGGGGTTTGCGCGACTCCATCTATTATATATGTTTTTTTATCACTATCAAAATGACCATTTGTAATTTTATTATTTTTAATGGAATAAGTACCATTAAAATTAAAAATTATTCCATTTGGATCAATTACTTTTAAATAATCAGTGTTTCCATCTGCTGTATACTTTTTTGTGTTATAAAAAGCAACTACAGCTTTAACCCCATTATAAGGTTTGCCATATCGTCTTGGTCTTGTGATATTTTTGCTGCCCACTCCATAACGTACACGAAAACAGTACTCATCCCCCACAGAGACGGAGCCAATAGATGATGCATGATCCATAAAGCCACTATTAAAATAAGTGTTTGCATATTCTTTATTTAAAGTGCCTGGAAAACGGACTCGGATAAAACCTCGTATGGTACCTAAAGTTTCTAATGGTACTAAACCATTTGCTTTATCAATAGAAGGTCTTGATACATATGTTAATGGAGGCTTAACGTATCCATTTTTACTATCTTTTGTCATTAACGCATCTGTGCGCCAACCAATAATATCACTTGTTCCATCTATTAAATTAAAATTTGCGCCATTCGTAATGAAAGAAGTAACTAAAGAAGTAGAAGCATAAATGCTATCTTTATAATGATATATATCTTGAGTACTATTCTTAAGTTTAGCTCTATATAAGTCTACTGTTCTATTCATAACTGAGTCATATAGAGTTTTTATATCATAAAACAGCTTATGCGCACGTTGAGTTAAAATTAACCTATCAATAGATATATATACATCTACACCAGAAAAAGTAATTTTACTATTACCTATTGTTAATTTTGAAGTGCCACCATAACGATAATTCGTACCATAAATACTGTTATGATCATCATATGTCCAATTAGGCTTATCTAAGACACGAATGAATTGAAAATCCTTCGCACTCTTATTAGAAATAGCGCTATAAAAAACATAAATAGTTTCTCCACTCTTTATAGTGTTTTTCTGGCCAGTAGCTAAATTATAACCAGTAAAATTGCCATTTTTTACAGTACATTTATAAATACCTTCTTCAATTGTTTGTTTTAAAATATCACAATCTGTAGTATCTATTATCCAATCTGTATCTTTAATGACTGCTTGCCCTAACTCTATAGCTGTACCCTGATTATTATTTAGCTCTTGATTAAATTCTAAAAAATATCCAGTTTTAGATAACTCATCAATAAAAGCATCCGTTGCCGTATAAGTAAAAACTCCATCTTCGCTAGATTCTTCACATTGTTTAATAATGAAGTCGTACCAATGGCCATCATACTTCAGTTTAATTTTCCTTTCGTTAACTAATAAAGATACTAATGGATTAGTAACATATTCTTGTGTATGTTCATCATAATATTGAAATTTAATTGAAAAAGTAAAAGTCTGTTCACCATTAGTATTTAACGCTAAAATAGGTGAAAATATCCTACTTTGTGAAGTCATAGTATCTCCACCAATTGTAGCTATTTTCACCTCGCGATAATAACCTGTTTTATTACCAGTAGGCACAAATTCATCTTCCCATATAGATACTTCATATGGTTTGATAAGTTTCCCACTCATTGTCTCCTTTTGCCTCCTTAATAATATAGATAATCATATTCAATCGCAGGTCCAGAAGCTGCACCATTATAATCAATAAGAATTATTTGTTTAGGTCGTTCTCTTATTGAGGATGCACTTATTTGTACTTCATCTAAGAATAAATCTTGATGTAGAATTTTGGGAAAATCTCCCGCAACTAAATATTGATTATAAACTGTACCAGTGCATATTGATACATTACCTTCTTTAGACCTATTTACTCCTTCAATCAAATGGTTCTCGGTATTGATCACAATACCGGTATCATCTGAATCCTTCCTTGTGATCGGATCAAAATACATCCACTCATTTCCAATTCTAAGTCTCAAATTATTTCCATCTCCACCTTTAATAATTCCTGAACTAAAAGGAAGATATAATCTAAATGGAGAATCAACATCTCCCGGATTATAAACTGTAATTTGACTCTTCCATTTTATAGTACCATACTCTGTTGGAGTTCGTGGTACATCAACTTTCCATTCATTATAAGTTTCACTAGTTAAAATTCCACTCGCCGCGGCCCATTCATCGACATTCGTATATTTAGTAATTGGATAACCACCAGAAAGATACTGATCTAATGTTTTAAATGGCGCGCGAGCGTAAATTGAAGTACATAAAAATTCAATTGTACCTTCTCCCTTATACACACGATATTTTTTGCTTGTATTTTTTAAACGATAGCCGCTATTCGCAGTTCCCTTATAATCATCTAATAATCGTGCGATAGGATTCGGACCATTATCAGTCTCAATCGGCTGATCAAAGCATACATATTCTAATTGAATTGGAGAAGCTAATTTCGCAGTATACATTTTATATGGTCTTTCATCAAAAATTAAAGGACAAGGTTTTTTTGTACTAAATAAACGCGTCATTATCCTAAATTGCTCTTCTGTCATAGAATCAAAAGCAATAGATAAGCTAAAACGCTTTTCCCTATAATCACTACCATAGTAGTATTGCCCATCATTACCAGGAATTGGTAAAATTTTATCTTCAAAATCAGGCTGTAAATATTCGCTATAACGATCACTATTACTAACTCGAACAATTCCAAGTCGAGATGAGTGAACGCCATCAAAGCTGAAGCCCATAAAATCTCCTTGCATTTCACTCACCTCTTAATTACTTCTTCTAAATAAAACATAGAATCTAATTCTAACAGTATTAGCTTTTTCTAATAAATTATAACAACCAAATTCTAAATACCTAACAGGTGTACCATCTTTAGATGTAGTATTATATATATAATAGTCAAATAAACTAACACGAGAAGAAGAACTTCCTGTACTAACATTATCTACTGTATTAATATTAACTCCAATAACACCAATTGGATAATAATTTTCTCTGTAGCCTTTTATATTAACATATGCATGTGAAGGCTCTTTATCATGATAAACATTATGAACAGTACTTTTTGCATCTTTCCAAGTAATTGTTGAATCATTATCAGATTGAATAGCAGAACTATTAGGCTTAAAAGTAATTTTATCAATAGTAATCACTTCTACTATTATAGCATCATTTGCTATAACTTGTCTTATGTAGTCTTTTAAGTCCTGATTTTTATTACTTCCAACCATTATATTCTTAACTTTTAAAGTATTTGCACTAATCGTACCATCGGTATACATTTTAATAGTGTTATTGTCTTCAGAAGAATTAACTCTTAAAGCTACACCTTCATAACCTCCAGTTAAACGCATATATTTTAAATATGCTTCTCCAGAACCATTAATTCTATAGGGTGAAATAGCATATTCTTTCTTATTTTTGTCCCATTGTCTCATATATAACTGAGTAGTATATATATGACCCGTGCGTATACCATTATATACATCAAGTAAAGGACGGTATGCACCATTAGAGGCCTTAAACTTTGAGAAAGAAAAAACAACTCTATGATTTTTACCTGGATTACTATCTGACCAATCCACAGGAGGAAATCTCATTTTAGTTCCTGAGAATTGATATAATTTAACAATAGTTGGATCTTTTGCAGTATTACCATAAGGATAATACATTCCGTCTATATGTAAATCACCGTGATCATCACGACCATTTGACTGTATATATAAACGGATATAATGTCCATAAATTTTAGTATAGGATTGCGGCTTCTGAATTCGCCAACTACTACCAGCAGGGGGATCGGCTGTTTTATAATCATTCTTAAAAGAACCATGCCCCAATTTTACGTTACCATAAGGATCATAAGGTAAGAAATTAATAACTTTATTATTATTACCATCTGGTACATATTTTCCATCAGTTGAGCTAGCATATCTAGGACGATAGCCAATTCCTAAACTATAACTATCAAAAGTAATTGAATAATTTGATGCAAAATAATGAGCATGATCAATGTTTTTACCTGTAATATTTTCAGTATTATTTTTACCACCAGTATTGGATAATTGACTTGTTTTTGTTACTGGTAAATGTCTATAAAAAGAAGTGCGATCAATCTCTGTAGCATTCCAAGCCTTATCATAACCTATTAAATGAATCGTAACTTTTTGTTTGCCAACTTTTGCACTATTATATTCCGTTGCACCAATTTCAGTAGTTAAACGAAGTCTACGATTATGAGTAACAATTAAATTATTTATAGATGGAACACTTAAAGTTGTATCTCTATCACATCCAGTAATATCTTCATGATAAGTCCAATATTTCATTAATTTAACAACACCATAACGAGTTCGCGTTGCACCGCCAGCGTTATTAATTTTCCAATAATAGGACTTACCTGCACTAACATAAGTAAAAGTAACAATCTCACCTGCACTCCATGCGCCGGCTAATCCAGTAGTAGATTTATCTGCTACGATTACTTCATGTCCTACATCTGTTGCAGTAGAAATTTCATAATTACTATCACCATTATATAATTTAAGTATTGGACTTGGTGCATCATTTCCATAACCAAAATTAACGACTAATTGATCTCCATGACGTAAAACGAATTTTTCTTCGACTTGTCCATCCTCTCTTTTTACTCGAATATAAGCTGGATTCTTTAAACGTACTTTCTTTTCTTTGTCGGTCGAACCACTATAACAAGTCGCATAAAAAACTCTACTACCAGCAAAATGATTTGCAATACGATTATCTATATATCTTTTTAATGGAACAGGATTGGGATCATCTTCAGAATTAACAATACTAAGACCTCTTGTTCTTATCTTATAAAGATAACTTATCTTATTATAAGAAGAAAGTCCTTTATTAAAATAAGCACGTTGATTTCTTACTGATAATCCTTGATTAAAATAAGCTGTCTTTTCAAAAGAACTCCAGTCATTATTAAATTTATATAAAGTGGTGTAAGTGTTATTTTTACAAGAAACAAGATTTAATCTATCAGTCCATCTTAAATAAATACTATTTCCATCAATATAAGTGGCTTTTTTCCCTGTATTGCTACTATCTTTAAAATTCCCATAACCAATAAGTAAATTACCGCTTGGACTCATGGGAATAAAAGAAGAATGATATTTATTATCTTGTCCCAAATAAAAAATACCTTCATCTTTATCTCTGAAAACAATACTTTCGTTAAAAATTTGAGCCATTGTTTTCCTCCTTTTATCTCTAAACTGTATAAAATAAAATCCACTTAATCTTACTATAATTAAGTGGATTTCATCGACTAGGTGTCTATTTATTTGATTACTTTAAAACTTTATTTAAATATTTTTGAAAAGCAAGTGAAGTCTTAGGACCCCAAATACCATCTACTTCAACTTTTAAAAATTTCTGTAATGCACTTACAGTTTGTTTTCCTAATAATCCGTCTACAGAAGCTTTAACCTTCTTTTGAAGCAATTTAATTACTGGAGAACCTTTACTTCCCCAAGTACAAACCCCTATAATATTAGGAAAATATTTTTTCAAATTCTTATTTTGACTTGTAATGTGTCCATCTTGTACGCTTCCAAGCCATTTTTGCATTGCGATTACACAGCTCTTATCAAATTTACCATCTTCACGAAGCAGCACTTTCTTTTTAGCTTTTTCTTTAGCCTTTTTCTTTGCAATTGCTTCAGAATCCCATCTATCAGTATAACAATAGTTGGCATCAACAGAAGCAGTACCAGTTACTCCTTGAACTTTTTCACTTGAAGTATATTGCCATATCTGATAATCACCCTTATAATCACATTTTTTTGCATATTGAGCAACCCAAACGTTGTAAGGTAATTGCTTCATATTTAATTGATTATTTAGCCAACTAGTACTAGCATAAATCATTGGCTCATAACCTAACTTTTCAACTTGTTCACAGAAAGCTTTTATGGCGGCAGTGCGTTTTGTCGTTGATAACTTATTGCTATTCGCTCTGCCAATATTAGATACATTTTCTGTATCCACAACAATAGGATAATCCAACTTGATTCCAGATTTCTTAACCAATTGTACCGCATAGTCTGCTTCCTCCTTACCCTCGGCCGCATTAATAGCCTCTGTAAAGAAATAAACTCCTACATCTAAACCCGCTTTTTTAGCTCCTTTAATATGAGTTAAAAAGCGGTTATCTTCGGTTAATTTTCCAGTTGTTGCTCCTCTAAAACCACATCTTATAATTGTGAACTTAAATCCTTGTGCCTTAACCTTGTCCCAATCTACACTTGTTTGGAAAGTTGAAACATCAATTCCTTTAATCTTAACTGCCATTAGTTAAGTCCTCCTAAACATTAATATGTACTGCATTACCCATGTTTGCTGTACCATAGTAGCTATATGCAGCGCCGCACTCATACGCATAATCACGTACTTTTCTGCGGCCGGCTGCTGTGTCTGTGACACCAGCAATATAAATGTCTGCGGCACCACCTGTCCGATGAACAGAATTTTTAATTGACCCTTTTAAAGAATCATTATACTTTTGACAACGTATTCCAGAAGTTATAAATACTGGTCTTCCGAACTTATATCTAATTGCTTCAAGAATATCAAGTAAATCTTTACTTACTTCCTTGCCGTTATACCCGTTACACCACCGGCCGCCGCATCCACATTTAAATTCGGCTTTTTTGAAATGTTCAGAAACATATCCATCTTTTGCAGAAGCACCTACAAATAACTTATTATAAGTTACTTTATTAATAGCTCCTGTGATTTTTAAATTTTTCTTTTTCTGAAATCTTTTTATAGCCTTAATTGTATCTGGACCTGCAATACCATCAACTCTTACATTCGCACCATTTACATTCAATCTATTTTGAATTGCGCGCATGTTACTGAGGGCTTTTGAATTAGTCTTAATTCCCCACTTACCATCTTGTTTTAAACCTTGACTTCTCTGGTAAGCTTTAATTGTAGTAAAACCAAAATAAGTCTTTAAAAAAGTAGCTTGCTGTGCTTTACTCAGCATCAGTCTCACCTTCTTCCTGCTCTAATTCCTCAACTGTAGCAAGTACTCCAGCCTCATCTATCATTTCTTGAGTTGCGGAAATGGGAAGACGACTACCCTCAATTAGTTGTTTAAATAACTGATGAAGTCCTACAGAACCTAATCCACTAACCATACCGGCCGCAATAGATTGAATAGTTAATCCATCATTAACTACTACACCTAAAACGGCGC
>ODAI010758461.1_pt1 | contig 14117 bp, 10 predicted proteins | sample 1539321 | NCBI WGS metagenome assembly ODAI01 (sample SAMN02144231, study PRJEB22623) | gut metagenome | biome: sheep rumen | host: Ovis aries | place: New Zealand
CATTATTGTAAGGGGCAGAGATCCCATCAGGATAACGCATCCCCTTTATCTGATGGAGATTGCACTACTTACTGGAATGCTCCTGAACAGGGCAAGGGGAAGCAAATGGAATCTGTTCATTCCCCTTGTGACCATAACTGTGACAACAATAATGTTTGTTCCCAATCAGTTCATGATTGCGAGTGATGAGATGGCCCAGAGAGCAAAAATGCGGGAGCACTATGATGCTCTTTACCAATATTTCGACGATAATCCTGATAACTTTTACTTCGTAGATGTTTATACAAGTGTCTGTGCAGTGGAAGACGGAGAGAGGACTTTTTCTGAAAAAATGTTTGAGGGGGTGGATAATACCATGGCAAATCATGATATTATGGGCGGTTGGGCTTCTAAGAGCCCGTTATACTATGAAAAGCTCGCACAGAGTGGCTTCACATCCATGGAAGAAGCTCTTCTTAGAGACAATGTATATGTGGTGGACAGAAGTTCCCACGACATAGGCTGGTTGACCGATTATTACAGTGATAAAGAAAAAGAAGTAAAAGTTATTAAGGTGGATCAGGTAACAGATGCCTTTGTGATATATAAAGTGAACGCAAAATAGTTTTTTGTCAAGGAATATAACCCAATTTACCGGAAGCCCCTTTAGGGGTGAGATAGAGAGCGACAAAGACATATGGAAGAGAAGACTTTTCTAGTAGAAGGACCAAAGTTGTCACTTAGGTTGTTGGAGGAAGGTGATTTTCCTCTTATCATTAAGTGGAGGAACAACGACAGGGTAAGGAAAAATTTCATATACAGAGAGAACTTTACTCTGGAGGGGCAGAAGCAGTGGAAGGAGACCATGATCGACACCGGGAAAGTGGTACAGTTCATGATCTGTGAGAATGAAAGAAATTACAGACCTGTGGGAAGTGTTTATTTCAGGGACATTGACCATAATGATATGTGTGCAGAATATGGCATTTTTATTGGAGAGGACGATTGCATCGGAAAGGGATATGGTAACGAAACAGCTCAGCTTGCGACGGACTATGCAAAAGAAGTAATGGGATTAAAGAAACTGATCCTGAGGGTGTTTTGTTTTAATACTCCTGCTATAAAAAGCTATGAACATGCAGGCTTTGTAAAAATAAAGGAGCTTCCGCTTGTTACGTGCAGTGACGGTCAAAAAGATGATATGATATTGATGGAAAAGATTTTTTAATGAAGGGATAAGTAGAATGGATCATAAGCTGATAAGCTTTGTCATTCCCTGTTACAGATCGGAAAAGACAATAGAAGCAGTAATAAATGAAATAGATGTCACTATGAAAGAGAGTGATCATCCTGAATATGAGATTATTCTGGTAAATGATGGTTCTCCTGACAACACCTGGGAAACTATAAGTGCTCTTGCCAACAAAAGAGAAGATGACAGGCTCCTTGGTATTAACCTTGCAAAGAATTTCGGACAGCATTCAGCGCTGATGGCGGGACTTAATGCCAGTGCCGGAGACTATGTTATATGTCTTGATGATGATGGTCAGACGCCTGCTAATGAGGCGGGAAAACTTATAGATGCTATGGAAAAGGGTGCAGATGCTGTTTATGCAAGGTATGGACACAAACAGCACAATCTTTTCAGGAATTTTGGCACAGCCATGAATGAGTGGATGGCGGAGGTAATGCTGGGAAAGCCAAAGGATTTATATGTGTCAAGCTATTTCGGAGTAAAGCGCTTTATTGTCAACGAGATGATCAAGTACGAGAGTTCATATCCTTATGTAATTGGTCTTGTGCTGCGGTCTACAAATAAAGTGGTGAATGTAGATGTCACCCACAGAAGAAGAGAGGTGGGCGAAAGCGGCTATACTCTGGCCAAGCTTTTTGGCCTTTGGATAAACGGTTTTACAGCCTTCAGCATTAAGCCCTTAAGGATTGCTACAGTGTCAGGAAGCGTCTTTGCTATCCTGGGCTTTTTATACGGAATCTACACGATAATTAAGAAATTTGTGTATCCGGTAGCCCCTATGGGATACGCAGCACTTATGAGTGCAGTTATTTTCATGGGCGGAATGATAATGTTGATGCTGGGAATGATTGGAGAATATCTCGGCAGGCTGTATATTTCTCAAAATAAAAATCCACAGTTTGTGATTCGGGAGACGACCCGCGATGCTAAGAAATAAAAAAGGTCTGCCAGCCTGGCTTATGTCAGGCCTTTTTGGCATTATTACATCTGTTTTTCTTGTCTTTGGGTATCAGCTTGAAACGGCGGATGCCCTGAACTTGTCTGATCAGAATGGACTTCTTATATTGGCGGCATTCATCATAATAGTGACCGTGGATACAAGACATGTCTGGAGGAATTATGATGAAGCCAGAAATGGTGGAAAGCTTTTTGGCTTCATAAAACTTTCAAATGATGTAAAAGAAAATGAGATCGCCATAAAAGATTTTCTGATTAACTGGGGAATACTGGTGATTCTTGCCATGCCTGTATTTCTCGCCGAGTTTCCGGGCTTTTTTGTCTATGATGCACAGGATGAACTAAATGAGGTCCTTACAAGAACCTTTACCACCCATCATCCGCTTTTGCATGTGCTTCTTCTTGGAGGAACAATAGCTCTTTTTCATAAGATTTCAGGCTCCTGGAATGTGGGCATAGCTGCGTATATCTTCTTACAGATGCTGGTGATCACTGCGGCGTTTGCCTATGTAGTCACTTACCTTAAGAAAAAAGGACTTGATAAGAAAATCAGGTTTCTTTGGCTTGCGTTTTTTGGCCTCTTTCCAACAATCGTTATGTATACCCTCTGCTCCTGCAAGGATGGAATGTTTTCGGCGCTGCTGTTAATGGTCACAGTGCTGCTTGTTCAGCTTGTTGAGGACAGCAGGGCTTTTCTTTCTGACAAAAGAAAAGTCATAGGCTTTGTGGTCTGTGCATTTCTTATGCCAATGTTCAGACACAACGGCTTTTATGCGTACCTTGTGTTTATTCCTTTTGCGCTTTTCTACTTCAGGAAAGAGATAAAGCCAATTTTATTGGGATGTCTTTTGTTGCCTGTGGCGCTGTATCTTTTGTGTTCTGGGCTTCTTTCAGCTGTTCTGGCAAAAGACGCTGTGACGCATCACCAGGAAATGCTCACTGTACCAATAATGCAGCTTGCCAGAGTATACAGCTATGACAAGGACAGCATTTCTGATGATGACAAAGCTGTAATAGAAAGCTATATCCCCAGGGAAAACCTTGAAAAGTATACTCCCAGAGTGTCAGATCTTGTAAAGGTTGATTTTGATAACACTCATTATGAAAAAGATAAAGCAGCATTCTGGAAGGTATGGGGAAAGCTGCTTGTAGAGCATCCGGCAGCTTATCTGAATGCGTGGCTCCTTACCAGCTACGGGTACTGGTATCCTCCGGCCATAATAAACGTATATAAGGGCAATTCTGTCTATAGTTTTACCTATGACAGCAGTTCATATTTTGGCTATGAGGTTGAACCTCCGGGAGAGAGAAAGAGTTTGATACCCGTAATTGATGAGCTTTACAGATATATATCTATCGGCTCTTTTCAGCAGGATTCACCGGTAATGCGGCTTTTCTTTACTCCGGGTATGTATGTGATCATATATATGTTTGTGTTTGCCTACAGACTGTACAAAAGAAGATTTGACGGGATTCTTCCATTTTTGCCCATGATCCTGACTTTTTGTACCATTCTCTTAGGTCCTACATATCTGGTACGCTACTGCTTATACCTTTGGCTGTGCCTTCCACTTTTGTTATTGTCCATTGGCAGAAGGGCTACTCTTTAAACAGATACAAAAGTGTGATATTATTTAGCATGGTTTTTTATGGGTAATTTTTGTTTAAAAAGGCAATATATATGAGAAAGATAATCAGTAAAAGCACTGGCATTAAGGCAGTAGTGCTTATTTTGGCATTAATCGGAATATTACTAATCTGGCCTTTTAGGGTATTTACCACTGTGATGGAGACCTCAGCCGGGGGAACCATTGTTGGAGAAACAGATAGAATTTTCTTTGATAACGACAATCTGATGCAGGAGTTTGTTACTCAGTATGACAGACTCAGTTCAGTAGATGTTTATGTTACTAAAGTAGAAGGTGGAAGATATATATCCTGCAGGCTGTATGATGAAAATGGAATGGTTCGTCTCAGGGTATTTGTGGATACAGATGGTCTTCAGATTCCTGGATATGTAAATATTCCCATGGAAGCGGATGTGGAGGTTGGAAAGAATTACGCGCTTAAATTTCAGTCCTGCAGATCAAGGTACTACCTTGCGGTTGAGGATGTTCCTCCGGATTCTGCTTACGTAGGGAACCTTTCGCAGGAATATGTAAATATTGAGGGACGACACCTTGCAGCAAAGTATAATTACAGGCTTCCGTTGGATAAAGGAAAATCTTTGGCTATAATTGCAGTTATTGCAGCGATTGCCGGGATTCTTTGCCTTGCTACAGATCTGTTTTTTAAGAAAAATCCGCAAAAGAATACACTCTTTACAGTGGGACTTGCCATTAAGTGTGTGGCTAATCCCATAGCAGCCATTGTCTTTGGTGCACTTATGATAATGGTATTTCCTTTGAGAGTTTTTGATTCAAGGCCACTAGACATAGCCTTCTATGAGCTGGGACTTATAATAACAGCTGCTTTTGTGTTTTATGCCATAAATCACAAAGCTGTGACACATCAGGTTGGAATCTCCTTCTGGCAGAGCCTTAGAAATGAGGACAGATTGCAGTATATCCTCATAATGTTTTCTCTTGCCATGGCACTGTGGTATGGTTCCACTTACATGAACGATCTCTACGATATCTATCACCACATATCTGAGAGACGTATGGCCCTTTGGCTCATAATCGCCATGTTACTGACGTTCACGCTGAAGGAAGCTCTGAATATCATCAATCTTATATGGGTAATAGCCGGCAGTATTTACGGAGCGCACTATTATGCTGCTAATAAGATGGCGGAGACAGAAAAGGAATATGATCTGAATAATCTGGTGCTTAAGCTTGGCATCATAATTGTTATTTTGGCGGGGCTCCTTGTGATAAACCTCCTAAGACTCATCATAGATGCCATCAGGAAAAGACTTTATAACTCAGTTCATGAAGAAATCAGATTCTGCGCTCCGACACTGTTTGGATGGCTATTGGCACTTTTCTTTTTACTTCTGGTCATAACAAGAAATACCAGAGTATGGGGAATATATCTTGTGCTGACATATACATTCTTTTATATAAGGCTCTCGGTGTGGGGGAAAAAGAAGGACTATTACAAGATCCTCTCAGGAGCTCTGATGATGAACTTTGCTATTTCACTGATGTTCAGCTGGCTACACAGGTATTTTGCCGGATACACCAGTGGAAGGTTTGCTTTTATTTTCCATACAGTTACGGTTACTGCTGAGTATTTTACCTTTATGGGAGCAGTGGCAGCAGTTCTTTTGGTGGCGAAGATCGTGGCTCTTCCAAAGGGAACAAAGCTTAAGGAAGCCTTTATATCAGCCTGGAAAGAGATGGCGCTTTTTGGATTTATTATGTCCTATGCTATTTTCACTGTTTCAAGGACAGCTTATCTTGCCATTGCAATGAGCATGCTGCTTGTAATAGGCGTAGTGATCATCTGCCACAAAAAGCAGTTTGTCCGTATCGTGGCAGTGTTTATGATTTCTCTTATTGTGAGTTTTCCTGCGGCATTTACGCTTCAGAGAATCCTTCCGACCATGGCTGCTTCTCCGGTGTTCTATCCTATAGATGACACTGATGAATTTGTAAGAGGCGGTGCAGACTGGGATAACACGAATTTTATGTGTGTCGAGAGGTTTGTAAATCTCTTTGAAAGTAAGATACTTGGCATGGAGATTGAGAACTATGACTACCCAATCGATGTCTACAACTACGATATCAATGGCAGCGGTGCGCCATTGTATAATGAGTATGGTCATCCACTGGATGAAAATACGGAAGATACCAATCTGCAGGGAGAAAGTACTACGTATGAGGAAGGAAAAGAGATGCTTCTTGCATCCTCAACCTTTACAAGAGCTGAGTATATGATGCTTCTAAGCGAAGAGCTACAGGGGTATGTTGATACTTCCAACGCACTTGACGTTTTTTCAAATGGCAGGATAACTATTTTCAGATCCTATCTGCAGCAGATGAATATGCAGGGACATGAGGAGATGGGAGCACTTCTTCCTAACGGGGAGATAGCTATTCATGCCCATAACACTTATATTCAGGTGGCTTATGACAATGGCATACCGGTGGGAGTGCTATTTGTATTCCTGCTTGTAGCGGCTCTTGTGTATTCAATTGTCTATTACAGGAAAAACCGCTCCAATGAGCCACTTTCACTCATTACCTGTGCAGTTATTATTGGCTTTATGGTGGCAGGTATATCTGAGTGGGTATTCCAGTACAGCAATCCTATGACAATTGCTCTTATGCTGTCACTGGCACCATTAACATTCAAGGCAAAAAGAGATGAACAGTAAAAAGGAACCATTTAACTTTCAAAAACTGTATAGAAGGATAGGTCTCATACTCTACGATGTTATCAGCATCATTATGGCCAGTTACGTGGCTATACTTATGAGATATGAGTTTAGTTTTAGCGAAATACCGGAGCACTTTATGAATCCGGTAAACAGTTTTCTGCCAATAAATATAGTTATCACAATACTGATCTTCTATATTTTTAAACTTTATGACAGCCTATGGGCCTATGCCGGCGAAAGAGAAATGCAGAACCTGGTTATGGGCTGCGTTATATCAGGCGTGATAAATGCCATTGGACTTCAGTTTTTTAAGTCAGATATACAGCCTGTGCCTCAGAGCTACTACTTCCTGTATACATTTCTTCTTATAACAGCTATTTTTGTAAGCAGGTTTTCCTACAGATTTTTAAGAAGCAGAAAACATCAGGTTGAGAACAAGAATAACAACAAGGCTGTAATGATCATTGGCGCCGGAGAAGCTGCCAATATGATCATTAAGGACATAATCACCAGCAATTATTCCACAATGTCTGTCAAATGTATCCTTGATGACGATTCCAACAAGTGGGGCAGATATATACAGGGTATTCGTGTTGTAGGCGGAAGAGACAAGATAGTTGAGTGCGCAGATCTCTATGACATTGATGAGATAATTGTCGCAATGCCTTCGGTTTCCAGACAGGAATTAAAAAAGATACTGGAAATCTGTAAGAATACCAATTGTAAACTGAGAGCCTTACCGGGGATGTATCAATTGGTAAGCGGAGAAGTTAACGTATCAAGACTTAGAGACGTTGAAGTTGAGGACCTTCTTGGAAGAGATCCTATAATGGTTGATATTGATTCCATTGCAGGATATGTAAAGGGCAAGGTTGTAATGGTTACAGGCGGAGGCGGATCTATTGGATCCGAGCTCTGCAGACAGATTGCCGGACATAATCCAAAGAGCCTCATCATTGTGGATATCTATGAAAATAATGCCTATGATATTCAGCAGGAGTTAAAGGCAAAGTACCCGGATATGGACCTTGTGGTGCTTATAGCTTCTGTGAGAAATACCTTAAGGATAAATAAAATCTTCGAGAAGTATAAACCGGACATCGTATATCACGCTGCTGCTCACAAGCATGTTCCTCTGATGGAGGACAGTCCAACGGAGGCCATAAAGAACAATGTATTTGGAACCTGGAAGACCGCCATGGCAGCAGCAACCAACGGAACGAAGAAGTTTGTCATGATCTCAACTGATAAGGCTGTCAATCCCACAAATATCATGGGAGCCAGTAAGCGTATCTGTGAGATGATCATTCAGACCTTTAACAAGCACTACGACACAGAGTTTGTGGCTGTCAGGTTTGGAAATGTTCTTGGTTCCAATGGCTCTGTTATACCTCTTTTCAAGAAGCAGATAGCAGCCGGAGGACCTGTCACAGTAACTGATCCTAATATAATTCGTTATTTTATGACTATCTCTGAAGCAGTTTCACTGGTGCTTCAGGCCGGTGCATTTGCAAAGGGCGGCGAGATCTTTGTTCTTGATATGGGAGAGCCTGTTAAGATTCTGGATCTTGCTGAGAACCTAATTAAGCTCTCGGGTTACAAGGTTGGAGAGGATATAAGAATTGAATTCACAGGTCTTCGTCCAGGTGAGAAGCTCTATGAAGAGATGCTCATGGACGAGGAGGGGCTTCAGGATACCGCCAATAAGATGATCCACATCGGAAAACCCATTGATCTTGATGAGATGAGATTCTTTTCCCAGCTTGAAAAGCTCAATATAGCTGCAAAGCAGGAGTCTCCGGAAATAAGGGACATTGTAAAAGAGATAGTTGAGACCTACCATCCTGACGTGCACAGATACACGATGACCAGAGAGAGAAAAGAGGCTCTGGCCCGCACAACGGAAAGAATCAACTCAGATGCTGCAGGAGTGTGAAGCTCCGGGCAAACAGGAGGTACTGAAATGGAAATAAAGCCTTTTGAGAAGAAATTATATCTTGCTTCCCCTACAACTCATGGGGATGATGAAATTAAGTATATTCAGGAAGCCTTCGATACCAACTGGCTTTCTACGGTGGGAGCTAACATTAATGAATGCGAGAAGCTCATCTGTGAGAAACTTGGCTGTAAAAATGCGGTGGGATTATCTACCGGAACAGCGGCCCTTCATCTTGCCATAAAGTTGGCAGCTGAAAAGATATATGGTCAGGCAAGAGTTGGTCATGGAAGTCTTGAGGGTAAAAAAGTTTTCTGCTCTGATCTCACCTTTGATGCCACTGTAAATCCTGTGGCTTACGAAGGCGGTGAAGCGGTATTTATTGACACTGAGTATGACACCTGGAACATGTCTCCCAGGGCTCTTGAAAAGGCTTTTGAGATCTATCCTGAGGTTAAGCTGGTGGTAGTTGCTCATCTATACGGAACTCCGGGCAAGGTCAAAGAGATCAAGGAAATTTGTAAAAAACATGGGGCTTTGTTGGTGGAAGATGCTGCGGAGTCTCTTGGAGCAACCTATGAGGGTGTTCAGACCGGAAGATTCGGAGATGTCTGCGTTATCTCTTTTAACGGAAATAAAATAATTACCGGTTCTTCAGGGGGAATGCTTCTTACAGAAGATGACGAGGATGCCAATAAGATTAGAAAATGGTCCACTCAGAGCAGGGAGGATGCGCCCTGGTATCAGCATGAGGAACTGGGGTATAACTACAGAATGAGTAATATCATAGCCGGAATGATAAGGGGACAGATTCCTCATCTTGAGGAGCATATCGCCCAGAAAAAGGCTATTTATGAGCGCTATAAAGAGGGCTTTAAGGATCTCCCGGTGCAGATGAATCCATACGATAGCACTAAATCTGAGCCTAACTTCTGGCTTTCCTGTATCATTATTGATAAGGAAGCCATGTGCAAGCAGGTAAGAGGCGAGAAGGATGTTCTTTTTGAAACCCAGCCGGAAAAGAGCTGCCCTACACAGATCCTGGAAACTTTGGCAAAGTATAATGCCGAGGGACGTCCTATCTGGAAACCGATGCATATGCAGCCCATTTACCGTATGCATGGTTTTGTCACTGAAAGCGGTTCAGGGAGAGCAAGAAGTAACGCATATATTGACGAAGGAGCTGTTTTGGATGTTGGAATGGACATCTTTGACAGAGGCCTTTGCCTTCCAAGTGATAACAAGATGACACCTGTGCAGCAGGATGTGGTAATAGAGATAGTAAAAAGGTGCTTCGGTTAAGACTTTGAATAAGTGTAGAGCATCCATGAGGTTTTTATGTATAAAGTATTCGTTAAACGTCTTTTGGACATATTGATATCCCTGACATTCATAGTCCTTTTTAGCTGGTTATATCTTATTCTTGCTGTTCTTGTGAGGGTTAAGCTGGGGAAGCCTGTTTTGTTCAGGCAGCCAAGGCCCGGCAAAAATGAGAAAGTATTTAACATGTACAAATTCAGGACCATGACGGATAAGCGGGATGAAAATGGTGTACTTCTTCCTGACAGACAAAGACTTACGAGCTTTGGCAAACTTCTTAGAAAGAGCAGCCTCGATGAGCTTCCTGAGATGTTTTGCATTTTAAAGGGGGATATGAGTTTTATAGGTCCAAGACCACTTCTTGTGGAATATCTTCCCTATTACACAGAGAGAGAAAAGCTTCGCCATACTGTACGGCCTGGACTTACAGGACTTGCTCAGGTAAGCGGCAGAAATACTGTTGATTGGGATACAAGATTTGAACTTGATGCGCAGTATGTGGAGAACCTTAGCTTTTTAATGGACCTTAAGGTCATTGCAATGACCTTTAAAACTGTTTTTGGACACACTGACCAGGTGGCAGAGGATACCAGCGAGGTTGAGGGTAACTTTGCCGAGATTAGAAAAGAGCGCCTTGAAAAGACGGGTAAGCTCACGAAGGAGTGAGTATGGAAATCAATATTTTAATCCTAAGTGCAGGTACAAGGAACAAAGTAGTTCAGGCTTTTAAAAAGGAGATTGCAAATAATGGAAAGGTTTATGCCGCTGACTGCTCAAATCTGGGGCCGGCAATCTACGATGCGGACGAAGCAATCGTGGTGCCAAGGATAGATGATCCTTTCTATATTGACACGGTTCTTAAAATCTGTAGGGAAAAGAAAATAAACGGACTGTTTTCTCTTATCGATCCGGAGCTGTCTCTTCTTGCCAAGAATATGGACCGATTTACAGCAATAGGAGTTACGCCTATAGTTTCATCCTATGAGCTGTGTGAGACCAGTCTTGACAAGTATGCCATGTACGAGATGCTTATAAAGCTTGGAATACCCGCAGCAAAGTGCTATCTTACCATTGAGGATTTTGAAAATGCCGGGGAGCAGGGACTTATAGATTTTCCGATCTTTGTAAAGCCAAGAAGAGGAAGCGCATCCATTGGAATTAACAAGGTTGAATCCATGGAGATGTTAAAGGTTCTTTTCAACGATTATGATGACCTCATGATCCAGGAATATATGACAGGTCAGGAATATGGTGCAGATGCTTATGTTGATATGGTATCCGGAGAGTGTACATCTATATTCCTTAAGAAAAAGATAAAAATGAGAGCAGGGGAGACTGACAAGTCAGTTTCTGTGATTGATGAAAATATTTTTAAGCAGATAATCTATTTTTCAGAGACCATAGGCTACAGGGGAATGATTGATATAGATCTTTTCCATGATGAGGAAAATGACATCTGGTATTTGTCAGAGGTCAATCCCAGATTTGGTGGTGGTTATCCACATGCTTATGCCTGTGGCGTAAATATTCCAAGACAGATAATAAGGAACTTAAAGGGTGAGGCCAACCCTGTAAGAATCGGTGATTACAAGGAAGGCGTTTACATGCTCAAGTATAATGAGACCGTGATACTTCCCGAGGATAAACTGGTGTAAGGGGCTAACAGGAAAAGACATGTCAAAAGTATTGATACTAACCAACTCCTCAAGTGGGCTATATGATTTTAGAAATGAGCTTATTGAGAGCTTTCTCAGAGAGGGCTATGAAGTTGTCATAAGTCTTCCGGATGAAAAAAAGACAAAGGAGCTTTCTGAGGAAGGCTGCAGAGTAATACATACAGATATTAACAGACGTGGGAACAATCCGATTCAGGATATGGGACTGCTTCGCACTTATAAAAAGCTTATAAGAGATGAGATGCCGGACCTAGTTCTTACTTATACCATTAAGCCCACTATATATGGGGGCTGGGCATGCCAGAGTCTTAAGGTGCCATATTTTGCCACTGTCACGGGGCTTGGAAGTACCTTTGAGAGGGGCGGACTATTACTTAAGCTCATTGTGTTTATGTACAGATCAGCCCTAAAGAAGTGCCGTTGCATATTTTTTCAGAATGACGAAAACAGGAAAGCCTTTGAAAGTTATGGAATTAAGGGTTTAAAGCATATAACTGTCAGCGGCTCGGGAGTTAACCTTTCTAAGCACACTTTTGAACCTTATCCGGGACACAGGGATGAAGTTACAAGATTTTTGTATATCGGAAGGGTAATGAAGGAAAAAGGTACGGACGAGTATCTTTATGCAGCCAAAAAGCTTCACGATATGTATGGAGATAAAGTTTCTTTTGCAGCCATAGGGTATTTTGATGATGACTATGAGCAACAGGTAAAGGCTGCGGAAAAAGAGGGATATTTCAAAATGATCCCTTATGCCAATGAAATACATCCATATCTGAAGGAAGCGGATGCAATTGTTCATCCTTCCTATCACGAGGGCATGAGTAATGTCCTTATGGAAGCCGCTGCAACCGGTCGACCAGTCATTACGACAGATATCAGTGGATGCAGAGAGGTTGTTGACAGGGACAGATCAGGTTTTTTGGTAAAACCAAGAGATAAAGAAGACCTGGCCAGGGCTCTTATTAAGTTCATGGAGCTTGGCACTAAAGAGAGGCAGGACATGGGGCTTGCCGGCAGAAAATGGGTTGAAGAGCACTTTGACAGGACAAAGGTTGTGGCTGTATACAACAGGGAACTACTTGGAAAAACTTCAGTTTGACATCCGTAGTATAATGTAAGATAGGTTTTGATTTGTATATGCCCTGACGAACTTAGTCAGATAGAATACTGCATTTATTATAGGAGGATTTATAGATGAGTTTATATGAGAAGCTTCTTTCAGGAGAAGAAAAGCTGTCACTTGTGGGACTTGGATATGTAGGAATGCCAATTGCTGTGGCTTATGCCAAGAAGATCAAGGTTGTAGGATATGACTTTAACGCTGAAAAGGTAGCTCTTTACAAAAAAGGCATCGATCCCACAAGAGAAGTTGGGGATGATGCTATAAAGGAGACTTCTGTTGAATTTACCGCTGATCCGGAAAAACTTAAGGAGTGCAAGTTCCATGTAGTTGCAGTACCTACTCCTGTTAATGATGATCACACACCTGATCTTACACCTGTTGAGGGAGCAAGCCATACACTTGGAAAATACCTGACAAAGGGATCCATCGTAGTTTATGAATCTACTGTTTATCCCGGAGTAACAGAGGATATCTGTGTTCCTATCCTTGAAAAGGAATCAGGCCTTAAGTGTGGTGTTGACTTTAAGATTGGATATTCACCTGAGCGTATAAATCCGGGTGATAAGGTTCACAGACTTGATACCATTACCAAGATTGTATCCGGAATGGACGAGGAGACACTGGAAGAAGTGGCAAACGTCTACAGCCTCGTTGCTCTTGCCGGTGTATATAAGGCTCAGTCCATTAAGGTTGCTGAAGCTGCTAAGGTTATCGAGAATTCACAGCGTGATATTAACATTGCTTTCATGAATGAACTTTCCATGATCTTCCACAAGATGGGAATTGACACAAAGAGTGTTCTGGAGGCAGCTGGTACAAAGTGGAACTTCCTTCACTTCTTCCCAGGACTTGTAGGTGGACACTGCATAGGTGTTGATCCTTACTATCTTACCTACAAGGCTGAAGAGCTTGGCTATCACTCTCAGATCATTCTTTCCGGAAGACGTATAAATGATGACATGGGCAAGTACATTGCTGAATCCTGTGTAAAGAACCTGATCTCTGCTGATATTCCTGTTAAGCATGCAAAGGTTGCTATTCTTGGATTCACTTTCAAGGAAAACTGTCCTGATACCAGAAATACAAAGGTAATTGATATTTATAATGAGCTTGGTGAATATGGAATTAAGCCTATTGTAGTTGATCCTCAGGCTGATGCAGCAGAAGCAAAGAGACTCTATGGAATTGAGTTTGAGAGTCTTGAAGCTGTAAAAGATATGGATGCAGTAATTGTTGCAGTAGCTCATGAGAACTTTAAGGACTTCAAGAAAGCAGACATTTCAAAGTTCTTTAATCCTGCGCATAAGACAAAGGTATTCCTTGACATCAAGGGTATCTATGATATGAATGAATTTGAAGCTCCAGAGTTTGACTATTGGCGACTATAAGGGATTCAAGGTCATGAGAATTATATGTTAGCATGGTGCGGGTAATATAATTTGAAAGGATACAGAAATGGGTTTTAAAGATTTAAAATTTCCTGAAGGCAGCGTTTTTCTGGTAACAGGAGGCGCGGGCTTCATAGGCTCAAATATTTGTGA
>ODAI012836890.1_pt1 | contig 14117 bp, 11 predicted proteins | sample 1539321 | NCBI WGS metagenome assembly ODAI01 (sample SAMN02144231, study PRJEB22623) | gut metagenome | biome: sheep rumen | host: Ovis aries | place: New Zealand
CCCTGAAGGACCTGGACGTGGTGAACAAGGTGCGGCCCTGGGCCCTTCGGATGGGGCTGGCCGGAAACGAGGGCCTTTTGGCCGACGGCTCCCTGCGCTACGAGAAACTCCCGGACGGCAGCTATGACGACTCCCGCCAGTGGTGGGTGCAGGCAGAGACCGTGGTGGGCAACCTCTGGCTCTGGAAATATCATTCCGACACCGGTGGCGCCGACCGTGCCCTCCGGGCCTGGAACTACATCAAGGAGCATCTGGTAGATTCGAAGGACGGCGAATGGTGGTGGGCCGTGCTGCCGGACGGCAGTTTGGACAAAGCCCAGCCCAAGGCGGGCTTCTGGAAATGCCCTTACCACAATACGCGCATGTGCCTGCAGGTCTTATCCCTGTTTTAGAAAAATCCCGGTTCAATCCGGGATTTTTTGATTAAGGTGGATATTTCCCTTAAAATAAGTATCTTTGTCTTTATGAAATGTTATTCCCGCATCATGGCGCTATTGGCTGGGCTGTCCTTTTACGGAACTGTCCAGGCGCAACAGAAGCTGGTTTTCACCCCGCAGTGGACCCCTCAGGCCCAGTTTGCCGGGTATTATGTGGCGCAGGAGCTGGGTTTTTACAAGGACGCCGGCATCGAGGTGGAGATTGTCCACCCCAGTTCAACGGAATCGGCCGTTGCGCGCCTCCGATCCGGGAAAAGCCAGGTGACCACCATCCCCCTGTGCCAGGCCATGGAGTATATAGACAACGGCATGCCGCTGGTGAACATTCTCCAGACGTCCATGAACAACGGTCTGGTGATTGTCTCGCGAAACGGCCGGAACCCCGCTGCGCAGAAGGGCATCCGGGTGGGCACCTGGAGCGTGGGCTTCGACCAGGTTGCCTTGGCCATGAGCCTCAAGGAGGGCCTCAATTACCAGTGGGTTCCCTATGCCAACAGCATCAATCTTTACCTCGCAGGTGCCATAGAAGCCATTCTTGTGATGAGTTACAACGAGTACTACCTCCTTAAACAGAGTGGTATAGAGCTCACGGAAGAGAATACCTACCGTTTCCGTGACCATGGCTACAACGTGCAGGAGGACGGGGTTTATATGCTGGAGTCCGGCTACCGCAAGGACAAGGAGGCGGCGTGTAAATTCGCCGAGGCCAGCAAGCGGGGCTGGCTGTATTGCGCAGAGCACCCGGAGGAAGCCCTGGATATCGTTATGAAGTACGTGAAAATGCACCACGTGGCCACCAACCGCGTTATACAGAAGCTTCAGCTGGAGGAAGTCCTCAAGCTCCAGGTAGACCGGGATTCCGGACAGCGGGAATTCCGTTTGAGGCCGGATATGGTGAAGCAGGCCAACGACCTGATGCTGGAAAGCCAGCTTCTTCTGAAAGAAGTAGCATATAAGCAAATCATCGCCCGGTAATTATGCCATACAACCCTATAGATTATTTCCGGACATCGTTCTCGCGAAGACTTAATTTCCTGGTGGCCACCCTGGCCTCCATCGTCTTTGTCGTGGCCCTGGTTTTCCTTTTTGCACAGGCCCGTTACGCCGTGCAGAGGGAAGCCAAAGAACATGCCTCCCAGCTTCTGAACAACACGGCCCTGCGCGTAAATACTGTTCTGAATCAAGTGGAAGTGGCCACAGAAAACACCAGCTGGCTGGTGGGCCGCCACCTGGATACGCCGGACTCCATGTACGTTTATGCCCGTGCCATTGTGGAAAACAATCCGGAACTGGCCGGCTGCTCCATTTCCTTTGAGCCCTATTATTACCCGAGGAAAGGCCGTTTCTTCTCCGTCTATGCCAAACAGGAGAACGGGAAAGTGTCGGTTGTGCAGGAAGGCGACGAATCCTACGAATACTTCTTCATGGACTGGTATCAGCTTCCCAAACTGCTGGGCCACTCGGCCTGGACAGAGCCCTTCCTGGACGAAGACCCCGAGGAAGAGGCCGTCCAGGACAAGATGGTTGTCTCCTACTGCAAGCGCATAGAGGATGAAAATGGGAAATATGTAGGAACCATCGCCTCGGACCTTTCCCTCCGCTGGCTTTCGGAAACCATCTCGGCCGTTAAACCATACCCCCATTCCTATAGTTTCATGATAGGTAGGGGCGGCACCTTCTTTGTCCATCCGGACCCGGAGAAGCTCCTCTACCAGAGCATCTTTACGGAAACCATGGAACAGGACAATCCGGAAAGGATGGCCCTTGGCAAGGCCATGGTGTCCGGGGAAGAAGGAATGAGGATGCTTACCCTGAACGGAGAACTCTGCTACGTTTTCTACCAGCCCCTGGGAGAGACCGGTTTCAGCGCCGCCATCGTATGTCCGGAAAGGGATATTTTCTACGGCTACAACCGCCTCAGGAACGTGGTGATTCTCATCTTTATCCTTGGGATGCTCATCATGCACATCATTCTGAGCGCCGTTTTCCGCCGGGAGATTGCCCCCATGCGAAGCCTGGCCGAGCAGGCTGAAACCATTGCCGACGGCAACTTTGACGAGGTCCTTCTCGACACGGGCCGAAAAGACGAAATAGGCAGGTTGGTGCACTCTTTCTCCGAGATGCAGCGGTCTCTGGTGAAGTACATTGAGGAAATCAAGAATACATCGGCCGAAAAAGCCTCCATCGAAAGGGAGCTGTACGTGGCCCGGGACATCCAGATGAGCATGGTTCCCCGTATTTTCCCGCCGTTCCCGGAAAGGGAGGACATAGACCTGTTTGCCTCCATGACCCCCGCAAAAGAGGTGGGAGGAGACCTCTATGATTTCTTCGTGGAGAACGAGTGTCTGTATTTCTGCATAGGAGATGTGTCCGGCAAGGGCGTTCCCGCCTCCCTATTCATGGCTGTGACAAGAAACCTCTTCCGCGTCATCGCCCAGCAGGGAAACAGCCCCGAGGAAATTGCCAAGAGCATCAACCACGCCTTGTCGGCCGAAAACGACCAGGGAATGTTTGTGACCATGTTCATCGGCAAGGCCAATCTCAAGACCGGAGAACTGACCTACTGCAACTGCGGCCACAACCCGCCCGTGGTGTGCGAACCCGGCAAGGAAGCCCGCTTCTTGCCGATGCAGTACGTGAACCTGGCCCTTGGGACTTGGGACGGCTTCGAGTTCCAGGGAGAACGTATCCCGGACATCCGCGAATGGAAGATTCTCCTGTATACGGACGGCCTCAACGAGGCAGAGAACCCCCGGTACGAACTCTTTGGAAACGACCGACTGATTCAGCTGATGAACGGGGTGTCCCAGCTGGATGCCGAGGGCATCATCCAGATGTTGCAGGAAGAGGTGGAAAGGCATCGCAGCGGAGCCTCCCCCAATGATGACCTCACCCTCCTGAGCCTCACCGTCAAGAAATTCAGCGCATAATACACTTTTTACTATGGCCAAACTATCCGAGAAAATTGGTTATGCCTTGGGTGACGCCGCCGCCGGCGGAATCACCTGGAAGGTCATGTCCATCGCTTTCCCTTTCTTTTTCACCAATGTCTTCGGCCTCACCGTGGCCGATGCGGCGGCCCTCATGCTGGTGGCCCGCCTGTTCGACGTGGTTACGGACCCTATGATGGGCGCCATCGCAGACCGGACCCAGTCCCGCTGGGGAACCTATCGGCCCTGGCTCATCTTTGGAGCCGTTCCGCTGGGCCTGGTGTTTGCCCTGCTGCTCTATACCCCGGACCTGGGACCTGCCGGAAAGCGTGTCTATGCCTATACGATGTACCTGCTGATGATGGTGGTGTACACGGCGGTGAATGTGCCTTACGGGTCGCTCCTGGGCGTGATGACGGACGATGACAACGAGAAGAACCAGTTCTCCTCTTACCGGATGGTGGGCGCCTATGCCATGGGTTTCGTGATGCTGTTCTCCTTCCCTTACCTCCAGCGGATGGTGGGAGGTGACGCCAAGCATCAGTATGCTGTCCTGGGCGTGGTCCTGGGCGCCGTGGCGGCCCTGGGAACCCTGGCCTGCGGCCTGCTCACGAAAGAACGCCTGAAACCCGTCCGTGCAGAGAAGTTCTCCCTCAAGCCCTTCGCCGACCTGTTCAAGAACAAGCCTTGGATTTATCTTACCCTCATCGGCATTTGCACCAATTTCTTCAATGGTTTCCGCTATGCCGTGGCTGCCTATCTGATGGAATACTGCCTGCACGGAGATGTTACCGTGATGGGTCTGGTGATTAACTATACCGTCTTCATGATGTTCGGTGAGGCCACTTGCATGGTGTTCGGCGGCCTCTGCCCCTGGTTCACCAAGAAGGTGGGCTCCAAGCACAAGGCTTTTGCCTGGGCCGCCATCATCTGCGCCGTCTCCTCCGTCCTGTTTTTCTTCATCCCGATGGATCCGGCCTGGATCTGGGTGATGATTCTCAATGTGATTGTCACCTCCATCGGCATCGGCTTCTACTCTCCGCTCCTGTGGAGGATGTATGCCGATGTGGCAGATTACGCCACCCAGAAGAACGGCACCTCTTCCACCGGCCTCATCTTCTCTTCCGGCACCATGGCCCAGAAGTTTGGATCGGCCATTTCCGGTGCCCTGGTGGCTATGCTGCTGGGCATTGCAGGCTTCATCTCCAGCACAGACCCTGTCACCGGAGAAACCGTCATCACCATCACCAATATGGAATCGGTGCAGACGATGATCTGGTCCCTGTTCTCGCTGTTCCCGGCCGCCATCGCCCTTCTCATTCTGCTTCTTCTGAAACTGTATCCCATCAAGAAGTAATTATTCCCAGATAACCAGGGTCCTGTCCAGTGGGATGGCCTTGAGAGATCCAGCTCTGCCGCTAACCCGGTAGAGCTGTTTTTCTTCCGGGGCTACCAGGGCGGAGAGGGCCGCATTCACCCGGGCGATGTTCACATTGAGTTCGTTGGAAAAGATATCCAGCAGCCGGCGCACGCGGCGGGGGGCTTCCTCCGGGTTATCGGCCTTCATGCAGCGACTGTAGTAGCCGGTCATCTCCGTCTGGTAATCTGAAATGTGTTTGAGGAGGATGCCCTCCGGATGCCGCAGGAAAAGCAGGAGAACGGTCTTGGCCATCGGCCGGATCTTAAGCTCCTGGCTGCCGATAAAAACCCGCAGGGTGCGCGTAATCCTGACCACTCCGGGGGAGGGGGCCCGGTATCGGCCGCTGGAGGCCCGGAGAAACCCCATCAGGTCTTTCAGTTCTGTCTCTTCGGCCGGTCCGTAAATCCCGCGTTCTTCTTCCAGGGTGCCGGTGCCCTGGCTGGAGAGAAAGAAAAGAGCCAGTAATGCGTCGTTTGTCATAGTGCAAAGTTACGCAAATGACAAACAAAAACCGCAGGTAAAAATACCTGCGGTAAGTGTCTGAAGCAGAAGCTATTACCAGCGATCTTCGCTGGAGACAGAGAGCTTCTTGCGGGCGTGGCGACGGCGGGCGTTCAGAACGCGGCGACCGTTGGCAGAGGCCATGCGAGCGCGGAAACCGTGCTTGTTCACACGCTTGCGACGGGAGGGTTGAAATGTTCTCTTCATGATATCTATTTTTATATTTTTCGCGTAAGGACTGCAAAGGTAGTAATTTCCACCGAAACTGCAAAATTATTTTTCGATATGAATGACCAGCTTTCCTTCGTAGTAGGGATCCTTCAGCCAGGAAGAAACGGGCCAGGTGTGTACCTTGCCGGGGCTTATCCTGTGCCGTCCCATCAGCTGGGCTATCTCCTCGTTCACGTCTCCTCCCTTGAGGTAGAGGATGCCCCGGTTGAAGCGGCCCTTCACCCAGGGATAGAAGTCTGTGAGGGAGGCTACGGCGCGGGAAACCACAAAGTCAAAATTCCGGCCCAGGGATTCTGCCCGGGCGTTTACCACCTCTACGTTCTTGAGGTCCATGGCTTTCGCAACGGCCTGGGCCACAATGGTTTTCTTGCCCACGGAATCGCAGAGGGTAAAGCGGGTCTGCGGGTAGAGGATGGCCAGCGGAATGCCCGGGAAGCCGCCTCCGGTCCCAAGGTCCAGGATGTCTGCGCCGGCAAAGGCCTCTTCCAGCCCGGGGACCGTCTCCAGATACTTGGCAATGGCCAGGGAATGCAGCACGTGGTGCTCGTACACATTGTCAATGTCCTTGCGGGAAATAACGTTGATCTGGGCGTTCCATTCGCGGTACAGCCCTTCCAGTGCCTTCAGGCGGGATTCTTGTAAAGCCGTGATCGTCATTCCACTTCCCCCCTCACCATCATTTTGGCCAGGTGCTGCTTGCCCCGGCGGATGCGCGTGCGCACCGTATTCAGCTCCAGGCCCAGCTCCTTGGCTATTTCTTCGTATTCCAGTTCTTCAATCATATATTTGATCATCACGTCCTTGTACAGGGACGGCAGCTCGTCGATAAAGCCCATCAGCCGCTCGTGCACCTCGTCGTTGATAATCTCCTCTTCCGGGGTATAATCCGTCAGGGGTGTTGTGCCCTCGGGTCCGTCGGCCTCGGCCTTGTGCAGGATGCCTTCTTTCTTCTCGGTCTCCCGCTTGATGCTCTCCAGATGATCCAGCGCCGTCCGGGTGGCGATGGTCAGCAGCCACGGGCGGAATTCCCGCTCCGTGTCGAAGCCCTGCAGGGCGCTGAAGGCTTTCTGGAAACTTTCCAGCACCACGTCATCTACATCGGCCTTCCAATGGAAATAGCCGCTTACGCGGCCGCGGACCGCCTTTTCGTGGATCTGATACAGCATGCGGAAGGCCATCTGGTCTCCCTGCATCGCTTTCTTTACCAGTTCTTTCTCTTGGGTCTCCATAGCTTAATGGGCTTCCAGCCAGTTGTTTCCGCTGCTGCATTCCACCGTCAGGGGAACGGACAGCTGAATGACATTTTCCATCACGTCCTTCACCAGCTTCTGCAGCTTCGGCACTTCTTCGGCCGGGGCTTCAAACAGCAGTTCGTCGTGGATCTGCAGCACCATCCGGCTCCTGAGGCCCTCTTCCTTCAGTTTTTCCGCCACACGGATCATCGCCAGTTTGATGATATCGGCCGATGTGCCCTGGATGGGGGCGTTCACGGCGTTTCTTTCGGCGAGGGCACGGACGGTGGCGTTGCGGGCCGATATGTCCGGCAGGTACCGGCGGCGGCCGAAGAGGGTTTCCACGTAGCCGTTTTCCCGGGCGAAGGAGATGCTGTCGTCAATGAATCCCCGGATGGCGGGGAAGGCCTCGAAGTATCCGTCGATGAGCTCTTTGGCGGCCGTTCGGCTCAGGTGCAGGCGCTGGGCCAGGCCGAAGGAGGAAATCCCGTAAATAATGCCGAAATTGGCCGTTTTTGCCATTCCGCGCTGCTCACGCGTGACTTCTTCCACCGGAATCTTGAAGATCTTGGCGGCGGTGGCGGCGTGTACGTCCACCCCGTCCCGGAAGGCCTGGGTCAGATGGGCGTCGCAGCTGAGGTGAGCCATGATCCTGAGCTCTATCTGGGAATAGTCTGCGCTGACGATGAGCCCGTCCGGAATTCCCGGCACAAAGGCCTTGCGGATTTCTTTTCCTCTTTCCGTGCGCACCGGGATGTTCTGCAGGTTGGGGTTGGAGCTGGACAGGCGCCCGGTGGCTGTAAGAGCTTGATTGAACGTAGTATGCACCCGACCATCCTTCTCGGAGATGTAGGAAGGGAAGGGCTCTATGTAGGTGGACAGGAGCTTTTTCACGGCGCGGAATTCCAGAATCTCGTCCACGATGGGATGGCGGTCTGCTATGGCCACCAGCGTGGCCTCGTCCGTGGTGTACTGTCCCTTGCCGCTCTTTTTGGCCCTGGGGTCCAGCTTCAGCTTGTCAAACAGGAGGTCTCCCACCTGTTTGGGGGAGGAGATGTTCAGCGAGGGTTCATCGGCCATCTCCCGGATGCGGGCCTCTCTCTCGGTCAGCTCCCGGCGAAGCCCTTCGGCAAATTCCTTCAGGCGGGCCAGATCTACTTTTACGCCATCTCTTTCCATCTGGGCCAGGACTTTGGCCAGGGGCTCTTCCATGGTGTCATAAAAGTCCGGAAGGTTCTCACGGAGCTTGTCTCCCAGGGGAATGAGCACCGCCGCTTCCTTCAGGTGAGGGGAGTCCTCTTCCTCGGGAATGGCGTCAAAAAGGGAACCTGTCGTGGCCGGGGCCGATGCTTCCTCCAGCGATACTCCCAGATAGGTCTGGGCCAGGGCGGAGAGCTCGTGGCTGCGCTCCGGATTGAGGACATAGTGCATGAGCTCGATGTCGTTCCACTTTCCCTCCAGGCTTATGCCCTCTGCCGCCAGCAGGTTGGCCTGCCGCTTGAGGTCTACGCCATACTTGGCCACGGAGGCGTCTTCCAGGAGGCTTATTGCCTCCGGCAGGGGCACGGTAGCTACTTTTTCATTTGCTGACAACAGCAGATGGCCGCTGAAAAGCAGGCCTGCCTTTCCGCTTTCGCGGGCCGCTTTCAAGACTTCCTGGGCCGATGCGGGCACGGGAATGAGGGTTTGGGTGTCCGCGTGCGTATTTTGGGCGGGTCCGGACACGGAAACCGGCCCCATGGTGTCCGGAAGATACTTCCTCAGGGATGTGAATTCGTATAAGTTGAAGAGCTCGCGCAGCCGGGGCTGGAATTGCCCGGTATAGCGCATATCATCCAGCGTGACGGGAAGGTCTATGTCCGTTTTGATGGTAACCAGGGTCTTGGACAGGGCCATATGGGGACGGGCTTCCTCGAACAGAACCTGCTGTTTGGGGGTGAGCTCGGAAAGGTGTTCGTAGATGTTCTCCACGGAGCCGTACTTGGCTATGAGCTTGGCGGCGCCTACTTCTCCCACGCCCTTCACGCCGGGCACGTTATCGGCCGAGTCTCCGCAGATGGCCAGCATATCGATAACCTGGGAAGGGGAGGAGATGCCCCATTTTTCGCAGAGGGAGGTGGTGTCCACCAGCTCGGCCTCGGAGCCGCTTTTGCCGGGTTTCAGCTGGAAGGCGTGCGGGCCGATGAGCTGTCCGTAGTCTTTGTCGGGGGTTACCATATACACGTCCAGCGCCTCGGAAGCCAACTGTGTGGCAACGCTTCCCAGCACGTCGTCGGCCTCGAAGCCGGGCATCATCAGAACGGGAATGTTCATGGCCTGAACCAGCTCTGTCAGGGGCTGCAGGGCATCAATGACCAGTTGCGGGGTGGGCGGGCGCGTGCCCTTGTACTCCGGATACAGCTGGTTCCGGAAGGTGCCTCCCGGCGGGTCGAAAGCCACGGCCACGTGGGTGGGCTTGTCCCTTTCCAGCATTTCCAGCAGGTACTTGGTGAAACCGTAGAGGATGGACATATCCTCTCCCTTGGAGTTGATCATCGGCCTTCGGAGGAAGGCGTAGTACATCTTGAACACCAGAGAGTGCCCGTCTATGAGGTAGAGTTTGTTGGCCATAGACTTCAAAGATACTAATTTTTCCAGAACAAGCGGCTTCCTTTGCCCCGCAACCTTCAAAAAACGCCGAAAGTGCTTGCTTCGGTGTCAGGAAGAACGCGGCGGCAAGCACTTTCGGCCCAAAATGCAGGATGAGAGGTATCAGAGATCCGTCTTTTCCGGCCGATTTAAGTTGCGGGTGAGGTACATGACTCCGGCCAGGAGGGCGAAGAGCACCAGTGTGCCGGCGATGAGGGCGTAAGTCTCCATTTGGATGAGGACGTAGCTCATCAGGTAGGCAACGGCTACCAGGCAGGTGAGCAGCCAGGCCGACCGGTCCTGCAGGATGCCTCGGAAATAGAAGAAGAGGGCTCCCACCGTCATCAGGGCCGACAAGGAATAGGCCACCACGAAGGGCATGAACTCGGAGAACGCCAGCACCAGGGCATAGAACAGGACCAGGGACAGGCCGATAATGAGGTATTGCACCAGGCTGATGGTTTTCTTGCCCAGAAGTTCCAGGCTCAGACCTGCTATAAAGACCAGCAGGATGATGAGGATGCCGTATTTGGCCGCGCGGGTGGTCTGCTGGTACTGGGTGACCCCGCTCAGGAGGTTGACGCCGAAGGAAGTGTCATCCGGGGCGCCCCGGTTGATCTTGGAAACCGTCCAGCGGGCCGTGAAGCCTTCCTCGCCCACTTCGCGCTCCGAGGGCAGGAAGTCTCCCGTGAAGGAAGGGTCGGGGCAGTTGGAATGCATCCGCACCTCCGTAATCTCCCCATAAGGTTTGACCATAAGGCAAGAGGAGCCGCGGACGCGGTAGGTCAGACGGAAGGGCAGGACCGTCTTCCCGTCCATGACGGCCGGTTCCAGCTGCACCGGTTCCATGAGCCGGGGATGGCCCTGAGGATTCTTGGTGTCGGTGCCTTCCCGGAGGGAGTACTTTTCATCGGCCAGGTGGAAGAGAACTTCCCCGTCTATGCCGCGAAGGTCACTGAGCCCTATGCAGACGCTCTCGCCGGTGATTTCCTTTTGGCCGTAGTGCGCCGGAATGACGAAGTCTCCCGTCACCACCACATCGGCCCCGTACACCATAATGTCGTAAATGGAGCGGTGCAGTTCCTGCGTGGTGGTCTCAATCTCATACTTGAGCGTCTGGGGATAGATGTTGGCGCTCTTTTTCCCCATGACGGTTTCTCCGGAGGCATTCTTCGCCGGCTCTGAATAATCGATTTGAAGTACCGGGCCGGTGAGGGTCTGCTCCAGTCCCCAGCCGGCAGCCACTTCTCTCTTGCTTTGGGAAAAGGCGTCCTGCCGGTCCAGGATCTGGTTTTTTACCATGGCCAGGGGAATGAGGAGGAGAAGGGCCATGACCGCAGTCAGGGCCAGTTTTAAGGGAAGGGAGTTGTTAACGCATTTCATAACTGTGTAATTTTTACGCAAAGATAGGACAGGAAAAGCAAAACGCCAAATTTTTAGCGTAAAAATTACGCAAAAATATTATTTCGTGTTTTCAGGGGAGTTCCGTATCTTTGTATCAATGGCCAGGGTGTTCATCAGTTATGCTAAGAAGGATTACATTGCCGGGGATGGCAGTGTGATTCCGGGGAACCCTGTAGACAGCATCCTGAGCCGTTTTCAAAGGGAGGGCATAGACTATTGGCTGGACCGGGAGCAACTCTCCGGCGGAGACACGTACGCCGCCCGCATCGCCCGCAATATCAAGGCATGTGACTATTTCCTGTTCCTCTCTACGGAGGCCGCCAACGCTTCGCCCTGGACGCTGCGGGAAATCAGTGCCGCCATCCAGTTTGGCAAGCGCATCATCCCGGTGCGCCTGGACCATTCGGCCTATGACGAAGCCGTGAGCCTGTATTTGTCTTCCATCCAGTATATCGACTGGGTGGAGCTGGGGGAGGAAACGGCCCTGCAGCGCATCACAGACCAGATCCGGCACCCTTACCTGGATACGGACAACGGAATCGAATTCGGCAAACTTCCCACCTTCACCACCGCCGTTTTCTATGCAGCCCTGGTGGTCCTGACCGCCATCTATGCCCTGCTCACGTATCTGTTTCTCTGGTCCAAGACCCTGCAGAGCAGTGAAGTCATTGGCGGGCTTGTGGGCTTTGTAGGCGAAGCGGCCCTGCTGCTCTCGATCTACTATGTACTCCGGATGCTGCGCAAACGGCGCTGTGTGTTTGTTATGCCAGTGCTGCTGGTGGGGCTGGTTTTGTGTGCGGCTTTCCTTACTTCCCGGGCAGACCTCTTTGTCTGCGCCGGCCTTCTGCTTCTGGGCTGGGGCGCCCTCTTCTGTTCATGCTTCGTCAAGACCCCCACCCGAAACAGTTTCTTCGCCCAGATGAGCAGGGAACAGACCATCCTGAAACTCAATGACCCCGAGAACCTTCTGCTGGTTTACCTTGCGGTTAAATGTGTCATCGTGGTGGTGGGCCACTGGTTCGAGGGTTTCATGAACCTGGCCCGTTTCCTGGAAACATTCCGTTATTAGAATTCCAGCCGGAATCCGCTCTGTTTGAACTCGCTGTATTTTTCCGCGTTAAAACAGTAAGTTTGCGGGATGCGCCGCGCGGCATCGGCCGGCCGGTTACCAACCGGGTTCAGCAGCCCCAGTTTGAGCATTTTGTGGGCGAAGTTGCGACGGTCGAACCGGACTTCCAGGATGGCCTCGTACAACCCTTGCAGTTGGGAAAGGGTAAAGACCTCCGGCAAGAGTTCAAAGCCCACGGGATGAAAATGAATCTGCTCTTTCAGCCGTTCCAATGCCAGGCGGAGAATCCGGTCATGGTCAAAGGCCAGGGGCGGTATGGCCGATACGGGAAACCAGCGGGCATCGGCGGCATCGTCTCCACCCTGTACGTCAAGTCTCTTCACCAGGGCCATATAGGCAATGGTGATGACGCGCTCCCTCGGATCCCGGTCCACCGCCGTGAACGTACCGAACTGACTGATGGATGAGGTGTCCAGGCCGGTCTCTTCCTTCAACTCCCGCCGGGCTCCGGTATCGGCGTCTTCGTCCATTCTGAGGAAGCCGCCCGGGAACGCCCAGCGGCCCTTGAAAGGATCCAAGCCTCTTTGTATCAAGAGGACCGAAAGCCCCTCACGGACATCGTATCCGAAGATGACGCAGTCGGTGGTGACCGCCGGATGGGGATACTGATAAGTGTACATGCGCGTAAAGTTTACGCAAAGATACGAAAAAAATCAGAACGTGACTTTTACAAGCAGGGGGAAATGGTCGGAAAGGCGGGCGGTGCCTTCCGTAAGCACTTCGGAGGAAAGCACTTGTACGGGCAGAGCCTCTTTCATGGCCAGCACAAAGTCTATGCATTCGTGCGGGTTCTCGGTAGAGAAAGTATAATCCGTCCCGGAAAGCGGCTGCCAAACTTCCTGCAATACCCCAAGTACCTCGCTGTCCGGCCGGGCGTTCATGTCTCCGCAGAGGAAAACGGGCTTGGAGCAGGCGGCATAATGTTCCCGGAACCAAGTGTTTAGCGTGCGGGCCTGCTCCTTGGCCGCCTCGGAGCTCTTGAAGTCTAGGTGGACGGAGGCGAAGACGCACTCCTGCGTTTCCACTACGGAGGCGCTCCGGGGCTCGCTGCCATCGGCCTGGGGCAGGGGAATGCCGTAACTGCGCAAAAGGGGAGTCCGGCTCAGCGTTCCGTTCCCATAGGCCCCTCCGGCAAAAGGAAAGGCCGATGCAAAATGGTACCTCCAGCCGCCCAGCCTGTCGGCCAGCTCTTTCACCTGGAAGGCGGCGTGCCTCCGGTTGCAGCTGTCGGTTTCCTGCAGGGCCGCCAGCGTGACGCCGTTTTCCCGGATGAGACGGGCGATGTCCGGCAGGCTGTCACCATATTTCCCGAAGGCACCTACATTATAGCTCAAGAGGGTTTCTTCCCGGGGAAACCACTTCAGCAGCAGTTCCCGGCTCAGTTCCAGTACATCGGCCGCTTCTCCGTCTTCCACCATAGGGCAGGCCGATACAATCTTTTCTTCCAACTCCCGGCAGCGGAGGTCGAAGGCGGCCTGGTCAAAGCGCTGTCCTTCCTTTAGGCAGCGGAGTTCCTCTTCGATGAACAGTTCCCAGCGGGGGGCATAGTAATGGCTGATGAGTCCGCTCCAGAGGCGGGAGGCGTAGTCGTTGAGGTTGGGCGCGCTGCCCCAGATGGTAATCAACTGCCAGGCGTCATGCCTGTAGTAGGCCTTCTCCTGAGGCGTGGAGGCCCAAGATTCGGCAGCCTTCAGCCAGTTGTCCAGGCGACTGTGCGGGTCGCAGGCGGTGAGGGCGGCGCAGTGCTTCAGGAGCAGACGCATATCGGCTGCCAGGCTTTTCGCCCTGGCTTCGTCCTTGGCATGGCAGGCTTCCACGAAAGCATCCCGGAGGGGGGCAAAATGATTCCCCAGCACCTGTGAGCCCAGGTTCACGGCATCCTCCTTCCATGTAGCCGATGCTACAGGATGTGCCAGCAGCTGCCGCCAGAGCCGCACCAGGGTCTCATTTTCATAGGGCGGCCGGTTAATCACGGTCCAGTGGTGGTAGCCTTTCTCGCAGGGGCGGCCGCAGATGAGGGAGCCTTCGGAGAAGGAGCCTCTGATATAGATGCTGTCGGCCATTTGCTGCCAGAAACCTTCGGGGCTGCCGCGACGGCGGTCCAGACTTTGGAGCCAGCGGCTGTCATCGGCCCCATGATTCCAGGCGCGGTCCATTACATATTCATAGAACCATTGGTTGAGGCCGAAGCCTTCCAGGGTGCAG
>ODAI014744740.1_pt1 | contig 14117 bp, 11 predicted proteins | sample 1539321 | NCBI WGS metagenome assembly ODAI01 (sample SAMN02144231, study PRJEB22623) | gut metagenome | biome: sheep rumen | host: Ovis aries | place: New Zealand
CAAGCATTTGCGGCTTGTTTCTTGTCTATACATCGGTCAGAGATCAGTATCATTTCAGCTCCACTACGGTAACGCCGTTTTCACCTTCGCCGTAAACGCCGTTCCTGAAGCTCTTTACCGAGGGGTGTGAGCGCAGATGCCGCTGTATGCCGTCACGCAGGACACCCGTTCCCTTTCCGTGTATTATGGTCACAAAGGCTGCATGGGACATAACTGCACCGTCTATGAAGCTGTCTACTTCAAGGATACCGTCATCAACGGCATATCCTCTTATGTCAAGCTCCATGGAAGGTCTGCGCTGTGCATTTCCGGTAACGCCTGTCCTGCTCACCTGAGAGGAACGTGCCTTTCGCCTGTCCGCACGGTTTTCCGTGGGCTGCTGCTCCTCACAGAGCCTCAGGTGGGAAACATTGGTCTTGGTGCGCATAACGCCTATCTGTACAAAAACATTTCCGGAGCTGTCCGGATCTCCCGCAAGTATGCCCGTCTTTCCGATGTCCGTGAGAGTGACCTTGTCGCCCTGTCTGAATGGTCTGGGAGGGGTGTAGTTTTCGTTTTCCCGCTTTATCACAGGGTTTGCTTCGTTGTACATCCTGTTCAGGGTCTGCCTTGCGGCGGACTTGGCGGATATGCTCCTGCGTTCAAGCTCTTCCCTGTTCTTTTCTTTGCGTATCTCCGCCAGTTCATCCAGCAGGCGTTCCGATTCAAGGCGGCAGTTCTCTATTATCTGCATGGCTCGGGTGCGGGCTTTTTCAAGCTCCGCTTCCTTGGAGAGCCGCAGCTCTTCACGCTCTGCCTCGTGCTTTTTCACAAGCTCTGCCTGCTCCGCTCTCAGCCTTGTAAGCTCTGCATTCAGCCTGTCGTATTCCTTTCTGGAATTTTCAAGCTGCATCACAGCATCCTCCAGGTCAGCGTTGCTGTCGGAGACCTTTTGCCTGGCGGCGTTTATTATATCCTCCGGCACACCCAGCTTTTCGGAAATGGAAAAGGCATTGGAACGGCCGGGAGAGCCTATTATCAGCTTGTATGTGGGGCGAAGGGTCTTCATGTCAAATTCACAGGAGCCGTTTTCCACTCCCTCTGTCTTTAACGCAAAGACTTTCAGCTCCTGATAATGGGTAGTGATGAGAGACCTTGCTCCCAGTGCGATAAGCCTTTCAGCCATTGCAGCCGCAAGAGCCGCACCCTCTACCGGGTCGGTGCCTCCGCCCAGCTCATCAAGGAGCACTAAAGACCTTTCTCCCGCCAGCTTCAGGATACGGACGATGTTCGTCATGTGGGATGAGAAGGTGGAGAGGCTTTCCTCTATGCTCTGCATATCTCCTATATCCACAAGGATGTTTTCAAACACGCATACCTCGGTTGTATCGGATGCCGGTATCATAAGACCGCAGGCAGCCATGGCGCACATTAGCCCCACGGTCTTCAGGAGAACGGTCTTGCCGCCCGTGTTGGGACCTGTGATGATAAGGGTATTGTAGCTCCCTCCAAGGGTCACATCCACGGGAACGGCCGTATCCTCCGCAAGAAGGGGGTGGCGTGCCCGTACAAGGCTTATATAGCCCTTGTCGTTTACTTTGGGTATACATCCCTTCATTTTTGCACCCAGATCAGCTTTTGCAAAGTAGAGGAGCAGCTCGGATGCAGTCTCAAAATCTCTCAGGATGCCCTCTGCATCATCCCCGATGCGCCGTGAGAACTCCGCAAGTATACGCTCTATCTCTGCTTTTTCCTCGGACTCCAGAAGGCGTATGTCGTTGTTTGCCTGCACGACTGCTTCGGGCTCTATAAATACCGTGGAGCCCGTGGCGGAGGCGGAATGGATGATGCCTTTGACACTGCCCTTGTGTTCAGCCTTTACAGGCAGGACATAGCGGCCGTCACGCATGGTGACGATGTTTTCCATCAGCATCTCCGCCATATCCTTGGAGTGGAGCATCTTGTCAAGGCTCTCTCTGATGCGTATGCCCGCCTGAGCTATCTTCCGCCTGATATTTGCAAGGGCGGGGCTGGCGGTGTCGGCTATCTCATCCTCGGAGAGAATGGCATTTCTTATGTCCTCCTCCAGTTCGTGTCTGGGGCAGAGGGAAAAGAAAAGCTCATCCAGTTCGGTCTCCTGTTCCGCACTGTTTCTGTAATCGTAAAGAGAGTTTATCTGTCTGAAAAGCAGTGCAAAGTCCAGCAGTTCCTTCTGCTGCAGGGCGCCTCCCGCCCGTGCTCTTTGCACAAGAGCTTTGGGATCCATGTAATTATAGGATGGGGGAGAGCCGTTTTTCAGGGAGAATCCAAAGGCGGAGCCTGTTTTTTTAAGTTCCTTTTCCACCTCTCCCAGCTCCGTCATGGGAGAGAGGGATCTTGTCATTCTCTTTGTTTCCTCATTGCCTGCGCAGGAGGAGAGCATAGAGAGTATCTTATCAAGTTCTATGGTTTTCAGATATCTATTCATGGCTCATATTCTTATAAAAATCAAGAGTATCAAATTTTCTTTCCGTATGATATATCAGGTAATCCTCGCTCAGTGCCGCAAGAGCATCCCTTGCCCTGTCAGAGAGCTTGAAATTGAATACCTTTTCTATCGGTGAGAGGCACACATAACGCAGAGCCTCCACCATTGAGGCACTGACCTCACGCAGGGGCATATCGGCGGGGATGTGCTCCCTGCAAAAAAGCCTGCCCGTTTCAATGCTGAAATACATTACAGGGTGGGTCTCGTAGCAGACATCGCAGCCTAAAAGCCCCGGCAGGAAGCCTATGTCCCCCATAAACCTCATCTGAAAGATAAAGCGGATGAATTCGGGGGCGCTGCCCCTTTCGGACAGCATATACAGGGAATTTGCCAGCAGCCTGTAAATGTCCCTGGCGGTCTGGTTCTCGGTCGTAAGACCGATAATAGCCTGTGCAAAGTAGGAGGCAAGGGAAAAAAGCCGTATATCCAGTCTCAATGGGTAGAACACCTTTGTGACGGTGCTGGAATCAATGTAGTACCGTCCCTTTGAAAGGGACAGGCTCATTCTGGAGCAGGCAAAAAGCTGGGAGGCAGGTGAGTTCTTCGCCCCCTGTTTTTTTACTCCTCTTGCGTTTATGTCTATAAGACCAAGATCGGGAGACAGTGCTTTAAGATAAAAACCGCTGTCTCCCGTTTCTGTGCGTGAAAGCACTATTACATCTGTATTCAGGATACTGCTCATGAGTCCGAAAGTCCCATATCCGCTATGCGGTTCTCATCATTTCTCCAGCCGTCACGGACCTTCACCCATGTTTTAAGGTTCACCTTTATGCGGAAAAAGCTCTCCAGATCACGGCGTGCAAGCTCACCGACACGCCTGAGCATCTCTCCGCCCTTTCCGATCACTATGCCTTTGTGGGATTCCCTTTCACAGTAGATGACCGCAGCGATATCCAGTATATCCTCGCCGCTCCTTGAGACCTTTTCCTCAAGGCTTTCTATGACCACCGCTATGCCGTGCGGTATCTCATCATGAAGCAGCATGAGCAGCTTTTCACGGATCATTTCCGCCATTATTGCCTTTTCCGGCTGTGAGGTGATCTTGTCATCCGGGAAATAGTGGGGCTCATCCTTTGCAAAGGCGGCTATATCCTTCAAGAGTATATCAGCGCCGTCCTTTTTCTTCACGCTCATGGGAATGACGGAAAAGAAGCTGCATACCTCCGACAGCTCCGACAGCAGCGGTGCAAGTGAAGCCTTGTCCTCAAGCAGGTCTATCTTGTTTATGACTAAAATGACGGGTATCTCCTTTTTGGAGTAACTGTCAAGGGTCTGCCTGTCTATGTCGTGGATCCCTCTTGTGCAGTCTATCATGTATACGACAGCATCTATGCCGCTGACAGCCTCACGCACAGCCTTGTTCATATGGGAACTGAGCTTGTTGCGGGATTTGTGTATGCCCGGAGTATCAATGAAAACATACTGCATCTCGCCCTCTGTGAGGATGCCTGTTATCCTTGTTCTTGTAGTCTGGGGCTTGTCGGAAACTATTGCTATCTTCTCTCCCACAAGGAGATTCAAAAGGGAGGACTTACCCGCATTGGGTCTGCCTGTGATAGCCGTGAAAACAGTTTTTTCGGACATATATTCACCTTGCGGACACTACTTGTCCTTTATCCTTCTTCTTACTTCTATCGCCTTTCCGATGATGCGCACATCCGTATCTTCACCAGGACGCACCACCACAGGGAGATAATAGGGGTTTTCAGGGGAAAACTCCACTCTGTTGGGGCAGCGAATGAACTTCCTTATCATGCACCTTCCTCCCTCACGGGAGATAAGCACATAATCACCCGTGTTCACCTTGTCGGTGTAGCGCACGAGCACCATATCCCCCTCATGAAGATGAGGATACATGGCATCTTCATCCACTGTGATGAAAACGTGCTTTATATCCTTTCTTATGAGCCCCTTGGGAACATATTCGTATGAGAGGATATCCTGAGAGGTATAAACACCGTCTCCCCTGAGACTTCCTATCACAGGCACGCAAACAAGGTCTGCTATGGGGGCATTGCTCACCACATCATCCTCAAAGTCCGAGGATTCCGTATCGGTCAGTTCCTCATAGGAGGAGTCAAGGAGCTCTGCTATCTGCCTTATTATCTCCTCTCTGGGTCTGCGTATCCTTCCGCTTTCGTAGCGCTGGATGGTAGACGGAGCGAGACCTGTTTTCTGACCCAGTTCTTCAAGGGTGACTCCCGTTCTGCGGCGCAGCTCTCTCAGCCTTGCCGCAAGTACTGCACTGTTAGCTGCCATACTACACCCTCTCTTACAGCTTCTTCTCGGATTCGTCGATCATTGACAGAAGACCGTTGATATCATAGCTCTTCTTCTTTTTGCGCTTTACGGCCGGCTTCTTTGGCTTTTCAGCCGCAGCGGGCTTTTTCTCACCGGGGATGAGCTTTCTTATCTCCTCGTCCCTGATGTCGCTTTCCTTTACGGGAGCGGACATGAAGAAATCATCGTCGGCAGTGTTCGGGGCTGCGGCCGAAGCAGCGGAGCTCACGGTCTCCTGCCTTGCGTTGCCGCTCAATATGAACACGTCATCCGTTGTTTTTTCTCTTTCGGGCACAGGCTCGTTTCCGTTCTCCTCGGCGGGAGCATTATCGCCAAGCAGGTCGGTGATGCCGTAGAACAGAGCTGCCTCCTCGGAGATCTCGGATCTCTTCTGCTTTCTTTCGGGTGCGAAAGCAGGCTTTGCGGTGCTCTCCTCCCTTACCGGAGCGGGTTCCTCTGCGGGAGCGGGAGCAGGAACGGGTGCGGGTTCATCCGCAAAAAGATCCGCAAAAATGTCGGAGGTATCTATATCTTCGGTGTGATCCTCATCGCAGGCGGGAGCTTTTTCTTCCCTGATCTTATCCTCAAAGGGAGCGGCTCCGGTGTCTGCCGCAAAGAAATCAAAGGGATCGTCTTCCTTTGCGCTTTCCTTTTCGGGAGCGCTTTCTGCGGAGGAGATATCTTCTGTGAGATCGCTGCCGAAGATATCGGAGCTGTCGAATATATCGCTGAAGTCCGTATCGTCAGTGTATCCTGCGGTCTCGGCCGTTTCTGGAGAAGCAGCTTCCTCCCTTTCGGGAATAAAGCCTTCAAGAGGATCCTTTTCTTCGTATACCCTTTCTTCTGCGGGGCTATCCTCTGCGAAAAATTCCTCGGCTGTGAATATATCCTTATCCTCTGCGGTAGCAGCATCCTCGGTAAACTGTATCTCTGTATCAGCTATCTGCAGCGGAGAGGTGAAGTCAAGCTCGTTTTCGGCATCTTCATCGGCATTTTCGGTCATGTCGGGATCTTCATCGGAGATATAGGGCTCTGCGGGCAGAAGTGTTTCCTCGGGGAAATCTCCTGCGGAGAGGGCAGCCTGTTCGTAGGACAGCTTGTTTTTATTCTTTTCACCTATGATCTTTGCCGCCTGTATCAGGATCACTATAAAGCTGGGGATTATGATTATCAGCATCATGCCCATGGTAGAGGTGACAAATCCCAGCAGGGCGCCGAAGGGTGCGGACTGGTAAAGTACCGTGGCTATCACCATACGGTCGGCTATCTCATAGGTGTCGTTCTGATTGGAGTCAAAGCTCACAAGGTAGGACTTTTCATCCTCTCCGGCAATGACCTCGTTTACTCTTGCTACCACCGTGCTCTCGTTTATGGAGCACAAAACTACGCTGCCGGGGTGGATACTGGCTTTCTCGGAGACCTTTCCGAAGACGGCGCTACCGCTGTCTATGCCCTTGCCCTTCTCGGTGGACTGCATATTTGTCTGCATGGTACGGAATACCTTGTAGCCGAAAAGATCTGCCACGGAGTCCGGAACGGAAAAGGAAAAGTACAAAAACAGCATACACCCTACTATGATGACCAGCAGGGCGATCACTATGCCTTCTATCAATGATGCTCTGGAAGAATTTCCTGTCTTGTTGCTCATAAATGACCTCCGAAATATGCACCCGAAGGGCGCTGCCGCCGGGCAGAAGAAGCTGCCCTTTGGATGATCCCATAAAAAGTATCTACTTCTTTTAAGATTGTACCATATTATTTACACAAAATCAAGGCTTTTTGCGTGGTTTTTGCGTTTTGCGAAAAATCAGTAGTCAAGGTAGGCGAGCGGGTCTGTCCTTTCTCCGTTCACACGCACCTCAAAGTGGCAGTGGTTGCCGTAGGCGTAGCCGGTGGAGCCGATATAGCCTATGGTCTGCCCCTGGGAAACATAGTCTCCCGCACTTACGGTACAGCTCGACATATGTGCATACAGGGTGGAAAGGCTGCCGCCGTGGTCTATGACCACATGGATGCCGAAGCCGTTGCCCGTGTCCCCTGCGGTGAGCACCGTACCGGATGCTGACGCAACGATGGTCTCTCCGTAGCAGCCGGGCTTGTTGATGTCTATGCCGCCGTGGAAGTCGGAGGAACCGCCCTCCTCCTCTATGGTGCGCCATCCGTAGCCGTCGGTTATGTTCCACACATTGGGACAGGGCCACATAAGGTCGGAGGAGCCGGAGGAATAGTAATAGGTGTCGTAGTCCTCCTCATCCTCCTCGTAGTCGCTGCCGCTTTCGTAGTAGTCCTCGTCCTCATCCTCATAGTAATAGTCATCTTCATCCTCGTAGTAGGATGAGTATTCTTCCTCACGCTGTGCCTGCTCTTCTCTCTCTCGCTCACGGCGCTGCCGTTCCTCTTCCTCTCTGCGGGCGTTTTCCTCCTGCTGTTTGCGTATCATCTCGGAAAGCTCGTATTCCACATCTTCCTGACGCTCACGCATCTCGGCGCTCTTTTCACGGTTCAGCTGCGCCTGTGCTTCGTAGTATTCCTTTGTTTCCTCGTGGGAACGGTATATCTCCCTGAGCTCCTCAAGGTTTTCCCTTGCCTCCTGCTGCTTTTCCTCCGCAAGAGCCTTGGTGTCTTCAAGCTCCTTTTTGTGGGTGTCCAGCTCGGAAATATGGAATTTCAGGTCGTCTATCATTTCCTTGTCATGGCGTGAGATGCGCTCCACAAGCTCGCTCCTTATGAGAAGATCGTAGAAATCCTGCGCTCCCACCACAACGGATGTAAGGCTCTCGTTCCCGTCCATATACATGACACGGAGCCTTTCACGGAACCTGTCCAGTTCATCCGCCACCTCGTCCTCCTTGTCGGATATCCTTTCGGAGGTCTGTCTGATGGCGGCATTGAGGGCGGTTATCTGCATACGGATATTGTTTATCTCGTCTTCCTTGCGGGACATCTTTTCGTCGTATATCCGCATATACTCTTCGCTCTCTCTGGCACCCTCTTCAAATTCGCTCAGCCTGTATTCGAGGTCGTTCAGCTCCTGCTTTATAAGGCTCTGCTCGTATTCCAGCTCATCTATCTGTGATGAATAGTCTGCATAATATGTGGCGCCTGTGGGGCACATGAGCACAACGCTCACAGCCATTGCTCCCGCACACACTTTTCGGATGATGTTCTTCATTTCTTCTTACTATTTCCCTTATTTCCCTTTGTTGTGTCAAGTACCAAGCTCTGTGCTATGACTTCTTTTCCTCTGTCCTGTAGCTGTCAAGCAGGGTCTGCACCTGTTCTGCGTCAGGCATTGCGGGTATGGCGCCCTTCTTTGATGATGTGAGCGCCCCGCAGGCATTGCCCACCATAGCCATGGCTGCTATATCCTCCTGCTCCAGTTCCTCCAGCGTTTTGTTGGTCTTGCAAAGCTTGTGGAGGAAACCGCCGAAAAAGCTGTCTCCCGCACCCAGTGTATCCACCGTTTCCACCTTAAAGGAGGGGTATGCGTGTATAGAGCGGGGAGTAGCTACGATGCAGCCCTTTGCTCCCTGTGTGATGCACAGCACTCTTACGCCCTCCGAAAACAGCTTTGCGATGGAAAGGGTCATGGTCTCACAGTCGGTCAGGAGCTTCAGCTCCTCCTCGCTTACCTTGATTATATCCGAAAAGCGTATGGCGCTTCGGATGGTGCTTTTTGCGTATTCCTCATTCGGCCAGAGCAGGGGGCGGTAGTTGGGGTCGTAGGACACCAGCTTACCCTTGCTCTTGGCATACTCAACGCTGTTGAGGACTGCTGTTCGTGCAGGCTCAGCCGTAAGGCACAGAGAGCCGAAGTGCAGCACTCTGCAGCTGTCTATCATTTCACGGTTGACCTCACCGTACCGCAGGTTCAGATCCGCAGACCAGCTTTCCTCACGGTAGAATTCAAAGTCCCTTTCCCCGTCCTCACGGTTTTTCACAAAAGCCATGGTGGTCTTGTAGTTTTTGTCTATGATGAGCCCGGAGGTATCTATACCGTTCTTCAACAGCTCGCTTTTCAGGTAAAAGCCGAACATATCACGGCCTATTTTTCCTATGAAGCCTGCCTTGGAGCCCAGCTTTGAGGCCATGCACGCCACATTTGCGGGAGCGCCTCCGGCATTGAGCTTATAGGCGGAGGAACCGTCCTCCAAAGAAAAACCCGTAAAATCCACCAGCAGCTCGCCTATGGAAACTATATCAAGATTATTCATTATCTTTTCCCTGAGGGCTATCACAGCTTCTTGATGCCCTTTTTGTCGTCATTGCCGAATTCTCTTATCATTTCTGCTATATCATCCCTGTGATCCCTGTAAACCACCTGAAAGGCTCGTATCACAGCGGGTACAAGGAAAATGCCTATGGCTATCGCACCGCTCATTTTGAAGGTCTCTATCATTCTGAACGTGAAGGTGTCGTTATCCCCAGTGACAAGTGCCAGCATCGTGTAGTAGGCAGACATTCCGGGCACTATGGGTATTATGGAAACTATGAGGTACATGGTGACGGGAGAGCGGAATCCCCTTGCCAGTATCTCCGAGTAGGCAGCCGCCGCAAGGGCTGCAAAGAAGCACGCCATGGTCTCGCTCATGTCGGCATACTGCATTATCATGTAGATGAGCTTGCACACCATGGCGCCCACTGACGCCGCCACTATATGCACACGCCTTATGTTGTACCTTACTCCCAGACCCAGCGCTCCCGCAAAGGAAAGCAGGGCAGGGATGACAAATTCTCTGATAATATCCATCATTTTATCCCCATGGCGGTCATAAGAACGAAGCCTGTGCCCACCGCCAGACCTACTGCGGTGATAAGCGCATCCGTCAGGGAGTGGATGCCGGAATAGATATCGCCTGAGATAAAGTCACGCATACCGTTCGTGAATGCGGTACCCGGCACCATGGTAGTGGTCACGCCTATCATTATGCGGTCAAAGCGGGGGACGGAGCCGAAGTTGTAAAGCACCATGGTTATCACTGCCATGACTGCGGAGCAGACGATGGACGAGAAGAATATGCTCTGTGTGACTTTTGAGAGCTTGTTGGAAATGACCCGTGTGACAGAGGTGATGGAGCCGCTTATAAGTGCCTCCGCCACTCCGCCTCCAGCCAGTACCGTATAGGCAAATCCGCTGACAAAAAGGCTTATCATCACCATCGGCAGGGTATAGACCGGACGGGTGTTTATCTCCGATATCTTTTCAAGTATGCTGTCCTTGTCGGGACGGCGGGAGCATATATAGCGTGAAAGGTCGTTGAGCCTTTTGAGTCTGTCAAGGTTGGTGGTCCTTTTGCCTATGGAGACAGAATTTGTTACGGGTACTCCCTTGAAGTCGGATATGGTGATGATGAAATTGGCAGGAGTGGCATAGATCTCCGGGCGGTGGACGGAGTATGCCTTACAGATACGGCGGACCGTATCCTCCACACGGTAGATCTCCGCTCCGTACAGTGTCATGTATTTTGCCATTTGAACGCATATCTGTGTCAGTTCCGCTGCAGTCAATCATCTCACCTCCCGGTCGGCAGGTCGGCAGGTCGGCAGAGCCGACAGCCACCTCGTATGTTTCTTTCTGCCTGACCTTTACTCTGCGGCTCGGTAACTTTTCTTTATCCGTTTCGCACCGAAAAGGTCGGCAGTGCCGACAGCTGCCTCGTATGTTTCTTTCTGCGTGACCTTTACTTTATGGCTCGGTAACTTTTCTTTATCCGTTTCGCGCCGAAAAAGTCGGCAGAGCCGACAGCCGCCTCGTATATTTCTTCCTGCCTGACCTTTACTCTGCGGCTCGGTAACTTATCTTTATCCGTTTCGCACCGAAAAGGTCGGCAGAGCCGACAGCCGCCTCGTATATTTCTTTCTGCCTGACCTTTACTTTATGGCACGGTAATTTACTTCATATCAGGAACGAAAATGTCTGTCCTTCAAGCAAAAAACGGTGATATGCTCACCGTTTTCTTAGTGGTCGCACACTGCGGACAGCCTGTGCCGTTATCTTATCCTTTGTGCCGTACACCCGTTCGGGCTAAACGATAGCCAGAAGCAGGAACATGGAGGCGTAGAGCCTTACAAAGGTCAGCAGCAGGAAAATAATGAGCCCCGGCACGGATGTGCCTCCGATCTGAGGTATCAGCGCACCCTTGCTGTCAGCTTTGAGAGCTGCCACCGAGGATATGCAGTAGCGGTAATAGAAGGAATTCGCAAACAGGCACAGACCTATCTCCAGAAGCATATTCAGGAAGGAAGACAGGGTGGAGAGCCCGGTAAGCGCTCCGGCGGCCGAATTTGCAGAAGACGATGCCCCTGCTCCTATGGATGCGAATATCTGCAGCTTTTGTACAAGCACAGGGTAACCCTCAAGCACGGTGGCAAACATTTTGTAGTAAGTGTCATCCGAAAGGAGAGTACACATTGCAGCGGCTGTGGAGGGCAGCATGATGATGGATCTTATGAGAAAGACAAGTATCGCCTGAAGGTACATCTTCCTGTATGCAAAATATGCCTCCGGAAAGAGAAAAGCTGCGATATTGAAGCTCATCTTCATGTTGAACTTGTTCATCATCACGAAGCGGGGCACATAGTACTGCTTATTGGCGCCTACAAATTCGGATACCTCACCCACGGTGACATCCTCATCAAGAACATCCTGAGCACGGGCAGTGTAGGTGGCAAAGCCGCCGATACCGTCCTCAAAGCCCTGTGAAAGGTCATCGCCGTATTCGGGTCTGACGGCAGCGGGGTCTACCGGGCGGTAAACGCCCCTGCCCGGTGCCACGGGACTTCCGCATTTGTCGCAGAATATGGCACCTTCCCTGAGTCTTGCACCGCATTTTTTACATTCCGGATATTCACTGCTGCTCTCATCCTCGGATGCCTGCCAGCTGCCGTGAGTTCGGTGTAGTTCGGTGTTCACGCATCCGCTCTTGCGGAAACAGAGTCTGTGATAGGGAGTGCCGCAGTCGGGGCAGACGACTATATCATCGTTTTCATCGAATATCTGCCCGCACGCCAGGCATTTTTTACCCGTATAGTTTATCATATCAAATACTATCTCCGACTAAGGTCAGTTTTGGTCTATAAATCCTTTCAGAGCATCCTTGGGGGCAAATCCCACATGGCGGGCTGCCTCTGCGCCGTCCTTCACGAGAACGAGAGCGGGGATGTTGGTGATGTTGAATTCGGCAGCCGCATCGCCGTTCTCGTCAACATCCACAGAGTAAAAATCCACCGTGCCGTCATATTCGTCGGCAAGTTCATCCACAATGGGGGAAAGCATCCTGCAGGGTCCGCACCATGTGGCGTTGAAATCTATAAGAGCCTTTTTTGAAGCCTTTATCTCGGAAAGATCATTATTGATAACAGTCTTTAACATATGTACACACTCCTTGTAATGTCGTTGGAAATCGGTGTAAAATAAAGTATATCACAATTTTTACGAAAAATCAAGACCTTAGCATAATTTCGTCTTTCTTACACAATATGACATTTGTTTGTGCCAAAAAACTATTTCCTCATTACTTTATCGATCATGCCGGTAATCTTATCCCTTTCGCCGCTGCCAACGGTGCTTAATCTCAGCAAAGGTATATTATATTTTTGCATTATACTGTCTTTCAGTTCATCACGCTCATGCTGTGTGGTGCCGCTGTGATGGAAAGCATAGCCGTCAACCTCTATGGCAAACCTCAAAGATTTATCTGTTTTGCTGAATATAACAAAATCCAGGTGTGTTTGATGATTCATTGCATAAACTGTCTCTTCTTTTGAAAGAAGACTCAGGTCTCTGATCAGCATACTCAATGGAAAATGTGATACAACATCAAGTGATGAGTATTTTTCATCTTTCAGTATGTCGTCGATAAGTGAGAATGCCAGATTTTCAGAGTCATACTCAGAAATGCGTTTGTGGCTTCTCAGATACTCTTTCCTTTTCTCGTCAAAGCCCTTATACAGCAGATCAAATACAGAATACAGCTTGCTATGCTGTACCTCAAGATTATTGTACCTGATATACCTGATAAGATCGCCTATATTGGTGTTCTCATTAGCCTCATTATCCGAAACAACTATCCGCAGCCGCTTTTTGGCTCTTGAAACAGCAACATTTAGCATATTTGGGTCGTCAGTGAATTCGGTTATCTCATTATCTACGGTCGAGATGATAATGTCATCTTTTTCACGCCCCTGAAACTTATGAACTGTCGATATAGGGATCCGATCACCTATCTCCTTGATAAGTGCGCTTGTCTGGATGTTATAAGGAGCGATTATACCTACATCATCCGAATCAAGCTCCGGTAAGATGACTTGGGTTATCTCGTCTATCTGCCGCTGATTGTAATGCCCTCGTGCATGGTTGCCTGCAGAAGTTATATGAGCTTTGATAACACCGCTCTCATTATTGTCATGTGTCATTATTATAAGCTGAGCGCCATAGAATTTCTTGTTGCAGAAATCTATTATCTTCGGGTGGCAGCGATAGTGTTCACGCAAAAGAATGCGGGGTGCAGCAGGGAATACTTCACAAGCAGAGGAAAGCAGGCTGTTCGTTTCACATCTGTATTTTTCTTCAACAGCAAGCCTGTTCCCTATTTCACGCAGCTTATCTTTGTCTGATGGTGTCACAACGTTCGGTAGTTGTTTCAGATCACCGACTATCACGATATTCTTCGCACATGACATTGCAAGAACACCGCAGGTAAGATCTACTTGTGATGCCTCATCAACTATCACATAGTCATAAATAATGTTTTTGAAGCAATTTCGTGCTGAAAATGTGGTGCTGAGCAAGACCGGGTATTCGCTGAGAAACTCTGTGGGGTGTTTCCAAACAGTGTCATCGTATATTTTTCTTTCTTTTTTTGCTGAATATCTCTTTTTCAGTTTTGATTTCAGCAGAGATTCAGAGGCTGAATAGAGCCTTGTCGATACTGACTCGGGGTCAGAATCTTCAAGATGCTTTTTTATCCGTTGTATCTCGTTTGAGGTCTCTGTGATACGCTTTTCATAGATCAGCTTTTTGATATATGCGATCGCTCGGTTCGGGTCTGTTTTCAATACCTTGACATTGCTTAGTTTATATAAGATCCTGTATTTAAGCCGCTTAAAGATACCCGGTACCTTGCCCTGCTCATTCAATAACTGCAATTCTGTCCAGAACTCGGTCAATTTGTCGGACGGGGGGATATCCCTCTTGAAAAGCACCGGATCGTCAAAGTTAGAGTTATAGTATTCAAGATAGTGGCCTTTTTCCAGTTGCAGATCACATGAGCGTCCTTCCAGTTCTGCAAGTTCATCGCTCATTTTAAACCGTTCCCTTCGATCGTTTACG
>ODAI014830050.1_pt1 | contig 14117 bp, 12 predicted proteins | sample 1539321 | NCBI WGS metagenome assembly ODAI01 (sample SAMN02144231, study PRJEB22623) | gut metagenome | biome: sheep rumen | host: Ovis aries | place: New Zealand
AGAGGTTAGAGGTTTGCGATCGCCGTTACCAAAACCGCCTTGCGGTTTTGACGGCTGTAGCATGGATGTGTTACCCAAATCAGAGATTTGGACACGTCCTCAAGAGGTTAGGGGTTAGGGGCGGCGCTGCGACGCCGCCGGTGGATAGTGGATAGTGAATAGTGGTTAGTGGATTTGCAGATCGTGGGGAGGGGCGGCATGAGGAAACCGGAAAGGCGGCGGCTGGCATTTACGCTGGCGGCCGGGCTCTTTTTTTCCTGCATGGGCTCCTGGGGATACGCGCTGGAAAAGAAGGGAAGCATTGATTTCCTCGGCGGGCTGCCGGTGATCCTGCTGCTGACGCCGGCGGCGGCGGCCCTGATTTCCCTGCTGTGGCGCCTGATGGAGAAGGCGGACCGGGCGGAAAAGGCCGAGAGCGGATGGCTGGCCCGGCACACCTGGGTGATCCCGGTGATCCTGCTGGCCTGCTGGCTGCCGGCCTTCCTGGCGGATTACCCCGGCGGATTCCGCTACGACGCCACGATGGAGCTGGCGCAGAAAACGGAGGGCATCGGCTACCGGGGCGATTATCCGCTGCTGCATTCGGCCATTGTAACCTTCCTGCTGCCGCTGATGCATTCCTGGACGGGAAGCTGGAACACCGGCATCACGGTGTATGTGGTGATCCAGATGGGGCTGATGGCGGCCATGTACACGCAGATCCTGCGGACGATGATCCGGCGGGGCGTCCACCGGGCAGTGGTATGGTATGGGCTGGGGTACTGCGCGCTGTTTCCGGTGATTCAGATCCTGGTGGTGCAGGAGCTGCGGGACGTGATGTTCGCGGCGCTGCTGACTTACCTGGTGTACTGCCTGTGGCTGCTGTGCACGGAGAAGGAGCGGATCCTGGGCAGCCGGTGGAAGCCGGCGGCCTGCGCCTTTGTCCTGAGCCTGACGCTGCTGGCCCGGAACAACAACACGGGGATCGTGTTCCTGGGGCTGGTGATTGCCGTGAACGCGGCGATCTGGCTGAAAAACCGGCGGCAGTATCCGCGGGGGGCCGCGATCTGGGCCCTTTCCGGCATCGGCTCCTTCCTGCTGACGGGATGGATCCTGACGCTGATCTGCCAGCCTGCGGCGGAGAAACCCACCGCGGCGGCCTCCATGTCCCTGCTGAGCCAGTCCCTGACCCGCGCTTACGTGCTGGAGGGGGAGAACTGGCCGGAGGAGGACCGGGAAACGATCGCGGAATACATGGACCTGGAGGGGCTGCGGTATGTGCCCGGATACGGGGACGGAACGAAGAACCGGATCCGGGTGAACGCCTTCCGGTACGCGGCGTTCTGCGCGAAAATCGGGCTGCGGTATCCGGGCATCTTCCTGGACGCCATGCTGGCCCAGACGAAAAACATGTGGTATCCGCCGGGGGTGCTGGACGATTACAAGCAGTACTTTACCCAGCCGGGGGATCCCTACTGGGAATACGAGAAGAACTACTTTGCCATCCTGCCGGAAAACGAAGCGCCGTCGGAGCACTGCTCCCTGGCGCCGGGCATCCTGGATTTCTACACCGGGATCGGGCTGCGGATCTCCTTTGAACGGATTCCGGTGATCTCCTGGATGTTCTCCATCGGCGCGCAGTGGTGGCTGACGGTTTTCCTTTTCCTGTATCTCTGGTACCGGAAAAAGACGGGGCTGCTGCTGAGCACCGGGGCGGTCCTGCTGTACATGATCGGAAACGCGTTTGTGCCCATTGTGCTGATGCGCTATTTCGCGGGGGTTTTCCTGTGCCACCCGATGCTCATCGCTTTCCTGCTGCAGCCCGGCAGGTGTGAAACCATTCCGACGGAAGGAAAGCTTTCATGAAGACAAGGACATTCCGTGAAACGATGAACCGGCGGGTGCTGGACCCGGACACCCGGGAGCGGTGGATCACCCTGGCGTACATGGCGCTGACCTGCCTGATGATGCTGCATCACGTCTATGTGACGGTCTTCTTCGCGACGGTGGAGAGCGGGGCCATCACCTTCCGCTATCCCTGGGTTTTCCTGGCCGGCGCGGCCTTCCTGATGGGCCGGATGTGGAAGGACCGGTGCTGCCTGCTGCTGAGCGCCCTGCTGCTGATCAAGATCCTGCGGGTGGCCATTCCCATGCCGGCGGAGGCCTGGGAGCTGCAGTCCATCTGGTGGCTGTGCATTTACGCGTTCTATGTATGCTACGGCGCGGGCCGGGCGCTGAACCGGAAGGACCGGGAAACCCTGGTCCGGTGGTTCTGCGGCCTCTGGACGCTGGGGATGACGGTTTTTGCCTGCTTCAGCCTGTACGCAGTCTGGAACAACGCCGAAATCCCGAACCTGGGCACCTCCGGATTCTATGTGGACCCCAGCGAGCACCGGCTCTGGCCGGTGTTCCATCCGGTGGAGGGCGGCACCATGACGGCCGTCAGCATCGGGGCGGCGATGGTCGGCTTTTTCATGACCCGGCGGAAGCTGCTGCGGGGATGCTACGCGCTGGCGGCGGCGGCCATCCTGACGGCCGGGGCCTTCTGCGTTTCCCGGACGGGCTATGTGCTGACGGCGCTGGGGATCTGCGCGCCGGTATGCCTGATGCTGCATGAGGCGCTGCGGAAGCGGCTGCGGCCGGGGAAGGGCTTTGCGCTGCTGCGGGGGACCGCGGTCTGCGCGGTGTTCGCGGCGCTGGCGCTGGGACTGGTTTTCCTGCAGATGCGGATTGTTCCGGCAGTGCAGTCGCTGCAGGGCCGGGGAACCTCCCTGATTTCCGCCGCGGCGGCGGAGGAAACGGCGCCGGCGGCCGGGGAGGCGGAGACAGCCGCGCCGGCGGACGACGCGGCAGCGGCCGCAGAAGCGGCAGCCGGACCGGCGGAGGAAGCCAACCCGGAGGAGGAGACGGAACCGGCCGGACCGGCGGCCGTCAGCACCCGGGACTTTGTAACCAACGAAGGCTTTGACGGATTCCTGACCGGGCGGTACGAGATCTGGTTCATGGTCTGCTCCGGCATCTCCCATTACCCGGAGTACGCGCTGATCGGCCAGGGCGTCTATGAACCGATGGCGCACCTGAACGACTTTATCCGGGGCGGGCTGGCGCTGGGATCGGTATACCACCTGCACAGCACGTTTATCCAGACGCTGTGGGAAAGCGGCATTCCCGGATTCCTGCTGTTTTTCGCATTTTTCGTCATCTTTCTCCGGAATGCCTTTGAGCTGATCCGGGACCGGAGCCTGCCGGCCGGACTGCGGCTGATTCCGCTGCCGGCGCTGCTGTGCTGGCTGGCGGACATGGTGGACATGACCGGATACTGCAACTGGGGAAAGCCGCCGATGACGATTCTCTATTTCTTCACGGGAGTGACCATCGCCCTTGCCCGGGAGAACCGGAAACGGCGCGCCGCAAAGGCGGCGGACTGAGGCTTTTTTTTCACGGAACCGGACCGGCGGAACCAGACGGACGCCGGACTGCAGATAAAGGAGCAAAGACACATGAACAACTGGAACGGAGCCACCCTGCTGATTACCGGAGGAACCGGTTCCTTCGGGAGCACGGTACTGAAGCATTTCCTGGCGACGGATATCGGCGAGATCCGGATCTTCAGCCGGGATGAAAAGAAACAGGACTGGATGCGGCACAGCCTCCAGGCGAATTACCCGGAGTACGCCGGGAAGGTGAAATTCCACATCGGCGATGTGCGGAATCCGGAAAGCGTCCGGGACGCCATGTACGGGGTGGACTATGTTTTCCACGCGGCGGCGCTGAAGGAGGTTCCCTCCTGCGAGTTCTTCCCGATGGAAGCGGTTCGGACCAACATCAACGGAACGGATAACGTGATTACCGCCGCGGTGGAAAACCGGGTGAAGCGGGTGGTTTTCCTGTCCACCGACAAGGCGGCATATCCCATCAACACGATGGGCATGACCAAGGCCGTGGCGGAGAAGGTGGTGCAGGCCCGGGCCCAGGTGGCCTTTGAGCGGGCCGGGACGGTGCTGTGCTGCACGCGGTACGGCAACGTGATGTGCTCCCGGGGAAGCGTGATTCCGCTGTTCATTGACCAGATCCGGCGGAAAGCGCCGATTACCATCACCGATCCGGAAATGACCCGGTTCCTGATGAACCTGGACGAGGCGGTGGACCTGGTGGCCTTTGCCTTTGAGCACGCAGAGCCCGGGGACCTGTTTATCCAGAAGGCCGACGCCAGCACCATCGGGGACCTGGCCAGGGGCGTCATGAAGCTGTTCGGCGAGACCGAGTGCCGCATTATCGGCAGCCGGCACGGGGAAAAGCTCTATGAAACCCTGATGACCCGGGAGGAACGGCTGCGGTCCACGGACATGGGGAAATACTTCCGGATCGCGCCGGATGCCCGGGGGCTGAACTATGATAAATTCTACGTCCAGGGAACCGTCCGGACCGAGGGCGAGGAGGCTTATACCAGCCATAACACCCGCCGGCTGGATGTGGACGGCGTGGTGGAGAAAATCATGACGACGGACTATGTGAAGGAAGAGCTGGAGGGACGGCCGCATCTGGTTGAAGCATAGGGGATGGCGCTGAGGCGCTGCTGGTGGATAGTGAATAGTGGTTAGTGGATGAGAAAAAACGCCTATAAAGAGGGAGAGAACCACGGATATGGCGGAATGGAAGAACAACGGAAAGCTGAAGCTGCTGATCATCGTCGGGACGCGGCCGGAGATTATCCGCCTGGCGGCGGTGATCAAAAAGTGCCGGACCTATTTCGACACGCTGCTGGCCCATACGGGGCAGAACTATGACTACAACCTGAACGGAATCTTTTTCCGGGACCTGGGGCTGGCGGATCCGGACGTCTACCTGGAGGCGGTCGGGAAGGACCTGGGCGAAACCATGGGGAACATCATCGCGAAGAGCTATGCGCTGATGGCTTCCCTGCAGCCGGACGCGGTGCTGGTGCTGGGGGACACGAACTCCTGCCTGTCCGTGATCGGCGCGAAGCGGCTGCATATTCCGATCTTCCACATGGAGGCCGGGAACCGCTGCAAGGATGAATGCCTGCCGGAGGAGACGAACCGGCGGATCGTGGACATCATTTCCGACGTGAACATGGCCTATTCCGAGCATGCCCGGCGGTACCTGGCGGACTGCGGGCTGCCGAAGGAGCGGACCTTTGTGACCGGGTCCCCCATGGCGGAGGTGCTGGGAGAGAACCTGGCCGCCATTGAACGCTCGGACATCCTGGAGCGGCTGGGACTGGAAAAAGGGAAATACATCCTGCTCTCCGCCCACCGGGAGGAGAACATCGACACGGAGAAAAACTTTACCTCCCTGTTCACAGCCGTCAACCAAATGGCGGAGAAATACGACCTGCCGGTGCTGTATTCCTGCCACCCGCGGAGCCGGAAACGGCTGGAGGCCTCCGGTTTCCGGCTGGACAAGCGGGTGATCGCCCATGAGCCCCTGGGGTTCCACGACTACAACTGCCTGCAGATGAACGCCTTCTGCGTGGTATCCGATTCCGGTACGCTGCCGGAGGAGAGCTCCTTCTTCGTCTCCATCGGGAAGCCGGTTCCCGCGGTCTGCATCCGGACCAGCACGGAGCGGCCGGAGGCCCTGGACAAGGCATGCTTCATCCTTTCCGGGATCGACGCGAAGGGTCTGCTGCAGGCGGTGGACACGGCGGTGGAGATGGTCCGGAACGAAAAGGACGGCGGCGCCGTTCCCGTGCCGGACTATACGGACACCAACGTATCCGACAAGGTTGTGAAGATTATCCAGAGCTATACCGGCGTGGTCAATAAGATGGTTTGGAGAAAAGACGGATGAACATACTGGTGACGGGGGCGAAGGGATTCGCCGGACGGAACATTACGGAGAACCTGAAGTGCATCCGGGACGGGAAGAACCGGACGCGGCCGGGGCTTTCCATCGGGGAGATCTACGAATACGACCTGGATTCCTCCCCGGAGGAGCTGGAGGCATACTGCGCGAAGGCGGACTGGATCTGCCACCTGGCGGGGGTGAACCGGCCGAAGGATCCGGCGGAATTCCGCCGGGGCAATTTCGGGTTCACCTCCGTGCTGCTGGAAACGCTGAAGAAGCACGGGAGCCGCGCCCCGGTGATGATTTCCTCCTCGGTGCAGGCGACGCTGAGCGGGCGCTTCGGCGACAGCGAATACGGACGGAGCAAGCGGGACGGGGAAGAACTGATGTTCGCCTACGGGGCGGAAACCGGCGTGCCGGTTTATGTCTACCGGTTTCCGAACCTGGCGGGGAAATGGATCCGGCCGAACTACAACAGCGCCATCGGGACCTTCTGCCACAACATCGCGCACGACCTGCCGATTACCGTCAACGATCCGTCCACGGAGCTGGAGCTGCTGTTCATCGACGACCTGACGGAGGAGCTGCTGGACTGCATGGAGGGACACCCCCACCGGTGCGGATACGACGGGGTGGACCCGGTGCCGGCGGAGGACGGGCGGTACTGCTGGTGCCCGGTGACGCACAAGGCCACGCTGGGGCGGATCGCGGAGCTGCTGGAGACCTTCCGGCGGCAGCCGGAAACCCTGATGATGCCGTCCATTCCGGCGGGAAGCTTTGAAAAGAAGCTGTACTCGATGTACCTCAGCTACCTGCCGAAGGAAAAAATCGCCTTTGACCTGAAAACCAACCGGGATGACCGGGGCAGCTTCACGGAGCTGATGAAGACCGCGGACGCGGGGCAGTTCAGCGTCAACATTTCAGCGCCCGGAATGACGAAGGGCCAGCACTGGCACAACCAGAAATGGGAGTTCTTTGTGGTGGTGTCCGGGCACGGGCTGATCCGGGAGCGGCGGATCGGCTCGGACGAGGTGATCGAATTCGAGGTCAGCGGAGACCGGATCCAGGCGGTTCACATGCTGCCCGGATACACCCACAGCATTGTGAACCTGAGCGAGACGGAAAACCTGGTGACGCTGATGTGGGCCAACGAGCCCTTTGACCCCAGGAAACCGGATACTTTCCGGGAAGAAGTGTAAAGAAAGGCAGGGAGCAACATGACCATTCTCGTGACCGGCGGCGCCGGATTTATCGGCGGCAACTTCATTCACTACCACCTGAAAGCCCATCCGGAGGACCGGATCGTCTGCGTGGACAAGCTGACCTACGCGGGAAACCTTTCCACGCTGGCCCCGGTGGCGGACAACCCGAACTTCCGGTTCTGCAGGCTGGACATCTGCGACCGGGAGGGCATCTTCCATCTTTTCGAAGAGGAAAAGCCGGACGCGGTGATCAACTTTGCGGCGGAGAGCCATGTGGACCGCTCCATTGAGGATCCGGGCATCTTCCTGCAGACGAATATCATCGGCACGGCCACGATGATGGACGCGGCGCGGAAATTCGGCAACATCCGGTATCACCAGGTATCCACGGACGAGGTGTACGGGGACCTGCCGCTGGACCGGCCGGACCTGTTCTTCACGGAGGAAACGCCGATTCACACCTCCTCGCCCTACTCCTCCTCCAAGGCGGGGGCGGACCTGCTGGTGATGGCCTATTACCGGACCTACGGGCTGCCGGTGACCATTTCCCGGTGCTCGAACAACTACGGGCCGTATCACTTCCCGGAAAAGCTGATTCCCCTGATGATCGCCAACTGCCTGAATGACAAGCCGCTGCCGGTTTACGGCGAGGGAAAGAACGTCCGGGACTGGCTGTACGTGGAGGATCACTGCAAGGCCATCGACCTGATCGTCCGGAAGGGACGGATCGGCGAGGTCTACAACGTGGGCGGACACAACGAAATGGCCAACATTGACATTGTGAAGCTGATCATCCGGGAGCTGGGCAAGAGCGAGGACCTGATTACCTACGTAACCGACCGGAAAGGCCACGACCTGCGCTACGCGATTGATCCCGCCAAGATTCACAGGGAGCTGGGCTGGCTGCCGGAAACGAAATTCGCGGACGGCATCAAAAAGACGATCCGCTGGTACCTGGACAACCGGAGCTGGTGGGAGGAGATCATCAGCGGGGAATACCAGAATTACTACCAGAAGATGTACGGAGACCGGTAAGGCGGGAGGAGAAAAACATGATGCTGAAACGAATCCTGGCGACGCTGCTGGCGCTTCTCCTGCTGGCCGGGACGGCGGCCGTCGGCGCGGAGGAGGAAAATCCGTACCGGGCGGATTCCTATGATTTTACGCTGCGGTTCCGCCTGAACGCGGACGCCTTTTCCCTGCACGACCGGGAATATATGCAGGGCTATGCCGACCTGCTGGAGGCGCTGGAATTCCGGGGAAACTATTCCCAGTCCATGCAGGGGAAATACGTGGACATGCATTTTGACGTGGTTCCGGTGACCAACCCGGAGGCGGCGGTTTCCTTCCGGATCTTCGGACGGCCGAAGAACTGGCTGAATGTTTCCTCCTCGCTGCTGGGGGACGCGGGGGTGTGCTTCCAGCCGCCCCAGATTATGGCCTTTGTGGTCCGCGCGTGGGAAACCTTCCAGATACCGCTGTTTCCCATCGCCTTTGCGATTCCGACGCTGACGGAGGAACCCTACAGCGCGCTGCGGGAGATCTGGGCGGCGGAGGTCCGGGACCGGGAGGACCGGAGCAGCATCTCCCCGGAGACGCTGCAGACCATTGCCGATAACTGGCGGGAGCAGCTGGAAAACGACCGGGTGATGACCGACTGGATCGCGGCGGCTTCCAGGCCCCTGGGGGACGGAGAATATGTGGCCAGGGAGCTGAGAAGCCTTCCGGACCTGCTGCTGAACAGCGCGGACGGGCAGACGGTGACCCTCGAGAACCCGGAGGGGGGACGCCGGTACATCCGCCACGACGGGACGGTGCTGTTTGAGAGGCAGGAGAAGGGGAATGTCTTCGAATCCGCACTGACCCTGCCGCCCAGCAGCACGGATTACACCCCGGGTTTTACCTACCGGAGCGAAACCACGGAGGAGGGCAGCTCCCTTTCCGTGCACTTTGCCTGGGACCGGACATCCGGCAATGAGATGCTGCCGGAAACCATCCTGCGGCTGAACGCGGAAACGGCACAGGTGCCTGCCTCCCTGCCGGCGGATGCGCACTTTACCGGCGCGGTATCCACCGAGGGAACGCTGCTGCCGAACTTCAGCTTCCTGCTGGACGGCGTGACCACGGCGGAGGGCAGCGTTCACGTGGCGCTGACGCTGCCGGACCGGCCGGAGATGGGAGAGGTATTCTCCTGCGAGGGAAGCATCATCCAGGTGCCCCGGGACGGGGAGCTGTGGTACGAGATCGGGGACATCATTACGGACTTTGACCTGTTTGCGCTGAACGACCATACGCTGAACACCCTGCGGGGCATCATGGTCCCCGCCCTGGCGGAGGAGCTGCCGGACTTCATTTACGAGCTGCCCGCCTCCGGCTGCCGGAGCATCCTGGATGCGCTGGAGAAATACGGGCTGCTGCAGATCGTTGCCATGAACTGAAGGGATTCAAAAAGGCCGGCGCTTTCGCGCCGGCCTGAAGATCCGGGATGAACTTATTCGTAGCGGAGCTCACGGACGAGCTTCTGGGAAACGGTGGTGGCGGGGTCAAAGACGATGATCATGGTCCTGCCGGGCATGAAGGTGATTTCCTCGCCGTCCTCCCCGTAGAACACGGTGCGGTTGCCGTCGATGTACTCGCCGTCCTTCTTCCAGACGCCGGAATAGTGTTTGCCGCCGATGAAGTAATCGGCATTGCCCTGGCCGTTCAGGGTCGGGTAGGGGCATTCACCGCCGGTGACGTTGAAGTGCTCTTCCACGGTCTGGACGACCACGTTGGCGAAGGTGATGTCATTGCCGGCATAGGGGGAGCACTTCAGATGGCTGCCGCCCTTTTCGTCGATCCAGACCTGGGCTTCGTCGATCACCTGCTCGGTGAAGGGAACGGCATCCAGCTGGGGATTGTCCAGGTTCGCGATCTTGTAGCAGACATAGGCGCCTTCGTCCTCATCATACTCGAACATGGTGTTGAAGTAGTACCAGGTGTTCGGGTCGTTTTCGTTATCCTTGTCAACGGCCTTCCGCTTGTCATACATGACATAGACGAATTCCGCATTGTCGCCGCCGGCCGGCGGTTCATCCGCGAATTTGAAAGCATGGTTCGGATAATCGCGCAGCTTGAGGTCGCCCAGGATGTTTTCCAGCTCATAGTGCAGATTCCAGACGAAGTTGCAGCCGGAGACGTATCCGGGGGCATCCACGCGGTAGCGGGCGTCCGCCACGCTCCAGGCCTTGCCCTCCAGGCCGTTGAAGATGACCTTCTTCTCGGCGGGGACGCTGTCATCCGCAGAGCTCGGCAGCTTCAGCTTTTCGATTTCGTGGAGCACGTTGGTATCCCGGACAGTGGTCCAGGAATCCGCCTGGTAGCCGGCGTAGAAATAAGGAGCGTTCCACTCCTGGCGGATCCACAGGTAACCGACGCGGGTGCTGCGGGAGCCGCCGACGTACACCGGATGGAAGTCGTTGAAGATCATGGCCATACGGACATGGCCGGCATAGGACTTGGGCAGCATATAGAAGACATCAGCATAGCTGCCGTACCAGGGAGCGCCGACGCGGACGTCTCCGGCGTAGCCGCAGTGCTGGACCATGATGGGGGAATAGACACCGGTGACCGACATGCCCAGGAAGCCGTTGTCGATGGCTTCCTCAGCCAGCTCCGGCAGATAGCGGCCGGTGGTGGGGCTGTAGCCGGCAGGCACTTCGTTTTCGCCGGCGGGATGGACGGAGATGTTGCGGGCTGCGGTGGTGTCAACGACGTTCGCGGTGGCATAATCCGCACCGGCGGCGACGCAGGGCAGAACCAGCGCAAGCATCAGCAGAAGGCTCAGCAGTTTTTTCAATCCAGTTCACTCCTTATGTTTATTTATTTACAAGCATCCGGTGGATGCAGGAAATCAGGAAGCATCCTATCACAATCAACAGTCTTTGTCAATGAAGGCGCGGAGAGGGAAGACGATGAAGGTATTTGTAACGGGGGTATGCGGACAGCTGGGCCATGACTGCGTCAACGAGCTGCTGAACCGCGGGCATGAGGTGATCGGTTCGGACCTTCCGGAGGCGTATGCCGGCATCCGGGACGGGAGCCCGGTGGTTTCCGCGCCGTACAGGCAGCTGGATATCACGGACCGGGACGCCGTTCGGCGGGTGATCGGGGAGGTCCGGCCGGACGCGGTTTTCCACTGCGCCGCCTGGACCGCGGTGGACGCGGCGGAGGAAGAGGAAAACCGGGAGAAGGTGGACCGGATCAATCACCTGGGTACGGCTTATATCGCGGAGGCCGTCCGGGACGCCGGCGCAAAAATGATCTACATTTCCACGGACTACGTGTTCGACGGGAAGGGAGAGCGCCCCTGGGAGCCGGAGGACCGGTGCTACGCGCCGCTGAATGTTTACGGGCAGAGCAAGCTGGACGGGGAGAAGGCGGTTGCCTCCATCCTGGAGAAGTACTTTATTGTGCGGATTGCCTGGGTGTTCGGCCTGAACGGGAAGAACTTCATCCGGACGATGATCCGGGTCGGGAAGAGCCACGACACGGTGCGGGTGGTGAACGACCAGATCGGCACGCCCACCTATACGCTGGACCTGGCCCGGCTGCTGGCGGACATGGCGGAGACCGAAAAGTACGGATACTACCATGCCACCAACAGCGAAACCGAGCCGGGCGGATATATCAGCTGGTATGATTTCTGCCGGGAATTCTACCGGCAGTACGGGCTGGAGACGAAGGTGATTCCGGTGACATCGGCGGAATACGGGCTGTCGAAGGCGGCGCGGCCGGCGAACAGCCGGCTGGACAAGGCCAAGCTGGTGCGGGCGGGATTCACGCCGCTGCCGGACTGGAAGGACGCCGTGGCGCGCTACCTGAAGGAGGCGGAGCTGTAAAAATGGGACAGATTACCGTTGAGAGGGATCTGAACGGCATCCCGGGGCTCTGCCTGATCCTGCCGGCTGTGCACGGGGACAGCCGGGGCTATTTCATGGAAACCTGGTCCCGGCGGGACATGGAGGAGGCGGGCCTGGACGTGGACTTTGTCCAGGACAACCAGAGCCGCTCCTCCCGGGGCGTGCTGCGGGGACTTCATTACCAGAAGCAGTATCCCCAGACGAAGCTGGTGCGGGTGATCCGGGGCGAGGTGTTCGACGTGGTGGTGGACCTGCGGAGGGATTCCCGGACCTGCGGGAAATGGCACGGGGAGCTGCTGACGGAGGAAAACCGGAAGCAGTTCCTGATTCCCCGGGGATTTGCCCACGGGTTCCTGGTGCTGAGCGAAACGGCGGAGTTCTGCTATAAATGCGATGATTTCTGGCACCCGGACGATGAGGGCGGCATCGCATGGAACGATCCGGAAATCGGGATTGAATGGCCGGGGCTGGAAGGCGTTTACCGGGGAAGCGCCTCCGGAGAGGGTTACACGGCGGCCGGCGTGCCGCTGAAGCTGAGCGCCAAGGACCAGATGTGGCCGGGAATCCGGGAAGCGTTCCGGTTCTGAGGACGCCAGACAGGTAAGGAGGAAGCATTCATGAAGGGAATCGTGCTGGCCGGGGGATCCGGAACGAGACTTTATCCGCTGACCAAGGTGACCAGCAAGCAGCTGCTGCCGATTTATGACAAGCCCATGATCTACTATCCGCTGAGCACGCTGATGCTGGCGGGAATCCGGGAGATCCTGATCATCTCCACGCCGGACGATACCCCCCGCTTTGAGGCGCTGCTGGGGGACGGAAGCCAGTTCGGAATTTCGCTGAGCTACAAGGTGCAGCCTTCGCCGGACGGGCTGGCCCAGGCGTTCATCCTCGGCGAGGAGTTCCTGGAGGGCGAAGCCGGCGCCATGGTGCTGGGAGACAACATCTTTTACGGAAACGGATTCCGGAGCCTGCTGAAGGAGGCTGCGGCAAACGCCGAGCAGAAGGGACGGGCCACGGTGTTCGGATACTACGTGCCGGATCCGGAACGGTTCGGCGTGGTGGAATTCGACAGGGAAGGCCGGGTCCTGTCCATTGAGGAGAAGCCGGAGAAGCCGAAGAGCAGCTACGCGGTGACCGGCCTGTACTTTTATCCTGCGGGCGTGTCGGCCCGGGCCAATCAGGTGAAGCCGTCCGCCCGGAACGAGCTGGAAATCACGACGCTGAACGAGATGTACCTGAAGGACGGGCTGCTGGACGTGCAGCTGCTGGGCCGCGGATTTGCCTGGCTGGATACGGGAACCATGAAGAGCCTGCTGGACGCGGCCAATTTTGTGGAAATGGTCCAGAGCCGGCAGGGAGTGACCATCTCCGCGCCGGAGGAGATTGCCTTTGTGAACGGCTTTATCGGAAAGGAACGGCTGCTGGAATCCGCGAAAGCCTACGGCAAGAGCCCCTACGGAGAGCACCTGAAGGCGGTGGCGGAGGGCAGAATTCACTACTGAAGCGGACAGGGACCCCCCCGGGCCGGCGCGAAGCCGGCCTTTTTCTTTGCCCTTTTTGAAGCCTGACCTTCCCTGACCATTAGCGCCGGTTTGACAGGGAGGGGCGGCTGCTCTACAATGGGGAAAAGATGCGGGGGAGCACAGCGCGTCGGGAAGGAACGGAAGGGCATGAGCAGGGAGAGAATCCGGGAAATTCTCCGGTTTGTGACAGCCGGGGGAGCCGGCTTCGCGGTGGAAATCGGCGTGCTGATCCTGCTGAAGGAAAAGCTGGGAATGGATACGCTGGCAGCCACGCCGATCGCCTTTACGCTGTCCGTGGCCGTCAATTACCTGATCTGCGTGGGCTGGGTGTTCCGGGGAGCCAGGGAGCAGAACCGGAAAAACCGGATCGCGTTTTTCCTGACCAGCGCGGCGGGCCTGGCGCTGAACGAAGGGCTGATGTGGCTGTTCCGTGCGCTCTGGGGCGAGGAGAAGGTGCTGTTTACGGTGCTTTCCTTCGCGGTGAGCCTGTATGTGCTCAACAAGGTGCTGGCCACCTGCATCGTGATGATCTGGAACTACTGGACCAAACGGCGGATCCTGACCGGATCCGGAAGGAATGAACCGAAAACCGGAGGCAACGCGTGAAAGCACTGATTCTGAACTCGGGGCTGGGAACCCGGATGGGAACGCTGACAAAGGAGCATCCCAAATGCATGACAGAGATTGCACCCGGGGAG
>ODAI013064562.1_pt1 | contig 14116 bp, 8 predicted proteins | sample 1539321 | NCBI WGS metagenome assembly ODAI01 (sample SAMN02144231, study PRJEB22623) | gut metagenome | biome: sheep rumen | host: Ovis aries | place: New Zealand
GAGAATGCCCTGGCCGCGCAGGAGCTGGAGGATCTGGGCTCCGAGCAGAGCATTCGGAAGATCGCCCGCACCCGCCTGGGTATGGTGGAGGCCGGGGAGATCGTCTTCTACGACGCCGACGCGCAGTAAGGGCCGAAACAGGGAAAGGATCGCTGCATACATGGAATTCACACCGGGCACCGTATTGGAGGGCACCGTCAAATCCATCGCCGCCTTTGGCGCCTTCATCAACCTTCCCGAGGGCAAGACGGGTCTTGTCCACATTTCCGAGGTGGCTTCCACCTATGTGACCGACATCCGCCAGCATCTGACGGAGGGGCAGACCGTCCGGGTCAAGATCCTCAACACCGACGAGCGGGGCCGCATGAGCCTTTCCATCAAGCAGGCCCAGGCTCCCGCCCCGGCCAGGAAGCCCGCCGGAGAGGCTCCGGCACGCCGCGGCATTCCCCGGCCCCAGAGCTTCCAGCCGGTGAGAACCGAGCCCGAGAGCTTCGAGGAAAAGCTCAAGCAGTTCATGGCCGACTCCAACAGCAAAATCTCCGGCGTCCGCCAGTATGAGCACAGGACCCGGAGCAGAAAAAGATGATGAAAAGGGGTGCTGGGCACCCCTTTTTTCAATGAAATACGCAGTTTATTTCGCGCGATGGAGGAATCAAGCATGGAACACGTATTGATCACCGGCGGCTCCCGGGGGATCGGGGCGGCCACGGTCCGGGCCTTTGCCCGGGCGGGCTATGCCGTGAGCTTTCTGTATCTCAGCAGCCGCGAGGCGGCCGAGGCCCTGGCCGCGGAGACCGGAGCCCGGGCCCTCTGCTGCGACGCCGCGGACACCGAGGCGGTGCTGGCGGCGGTGCGCGCCATCCCTCCGGTGGACGTGCTGGTGAACAACGCCGGGATCTCCCACGTGGGGCTGATCTCCCAGATCACGCCGGAGCAGTGGGATCGGCTCTTTGCCGTCAACGTCAAGAGCATCTACAATACCGTCCGGGCCGTGCTGCCCGCCATGCTGGCGAAGCAGGCGGGAGCCATTGTCAACCTCAGCTCCATGTGGGGCCAGGCGGGGGCCAGCTGCGAGGCTGCCTATTCCGCCACCAAGGGGGCCGTCATCGCCCTGACCCAGGCCCTGGCCAGGGAACTGGGGCCCTCCGGCATCCGGGTCAACGCGGTCTCGCCCGGCATGATCGACACGGAGATGAACGCCCATCTCAGCGCCGAGGACAAGGCCGCCCTGGCGGCGGACACCCCCCTGGGCCGGGTGGGCGCTCCGGAGGAGGTGGCCCAGGCCATTCTGTATCTGGCCCGGGCGGAATTTGTCACGGGTCAGAATCTGCCGGTGAACGGCGGCTATCTGTAAAAAGGCAAGGCTCCGGCGGAGCGGCGCGGAAAGCGCCGCCCCGCCGGAGCCTTTTATGACACAATGGCCTTTCGCAGCCGCTTGAGGGCCCCCTTCTCCAGCCGGGAGACCTGGGCCTGGGAGATGCCGATGGCCTGGGCCACCTCCACCTGGGTCTTGCCGTCGTAATAGCGCAGGCAGAGGATGTGCTTCTCCCGTTCCCCCAGGCCCGAGAGGGCGTCCCGCAGCGCCAGCTCCTCCAGCCAGCGCTCGTCGCTGCTGCGGGGGTCGCTGATCTGGTCCATCACCAGCAGGGGATCCCCGCTGTCGCTGTGCACTGGCTCGTAGAGGGACAGGGGGGCCGATACCGCGTCCATGGCCTCGCAGACCGCCGCCAGGGGCAGCCCCAGCTCCCGGGCCAGCTCCTCCTGGGTGGCCTCCCGGCCCTTCTCCGCCAGCAGCCGCTCCTTGCACTGCAGAACCCGGTAGGCCGTGTCCCGCACCGAGCGGCTCACCCGGATGGGCGCGTTGTCCCGCAGATAACGCCGAATCTCCCCACAGATCATAGGCACGCCGTAGGTGGAGAACTTCACGTCCAGATTGGGGTCAAAATTGTTGATGGCCTTCAGCAGGCCCACGCAGCCTACCTGGAACAGGTCGTCCGGATTCTCCCCCCGGCCGGAAAACCGTTGGATCACCGACAGCACCAGCCGCAGATTGCCCTCAATCAGCCGCTCCCGGGCGGCCCGATCTCCCTTCCGGCTCCGCCGCAGCAGCTCCTCCGTTTCCCCCGGCTTCAAGGTCTCCAGCTTCGCCGTGTTTACCCCGCAGATCTCTACCTTTTGCATCGTTACCCTCCAAACTGTGATCGTTTCTTAGGTAGTATGCCCGGCACGGGGACGTTTATCCTCAAAAACAGGGATTCCGAGGCGCCCGGAACCCGTCGTGGGGCCCGACCTTCTGGGACAGAACCGCTCCGGCGAGACGGAACCCTGCTGCTTCCCCCGCAGGGACGGCTTGTGGCCCTCCGGTCCGCGTCAGCGGACAATTTGCAGCAAGGCAAATCCAGCCCGGTATCGTCCATCGGAAGGGACCGATGAAGGATACCGGGCTGGTTTTCACGCTTTGGTTCACAGTTCCTCCCATGGAACGGAAAGCCGGGTGGAAAAAGACTGTGGAACAACGTCCTCAGTCGCCCCGGTGCACCACCACCTGGGGGAAGGGAATCTCGAAGCCGTTGTCATCCAGCAGCAGCTTCACGTCCCGGGCCAGCATCCGCTGGGCCGGGAAGAACTTGTCCTCAGGAGCCTGGACGGAGAATTTCAGCACCACGCCGCTGTCCGCCAGCTCATCCACTCCCATGTAACGGATGTCGCTGAGGTAGAGATCCGGGTGGCTGTTCTTGGAGCCGGGCAGGGACTTCTCCATCACCTTCTCCAGCTTCCGCAGGTCCGTGCCGTAGGCCACCCCGCAGAGGCAGAGGCAGAGGGAGGGATTCCGGGACCGGTTCTGGAAGTTGCGGATGTCGGAGTTGTTCACCACCTTCAGGTTGCCCCCGTCGTCCTCAATGACGGTGGTACGGACGCCGATGCTGCGGACGGTGCCCCGCACGTCGTCCAGAACGATGATGTCCCCCACGCTGTACTGATCCTCGAAGATGATGAAGGCCCCGGTGATGATGTCCTCAATGAGGCTCTGGGCTCCGAAGCCGATGATCAGGCCGATGATTCCCACTCCGGCCAGTACCGCTCCGGCGTCCACTCCCAGGATGGTGAGGCTCCAGACCACCGCCACGATGACGGCCAGATACTTCAGCAGTCCGCAGCACATCTCGGTGATGGTGAAGGCCCGCTTGCCCCGTTTTCCAACGAGCCGCAGGATGAAGCACAGCACCCGGTAGAGCAGCCAGACAATGCAGCAGGCCAGAACCACTGTGATGAGCTGGGCCGCAGTGCTCTTCAGATCATTGTTGAGGATCAGGTTGCTCCGCTCCGTGGCAGCCAGGGAGGCCCGCAGGGACTCCGACAGAGGCAGCCACTTGGGGTTGGCCAGCACCAGGGCAATGATGGCCACAATGACGAAGCTGATGTAGGCTTTTGCGCCGCGTTTCTTTTGTTTCATCGTTCTTCCTCCTCTTTATTTCTTTGAGTTTCCGTTTATACGATATCCATGGCGTAGGTGGTGGTGAAGTACATTCTGCCGGTGGAGCGGTCCCGGATCCGGAACTCCACGCTGCATTGCACGGCGGCCTCAGGCTTGGAGGTGGAGCCCTTGTACTCGAAGGAGTAGGACGAGTCCACATATTCCACCGTGACGTCAGCGGCAGGATTGTCGGTGACTTTGGAGGATGACAACAGATTGCCGCCGTCGTCGTACCAATTGGCGATCATCTCCGTCACCTCAAAGTCATAGTTTTCCCTATGAGGATCGTGAACATCGGGAGTGAACTCGACCCAGAGCTCCAGATAGGCAGAGCTTCCGCCGCCTTCCAACAGGGCTTCGCCGCCGCTGTCAAAGTACGTAGGCTCCATCACCAGCGAAACGTCCATGCTGTCGGTGATGGTCTTCTCCACCCCGTCCTGCAGGTAGACGCCGGTGATCCGCACCGTCAGCCAGTCCAGCCCATCGGGTACGGTGGCCAGGAAGGCGCCGTCGTAGTAGTCCGTGGCGGTTCGGATCTCTGGGCCGTCGGTGGCGACCACCGTACCGTTGCCCACAACCTGCACGGTCAAAGAGACCTGATCCGCGTCCCCCAGATCCAGATAATATTTATAGAAGATCTCCGGATTGCTGGGGTCGGTACAGGGAGGCGCCTCCGCGTAGAAGTCCTGAATGGTCGGGGCTCTGAAGGGACTGGGCAGAGTGCCGGAGGCGGTCAGGGTGTGGGTATTGCCCAGGTAGGTGTAGGTGCCGGTGAGCACCACGTAGCTGGTCAGGGAACCGGTGTCCACCGTGAAGGGGCCGAAGCTCTCCTGGCCTTCACAGTTCACCGCGGCGGCGGTGTAGATCAGCTCGTCGGCTGCGCTGTAGAACCTGGCCACCACCTCCATGGAGGTGGCGGAGTTATAGGTCACGTCGAAGCTGTAAACCACGTCATTTGCGTTGGCACCCCGTTCCAGATCGGTCAGGATCAGACTCGGTTCCTCGAATACAATCTCCTCCACCGGCATGCTGTCCTGGATCTCATAGCTTGTCCCGTCCCGCTCATAGGTGCCGGAGATGATCAGGATCAGATTGTGACCGTCGGATCCAGGGGCACCCAGCCGCTGGTCTGTACGAACTTCCTCTCCGTAGCAGGTTTCGGGACCCTCTGTCAGGTAATTGTCGCCGTTGTCGGCGTCGTCCACGGACACGGTCACGTCCATCGTGTAGGCGGAATTGGGCAGGAGGACGGCGTTATAGACCACCACGTTCCGGGTGGAGCCGTCCTTTTTGGCTGAGGTGATTTGGATCTCCGGCTCCACGAAGACATCCTCCAGCTCCTTGCTGTCGGTGACGGTCCTGGTCTCTCCCGCGGGCGTCTTGTAGGTCCCGGTAAGGGTCAGGGTGAAGGATCCATCCAGGTCCAGCATCGCGTCGTCAATCTCCCGAATGTCGGTGGTGATGGTGGCGTCGTGGGTCTGGGCGGCGTCGGTGTAAAAGACCTTGGTTTCATTGGTGAGAGAATCATGATAGGTGAATTCCGCCTGAACCTCCACCTGGGTGGGATCGTTCACCGTCAGGGTGTAGTTGTACCGCAGCAGCCCGTAAATGCTCACCAGCTCGGCGGTCTCGATGGACAGAGTGGGATCCCGGAAGGGGGCTTCCGGCACCGTGAGGGTCCGGGTGGCGGTGAGGGTCTTGGTGGTCCCATTCTCCGTATAGGTACCTGTCAGAGTCAGGGTCACGGAGGTGGGCCGTTCGGTCCATCCGAGACTGACCTGGCGGGAGGCGGTGGTGCCGGAGGCGCTCTGGGTGAAGGGTCCGTCGGTGCCCAGGGAGGTCCCGGTGTTGGAGGTGACGGCGGCCCGGATCTGCATGGAGGAAGCGGAGTTCAGCGTCACCTGGGCGGAATAGGTCAGAGGCGTCACGGCGGTGCCGCTGAGGGAGGCGGAGGCGATGGTCAGGGTGGGAGCCGTGAAGGGCTCCTCCGCCACGTTCAGAGTCCGGGTGGCGGTGACGGTCTTGGTGGTCCCCTTCTCCGTATAGGTGCCCGTCAGAGTCAGGGTCACGGAGGTGGGCCGGGTGGTCCATCTGAGATTGACCTGGCGAGAGGCGGTGGCGCCGGAGGCGCTCTGGGTGAAGGGTCCGTCGGTGCCCAGGGAGGCTCCGGTGTTGGAGGTAACGGCGGCCCGGATCTGCATGGAGGAGGCGGAGTTCAGGGTCACCTGGGCGGTGTAGGTCAGGGGCGTCACGGCGGTGCCGTTGAGGGCGGCCCTGGAAATGGTCAGGGTGGGGGCCGTGAAGGGCTCCTCCGGCACGTTCAGGGTCTGGGTGGCGGTGATGGTCTTGGTGGTTCCCTTCTCCGTATAGGTGCCCGTCAGAGTCAGGGTCACGGAGGTGGGCCGGGTGGTCCAGCTCAGGGCCGCGGTGCGGGTGGGAGAAGCGCCGGAGCTGTTGTGGGTATAGGGCCCGTCACTGCCCAGCTGCGCTCCGGAATTGGAGGTGACGGTGGCCCGGACCTGCATGGAGGCGGCGGAGTTCAGAGTCACCCGGTAGCTGTAGCTCAGGGGCGTCACATTGGAGCCGTTCAGGGTGGCGTTGACCAGATTCAGCTTGGGGGCTGTGAAGGGCTCCTCCGGCACCGTCAGCTGCTGGGCGGCGGTGACGGTCTTGGTGGTGCCGTTCTCCGTGTAGGTTCCCGTCAGGGTCAGGGTCAGGGAGGTGGGCCGGGTGGTCCAGCGCAGGGTGGCGGACCGGGCGGGGGAGGTGCCGGATTCGGTATGGGTGTAGGGCCCGCCGCTGCCCACCTGGGTCCCGTTGTTGGAGGTAATGCTGGCCCGGATCTGCAGGGAGTCAGCGGAGTTCAGCCGCACCCGGTAGGTGTAATTGAGCTGTCCTGCGTCGTTGCCGTTGAGGGCCGCGCTGGCGATGGTCAGGGTGGGGGCCGTGAAGGGCGGCGCCTCCACCTTCAGGGTCTGCGTGGCGGTGACGGTCTTGGTGGTTCCCTTCTCCGTATAGGTGCCCGTCAGGGTCAGGATCACAGAGGTGGGCCGGGTGGACCAGGTCAGGGCTGCGGACCGGGTGGGAGAGCTGCCGGATTCACCGTGGGTGTAGGGGCCGTCGGTGCCCAGCTGCACCCCGGAATTGGAGGTAACGGTGGCCCGGACCCGCATGGATTCCGCGGAGTTCAGCCGCACCCGGTAGCGGTAGCTGAGGGGGCTCACGTCGGAGCCGTTGAGGCTGGCGGAGGTGATGGTGAGGGTGGGGGTGACGAAGGGGGCCTCCGGCATCACCAGGGTCTGGGATGCGGTGACGGTTTTGGTCTCCCCCTTCTCCGTATAGGTGCCCGTCAGGGTCAGAAGGATCTCCTTGGGCCGGGTCTCCCATTCCAGGTCGGTCTCCCACTGGGGAGACTCCTCCGAGTCGGTGTGGAGGAAGGGCCCGTCGGCGCCCAGCAGGTTTCCGTCCGGGTCGGTGATTTCTGCCCGCACCTCCAGCTCCTGGGCGGAGTTCAAGGTAGCCTGGCAGCGCCAGCTGAGGGGGGTTCCCTCCGGATCCGGCAGTTCCGCGTCGGTGATGGTCAGGGTGGGAGCCAGGAAGGATTCCTCCGGCACCGCCAGGGTCTGGGCGGCGGTGAGGGTCTTGGTCTCTCCGTTTTCCTCATAGCTGCCGGTGAGGGTCAGGGTCAGCTCCGTGGGCCGGGTCTCCCACTCCAGTGGGGTCTCCAGCTCCGGAGAGGCTTCGGATTCGGTGTGGGTCCAGGGGCCGTCGGACCCCAGGGGGCCGCCTTCCTGGTCGGTGATCTCCGCCCGCACCTCCATGACCTCCACCCCCGCCAGCTCTACCTCGTAGCGGTATTGCAGGGGGGTCACGTTGGAGCCGTTGAGGACGCAGCTTACGATCCGCAGGGTGGGGGTTTCCGCAGGCTCCGTGGGCTCCGTGGAGGTGTCCGGCGCTGGGCCGGGCTCCGTGACGGTGGGCTCCGGCGGCGTCTGCTCCAGAGGCACCTCCGTCTCCGCGTTCAAATGCTCTGTGACGCCGTCCCGGACGTAGTCGGCGGTGAGCTCCAGCTTCAGCTTTTCCAGGCCAATGGGCCGGGAGATTTGCATGTGCATCTGCATAGAGGGACCGCTGGTGCCGTGGTGGAAGGGCCCGGCGGTTCCCAGGATCTCTCCGTCCTCCGTCCGGGCGATGACGGTTACATCCGCAGCTTGGGCGTCGTTCAACTCCACCTGATAGGTAAAGAGCAGCTCGTCCGGGTTCTCCCGGCTCTGCTCCGCGGAGAGGATCTCTAGGGTGGGAACCAGGAAGTCGGCGGCCTCCGGCTCCCGGGCGCCGCCGGTGACCAGCAGGGCCAGGATCAGCACCACCGCGGAGGCGGAGGTCCAGAAGCTCCGTTTCAGATTGTTAATCCGGGCGGCGCGCCGAGCCTTGGTCAGGGCCGCTGCCCCGCTGAGGGCTCCATAGCTCTTCCCCTTGCCAACCTTGGAGTAGAGGGGCATGACCTCTGGATATCGGTTGTCAACTTCATACATCTGCTTCCCCTGCCTCCTTTCCCCCATCTCTCCCGGGCCTCCCCGGGAATGGGTCTCCCGCCGAACCGGGTCCGGCAGGCATTGACGTTCCAACAAAAGCGTTCCGGGATTGGCCCCCGATCCAACACAACCCGACGTTCACCGCCAGTCCTCGACAGCCCGCCGGTGATGCGCAGGCAGCGACGGCCAGACAGTGACGATCCGGCAGTGGCAGCCCTACAGTGCCAATCCAATCATAACGGTTTTTTTTCATTATTGCATAATTTCTCAGAAAACGCAAGCCTGTTTTCGATATATTTCATTAATTTCGACGGATTTGTTGCATAAATCCATTTCGTGATACCAATCATAATCTGATCCTTCCGTTTTGCATGCTTTTTTGCCTCAGCCCGGGGAAGCGCTTGTATTATTGTCGGAATTGTGCTATGATACCCAGAGAATAATCTGTACCGGGGGCCCCCGCCCGGGCCCCCGGAGAAAAGAGGCGAAGGCAATGGGAAAATGGAAAAAGCTGACGGGCCGCGTGATCCAGGGCGTCGTGGACCGGGCCATGGGAAACGGCCTCATGCAGGCGGAAAACAGCCCCGCGCAGTCGTATTACCAAAATGAACAGATCATCCCCCTGCTGCGGAAGGCCGGGGCGGAGAGCGCCGTTCTGCTGAAGAACGACGGCGTTTTGCCTCTGAAGCCCCAGGAGGAGGTGGCGGTCTTCGGCCGCTGCCAGCTGGACTGGTTCTACGTGGGCTACGGCAGCGGGGGAGACGTGAAGGCTCCGTATTATGTAAACTTAATCGACGGTCTGCGAAACGACGGTGTCCGGCTCAACGAGGGCCTTTTGAGCCTCTACCGGAGCTGGACCGGCTCCGAGGCCCACAAGGCGGATCACGGCTGGTGGGGCCACTGGCCCATGCACCATCCCGAGATGCCCCTGACGGCGGAGCAGGTCAACGCCGCCGCCCGCAGCGCGGATCTGGCCCTGGTGGTCCTGGGCCGGGCCGCGGGGGAGGACCGGGAGAACCGGCTGGAGCAGGGAAGCTACTACCTCACCGACGAGGAGACCGACATGCTCCGCCGGGTCACGGCAGCCTTCTCCCGGGTGGTGGTGCTGCTGAATATCGGCAATCTCATGGATATGAGCTGGGTGGAGGTCTTCGGGGACCGCGTCTCCGCCATCCTGGCGCTCTGGCAGTGCGGCATGGAGAGCGGCAACGCCGCCGCCGACGTTCTGACGGGCCGGGTGAACCCCTGCGGCAGGCTGGCGGATACCATTGCCCGACGCTACGCCGACTATCCCAGCAGCGCCAATTTCGGCGGGGAGAAATACAACAACTACGCCGAGGGCGTCTTTGTGGGCTACCGCCATTTCTTCACCCGGGCGCCGGGGCGGGTGCTCTATCCCTTCGGCTTCGGCCTGAGCTATACCGAATTCCGGGTCCGGCCCTCGGAGCTCCGGGTGGAGGAGGGCTTCGCGGAGCTGAAGGTCTCCGTTACCAACAGCGGCAGCCGTCCCGGCCGGGAGGTGGTTCAGCTCTGGTGCGCCCCGCCCAGGGCGGGGCTGCCCAAGCCCGCCCGGGTGCTCTGCGCCTTTGCCAAGACCCGGGAGCTGGCCCCCGGCGAGACGGAGACCCTGCTTCTTCGCTGCGAGAGCAAGTGCTATGCCTCCTACGATGAGAAGCTCCGGGGCTTCGTGCTGGATCCCGGGGTCTACGCCTTTTCGGTGAACGGCGTCCCGGCGGGCAGCCTGCGGCTGCGCAGGCGCTGGCCCCTGGAGCGCTGCACCCCCTTCTGCCGGAGCTCCGGCGCCCTGCGCCGCCGGATTCTGGAGCGGCTGCCCCGGGAGGTCCCGGCGGGGAAGGATCTTGGCCTGCGCTTTGAGGCGGTCCGGGCGGGCCGCTGCTCCGTGGACGCCTTCCTTTCCCAGCTCTCCGACCGGGAGCTGGAGGCCCTGTGCCGGGGGGAGGGCATGATGAACTCCTCCCTGGGTACGCCGGGGAACGCCGGCGTCTTCGGCGGCGTGATCCCCTCCCTGCGGGAGAAGGGGCTGCGGCCCATCGTCTGCGCCGACGGCCCCGCGGGTCTGCGGCTGCAAAGCGGCGCCTCTCTGCTGCCCTGCGGCACAGCCCTGGCCTGCAGCTTCGATACCCGGCTGGTGGAGGAGCTCTACGCCCAGGTGGGCCGGGAGATGGCCCATCACGGGGTGGACGTGCTGCTGGCCCCGGGCATGAATCTCCACCGCAATCCCCTCTGTGGGCGGAACTTCGAGTATTACTCCGAGGACCCCCTGCTCAGCGGCAAAATGGCCGCCGCGGCGGTGCGGGGCATCCAGCGGGAGGGCCGGGCGGCCTGCCCCAAGCACTTTGCCTGCAACAACCAGGAGACCAAGCGCAACACCAACGATTCCCGGCTCTCCCAGCGGGCTCTGCGGGAGCTCTACCTCCGGAGCTTTGAGATCTGCGTCCGGGAGGGAAAGCCCAAGTGCCTGATGACCAGCTACAACAAGGTCAACGGGATCTGGAGCCACTACAACTACGACCTGGTCACCACCGTCCTGCGGGGGGACTGGGGCTTTGACGGCGTGGTCATGACCGACTGGTGGATGCGGCGGGCCAGGAGCCCGGAATTCCCCCGGATCCGGGACAACGCCTACCGGGTCCGGGCCCAGGTGGACGTGCTCATGCCCGGGGATATGGGCCACACCGCCCGCCGCTACCGCCCCGACGCCAGCCTGCTGGAGAGCCTGGGCAAGGACGGCGGCATCCCCCGGGCGGAGCTGCGGCGCAGCGCGGGAAACGTGCTGCGGCTGCTGCTGCGGCTGCCGGAATAAACAAGCCTTCAAAAATGAACAGAGGATAACAGCATGAAACAGAAACACAGCATTTCCCCCCTGCTGCCGGCCCTGCTGGCCCTGGCGGCAGTGGCGGCTCTGATGATCTTTGTGATCGTTCCCATCATCAAGGAGGGCCGCGATTCGGTTCCCGAGGGGACCCGGGCGGCCGGGACGGCGGAGCAGACGACCCAGGCCGGGAGCGCCTCCGACACCCAGACCCAGCCTGCCTCCACCGAGACGCCTGTCACCACGATCCCCGTGGCCCCGGAGACCGTCAGCACCGAGCCCGTCACCACGGAGCCCGTCACCACGGAGCCCGTCACCACGGAGCCCGCCGCCACCGAGGCGCCCGCGGAGCCCCTGCCGGAGCCCACCCCCACGGACGTCAGCGAGGGCCCCGGGGACGTACACACCAAGGCCTATCAGTCCGGCACCGTCTACGTCTCCGAGGGCTGCGGCTACGGCGGCTACTGGTTCGGGGAGACCAACTCCGCCCGCTACGTCGCGGCGGTGAACAGCGTGGCCCGGGCCGTGGAGGGCAAGGCCACGGTCTACTCCCTCATCTGTCCCCTCTCCTCCGGGGTCATGCTCTCCGACGAGGTCCGCTCCGATCTGGGTCTCAGCGACCAGAACAAGGCCATCGCCTGGATGTACGGGCAGATGGATCCCCTGGTGAAGACCGTCCCCGTCTACGGGGCGCTGAAGCTCCACAATGACGAGAACATCTACTTCCACACCGACCACCACTGGACGGCCCTGGGGGCCTGGTACGCCTACCGGGAGTTCTGCGCCCAGAAGGGGATCCGCCCCCACGCGCCGGAGGAATTTGAGACCTACAGCTACAACGACTACCAGGGCAGCTTCCTCAACTACAGCAACGGCAACGCGGAGCTGAAGGCCAATCCCGATACTCTGGTGGCCTACATTCCCAAGGGCACCAACACCATGACCATGTACATCGAGGAGAACGGCGGCTACGGGAAATATACCTGGCCCATCGTCAAGGACGTCTCCGGCTATAACCGGGGCTCCTACTACCTGGGCTTCGTCTCGGGAGACCGGCCCTGGAGCTACGCCCACAACGAGACCATCACCGACGGCTCCGCCGTGCTGGTGGTGAAGGACTCCTACGGCAACGCCTTCATCCCCTGGCTCATCGACCACTACGAGCACATCTACTGGATCGACTACCGGACTTATTCCGACTGGTGCCCCTGGGCGGGGGTGCCGGACAACTCCATCTCCAACTTCGTGGAGCGCAACCAGATCCAGGACGTGATCCTGTGCAACAACATCGGCTCCACCGGCAGCGGAGCAAATCTCAGCGACATGGAAAAAATCTTCCGATAAGGCAAGCGGGGCCGGAAAGCAAGCCCCGGCTTCCGTTCCGGAAAAGAAAGCGCGGACCCCATGGAGATCAAGGAATCTCCATGGGGTCCGCCGTATTTTCACGGTTCATTTTTTAATCCGCCGGCGCGGCGGGGAAGAGCAGCTCCCGCGCCTTGCAGAGGAAGGTCACCACCTGGGCCCGGGTGCAGAGGCTCCGGGGGCCGAAGGCGGATGCGCTGACGCCGCCTGTCACGTTGTGCGCATAGGCCCAGCGGACGGGATCGAAGTAATACCGGCCCTCCGAAACGTCCTCGAAGGGAAGTTCTGTCAGCTCCGGCTCCGGCCGTCCCGCGGCGTTCCAGAGGAAGGTCACGATCTCCGCCCGGGAGCAGGAGGCCCGGGGGGCGAAGCTGCTTTCCGTCCTGCCGGAGCTGATGCCCTGCTCTACGGCCCACAGCACGGGCAGATAATAGTATTTGTCGGGCTTTACGTCGGTGAAGGGGTTCTCCGCGGCGGCGGGCTCCGGCCTGCCCGCCAGGGTCCAGAGGAAGGTCAGGGCCTCGGCCCGGGTGATTTTGGCCTTGGGGGCGAAGGTGGCAGGCGTCTTGCCCGCGGTGACGCCGCTGAAATAGGCCCAGTCGATGGGGTCGTGGGCCCAGTTGTCGGGGGCGGGCATGTCCGTGAAGACCTCGGCGGCGCAGAGGGAGGCCGTTTTCTCCTGGCCGCAGCGGCTGCAGCTGTAGCGGGCCGTGCCGCCGTGGAAGCCCGCCTCCGGCTCCGTCAGCCGCTCCGCAAGCCGCCAGGCGTGGCCAAGGGCGGGGAGGCTCCGTTCCTCCGAGACGCCGCAGAAGGCGCAGACAAAGCGGGCCAGGCCTGGCGTGACGCAGTCCGGCGGGCTCAGGATCGTGCCGCTGTCCCAGCTGTGGGCCCCCGTGGCAGGGAGGCTCTGAAGAACCTGGGCGCCGCAGACGGTGCAGACCCGCCGGGCGCTGCCGGGGCTGCCGCAGCTCGGGGCCGTTAGGGTCTCCGGCTGGCCCCAGCTGTGATTGGCCTCCGGGTCCCCCTGGGCCAGGGCCGTCTGCACCACCTGGTTCAGCCGCTTGTAGCCCTGGGTGGTGAGATGGATGCCGCCTCCCGAGTCATACTCCGGCAGCAGAACCCCCCAGGCGTTCAGAAAGGGGGTGTACAGATCCAGAATCCGGGCGTCGTGGCCCAGGGCGGCGTACTCCGCCTGCAGGTCCTCGATGACGCCGTTGATGCGCTTGATGTTGGCGGTGGTGAAGATGTTGGAATAACTGCCGCTGTAATTTTTGGGGTTGATGGGCAGAATCTTGCAGAGGTAGATCACCGCGGCGGGATTCTTTTCCAGGAGCAGATCCAGCAGTCTGCTGTAATAGCTCCGGAAGGTGGCGGAGGGGGTTCCGGCGTTGTTGGTGCCGATGTTGATGACCACGGTGCGGAAGCTGTTCCCGGACAGGCCGCTGATGAGCTGATACATGCTCTGGCTGTAGCCGTCGGCATAGTATCGGCTGTAGTTCTCCACGCACTCCGCGATCCCGGCGTTGAGCCGGGCGTAGATCCGGGCGGGCTGGATGTCGGGATTGTTCTTTTTCAGAAAGACGGTGTTGGAGTCCCCGATGATCACCAGGGAGCTGTCCACCGTCAGACAGGATACCGTCTCTGTAGCCGAGGCCCCGGACAGCAGTCCCAGCGCGCAAATCAGGGCCAGCACCAGCGCAAGCAAGCGCTTTTTCATGGAATCCCTCCTTTCCCATATTATACAACCCGTGTTAAGTTAAGCGGGATTCTGGTTATCGGTTTTACTCAACAAACCGGGCGTAGGGGCGGTCATTGGCCGCCCGCCGTTCCCCGCACGGATGAGGCAACAGGCAACAGGAAACAGGCACCAGGCAAGAGGGAACACGCCCGCCGGAAGGAGCGGGCATGGGC
>ODAI013383969.1_pt1 | contig 14116 bp, 11 predicted proteins | sample 1539321 | NCBI WGS metagenome assembly ODAI01 (sample SAMN02144231, study PRJEB22623) | gut metagenome | biome: sheep rumen | host: Ovis aries | place: New Zealand
AACCAGAACAAGAAGGGTGGAGACTACCACGGCCGGACGCTGCGCAGCCGCGAGCATGAGATCCTGTTCATGGATCTGCGCACCTGGACGGAGAACCCGGTGAAGAACGAGAGTAAAAAGAAAGTCCGCCTGATCACGGAACAGATCGAGCGGGTGGCATCCATCTATCATACCTGGCAGAACGAGGGAACAGACGGCACACAGTATGCGGTGCCGGAGCTCTACCGCAGCGTCGGAATCGAGGAGATCGAGCAAAACGGCTGGAGCCTGATCCCCAGCAAGTATATCGAGTTCATCGATCACGACTTGGAGATCGATTTTCATGCGGAGATGGGCCGCATCCAGCAGGAAATGCGGGACGTTATGGCTGCGGAAAAGAAATCGCAGGAAATGCTGAGAGATGCTTTCAGGGGGATCGGGTATGGCCTCGACGATTAAAAAGCTCGGAGACTATATTGAACTCCGGGAGGAGACGAATGTTGACCTCCGATATGGTGTTGAAGATGTCCGCGGCGTCAACAACCTCAAATTGTTGATGCCGACCAAAGCTGATATCAACGGAAGAGACTTGACAAAGTTTCAGATTGTTTATCCGGGAGAATTCGTTTTTAATCACAGAACTTCCAGAAACGGCAGCAAATTCAGTATCGCGTACAATGACGGAGATAAGCCCGTAATCTGCACGGAGGACTATGTCGTTTTCCGAATCAAAGCAGAATCGAAAAAAGACCTCCTCGTCGAATGGCTGTATATGTACTTTAACCGGCCTGAATTTGACCGGTATGTAATCACCAATTCATGGGGCAGTTCCACAGAGTTCTATAATTGGGAAGATATTTGCGCGGTTGAGCTTGCGCTCCCGTCCCTCCCGGTTCAGCAGAAATATGTGGACATTTACAAAGCCATGGTTGCCAACCAGCAGAGCTATGAGCGCGGGCTGGAGGATCTGAAGCTGTCAATGGATGCTCTACTTGACAAGGTCAAACACACATCCGAGGTAATCCCGGTAGGAGATCTACTGAAAGATGTGGATTGTCGGAACGAATCCGGAAAGATTACCGAAGTCCAGGGTATTAATATCTCAAAACAGTTTATGCCTTCTGTAGCAGATACAAACGGTGTGAATCTCAACAACTATAAATTGGTGAAAAAAGGGCAGTTTGCTTATTCTGGCATGCAGACCGGGCGAGATGAGTGTATCAGAATAGCACTGTATCAGGGAGATAAACCCATTATTATCTCTCCCGCTTATTCCGTGTTCGAAGTTAAAGAATATTCTGTTCTTGCAGAATATATCATGGTTTGGTTCTCCCGCGCGCAAACCGACAGACGCGGGTGGTTCATGAGCGATTCAAGTATAAGAACAAATCTTGACCTGGAACGATTCTATGAAATCAAAATACCTGTTCCTGAAATGAAGATGCAGAGCGCAATTGTAGAATTGTACTCCGCTTATACAGCACGCAGAAATATCAGTGAACAATTGAAAGCCCAGATCAAAGGCATCTGCCCGATTCTGATCAAAGGGTCGTTGGAGGAAGCCAGAGAAGACTAAGTGAAGGAGCTGGATATGTCATACTACACACAGCGGCACGGAATGCGAAAGCCGATCAACAAGACCTATACGATCACTCCGCAGATGTATGAGCTCTTATTCAAATGCTGTGAGCGGTATTACAACAACATTGCGTGGAAGTTTCCCGATACGTGTCAGGACGGTTTTGGCTGCTGCGGGCTGGACGAGAACGCTTTTCAGACTGCTTTGAAGTTTGAAATTCCAGATTTGTTTCTTGATAGTTATGGAAAGCCGGGTATTCCGAAGGCATATACCCTCTATTCCGAGGAAACGGAGCGCTGGGATGAGTTTGACCAGTTTGCTCTGCTGGATTATATTGAATTTTTTGCGCAGAATTGCAGAGACGTTGACGTCGGAAGCTTTCACAGCTTTTTCGGCCATTATCATCTGACGTGCAAAAAGACGGATTACATTTATTCGCAATTCCAGTCGGATATCAATGATCTGTTTGAAAAAACCGGGTTGCTATACCGGCTGACAGAAGAGAAGATTATCGAACGTATTGTAGAAAACAGCCCGCTGACGCCCGCGATAGAAAGCCGAGTCGCGCAAATAAAAGAGCCCGGAACCAGGCAGCTTTTGGAAGAGGCGATCGCTCTCCATAAAATGCCATATCCGGAGAGCACCAGAGATGCGGTTGAGAAAATATGGGATGCTTTTGAACGCCTGAAAACATATTACACCACTATAGAAAAGAAAGCGTCTGCATCAAAAATCGTAGCTGACATGGCAGATGGCAATCAGAATTATACTGCGCTGTTCAACGCAGAATTCAAAGCTCTGACCAAAATCGGCAATGATTACCGTATCCGGCACCACGAAACGAACAAGATCGATATTACAGATCCCCGGTATTACGACTATTTCTTCAACCGCTGCCTGTCGTTAATCGCATTGGCAATACAGTATTTGCAGTGATTGCGTAAAATCAAATAATCAATTATTCAGTAATACTCATCTAAAGTGGAGGTTCAGAGTTTCTGACAGAAATAGGAGAATAGTATTATGAGAAATGCAATAAAGGAATACTTAAGCTATTCTGACGGGGAAAAGCTTGACCTATGGAATCATGCGACATTTGTTTTTGACACGAATGTTTTGCTGAATCTATACCGATATTCAGATAATACTCGAAAATCTCTTCTCGCAGCTTTAAACAAGCTGCAGGATCGGCTCTGGATGCCTAACCATGTTGCTCAAGAGTTTATGAAAAACAGGAAAAACGCTATTTGGGTAGCCATCCACCAATACGAAGACCTTCAGCGAGAGGCTGACAAATTCATAGCATTATGCGCTTCGACAGTAAAGCTTGAAAAAAGTGACACTGATATTGAAGGATTACATAAAGAGATCACAGAATGGATTGAGGCAGCAAAAAAGAAAAACATCTTGGTCAGCGATCTTAGCAATGACTCGATATTGGATCAATTACTGATACTTTTTGATGGGAAAGTTGGTCCTTCTTTTACAGACGAAGACCGAAAGAAGATAGAGACGGAGGGAAAAGTACGATTCGAAGCAGAAATACCGCCCGGATATAAAGATCGCGATAAACAAAAAGGTGAGAACAAAAACAATACATATGGTGATTTGATTATCTGGAAACAAATTCTAAACTATGCTTCGGCAGAAAAGAAAGATATTATCTTGGTTACCAATGATCAAAAAGAAGATTGGTGGGAAATTCTGCATGGTCAAACTATCGGTCCAAGAGTCGAACTTAGGAGAGAATTTATCGACTGCACTTCTCAGCGATTCCACATGTATTCCCTTCAGAGCTTTATTACCCAATTCGATGCTGATAGCGACACCAAAATAGACAAGGAAACTATTGCTGAAATCGAATCCTTCTTAAATGTCCCCCCCGAGGAATTACATGAAAAATCCTTTCGCGATTACTATTACACCAGAGATGGCGAATTAATGCTGGACCGGGTCAGAAAAACACGCTATGAAATGATGAGTTTAGAGAATAAAAATCGGAAAAGACAGAGGGTAATCCAACAGATCAGTGAAAAACACCAAGGAAAAAACATGCCAGAAGACATCGAAACTATGTTTGAGAATACAATAACGAACTATGAAAGAGATAAAAAGAGGATTGAAAAACTTCAGGCAGAGCTAACTGCAATCTCCCTCATGTTAACAAGATGATTGTTTTGCAAGCACGGAGGAAAATGCCATGGCAAAACTGAAAGAATACGCGGGCCGCTATTGCGAGTCTGAATTTGAAAATGCGTTCCTCTCCTTCCTGGAGGTCGAGGGCTGGCAGTATCTTCCCGGAAACAGCATTGTCCGCAGTTCCCGGCGCGAGGTCTTGTACAATGATGATCTGGAGCAGTTTCTGCGGAAGAGCAATCCGGATCTGATCACGGAGGAAGTGCGCCAAGTCATGGACACCGTCCGCCTCGCCGGCGCGGAGAGCGATTTTGCCACGCTGCATAAGGTCTACGGCTGGATGGTCAACGGCGTTCAGTTTACCCCGCAGAGCGGCGTTGCCCGCATGGTCGCCCTGATCGATTTTGACCATCCGGACAACAACATCTTCCGCGCGGTCAATCAGTTTACCGTGGAGTACACCAACAATGGGCAGGTTGAAAACCGCAGGCCGGACGTGCTTCTCTTCGTCAACGGGATGCCGCTGTGCGTAATCGAGCTGAAAAACCCGGCGGATGACCGTGCGACGATCTACGACGCCTGGGAACAGATCAACATCCGCTATTGGCGGGACATCCCGCACCTGCTGCACTATTGTTCTCTGGCCTGTATCTCCGACGGAGTGAAGACTAGGCTCGGCACCGTTCGCACGCCTTATGAGCATTTCTATGCCTGGCGCCGCGTGGAGAATGGGGACAAGGTCTCCACACTGCCCTTCGACGAGATGCAGACCATGATCAAGGGCGTATATAGCCCGGCTCGTTTTCTGGAGATCTTCCGGGACTACATCTATTTCCAGGATCACGAATACGACAGCAACGAGGTGGAGATCGTCTGCCGGTATCCGCAGTTCTTCGCTGCCCGGATGCTCAAGCAGAGTATCGTGAAATCCGTGATCGAGAAGAGCGGCAAGGGCGGCACCTACTTCGGCGCTACCGGCTGCGGGAAAACCTATACCATGGCATTTCTGGCCCGGCAGCTCGCGCTGCGCTGCACCGATGTGCCGGAGATCGGCTCGCCCACCATCGTCATGATCGTTGACCGCGACGACCTGCAGAAGCAGGGGGCGAAGCTGTTTACCAAGAGCAAGGAGTTTTTGAACCTGGGCGAAGTCAGCGTTGTGCCCAACCGCAACAAGCTCCGGGAGGAGCTCAAGGCGAGGGAGAGCGGCGGCTTTTACATCTGCACCATTCAAAAATTCTGCGACCGGGAAGACGACAAGATCGGGCTGATCAACAACCGGGCCAACATCATTTGCTTCTCGGACGAGGCGCACCGGACGCAGCTTGACCACTCCAAAAAGATCCAGTTCAGCAAGGATGCCGACGACAATATGCGGGCCATGATCTCCAAGCCCTATGCCAAGGTTCTGCGGGAGGCCTTCCCGCATGCGACCTTTGTCGGCTTCACCGGCACGCCGATTGCCGAGACCTACCAGACCTTCGGCGAGGAAATCGACCGTTATTCCATGGACCAGGCCGTCGCAGACGGGCTCACGGTGCCGATCAAGTACCATCCCCGCATCGCGAAGGTGCTGCTGGACAAGGAGAAGGTGCGCCAGATCGAGGCGTATTACAAGCAGTGCGGCGAGGATGGCGCTACGGCAGAGGATATCGAGGCCAGCAAGAAGGCCATGAGCTCCATGGAAATGATCCTTGGCGATCCTTCCCGTCTGGAGCGTCTCGCAGTGGATATCCACGACCACTATGTTTCTGCCTGCGCCAACGATCCCGAGCGCGTGCAGAAAGCCATGGTCGTATGCTCCAGCCGCAAGATCGCCTATGGACTGCTCAAGCAGTTCCAGGCAAAGTATCCGGAATGGTTTGTGGAAAAGAAAACCGCTGACGGCTTCCCCGCAACCGAGGAGGAGCTACGCCGCTTGAAGCCCATGCCCTTTATGGCGATGGTTGCATCTGTCGGCAGCAATGACCCGGCCGATATGTATAACTATCTGGGCGGGGTAAAGAACGACAAGCGCTCGGACGACCTTGACGCGATGTTTAAGGAGGCCAAGTCCAACTTCCATATCGTGATTGTTGTTGACATGTGGATCACCGGTTTCAGCGTCGATATGCTTACCTACATGTACAACGACAAGCCCCTGCAGAAGCACATGCTGATCCAGACGATCAGCCGTGTCAACAGACTGTACCCCGGGAAGAATTATGGTCTGATTGTCGACTATATCGGGATCCGCGACAACATGCGTGTGGCCATGAAGGTCTACGGCGGGGACAACTCTGTCGCGCCGACGCCCGACGATGTGGAACAGGCAACCGGCGTATTCCGGGAAGAACTCGCAATTCTGAAAGATCTCTTTGCCGGGTATGATCTGCGTCCCTTCCTTGATCCGAACCGGGATCCTATCGAACGCTATACGCTTCTGGCAAAAGCGGCGGAGTATGTTTTCATTTCGACGCAGGAGCTTCAGACGGAGAGCAGCAGTGGAAAGAGCGTCCAGCAGGTTTCGTTCAAGACCTATTTTCTGAAGACCGTGAAGCGGATGCGCACCGCTTATGATATCTGTCAGCCGTCCGGAGAACTGAGCGAATCGGAATCCGCTCTTGCCCAGTGCTTCATGGCGATTGCCGGCTTTGTGCGCAAGATGAGCGGAATTGATGCGCCGGATGCTGATACCATGAACCGGCATGTTGCCAGGATGGTTGAAGAGGCCCTGAAGTATAACGAGGTCGAGAGCATTCTGGAAAGCGGAGAAGAAGAGGATATTTTCAGCCCGGAGTTCTTTGAAAAGCTGTCTTCGGTAAAGATGCCGGCGTCGAAGCTGGAACTGCTGATCAAGATGCTCCGGAAAAAGATCAAGGAATACGGGAAGACCAATCGGATGGCGGCCAAGCGATTCCAGGAGATGCTGGAAGAGACCATCAAGCTGTATCATGAGCGGAGAAAGCATCTCACTGCGGAGGAAGCCGGCGAAGCGCAGGAGGCGACGTCGGAAGAGATCATCCGCAATGCAACGGAGCAGGCGCTCCAGATCCTGCGTGAGATGAACGCGGACCGGGAAAGCTTCCGTAAAATCGGCCTGACCTTTGAAGAAAAAGCCTTTTATGACATCCTCCTGGCCCTCCGCGACCAGTATAACTTTGAGTATGGTGAGGACAAGCTGGTCGGCGGCGTCTCGGTCAACGAGAAGTGCAAGGCGCTGGCAAAAAAGGTGAAGGAGATTATCGATACGAAATCGTCCTTTGCCGACTGGCTGAACAACCAGATCGTCCGGGATCAGCTGAAATTCGAGATCAAGGTTTGCCTGGTAAAGAACGGCTACCCGCCGCAGTACAGCCCCGAGGTGTTCCGCAAGGTCATGGAACAAGTGGAGAATTTCGAGGAAAACAGCTGATCAATTGCTGCTTATGATCTAAAGCTTTCCTCGAAAGAAAGATACAATCTCTTTATTTGTTCAGGAGAAGTTGATTGTTATGGATAATAGCAAGTGGAAGCAAAGATATGCTGATTTCGTCAATTTGTTTGGAAACAAGGCATTCTTTGACAAGGAAGCAACAATACAGGTCTACTTTTCTCAGGTCCCGCCCAATGAACGTCCTCACGCCGATTCATTCGAGGAACTGTATCAAATTGCACTCAACCACGTTGGAAAGCAGAGTTTTGAATTGCTGACAGCAAATCAAACGGACTGGTTTCACGAATTGTCATATGATGAAACCATGATTTCCATTTTGCTTGGTGTTCTTGCATATGGCGTTGCCCGGGAAGTCGACTCCAACGGGACAAAAATAGAGGCTGCGATCGACAAAATACTTCCAAAAGGGTATGATACCGGTAATCCGTTTGATGTAAAGGCAGGGTTTGGACACCGAGTATTCGGCCATGACCCGGCAACTTTCGGCGTAAAGCAGATTCCCGGAGACTTGATAATAAAAGTGAACGATGGCTCAGGTGCGAAACTGGTGCAATTAGCCGATTTTTTGGGCAAAGACGTTAATGGCAAATACTCAATGTGGGACTTGATATGGAAATTCTACGGGAACAATCACAACAAACTTGATGGCGTCGTGAACTCGCTAAAGCATATCATCGTTCATTTTGCCAAAGACCTATTTACTCCCGCCGGATTACCGCTTCCTTTCACAGCACTTTTTAATGAATATGTTGAGTATGAAAATCTCCACCATCATGGGTTGCTCTATAAAGGATCCCTTGCACAGAAGATCGATCGCCTGAGAATGTCATTAAAGGCTGGCGATTTTGCATCGTTTATCCTTATTGAGAGCTTTATTGAGTTCTACTGCAGGACAAAGAAGCCAGAAAGTGATCTGTCTGGCTTTCGGCACAGCATGAAGCTGGTCGCAATGGGAACTTGCATCTCAATTCAAATGGCTACGATGGTTATTGGGGAAGAGCTCCAACTGAAAAAGCGGAACAGGGGCGCTCTTCCTATGATTCCTGGAGGAAAAATAAATGTCTTGATGACAGGCGCATTCTTCAAAATCATGATCCAGGAAATGTACGCTGTAATAAAAGCCAGAATCAAAATAAACCGCTATTATGATAATGCATACGGGGAGGATAATGAATAATGGGAATTATATCGACGGTGCTTATCATTTTAGGGGGAGTTTCAGCAGGAGAAATAGTACATAAAGCAGTAGAGGCAAAAACGCGGAAAAAAGCAATGAATGCTGCGCTTAGAGAAAACAATCGGATTTGTGAGGACACGCAAAATGAGACTGACAGAGACGATTAAAAAAATCTTCCTGGCTATTTTTACAGCAATTGCTGCTGCGGTTACGTTTATATTCAGAGAAAAGCATGATCTCAATAAGCATAAGAAGAACATTCATTTTGTTCCCAATGAAAAGAATGATGATGCGAAAACCAGCCCCATTGATGTAACAGACACCCATGTTTCGCTGCTCTCAGAAAAAAGAATATCAGAAAAAATAATAGATGAAAAACTACCAGAGATTATTATACGATTCGCCGATAGATTAAGAATAAAACCAACAGAAAAGGTGGTTGCAAAAATAGTCGGACAATGCGTTTCAGAACAATTTGATGTCCCGACTGAAAACCCATTTAAGCAGACAATGCTTCTTGCTTCAAAATATGGGATAATCCTTGACTATGATGAAGAAACTCAAATTGTAATCAGCGAAATTCCCCTTAGCCGAGGCATCAAGAAAACAGCTCTTGTCGTCTTTTGGTGCTCCGGTGGTCATGCTGTTATAAAGGCGCTAATGAAAGATCATACGGCTGGTTCTGAGGAAAACGCGCGAAAAATGCTGCAAAAGATTAGAGATGAATTCTTTTTTGCAGGAAAATAAAACAAGTTGTCTGGACTCATCTGGAGAGCGAGGAGAGAAAAATGGCCTACGGAAAAGCAATTGAATTATTTCTGGTAAATGGAACTGCTGAAAGTTTGATTACCGCAGAGCTGTCAAATTGGAACGGGAAAGCAATAAAGATACCTCGTACAGAAGTGCTGTCCTGTGATCGTGATGATATCAAGGGAGTCGGCGTGTACTTTCTTATTTGCCAAGAAGAAGATGGAGCGGATTCAGTTTATATTGGTGAAGCAGAAAACGTGTTGGACCGTCTGACCCAGCATCTGCGCGATTTTCAGGCTGGCAAAGAAAAGTATTATTGGAATACTGCAGTAACCTTTGTAGGACGAGAACTGAATAAAGCTTTGATTCACTATCTTGAAAACCGCTTCGTGGAAATTGCAAAAGAATGTGGACGTTATTCCATACTCACGAAGAATACATATAAGAACACCGTGCTCAAGGAAGCGCAGGTTGCCAGTATGGAAGAGTTCATCGACAATGTGAAGATTCTGATCAACACCTTGGGCTATAAAGTCTTAATGCCGGTTCCCAAGGCGACCAGCGAAACCGTTTATTTGTATTGCAAAGGCTCTGGAGCGCAGGCAAAAGGATTCATTAGTGCTGGGGGATTCACGGTAACAAAAGGCTCTCTTGTTTCCGATCATACCGTTCCATCTTTTGAAATAAGAGGGAAGAATTACTACAATCTCAGAAATGCATTGATTCGCGACGGCGTAATTGAAGAACGTGCCTTTGTCAGAGACTATGAGTTTAATGCCCCTTCTGCCGCATCTGCTGTTATTCTTGGGAGAACCTCTAACGGGAATGATGACTGGAAGACCGTTGATGGCGTGAAACTAAAAGAACTCTGATTATCTGGTTTTGTTATTTGCAATGGTGTCAAGACCAAGTGCTTCTGGGACGGCACAATCACCAGCAAGCAAAAGCCCCTGCGCCTCTGAATCCGCAACATCCGCGGAAACGAAACCGTGTGGGGTATCTAAAGGAAAAATAACGTGGTATAATACATTTCGAACAATTGAGGGGGCCGCTGCTATGATTAAATCGTTAAGAATTCAAAACTTTAAGGGTTGGAAAGACACCGGGATGATTGAGTTCGCCCCGATCACCCTTTTTCTCGGAAGCAACAGTTCCGGGAAATCGAGTATTGGGCAGTTTCTGATGATGCTTAAGCAGAGCTGTCAATCTGCTGATAGGCAGACAGTACTGTTTTTGGGGGACTCGGAGTCGGTTGTTGAGTTGGGTGGACCAGTCGACATGCTATATATGCATGACACTAATAATCTTCTCGATTTTGAATACCGCTGGAGCCTGCCCAAAGAAATAACTCTTACCACTGCAAATGAAGCCGATGGCTCCGCTGATCCTGTAGCAGATGAGCTTACATTTCATGGTCAGGTTGGGGTATATGGACAAGAGAACAAGTATCTCGAAGTTGAGAAAATGGCTTACTCCGCTTTTCGTTGTGGCGAAAAACAAATATCCATCTCTTTAGATCGGGTTAAGAAGGCAAGTTCTGCGAGAGCGTATAAAGCAGCAGCAGATCAGTACAAGCTTGTTCGAGCCTCTGGAAGAGCTTGGGAGTTACCCAGTCCCTATCGTTTTTATGGTTTTCCGGACGAAATGCTAACATACTATAAAAATGCATGGTTTGCTGCTCAGCTGAATGCTGCACAAGAACAGTTATTCTCAACGATCAGCTATATTGGACCGCTTAGAGAACGTGGTGAACGTCATTATCGGTGGACAGGGTTTGCTCCTGCAAATGTTGGACCTACTGGGCGAGATGCAATCTTAGCCCTTCTTGCATCCAGAACACAAAACCGTTTGTATAATTTCAAGGTTAAACAGCCATTGACTAACCTTGAATCCATAGTTGCAAAATCCTTAAAAGAAATGGGTCTTGTTGAAGATTTCGAAATAAAAAAAATCAGTGACGATCGGCAAGACTATGATGTAAAGGTTAGGACAAAAGGATCAAAGACATTAACAGATATTCCGGATGTTGGATTTGGTATCTCACAGATTCTCCCGGTTATTGTTCAGCTATATTACGCTCCTGCAAACTCAATTATCATTATGGAGCAGCCGGAACTACATTTGCATCCCAGTGCGCAATCGGCACTTGCCGATATTATGATTGAAGCGATTTCAGCTCGTGAAGATGCTAAGCCAAGGAATATCCAGCTAATTATTGAGACACATTCTGAGCACTTCCTTCGCCGCTTTCAACGTAGAATCGCCGAGAACAAACTAGCAGAAGACAGATTTGCTGCGTATTTTGCGAATAATGAGACCAATCCCGCTGTCTTGGAACCCCTACAAATGAACTTGTTTGGCGAGATCCTCAACTGGCCCAAAAACTTTTTCGGCGATATGAAAGGTGACATCTTTGCTCAGGCGGAAGCGGCACTAAAGAAGCAGTGAACTATATGAAACATAGAATAATAGATACAAATGTTCCTTTGAAAGCTGCAGCACTTCACTCTGAGAGTGAAATTGATCGGCAGTGCTCGCTTGCGTGCCTATCGTTCATTAAGACTCTCATGGAGTCTGATGATATTGTAGTTCTCGATACAGGAAGGGAGATTTTAAAAGAATACCAAAAGAAAATTAATACGCATGCCGAAGATAATGTTGCATCTGAGTTCTTGATGTGGATTATTCGCGGATTGATGACTGGGAAAGTTGCTCAGTATCAGATCACAAAAACAGGCGATAATAGTTATGAGGAGTTTCCATCATCTCCAGATTTAGCTAAATTTGATCGCTCTGATCGCAAATTTGTCGCTCTTGCGAAGGTGGATCCGACTAACCCAAGTATATATAACGGATCAGATACTGACTGGTGGGATTTCAGGGAAGCATTTACAAAAGAAGGAATACATATTGTTTTCTTGTGTGAAGAGTATATGCGCGCAAAGAGCAAAGGAAGTACCTGATGTCTGATTATTCTTTTTATAAGTTCCCTCATACTCCCTACCTGATATCACCACCCAAAGCAACAAATCGTCAGGATAAAATACTCACAGATGACGAAGCACACCGATTCTTTTCTGAGGTCGTCCTAGTCGAAGAGAAAATAGACGGGGCAAATCTGGGAATATCATTTCGATCTGATGGGGCTATTCAATTGCAGAATCGTGGTCATCGAATTGAAAAGCCATTTATTGGCCAATGGGAACCACTTTCTTTATGGCTAAGCAGTAGAACGGATGCATTATTTGATGTGCTGATGGACAAATACATTCTTTTCGGGGAATGGTGCTATGTGACCCACAGTATTCATTATGATAACCTTCCCGATTGGTTCATTGCTTTTGATATCTTCGATAAGAACAGCCAACAGTTTTTAGCTGCAAAAAGAAGGAACGAAATTGTTAATGAAGTTGGACTTGCTGTCGTCCCACAACTGTTTGAAGGTCACATTTCAAGAGATCTACTAGACAGATTAATCGGGAAGTCAGCATTCGGGAAAGAAGACTGTGAGGGGTTATATTTTCGTATAGACTCATCAAACTATCTTCTACATCGTGCAAAATATGTCAGAAATGATTTTTCCCAGTCAATCGATACTCATTGGAGCAAAAAACAAGTAGTCCATAATCAACTGGGTATGTTATCCCGATGATAATAGACTATCATTAGACCGCGCATTACGTTTTTGTGCACGGCTGGATTCCCTGCATCCAGGAGCGTGACGGCAGTTACAGCCATCGCTCCGACTGGCGCGAGGCGGCACCCGAGGAATGGCGCCGGGCACGGTGGTGTAACGGGATGGACGCGGCGCAGGCCTGCACGGAAGAGAAGACGATCCTCTGTGGCCACTGGCATTGTTCCTACGGCCACGCGCGGTACGAAAACAAAGGTTCCGAGTTCGGGCCGGACGCGGATTTCAGTCCCTACTACGGCCCCGGGGTGATCGCGCTGGACGCTTGCACCGCGTACAGCGGAAAGATCAATATCCTGACGCTTGAAGATTAACGTACACATGAGAAGTACGGAACGGGAGGAGTTGCTGATATGAGCATTGCTGTGAATCATGCCGTCCTGGCCAAGGGCTGGGAGCGCTTTACGGTCATGCACAAGGATCGCAAGGTCGCCTCCGTCCGCGAGGACGGCACTTGCACCATCTATGCCCCATCCTTTCTGCCGTATAATCTGTTTCTGGAAGAAGCCGCGCCGGGCGATCTGGATACGCGGCTCAACAATCTGTCAAACTTCTATTATTGGTGCTCTTCACGCGTGCTGACACTGGATCGTGTATATGCCAAAGAAATCATGAATTCCATCGGCGCCAAACAGTCGGTAACGGATCGTGACCGTGCTATGATTGCGATCTCCTCCCCCGCCCTGAGTCTGACGGATGTTTATTGGATTAAACTGAACCGGGAGAAGGTCTGCTTTGCCGATCTCAGCCTGTTCCGGCATTCTCTGTCCGGGGCCTTCGCCGACGTCAGTCTGAACGGCCGGTCGCTGACCGTTCAGAACGCGGAGCTGCTGAAGCCCAATGACGCGGCCGGGGATATCGGGACCCGGGGCGTCGCACCGAAGGCCTGGATTCGTGAGAATGGGTCATTCTATCTCCTGAAGAACGGCGATGAACGTGACGTAAAGGCCGAGCTGCTGGCCTCGAAGATCGCACGCTGTTTTCGGGCCGAGAGTGTGGCCTATGAGCGGTCCACCTTTGAGGGAAAGCCGGTTTCCCGGAGCCGCATCATTACGTCTGAGGATGAAGGCCTCGTCTCCATGGAGGCGGTGGACGTGTACTGCGCCAGTCATGAGCTGGATCGGGATGCCTTTGTGCTGAAGAAGGACGCCTACGCCTATTACATGATGAACCTGATCGACTATCTGGTGGGCAATACCGACCGGCATTGGGGAAACTGGGGCTTCCTGGTGAGCAACGACACAAACAGGCTGGAAAAGCTTTATCCCATGATGGACTTCAACAAGTCCTTCCTGTCCTATGATACGGTCGACGGCGCCCGCTGCCAGACATGCAGCCGGAAGCTCTCCCAGCGTGAGGCGGCCATCGAGGCCGTCCGTGCCGTGGGAT
>ODAI010082144.1_pt1 | contig 14115 bp, 12 predicted proteins | sample 1539321 | NCBI WGS metagenome assembly ODAI01 (sample SAMN02144231, study PRJEB22623) | gut metagenome | biome: sheep rumen | host: Ovis aries | place: New Zealand
ACTCGCATAGCTTGAAACTTCGTTGCGGGTACGGAGCGGAACGAGCGCAGCGAGTTTAATTTCCTATTCCGCGACACCGCGGGTTTTCAGACGGATTTGCCTGGGAGCGGAACACAAAATTGATTTCCATGATTCATCCTACGCCCGATTGGAGTGGCGGCAGAGCCGTTCCCGCAAGGGAATGGAGCGAAAGCGGAACCACGGAAAGCGGGTGACGCAAAGGCCTGTCTGTCGAGTTAGTCAAAAAGTAAAATGGTAGAGCAACTAGGGGTACCGTCCTAAAAACTAAAGTCCAAAAGGCTTTTATTTTTTGGTTTTTAGTGGTAGAATCTCCTATGCTTTTTAAATATTTTTGTGTTTTTTTGATTTCGATGATTCCACTGATTGAGCTTCGCGGGGCAATTCCTGTTGCTACCGCCTGGGGCCTTATGGGGCGTGACAACATTCCGCAGACGGTACTGGTCTACGCGATATGCATTGTTGGCAACATGCTTCCTGTTCCAATCATTTATCTTTTTGCAAGAAAGTTTCTTGAATGGGGCAAAGACAAGAAACTTATCGGGGGAATCTGCTCTTTCTTTTTGGACAAGGGTTCAAGAGCCGGGAAAAAGCTTGAGGCAAAGGCGGGACGCGGTCTTTTTCTTGCGCTCATGCTTTTTGTTGGAATTCCACTTCCGGGAACTGGTGCATGGACTGGAACACTGGCGGCAAGTATTTTGGGCATGAAGTTTAAGCAGACGGTTCTTGCCGTAATTCTTGGCGTTCTTATGGCGGGAATAATAATGCTTCTTGCAAGCATGGGGCTTTTTGGTGCGTTGGGAGCCTTTGTGGCTCACTAGGCGAAAATGTTTGCAGGGGAAAATAAATTTATAAATTTGCCCTTGGGGATTTTTTTTAGTATATTTAACTTGTAGTATATTCTATTAGTAAGGATTTAATTTTAGAGGCGGAAAGATGGCAGAAGGAAATTGCAATCACAACTGTTCAGGATGCGGACAAACATGCGAAAAGCGTGACATGCACGAAAAGCTCCACGATGGTTCTTCGGTAAAAAAAGTAATCGGCATTGTAAGCGGAAAGGGCGGCGTTGGTAAGTCCCTTGTAACAAGCCTGCTTGCGGCAAAGATACACAACGACGGTTTTAGGACTGCCATTTTGGATGCAGACATTACAGGCCCTTCAATTCCAACGGCATTTGGTCTTGCCCAGGAAAAAGCTGAAGGTGGCGTTATGACAGGAGCAGACGGAAGCCAGCAGCAGTACCTTAAGAGCGTAAAGTCTTCCAGCGGCATTCAGATTATGTCCATGAATTTTCTTCTTCAGAACGAGACGGATCCGGTTATTTGGAGAGGCCCTGTTATTTCTGGAGCGGTGCGTCAGTTCTGGACGGATGTTGTTTGGGAAGACGTTGACTTTATGTTTGTTGACTGCCCACCGGGAACTGGTGACGTTCCTCTTACGGTTTTCCAGTCCATACCGATTGACGGAATCATCGTTGTTTCTTCCCCCCAACAGCTTGTGCGCGTAATTGTGGAAAAAGCCGTGAACATGGCGAACATGATGAATGTGCCAGTTCTTGGTCTTATAGAAAATATGAGCTACGTAAAGTGCCCCGACTGCGGCAAGGAAATCCGCGTCTTTGGGGACAGCAATATAGAAGGCATTGCAAAGGACTTTGGCCTTAAGGTTCTTGCGCGCATCCCGATTGAAAGGCACACATCAGTTACGGTGGACAACGGTGAAGTTGAAACCCTTGACCCTGAATATCTTGAGGATGCGGTTAAGACTGTGGAAGCCATGCTAAAATGAAATTTATATGCGGTCCCATGGCAACTCTTTCCCATGCGGCATTCCGCATCGCTGTTGAAAAATGCGGCGGTGCGGACGAGTATTTTACGGAAATGATAAACGCACCCTCTTTGGTAAGGGGTGGCCCTTTTGAAAAATTCTATACGGAAAACATTCCCTGTCCACAAAAGATTGTCTGGCAGCTTACAGGAAGCAAGGCTGAACCTCTTGCAAGGGCGGCGTCTATTCTTGCAGGCCTTGGCGGTGCGGGGATTGACGTTAACATGGGATGTTCTGCTCCGCAAATTTACAAGACCGGTGCTGGAATTGCATGGATGCTAAAGGGGCTTGACGAAACGCGTGAGATGATCCGCGGAGTAAAAAAGGCGGTGGATTCTTCCAAGAGCGGCATGAGGCTTAGCGTAAAATGCAGGCTTGGGGCGGACAACTTTACACAAGATTCTTTTTTTTCTTTTACGGACATGCTTGTGGAAGAGGGTGTCCAGCTTATTACCCTTCATCCCAGGACTATAAAGGAAAGGGAGCGATTTGCACCCCGCTTTGAATACGCACAGATGTTTGTGAGCCGCTACGGGGGAAAGATTCCTGTTTACATAAACGGCTGCATAAAGGACGGCTCCTCGCTTAAGGCGGCACTTGACCTTGCACCCGATGCGGACGGTGTAATGATTTCCAGGGCGGCGGCTCAAAAGCCTTGGATTTTTGACCAGCTTAGGGGCGGCCACGGAAGAATTGACGCTGAAAAGCTTGCGCTGGATTTTATTGAAGACTTAAAGCAGCACCAGCCTCCTGAATTTTTAAAGACAAGGTTGCAGCGCTTCTTTTTTTACTACTGCATGAATTTTTCTTTTTCCCACTACTTTCAGAACCAGATGATTAACGCTTCTTCCGTGGAGGAGAGCATTGAGCGGGTTAAGGAATATTTTGAAAAGCAACCCGCAGAGAGAATGATTGAATATTAGGGGTGGCAAAAGGATAATTGAATATTTGCAAAAAAAAGGGGAATCTTCTGTGTTCAGAAAATTCCCCGATTCAATGATTTATTGATTCAGCAATCGAACAATTAAGCTTTTCTATAATTCAGCTATAGGTTACAGAGCGTCAAAGAAGCCCTTTGCCTTAAGGAGTTCCGCGTTCAGGATTCCACCAAGGGCTGCACCGCGCTTTGTGTTGTGGCTTAAGGCTACAAACTTTACGTCGAACACATTGCACTTGCGGAGGCGGCCTATTACGCATGCCATTCCCTTTTCTGTCTCGCGGTCACGGCGGGGCTGGGGGCGGTTTTCTTCGTGGCGGACTACAATCGGATGTTCAGGGGCGTTTGGAAGGTTAAGCTCCTGTGGAAGCGATGTGTAGCTTGTCCAGACGCGCTCAATTTCTTCCAGGCTTGGCTTCTTGTCTTCCGGCAGGTCAAACTCCAGGTTTACGCTTGCGGTGTGTCCGTCGATTACCGGTACGCGGGTACATGTTGAGCTTACTACCGGTGCGCTTGCGTTTTCTATCTTTGAGCCGTTCACCTTGCCAAGAATCTTGAGGCATTCCTTTTCTGTCTTTTCTTCCTCACCGCCAATGTAGGGAACGATGTTGTCTATCATGTCGTAAGAAGGAACTCCCGGATAGCCGGCACCGCTTACGGCCTGTTCAGTGGTAACAATCATGCGCTTTACAGGGTATCCTGCCATGATGAGGGCATGCAGAGGCATCATGTATGTCTGGAGCGAGCAGTTTGGCTTTACGACGATGAAGCCTTTCTTCCAGCCGTGGGCTTCCTGCTGCTTCTTGATTATGTCGAGATGTGAATAGTTGATTTCAGGAACCAGCATTGGAACATCGTCTGTCCAGCGGTTTGCACTTGCATTGCTTACGACAGGGATTCCCTCTGCGGCATAGGCAGCCTCTAGGGCCTTGATTGCTTCCTTGTCCATTTCCAGTGCGCTAAAGACAAACTTGCACTTGCCAAGAGCAAGCTTTGCGTCGTTTGCATCCTGAACTGTAAGGTTCTGGACGTCTGCGGGAATGTCTGCACCGATGAGCCAGCGGTTTGCAACGGCATCCTTGTAGAGCTTACCTGCAGAGCGGGGGCTTGCGGCAACGTATGTTACCTTGAACCAAGGGTGGTTTTCCAAGTGCTTGATATACCTCTGACCGACCATGCCGGTTGCGCCCAAAACGCCAACATTTATCTTTTCCATAATAAGTCTCCTACTCAATTCATTTTACTAAAGGTTACAGTCCTTTATAGCAGCCTTAATCTGTTCCTGAGCCGATGCTTTTGGCTCAACCAAAGGCAAGCGAACTGAACCTGCGGGCATTCCCTTTAGGTTCATGGCATACTTGATGCATGAAGGGTTTCCATCACAGAATGCAGCGCGGAAGAATGGCTGAAGCCTGTAGTGGATTTTGCATGCTTCTGCAAACTTTCCGTCCAGACAATCGTGGACAAGTTCTCCCATCAGGGCAGGAATCATGTTGGTTACAACGGAAATAACTCCGTCGCCGCCAGCCGCCATAAGTGGAAGCGTTAAGCCGTCATCTCCACTCATAACGGAAAAGTCAGGTTTCTTAAGGCCAATCTTTTCCACGACTTCCATCATCTGCGTTATGCTGCCACTTGCTTCCTTTACGCCAACAATGTTTGGAAGCTCTGCGATGCGCTCAAGGAGAGGCACGCTGATGTTCTTGCCTGTGCGTCCCTGGATGTTGTAGACGACTATTGGGAGGCCAACCTTGCTTACGGCTTCGAAGTGGCGGAAAATGCCTTCGTCGCTGGGCTTGTTGTAGTAAGGCGTTACAACCAGTGCATAGTCACCACCCTTAGCCTTTGCACGCTCAACGTAGCGTACTGCATCGCGGGTATTGTTGCTTCCCGCCCCAACAAGAACCTTTACGTCCTTGCCATTCTTTGCGTTGAATTCGCGCACGAGCGGAATCGCTATATCAAGTAGTTTGTCTTCTTCGTCTTCTGAAAGCGTAGGAGTTTCGCCGCTAGTGCCCAATGGCAAAAGACCGTCTATTCCCTGTTCAAGCTGGAACAGCACATTTTTCTTAAATCCGTCGTAGTCAACAGATCCGTCGTTCAGCATGGGTGTAATCATTGCCGTGTATGCGCCATGTATTTTTGCCATATCGTAACTCCTTAAAAATTTTTATTATTATTGCATATTTATGCATCTTATGCAAGCGAATGGGAATAAGAAAAATTTGCTGAAAAACTTATAAGAGCAGGCTTTCGTCTATTTCTGCAAACTCGGCGGCTTCTTTTGCGGAGTGCCCCATGGACATATACTTTTTTGCAAGAGAAATGGCTTTTTCTTTTATGCCTTCACTTCTGCCTTCTTTCATGCCTTTGCTTATGCCTTCTGTTATGCCTTTGCTTAAGCCCTCTTCATACCCTTTTGCCAAGCCCTTTTTTGTGGCAGCCTCAATACTGGAGATCCTGTCCCTTTCGTAGATTTCCTGCCGGTACTCTGCCCACCAAAGGTCCATGTCCGTGCTTACTGACGATAATGATTTCTGTGCCTCCATAAGTCCCTTCTCCTTGCAGGTAAGCTTGTCTATTATGTCTTTTTTATCAGGATTATCCGCATCCTTCAAAAATATTGCCCAGTTCTCCAAAGCCGTATTTGTGTCAAGACTTTCTTCCAACCCATAGACTTTGGGAAGCTCCACAAAGACTATGTTGAGCGTATTGGAAAGGCATTTTCCGTCCTTTGTCCTCATGGCAAAGCGGCTTACAGGTGAAGGCCTCTTTTCCTCACCACTTTTAGCCCCGCCCTTAAAGTCATAGATAAAGTTCAGTATGCTTATCTGGTAAACAACAGGCGCCTTTTCCCATGACTCCCCTCGCTTAAGATATGTAGCCTCCAGCCGTGAAACTTGGTATTCAGCCCGCTTTCCGTAGTCATACTCCTGGTTAAATGCCTGCATCTCTATGTCCGCAGCAAGACCGTCATCAAATTCGCAGGATATGTCGCAGCTAACACCCCTCTGCCCAACAAAAGATACGGGCAAGTCGTTTGGCCTAAGCTCCCATTTAGCTATCTTTCGCTCCGTTGCAGCCTCAAGAAAGGACTTTAGCGCAGCCTTAGCCTCTGAAGTGTTCCTTGTAAGCATAGCCTTGAAGGTAGTGTCCACACGCGGATTAAGCAAAGCCCCGGTTCCAGCCTGAGCGGCATATTCCTTTCCGTCTGCGAACGATCGCACCCCTTTCCTGACATTTTTGTCCCCAAAGCTCATAGGGCAAGTCTCCTTAATTATAATATATGTGGCGGCAAAAATAAAGGACTTATGTCAGAACTCATGTCCCCATTCCTTTTATCCCCCATATATATATTTGCGATAAAAGTGCAATTCTGGACATAAATGCGTAAATTTTTCTACAATTTTCCTATAGACAAAAAAGCCCACAACTTGTATCATTGCCAACAGTCAGTTCGAAATTCCATCCTGACTTAAAACAAAACTAGGAGGTCTATGCAAATGCGCACGGACGAAGAACTAAAAGGAGTTACGCTTCTAGGCGGCTCCACAAGCTACAACCGGGACTACAGCCCGGAAATCCTTGAAAAATTCCCCAACAAACATCCGGAAAACGACTACATGGTAACATTCAACTGTCCGGAATTCACATCCCTTTGCCCAAAGACAGGACAGCCCGACTTTGCGGAAATAAAAATCAACTACATACCGGGGCCATTCCTTGTTGAATCAAAGTCGCTAAAGCTCTACCTTTTTTCCTTCCGCAACCACGGCGACTTTCACGAAGACTGCGTGAACATAATCATGAAGGACCTGGTAAAGCTGCTTGACCCAAAGTACCTGGAAGTAAAAGGCATCTTTACACCGCGCGGGGGAATCTCCATCTACCCCTTCGCAAACTACGCCAAGAAAGGCTCCCCTTACGAAAACACTGCAAAGGAACGCCTCTTTTCATCACTTTCATCAAACTAGCAAAAAGGAGAAAAAACATGCCAAACATACCCTTTCAAAACGAAATAATTTTACTGCTTTCCGTATTCGCATTCTTTGGAGGACTTGTAGCATTCTTCAGGCTCTTCGGCAAAAACGGAATCTTTGCATGGACGGTAATCTGCACAATAGCCGCAAACATAGAAGTCCTTATTCTGGTCCACGCATTCGGAATGGACACTACCCTGGGCAACGTAATATTTGCATCGTCATTTCTGGCAACAGACATCATGAGCGAAATCTACGGCAAAAAAGAAGCCAACACTTGCGTAAAGCTTGGAATAGCGGCAAACGTAACCTTCATCCTTATATCGCAGAGCTGGTTCCTCTACCTTCCTGCTGAACAGGACACTATGGCACTTCCAATCCGCACGGTCTTTGCAAATACGCCGCGTGTCATGCTTGCAAGCCTCTTTGCATACGCGGTCTGCGAAATCTATGACGTGTGGGCCTACCACCACCTGTGGAAGCTTACCGAAAAAAAATGCGGCGACAAAAGGCGCTTCCTCTGGCTGCGCAACAACGGCTCCACAATGGTAAGCCAGCTTATAAACGTAGTAGTATTCAACCTGCTTGCATTTGCGGGAGTTTTCCCAAGCGGAACCATAATCCAAATCCTTATCTTTGGATACGCAATCTTCCTTGTAACTTCAATCTTGGACACCCCCTTCCTCTACTGGGCAAGGCACATTGCAGAAAAGCGCGGGGAAAAGCTTTAAAGGATTTTTTTATTATTGGGAGCCTTTAAAAACTTCTGTTTTTGGGGGCAACTTTGAAAAAGCGATGTTTTAAGCCTGCGCTATTATAGCGACTTAAAACTCGAAGGAACCTCGGAAAGATCTCCTAAGGAGAGTTTTTCGAGCTTCCCTATTCTTCTGGAGTATATTGCTGGTGGAACTGTGCCCGGCACTCCGTGTCTGGTCAGACCATGCAATTTCTACCCATTCGCAGACCAATAGCGCCAAGGAGGGCGCGTCATTTCTTTGCAAAAAAAATACTGCAAGTTTCCGAAGGAAACTTGTGGATAGAAATTGCATGGATGCAATTTCTATCCGCTTTACAGCCATGACTTTTTGAGCTATCATATAGAATCAGTTCCATGTACAAGAAAAAAGGATTTTCAGAGCAGACACATTTTATAGGCATTCCCGTAAGCATAGAGCTGGAGGAGCTTGTTGAAGAATGCAGGGAATACATGTCCAGCGTTTACGGCTGCCACTCTGGCTACGGAACGCCGCCGCACATCACACTTATACCGCCATTTGCCCTTGCAGACGGCTTTGATGGCAGGGACCTTCTTGATGCGGTCTATTCAGCAGCGGATGAATGCAAGGCTTTGAACCTTCTTCCGCTACAAGTGAATGTGTGTGGATTTGGATCTTTTTCAGAGCGCACTTTGTTTGCAAACGTTCAGGACAGCGAGGGCTGGCAGAAGCTTTATTCCGTCTTTTGCAAAAAAATCTCTTCTGCAATACCGGCAGCTGTAAAAAAGGGCGGCAGGAGATTTTGCCCCCACCTTACAATTGCAAACAGGGACATTCCTTCCGGAGCAATGGACCAAGCCCTAAAGCATTTTTCCCAGCTAAACCTGAATGAATCTTTTACCGCAGACAGCATTGCAATCTACACCCGCAATTCAGGCGGTGGCTGGAAAGAGTGGCAGAGAATCGACTGCTAAGAAGAAAATCCCATTTCCACAAGGGCGGATTTTGCTTCGGCAATCTCATCGTAAGGGGTTGCCTTGTCGCCGTATATTATGCTGTTTTCGTGGCTTTTTCCAAGCAGGAGAACGATGTCGTCTTTTTCTGCCAGAGAGAAGGCCTTGCGTATAGCCTGGCGGCGGTCTGGAATAAGAAGCAAGTCCTTGTCCTTAACCTTGCCCTCTTTTATTGCCCCCTGGGCTATGTCTTCAAGGATTTTCATGCTGTCTTCAAAGCGGGGGTCTTCGTCCGTTAGAATTTCCGTTGAACAGAAGCGGGCGGCAACGGCTCCCTGCAGGGGACGCTTTTTTGTGTCCCTCTCCCCTCCCGAACCAAAGACGCAGATTATGTTTCCAGAGCAACGCTTTTTTAGCGGGGGGAAAATGGTCTCAAAAGAAGACGGTGTGTGGGCATAGTCAACGATTACTTCAAAAGGCTGACCGCAGTCTATGACAGTCATTCGGCCTGTTACCGGAAGAAGCTTTTGGGTAAGTTCTGCAAGCTTTGCAAGGGGAATGAGGGTTGTTCCGCTTACCGCAATAAGGGCGGCGGTTATGTTGTAGGCATTGAATGCACCGGGAAGCGGAGCCTTTACGTGTATTACGCGCTCACCTTCCGGTACGGAGGAATCAAAGCGGTGCATGCTGAATGTTATTCCGTAGCGGGCACTTGCTATGTTGCGGCTGGAGATATAGGCCATATTCTGGGGCACTGGCGGTAGCGGTGCAGCCTTTATTTCTTCTGCTGCCTGCTTTCCGGCCATGCCTTCCGTTGTAAAGCCCACAACCTTCTTAGAGGTAGCGGAAGCAAAATATGATGCGGCTGGGTCTTCCAAGTTTACAATTCCAAAAGAGGGAACCTTTGTTTCCTTTCCGGCGATTAGCTTTGTGTGGTCAACCTTGTCCAAAGCGCGGAAAAGGTTTGCCTTGTCGCTCTTGTACTGCTCGTAAGTACCGTGGAATTCCAGGTGTTCAAGCGTTACGTTCATGAATAGTGCGCAGTCAAATTTTACGTCGCCCAAACGGTTTGTCTTTGTGCTTAAGCCGTGGCTGGAAGATTCAACTACCGCGTGGGTACAGCCGTTCTGAAGCATTTCGTAAAGTTCCCGCTGAACAATTGGAGCCTCAGGCGTTGTCTGGTGCTGGGGATTGTTAACCGCCTCTCCGCCAAGTGAATACTGGACGGTGCTTATAAAGCCGGCCTTAATTCCGCTAAGACGCAAAAGCTGCCAGATAAAGGACACTGTGGAAGACTTGCCCTCGGTTCCGGTTACACCGTAAATTACAAGGTGGCTGGAAGGGTCATCGTAAAAAGATGCACTGATTGGAGACATTGCAAAGCGGCTTGACGGCACTTTTACAAAAGCCACGCCTCTTTTGCATGCACGCGCATTTTTTACTGCGGATGCGATTGCATCTTTTTCTTCCGCGGAAAATTCATCCTGGTAGACTACCGCACAAGCACCGTTTTCTATTGCCTTGCAAATGAATTTATTGCCTGTTGTATGGGTTCCCGGTAGCGCAAAAAAGAGGGTGTTTTCTTTTACCGAGCGGCTGTCAAATTCAAGGTTTTCTATGACGCAATTCTTTGCATTTTCTAAGGATGCTGTCTGGTCAGATGGGCTTCCGCTTTCGTCTGTAAAAGTATATTCAAGTGGGGAATCTTTTATTCCTGCAAGTATTTGTTCCAATGTCTTTTTCATGGCTATAGCATATACCTAAGACAATAAAGTTTCAAGTTTAGATTTTTTCCAAGGGGGGCCTTGGGACCCAGTCTTGGAGGGGAGGAAACCGCTCAGAGTCCGAAGCCCGCTGTTTCCTCCCCTCCAAACCTCCCCTTCTTCTCGGGCACGGCTTAGGGCTTTCGCCCTAAGAACCCAACCTTATAATTTTACAAATATTTTTTTTGTTGGCAGAGATAATGCATTTTCTACTTTTCTTGCTTGCCAAGCAATATGAAGCCATGGATGGCGACTTAGCAGCATGCAGAAGTGCTCTGCAATTCTGCAATCCATTAAAAAAAAGGCACCCACTTTTCGGTGAGTGCCCAAAATAGGGAGAATTTATTTTAACAGAAGAAATCTTTCTGCCTTAGAAATTGTATGTCCAGGAAAGAGGGATGTTCATTGCCTGGTAGTCGCTGCCGGCTTTTTCAAAGTTTACGCCTACGCTAAATTCGTTGTGGTCGTTAAGGGCGTACTTTACTGCTGGGCCTACGGCAAAGTAAAGGTCTGCCTTGTCTGCAAAAACATCATCGTTAGAAGAAAGGTCAAGGGCTACAAGACCTGTAACTCCGGCTGTAAACTGCTCTGTGATTGCATATTCTACGCAAAGGCCAAAGTAGGCATCGTATCTGTTTTCATCTGCTTCTGCAAACTGAGTAAGGCCTTCTTCGTCTGTGTCGTCTGCGCCGTTAAAGTTGAATGCCGCATCTGCCGCGAGAGAAAGTCCGTTTGTTTCGTAAGTTGCACCGAGTGTTGCAACGTTCTGGCCAATGATGTTGAAGTTTTCAAAAGGATTTACAAGGCCAAAGTCAATTCCTTCGTAGTCATTGTGGGTGTAGCCCAGGTTGATGGTAAGGTTTTCTACAGCAGTGATGCTTGCAAAAGCACCGACTGTAAGCTTTCTTTTATCACCGTCAACAGAGCTGCCTGCTACGTTCTGAACTGCAACGCCTGCTGCAAACATATCCTGGTATTCATAGTTTGCACCAAAGTTGATTATTGGCTTATAGTCATCATCATCACCACCAAATGCGCACTGGTCAAGGCCTGCTCCAATGGTAAGTCCTTCTACAGGGCGGGCTATGAGTGCAATTCCGTCGTTTGTTGTGTAGTTACCGGCCTTAATGTCGTCGTCCCAGACAGGAAGTGATGAGCCAGAAACAAAGAGGTCGTCATTCCAGCCGATTGCAAATTCCTTGATTGGGCGGAATTCGATGAACCAGTCATGGTCTGTAAGAGTGAACTTGTTGCCTTTTACGTCTTTGTCATCAAGGGCATCTTCTACAGATTTTACAGGTTCAAAAGTCCATTCGCCCATTACGCTAAAGCTAAGCTTTTCAGACTCAAAGCCGGCTTCTGCCTTTTCTACGATTCCTGCAAAAACTGTTGCAGAATCCTTTTCGTGGCCTTTTGCCTTTGTGTAGGTGATTGTGTCTGTGGAGAGTTCGTTGGAGAAGGAAACTTCATAGTCCTTTTCCTGTGCAAAAGCCATACCTGCAAAAAGGCATGCTGCACCCAAAACTTTTACAGCATTAAAAACTTTCATGTATTTACTCCTTGACAATTTTTATTACCTTTGTATAATTTTTATTAGCAATAACTAATCATATTTGTAAAAAAATGTCAAGCCTTTTTTGTGACAGTGCAGGAGAAAAAAAGATTACAGGGGCGTGGTTCGACAAGCTCACCAACCGTGGATTGACAGGGGCATGCGTAAATTGTTGGGGGAATTTTGATAGATTCCGAATCCACATTCGTAGCAAGGGCGTGCGAATGTGGTGTAGCGTTCGGAATGACCGCTGACACGACAAGTTCGGAATCCAGATTCATAGATTCCGAATCGAGTTCGGAATGACGGCTGACACGACAAGACAGGTAATGACATAACAAAAAAAACGGCCGGCATTGCTGCCGACCGCCTTTAGTAACTAATAATTAAGTATTAACTATTAGAATGTGTACTTCCAGTATACAGGGAACTTGAAGTGATAGCTATCAACATCGTTGAGCTGGAATTCGTATACTACAGAAGCACCGAACTCGTGGCGACCTGTTGTGTAGATGAGCCATGGGCTTACACCGATAAGGATGTCTGCAGAGTCAGGATCTCCATCAGGATCCCATGCGAGACGACCGTAGCCGAGACTTGGAATACCGTCAGCCATGACGCGCTGAGCTCCAGACTTTGTAGTGAAGTCTGTGCCGAAGTCGAATGCACCGAAGCCCCTAAGTCCGAACTTGAGAGTACCGGGGATGAAGTCGAAGCCTACACCAAGACCTGCGTACAAGTCGTATACAGACTGGTCTTTCATGATGTTGTAGATTGCATCAGCTGCAACATTGAAGCGGCCAAACTGAGCTGCAACACCAAGGTTTACAACGTGGTGACCTGTAATCTTACCGTATTCACCGTAAGCATCGTCGAGTTCCCAGTAATCAAATACTGTGCCTTCGCGGAAACCGTGCTGTGACCAAGTGTAACCGAGGTTGATTGTGAAGTGTGGGATACCGATGAGGCTGAAGTACAAACCAGCCTGGCGACAATAGCTGTCCAAGATGTCCTTCCAAGTTCCACCGATTGTGAGGAAGTTGCCGATTGTGTATTCAGCACCAAATCCCATATTGAACTTGAAGTTGTCTTCACCTTTGTTCTGCCACCAGAGGTTGTTGACGACACCAGGCTTCTTATAAGGATCGCCAGCTACTGTATCTTCTACTTCTGCGTTAATCCAGTCATTGCCGGAGTGAACGTCGAAGTCGAAAGGAGCTGTTGCTGTGATTCTGAGCTTTTCTACCGGGTAGAGGGCGATTGTAAGACCTTCTGAAGAGAGGTTACCGCCAGTGATGTTCTGGTCTGCTACAGGGAGGTAAGAACCCGGTGTGTACATATCGTGGTGAAGGTTGATGCCTACCATGTCGAACGGAAGGAATTCAACGTACCAGTCAAAGTCTGTCCAAGAGAGGGAAAGGTCATCGTTTGTCAAACCGTTGCGGGATGGTACAATGTTTGTTGCACCGCTGCTGCTGCTTGCAGGATTTGCAGCCAAGTTGTTAAGGTTTCCTGACCAGAAGTTCTCGTTTGAATCAGAAAGACCAACCTGCGGCTTGAGCATGAACTTAAGCCTCTTTGCCTCATAAGTCAATTCGAGCTCGTCATAGATTTTGCCCAACTCTACGTTGTAGAGGTTGTCTCTTGTAGCGCCAGAGTCCTCGTCATCCTTGAGAGCACCGCGGCCCTTTACGATGTCTGAACCGATCTTGTTTGTGAAGTGGAACTTTCCACCGAACCAGTCAGAAGCAGACCAGCGGCCCTTTGGCTGACCAATTACAGTTGTGTAAGTTGTTTCTTCTGTTGTTTCTACAGGAACGATGAGATAACCTTCATATTCCTTAGTAACAGTGTCAGTCTTGGATCCCTGAACGACGACGTCATCGCCTTCAACTTCAATTTCGCCTTCGGTTTCGTATCCTACATAGTCTACATCACCGTCAGCGTCAGCATCTTCAGAGATTGCTGTTTCTGTAACAGTTGTTGTAGTTGTAGTTGTTGTCTCAGTTGACTGAGCAAACACTGATGTTGCACCGAATACAAGCGCTGCACCCGTGAGGGCTGCAATTTTTGCATTGATTTTCATGTTAACTCCTTTTCAAATTATAAACTTGAATAGTTACTATAATTTAGGTTACATTAACAGGCGAGAAAAGTCAAGTTAATTTTGAAAAGTTAGCGAATTTTTGCCAATATTTTTATTAAAAGTCAATGAAATTCAGTTTTGTTACAGAAAAAAAATTATAATTTTTTGTTTTTTTTAGATTTTCGAGATTTTTTTCAAGGGAGGGCCCTTGGACCCCAGAACTAAGGGGAGGGAAAACCCCCTACTCCGAAGCGAGGGTTTTCCCTCCCCTTAAACCCCT
>ODAI012204745.1_pt1 | contig 14114 bp, 8 predicted proteins | sample 1539321 | NCBI WGS metagenome assembly ODAI01 (sample SAMN02144231, study PRJEB22623) | gut metagenome | biome: sheep rumen | host: Ovis aries | place: New Zealand
CGACATCCGCCACGGCATGCGCCATGAACCGCATAACGAGATCGGACGGGAGGCCGTCTATCAGCGCTATGCCGCATACCTTTACGACAATTTCGTAAAAGAAGACAAAAAAACAAAATCGGAATAAAAGAACAGCTTTGTTAAAGATACGGGGATAAGAAGAAGTAGATCGACCGGGAGGTACAGAATTATGAAAAAAGCACTGGCAGTTCTGCTTTCTATGTCTATGGTCCTAGCACTATCCGGCTGCAACAGATCGGAAGAAACAAAGAGGACGAAGAGAACTAAAGAAACAAAGGACACGGAAATCTCCGAGACCACGGAAGATCCGTACATTTCGATGATTGAACCGTCAACGACCGAGTCGGATGAAACATCGGACACTTCGCCTGCTCCGGAACTCAAAGAATCGGTCAACCTTCACTCTCAGGTCGAGTTGAAGACATACGGATCGGCGGAGCTTATCAACGACGACAATTTCACCCGTGTGGACGGCATCACCTATGAATTCAACCGGATCAGGTTCACCACTGACCAGTTCCCGGAACTCCGCAAGGAAGTCGACAGTTTCTATGACGATCTTGAGGCCGCCCTTACGAAGCGTTTCGAAGAGCGGAAAGCCTCCGGGATCAATTCCGATACATATTACGACGATCAGTGCTATGCAAACACATATATCTACCGGGACGATTCGTATATCTTCTCTTATATAGTCAAGACCCCCGAAGATCTCTCGAGCGATAACGACGGATGTATCTCGCAGGCTTACTGGAGCGAGACAGGCGAAGAGATCTCGCTTTCAGACATCGTCACGAACGACGATATCCTTTCCGAGAAGATCACCTCCCTCGGTCAGAAGTATAATATCCCGGACGAGAACCTGCTTAGGATGAAAGTTGGCGTCCAAAACGGCACCGGAGACTTCGCGCTTACCTATGACGGACTTTATCTTTTCGACGATTATTTGGAACTGAAACTCCCGTTCGATCAGATCGAAAAGGGCGTTGACAGCAGATTTTTCGGTAATGCTCCGGAGATGTACTTTCTGGACTTCAACCTCGACGGCACGCTGAAGTGGGATATGGACGGCGACGGCACGGCAGAGGATATCATTCTCGAGCCGAAGTTTGAGAATCCGAATGACTCTATTCTCGTCACCTCTGTTGTGATCCATGTCGGTGACGAAGCCTTCGAAGTCAAAGAAGGCATCTGGGGCGAGTTCAATCCGGAATATGGCTCCTTCTATCTTATGAAAGCACCGGATGCTTTCTACATTTATATGTTGGTCGGTGTTGATGAAGGCATCGAAGAAGTAGGATATAAATACGAAAACGGCACCTGGACATTTACCGGCAATTGGGAAAACGGAGAATACGATCACCCCTATGACCCGCAGCGGGTGAAGATGAGCACGTATTTCGGCAATCTGGGAACCAACTACATGTTCTCGTATTTTGATATGACGGACGGCAGCGGCATGCCTAAGCATCTGGGAGATCTTTACTACGAAACGTCTTATTACCTCGCCACCAACACCGACCTGGTCTTCACCGCATATAACAAAAGCGGCGCACCGGCAGGCGATCTGAAGGTCGCGGCCAGGACCATCATCCAGGTCATCGCCTTCGATACGGACAGTAACATGCTCTACGTCAATGTTTACTCGGGCAAGACCGGCGAATATGGTTACGCTTCTATCGAGATGCAGAAGGATGATACGTGGAAGGTCGGCGGCATCCCCGTCGAAGAGGCATTCCTCGGGCTCCGCTACTCCGGCTGATCAAGCCCCACACAGATAAGAACACTAATCGTCTGAAATCAAAGAAGGAGCGGCATTACGTCGCTCCTTCTTTTTTATTCTATTCGAAAAGCACTCGTACCGGACCTTTATCCTCCGGCTTCCGCCGGGGCACAGATCGCGGCAGGACATCCGTCCTACAGCTTACACTCTATTGTAGTTGATCAGGCAGCCCTTCAGGATGATTTGACGCTCTTCATCTGTCAGATCACCGAGGCGCAGGTCGAATTCCTTCAGGCCGTTCTCACCGACAGTGTATGCCTTGATGACTTCAGTCTTATTCTCAACTGCGGCACGGATGCCCGGGATGAATATGTAGTCGAGGTTCTTAAACGGAAGCTCGCCCTCTTCGATCAGGAACGGCAGCATACCCCAGTTGATGAGGTTGGATCTATAGCGCTTGGTGGCATATTCGTTGGCGATGTTCGCCCAGCCGCCTAATACCTTCTGGCAGGAAGCTGCCTGCTCACGGGCAGAGCCGTCACCCGGTTTTACTGCAAAGATCGTAGAACCGAATCCTGTATTGGTGCGGTGTACATCCGGGAAGTCCTTTTTGATTGTCTGCATGACCTTGTGGATCTCCGGGAACAGATCACAGAGCTTCTTATCTTCTTCTCTTGCCTTCTCGACCTTCTGGATCTCCTTGGCGCGTCCTACATACTCCGGATCCTTACGGCTCAGAGTAAACTCGGCAAGTCCGAGAGGATTGGATCTGTAAGAAGATGTCTCACCGGACGGGATCAGCTCGTCGGTCGTGGTGACCGGATCGTGGATCTCGGATACACAGCGCAGAACGAGGTTATCGGTAAGAGCGACCATGGCCGGCCAGTCCTTGATGTTCGGGCCGAAGTGGATCGGATATTCCGGATCAGCCACGCCCTTACTGTCGAATACACGGTTCTCGTAGATCTTTGAGTCGAAGAAGTACTTATACTTACCGAACTCGCCGTCAAACTCGGTAGCGGCTGTGAGCTCGCCCTGGTTGGCAGCGGTTGCTGCGATAGATCTTGCATCCATAAGAGCAACAGAAGAGATCTGACCATTCTGGAGTTTGGATCCTTCACGGTTCGGGAAGTTTCTCGTACTGTGACGGATACTGAATGCATTGTTTGCAGGTGTATCTCCGGCACCGAAGCACGGTCCGCAGAATGCGGTCTTGATGATCGCACCGGTCTCCATGATGGTTGCGGCGCAGCCGTTTCTGACGAGTTCCATATACACAGGCATGGATGCCGGATATACGGAGAGTGTGAATTCATTAGATCCGATGTACTTGCCCTTCAGGATATCGGCAGCTGCACAGATGTTCTCGAATCCGCCGCCGGCGCAGCCTGCGATGATTCCCTGATCGACCATGAACTTGCCGTTTCTGATCTTGCTTCTCAGAGAGAAATCGACCTTATCGCCGAGGGAGACCTTCGCGCGCTTCTCGACATCGTCGAGGATGTCGTCGAGGTTTGCCTTGAGGTCTTCGATCGTGTAAGTATTACTCGGATGGAACGGCATAGCGATCATCGGCTTGATCGTGGAAAGATCGATCTCGACGACACCGTCGTAGTAAGCGACTTCACCCGGATTGAGTTCCTTATAATCGCCGGAACGGCCGTGAATATCGTAGAAAGACTTGACCTCATCGTCGGTCTGCCAGATAGAAGAGAGACATGTGGTCTCCGTGGTCATAACATCGACACCGATACGGAAGTCGGTGGACAGGGACTTAACGCCCGGACCTACGAACTCCATGACCTTATTCTTTACATAGCCGTTTGCAAATACTGCACCGATGATGGCAAGAGCCACGTCCTGTGGGCCAACGCCCTTGACCGGTGCGCCCTTGAGGTAGATCGCAACGACACCCGGCATGTTGATGTCGTATGTCTGGTTAAGAAGCTGCTTAACGAGCTCCGGTCCGCCCTCACCCATCGCCATGGTACCGAGTGCACCGTAACGTGTATGGGAGTCAGAACCGAGGATCATCTTACCGCCGCCGGCGAGCATCTCACGGGCGAACTGGTGGATAACAGCCTGATGCGGCGGTACATATACACCGCCGTATTTCTTCGCACAGGAAAGACCGAACATGTGGTCGTCCTCGTTGATCGTACCGCCAACCGCACAGAGCGAGTTATGGCAGTTTGTCAGAACATACGGAACCGGGAACTTGGTAAGTCCGGAAGCACGCGCGGTCTGGATGATACCGACGAATGTAATATCGTGGGAAGTAAGCTTGTCAAACTTGATTCTCAGCTTCTCCATATTATCGGATGTGTTATGGTCTTTTAAGATCCCATACGCAATGGTCGCCTTCTTCGCGTCCTCTTTGCTCACGTTCTTACCGGTCTTACTGAGGATCGCCGCAGCCGCCTCCTGATTATCCGGAATAATTTCAGTTCCACGCAGAAGATATGCGCCGGAATCAAGTAAAGAAATCATAGATCATCCTCCTAAAAACTATCTATCGCATAAGGGCAGGTGCTTTTACCATGGCAAAAGCACTTGTCCGCCACTTTCTCGAACACTCCTATTATAAGGAAATCACGGGAAGTTGCAAGCAACATCGGCACTCTCTTGTGGTTTCTTTCTGACATTCTTGCCCTCTTCTTCCCGATTCAGATACAAAAGCACCGCCCCGCCATGCTTTGTCCGCACGACGGGGCGGTATCTGTTTATTCGTCAAAACCGATCAGACGTCATCCGGCGGAAGATCTATGTTCGGCCCACTTTCAGTAATGATGTCTGCTTCCTCAAAAGCGATTATCTCAAGATCCAATTCTTCATACTTATACATCCATCTTTCTCCTTCCTTAGCCGGTGATTGCCTTCGCCGCTTTAAAGTATTGATAGTACGCAGTCAATGCCAGTTTCTGATCGTTCGTAGTCGTACTCTTGTTGAGCATATTCTTCACGTAGAAGATCGCAGGCAGAGACACTGTCGCCGTTCCCTTATTCGTTGTGATCTCAAAGGTTCTCATCGTATCCAGAAGGTGCGGGCCGATATTGTTTATGGCGAACTCATAATATGTTACCCCGTCAAAATCGACAGCCTTAGCATTTTTCGGCATTATGACCGAACTGTCTTCCGGCTTGACATAAAGTTTCAGTGCAGTCACAGATGTAAGCGACAGAGAGATCTTCATGCTGGACGAGATTCCCGAAGTGCCCAGATTCTTCTGAATACCGCACAATGCATCCAGATTCAATTCTGTTGTGGCTCTATCAACATCGGCACTTGACAATGTCCGGGACGGCTTCGGAATCGCATAGTGGCTCACATTGTCTGACCAATCGGATTTCTGCATGTAGTATCCGTACTTCTGCAAGGCATCCACAAGATCGACCACACGCTCTTCATATCGGCCCGCATTATTCTTAACATGCAAAATGTATGCCATAGCGGAATACGTGTCTGTCTGGATCGCCTCTCCGTCATAGTACAATGTTGCAGTGATCACATCTGCCAATTCAAGGCAATTGATACTAAAGATATAGTAGCGGGAAGAATCCGTTTCTCCTGCCGAAGATGTTCTGACTGTAGTCTTTCTACCTGTCGATGTCACAAATTCAACATAGCATTTGCTCACATCTGTTCCATCCGGGAAATCAACACCGAACTTCACACCGATGCTTCCACTCAAGCGAATTGCGTGACGCGCGATCCGAGGAGCAGCTCCGACGATAAATGTAACCGATGCATAATCTTCAAGAGTAGTAAACTCTTTTTTCGTTTTGATGCTGCAATCGCTTGTTTTTGTAAGGACAAAGTTTTCAAGTTCAAAATCCCATGTTCCATCCATATCAACATCGATTCTATTCAGATCAACGCTGTCTTCGATCGGTTCATCCGCATCGATATCACCGTTCCAAAAAAGCTCAGAAAGTGCATCCAACTGCTGCTGGTCACATGTGACCGGTCCGTTGGTAAGATCAAACACGATCTTCGGGAGGGTCAGTTCGGCCATGTCGGCATAATCCGTCTCAAAAGTGCCGTTAATATCTTCCGCCAGAATATAGACCTTATAGTCTGTTCCCCAACTGCCGGAAAGATCAGCCGGAAGCTCAAATTGTCCACGATGGCCAGACATATTTACGGCACCATACGCGGCAATTGTATCAACTGGCGCGGATCCGCTTCCCTTCTTAACAACAAGATATGAAATCTGCGTGACCTCGCCATTATGATCGCCATTCAAAGAACGATTGAAAGAAACCGACTTTCCATTTACGGAGAGATCACTGACTACCAGCCCGATATCCGGATCTTTGAGCGTCAGCTTATACTCTGTTCCAAGTGCCCCGTATGTACCCTTGACCGCTGTTGAGAAAAGGATGGAATCCTGACTTACATTCAGTGCTGGTGCTACTGCATATTCGCATATAACTTCCATGCTCGGATTTTGCGGAACAATGCCGGCATACAAATAGTATTTTTCCCCGGCTGCATTCCGGAGCCAGCATGCCCAGACGCGATTTTCAGGTTGAAATATCTTCCAATAATTTGAGTAACCGCCAAGACCGTCATATCCATTTATATATCCATAGTTTCCATTATAGGTATCTTCCGCATCCAGAATAAATACTTTATCGCCTTCAAGCCCCACAAAGTATTCATACATATCGTTCGCACTTTGATTGGCAACGGCCAACGGATGGCTTGCGATCGTACTTTCGGCGATTGAAGCTTTCTCCACACTTGTGAACACGCCTTCTTTATTCAGGAACTTGTCTCCATTCAAGCCATAGCGAATATCGCAGTCTTTCCAGAGATTGGTCAGATTGTTTTCACTGAAACAGTCACAGTACAGGCCGTAGTCAGAGTCAAGGAAAAGTGTTCTCGATCCGAAGATGTCGGTATCCGGATCCAGCACACGGTAAAGAACAGGCTGTCCTTCGTATTTTCCGAAATACACATAGGAGCCATTCCATTTGTCATCCGGAGTCTGCGGAACAGAAGGAGAACTCATCCCGTTAGTTCCAAGTTTTGTATTGCTTATGGTTTTCCCTTCAAACACGACCTGTGGTTCCGGCTTAGCCAGTTCTACCGGAGCACTTGCGTAATCCGACTCATACGTCCCGTTTACATTCTCCGCAAAAATATATACATGGTAGTCCTGTCCCCATGTTCCCGTGAGTCCTTTGAACGGGTTGAAGCTTCCTGTCTGACTACCTTCATCTTTCAGCGTGCCGTAAGCAAGGATCTCATTATCCGGTTCACCGATCACCTTACTTGTAAACATGTAGGATACTTTTGTATCCGCTTTTACCGATGCACCGGAAAGGTTATATGGAACAATGTATTTCAGGCCGTCTTGAGATATATCTCCTATAACCTCCACCTGAATGTCAGGATCCAGAAGAGTAAGCTTATATTCCGTTCCGAGTGCACCGTATGTACCCTTGACCGCTGTTGAGAAAAGGATCCTATCGCTGTCTATATTCATTGCGGGAGCGACACCGGCTGAAGTTCCATTGACCTGAAGGCCACCTATACCGTAAAAGATCCCGCCGGCAAATAAGTCTACAGCCTGGTAATCTAATTCGTGATCCTGAGATCTTAACCACCAAATAGTAAAATCAGACGGCGATTGAAGCTCGCACTTGTACCAGTTATATGCCGGATGATATGGTGCAGAAGATCCATACGGGCCATTTGCCATGGCATCATAGTAGCCATATTCCGGATTTAAAACATCCTCTGCGTCCAAAAGAAAGATCTTATCGATCTGAAGTCCGATATAGTTGACGAATTCAGAAATGGCATCCGAATTTACCGACGTCAGCGGATGGCCGGCAACCGTGCTCGCGACAATACTTGATTTTTCCACCGGTGTAAAAACTCCATCTTTTTCCAGGAAAGCAGTCCCATTCAGAGCTTCTCGAATATCGCTGTTGCTCCATACATTGGAAGACGAATCAAAGTCCGCATAGAACAGCGTTGAATCGCAGTCCAGGAACACCGTCTGTTTTTCAGAAAACAAAGTTGAATTCTTGTCCAGAACACGGTACTTCACAGGTATATCTTCATACTTACCGAAATATACATAGGAGCCATTCCATTTGTCATCTTCTGATTCCGGGATCCTCGGGTTACTGATCTGGCTAACACCAAGTTTTGTATTGCTTGTTGTCTTCGCCACTGTGTCATCCGCACGGACAAAATCTTTCACGGTCATTCCGTACATGGCCGGAATGAAAAGAGCGGCTGACAGAATCAGCGATGCGATCTTCGCAATTTTCTTCTTAGACCTTTTCAACATACTTTCTTCCCCTCCACTTCTATTGTCATCTGTTTCCGTCTTTCCCGACGATCCACGATCATTCGGAAAAACAAAATGCGTGTTGTCTTTCGTTTGCACGGAAATCAACACGCATTACATAGCCAGTTTATATACACGCCTGAAAACGGGAGCTGAGCAAGCTCTTACTAAAGAATACAGATGAGCTACTATCGTACAAGAACACATAGCCTATACCCCAAGAAAAAACACTTCACAAACCCTGTTTCAAACATATATATTTTATCATCGGGCATATATATGGGTCAATTATTCTTTACGAAGAAATCTCATTCATCTTAAGTTTTGGGAAGCGGATCTTTCTTGCATAAAACCAGTACCCGAATTCGTTTCTTGTTTTACTATATCAGACTTATAAGACCTGAAAACTGTTCACAACTTTGCCACACTTCTTGTATATTATATCTATGTCGTTTAAATATTTTTTCATCGACAAAACAGCACTTAGAGTATTCGACAAACAGTTTACGAGGCAGCATATGGGAAAGAGAAAGAAGATAGCCGTTTTTTCACCGAATATATATGAACCGATGGCGCATGCGATCCAGGACGGTATCAGCAAAGCCGCGCTGGATCTCGGGATCAAGGCCCTTTTCTTCGTTACGTTCAGTGATGATTTCACCACCAGGCTATATGACGAATATAAGAACTACGACGAGGGCGATATCGCAGCCTTCGAACTTCCGGATCTCGATGATTTCGACGGGATCATCCGCGTGGATCTTGCATATGGTCCATACTCACAGAAACATCTTGATGAAAGACTCAGTAATGTTTCGATCCCGATCGTGAATGTCGGCGGACAGGATCCCCGCTACCTCAATGTCGTGACAAACGAAAACGACTCATTCACAACTCTCATCGACCATATTATCGAAAAGCATAACTGCAAGGATATCTATCATCTGGCCGGTCTTAAAGAGCGTTCCTTTACCCAGTCGAGGATCGATGCGTACCGCAGATCTCTCGAATCACATGGCATTTCTTTCGATCAGGACAAGATCTACTACGGCACACTCTGGCATGATTGCGGAGAGCCCGCGCTTGACTCCATACTTGCCGACTGTGAAAAACACGGGAAGAAATACCCTGACGCCATCGTCTGCGCCAACGACTACTCTGCCGTCGGTCTGGTCGAAGCCTGTCATAAAAGAGGGATCGACATTCCGGGAGACATCATCATTACCGGCTACGACGGTCTTGATGAGGCAAATCAGGGATATCCGTCGATCACGACTGTCGCTCAGCCCTTCTCCGCTTCCGGATACGAAGGAGTTTTAACCTTAAAGAAAATATGGGACGGCGAAACGATCAAAGACGATATCCTCATTCCCGGCGACCTGATCTGCAACCAGTCCTGCGGATGCAAGTCCATGAACACCTATAACATCGAAGATATCCGAAGCCTCTATACACGCCGTATGGATCGTGTCTCTGTCCTGGCACAGTCCACGACGAATCTGATCCTGAGTGTCTCGAGCGCGCAGACGATGGATGAATGCTTCCAGGAGATCACGGAGAACTCGTCCATCGAATCCGGCTTTACGAATATGCTTTTGTGTCTGGCGCCGGAATGGGAGGAACAGCGCGTGATCCCACCTGATTTTGCCAAGCAGGACGAAGAGATGACGGTAGTCGCCGGTTTTATCGGCGCGGAGCCGGTAAAGCGCGAAGTCTTCCGGAAGAAAGACCTTCTTCCTCCCGACCTTCTTGCTGACCCGAACCCGTATTATATCTGTGCGATCCACCATCTGCAGTACTACATGGGATACCTCATCGTTTCCCCGCAGAAGGAGTCCATCGATTCCCTGTCGATGAAATCCTGGTATGTAAACCTCGGTTCCATGCTGGAGAACTGGAGGATCCGCCACAAGCTGAACCTCGCGGTGCAGCGCCTGGAGAATCTTTATAACCGCGATATGCTGACGAATCTATATAACCGCCGCGGCTATGACTCCTTCTTCTCGGAAATCTTCCAGGCATGTCAGAAGGAAGGCGTCCCGATCGGAGTAATGATGATCGACATGGACAACTTAAAGCTCACCAACGATAACTACGGTCACGAAGAAGGCGATTACAGCCTCACTACGATCGCTGACGGCATGCGTCTTGCCGCAATCAATGGCGAAGTGTGCCTGCGTACCGGCGGAGATGAGTTCGTCGTTCTCGCGAAGAATTATTCCGAGGAAAAAGCAACGATCTATGTCCAGTCACTGACCGAATACATCCAAAAGTGCGTCCGCCGTGACAAGAAGGTCTATCCTCTCGATGTCAGTACCGGAGTATGTATCAGGATCCCGCCAAAGGATGCCGGAAATGACGAAGAAACGATCCGCTCTTTCTCCGAGGAGTACTTGCGGATTGCAGATGCCAAAATGTACGAGGTCAAGAAAGCCCACAAGGCCGGACGCAACTGATCCCGGTCGGTCTTATCAAACTCACCAACACGCTAAGAAGCCTCAGCACCACGTTATGGCACCGAAGCTTCTTAAAGTCTTGTTTCAGATAGCTTACTGATCCTTCTTACAAGGGATCAGAATCATGATCGCCCTGACTTGTGACGATAATATTCTCCGAATGGAAAACGATCATTTCCATTTCCAGCATTTCATATTCCTCCATGTTCTTAGCCTCCTCTAACAATTGCATAATAATAATAGTATGTTGCATCATATGCAAAATTATAAAGTGCGATCATCGCATATTTCTCCGCTGATGTTATGTTCGCCAGATCTGAATTCAAAACAAGATATACATATGATATTGGTGATGCTGTGACAACTGCCGTTCCCGGACGATCTGTTTCGATAATAAATGTCTGGTCTGCCAAAAGTTCCATCGGACACAGTCTCTTGGAAGAGAACTTATAATATGTATCTTTCCCAAGCTGAGCCTTCGTTCCTCGTGGCGCAGTGATGTTCACTCCATCTTCAGGTTTCGCATACAGATTGATGACCATCCTTGAATTGAACGTCAGTGACATTCTGGTATCACTTATTCCACTATTCTCAAGTTTTTTAACTGTTTTGTACTCCCCTAAACGTACCTTATAGTGCGCAATATCGTCTTCGTTAAACATCACGCTTCCATTTTCTTGTAATTTGGCGCTCGCAAATAATGCCCTTATCGTCCCCGTCTGAATGGCATCAAAAGTGACAAAAAATTGCGCCGTCTAGCATAGTCCCAAACCCCTTGTCCAAACCAAAAACTATGCGAAAGCATTAACTCTACATAACACTTATATAATACGAGGGGCAAGGCAGACTTGTCAATTTGATTTAAGAGTTTCGGAAGTGCATCTCACACTTTTCGATCGGGATCCGAAGCAGAAAGGCAACAACAAACGTCAGTGTCAGGCCTATGATCAATGACAGTACAGGGATTCCCGTAAAATATGCCAGCGGCTGAAAAAAAGTCTTCTCATAGGTGAAGAATACACTATGCAGAAACCACATGAGAGTGGATTCTTTTCCGAGTGCGGAAAGTATCCGGGCCGCTGTTTTCGTATGCTCTTGAATGAGCTTACATAGTTCAAAGAGAAAGTATAATTCCAAAGGCATGATGATAATATCAAGAAGGATCAATAACTCTTCCGGATAAAAAGCGATATTGAAATATATGTGCGATCTCGCGTTCAGGAAAGAAAGGACGACCAGCATCGAGAGCGCAAACAGTCCCCGGCAGATCTCACTTGAAATCAGTTTTGGGTACCGGTGCGCGATCTTTTCAAAAACAGAGTATTCTGCCAGCATGTATGCAAAAAAGAAAGCCGGAAGCCAAGTGGAAAAGTGAAGAAAAAACTCCGACAGAAATCCTATTCTTATCCACTGGAAAAACATAGGGATAACGACAAAATATACGATCATCTCCAAAGCCGGTCTCCCTGTCAGGAATCTGGTCAAAAGCGGTGCCAGCAGCATACAAATAACATAAAAGGACACATACCAGTTGAAGCGGATCGTTGTGCTTTGGAGCGCGCACAGTTCTTTTACCACGGAAGATGCACCGTAGTAATGGTGAAAAAACAGAACGCCGATTGTCCCGAGAAGGATAAGACATACCCAATATCTGACAACAATGGCGCGGATCTTCCGAAGCGAATAGCGCAGCGTCTTCTCTTTGCTGAAATAATAGAAATATCCGGAAAGCGAACAGAATATAAGAACACAGATCTTCAGCGGAAAACGCAAAATAGAAAGTCTTTCATAAGACTGTCCGCCGTACTCCGGAAGAATCCAATCCGGAAAGCCCCAAAAATGGTGCATGAACATGAGTATGATCGCCACGCCCTTAATAACGGATGTAGTATCTTTTGAGAAAAACGGCTGTTTTCTCGTTTCTGATACGTCTATTTGTTTTCCAAGATCCGGCAACTGTCTTTCTCGTATCCTTTCTGATTTATTATTCCAGATTAGCGATAACCTCTTGAATCGCAGGGTTGTGCTCACTGATCGACGGCTGTTTGTGATACTCGTGCCATGCTTCGTGTGCCTTAATATCCATCTCACTCATGACTGTCAGGTGTGCGATAAAGCATACAAATGTAAAAATCACGCATAACACAAGCATAGCGGAAATACTTTTTCTTCCCGCTTTTATCAGAAGCGCAGCAATCACTATCCAGATCAGCATACAAACAAGAACGGTCACCGCCACCTTCCAATAGGCAGGTGACGCATCCGCGTACTCACCTATCTTACGGATATATTCCGCATGATAAGAAGCAAGAAAGGCTGTGATCAAACCGCCGGAAAAAAACCATATAATCAATATGATCCATCCTCCGAAAGATAGGCCGGCAAATTCCCAGTCTTTCATTTGAGCTTCTTCTCCAGTTCTTTGATAACTATCTCGAGTGCTTTGATTCTCGCATATTTCTTATCGACGGATTCGAGAACGTGCCACGGAGCGAACTTCGTCGAAGTCTTCTGGATCATCTCGTTGATGGCATCTTCATAGACGTCCCACTTCTCTCTGTTTCGCCAGTCTTCTTCCGTGATCTTCCACTGCTTCTCCGGTGTATTCTGACGGTCGGTAAATCGTGCAAGCTGCGTATCTTTATCGATCTGTACCCAGAACTTGATGATGACCGCACCCCAGTCGTCGAGTTCTTTTTCAAACTCATTGATCTCGTTATAGGCACGTTTCCAGTCGTTCTCGGAACAGAAACCCTCAATACGTTCTACCATCACACGGCCGTACCAGGTACGGTCGAAGATCGCGACATGACCGTCCTTCGGGAGACGTGTCCAGAAACGCCACAGATAATGTCTCGCTTTCTCGTGCGGTTCCGGACTTGCGATCGGATGCACTTCGTATCCTCTAGGATCCAGCGCCTCGGCGATACGCTTGATGTTGCCGCCTTTTCCTGCGGCATCCCATCCTTCGTAGGCGATGATGAGCGGGACTCTCTTTCTGTACAGACGGTTATGAAGTTCGGAAAGACGTTCCTGCAGTTTGTCGAGTTTCTCCTTATATTCTTCGTCGGAAAGTTCTTTTCCATCGAGAGGAATATCAGCAAGCTTCGGCATCTTTACGAGCGGGAAAGTATTCTGCAGAAGCGGTACTGCCAGAGAGTGATTCTGAAGCGCGATATCGATGCCCTCATTCATTCTTTCCAGGACCTGAAGCTCCGCCCACTTTTCCGATTTCGCATCGATGATATACCAAGGTGCAGAGGAAGTATCCGTATCCTCCAGATACTTCTCGAAAATCTTCTCGCAGGCTTTGTAGTGCTTGTTCTGCCAGACATCGCCTTCGCTGACACGCCACTTCGTATCGATGTGATCCTTGAGATTTTCGATCCTCTTTTTCTGCTCTTCTTCCGTGATGTGCATGAAGAATTTCAGGACCAGGTATCCGTTGTCGGTGAGCTGGCGCTCGAACCTTCTTATGCTCGCGATACGCTTCTCATAAAGAGAATTCGGCATCGATCCGTCAAGGCGGGACATAACGATCTCATTCATCCAGCCGGTGTTATAAAAACGGAATTTCCCCGCCTCCGGAAGTGCCTCGAAATACCG
>ODAI010369573.1_pt1 | contig 14113 bp, 12 predicted proteins | sample 1539321 | NCBI WGS metagenome assembly ODAI01 (sample SAMN02144231, study PRJEB22623) | gut metagenome | biome: sheep rumen | host: Ovis aries | place: New Zealand
CGCCCGTAAGGACGACCGCATTGATATGCTCAGAGAAAGATATGATGAGCTCTCCGCTCTTAATATCCGTGAGGGCGAGGACGATGAGATAGCCAAAGAGCTGAATGTTCTCAAAAATTCCGTAGCTATCAGCGAAGCCCTCTATGCGGCAAGAACACTGATCTCCGGTGATGACGATACCGACGGTGCAGTCACCGCCGTTCAGCGTTCCCGCGATACCCTCTCCGATATCACTGATGTCTACACTGCGTCAGCGACCCTTTTTGAGCGCCTTGATTCAGCCGCCATAGAGCTTGAAGACATTTCCGAAGAGCTTGCATCTCTTCTTGATAAGCTGGAGGTCGACCCTGCCAGATATGATTATCTTAACACCCGCTGGGAAGAGCTCAGACGAATAAAGAAAAAATATGGCCCCGACCTTTCCGATGTCCTGAAAGTTCTTGAAGAGACCGAAAACGAGCTTCTCTCACTTGAAAATGCTGACGAGAACCTCAGCGAACTCAATAAGGAGCTTGAAGAGCTTCTGAAAACCGTAACTATCAAAGCAAATCTCCTCTCAGACCACAGAATGAAAGCAGGAGAACGCTTCGTCAAGCAGGTCGCAGAAGAGCTCGAATTTCTAAATATGCCTGATGTCAGGCTTGCAGTTAAAAACGATAAGGGCAAGCTCACTGTCAGCGGTATGGATAATATTGAGTTTCTCATCTCAGCAAATGCCGGCGAGGAGCCAAAGCCTATAGCCAAGATAGCCTCAGGCGGTGAGCTTTCAAGAATAATGCTCGCCCTCAAAAATGTCATCGCCGAAAAGGATGATATCCAGACGCTTATCTTCGATGAGATAGATACGGGCGTCAGCGGCAGGGCAGCCCAGAAGATCGGCATAAAGCTCAAACAGATATCGAAGCTCAGACAGGTCCTCTGTGTGACTCACCTTTCCCAGATAGCTGTAATGGCTGACAATCATCTCCTGATAGAGAAAAACGTCCAAAACGGCAGAACTCTGACCTCAGTACGTTCCCTCGACCATGAGGGCAGAAAACAGGAGCTTGCCAGGATCATGGGCGGCGAGAGCATCACAGACCTTATGCTTGAAAACGCCGAGCAGTACCTGAGCGATGCCATGAAAATGTAAAATTACTGTTAAAGACTGTCTGTAACGGGCAGTCTTTTTTGGCAAACTCTAAAAAATACGCGAAATTTGTTGACTTATCATCAAAATGATGTTATAATCAGTATGTATGTAAATTTGATATTATGCGGAGGTATGCTTTATGAAGGTAAAGCTCATTGCACACACGCCCGAGCCCGAGAAGATCGTTGCTACAGCTGCCAAGCTGTGCTATTCCAGCAGTGATGTCGGCTCGTTAATGGATGGGCTCACAGAGGACAAGATCGAGTCCTTTGTAGATATGCTCGCCTCTATCGGCCATGAGAGCCCGATGGAGCACGTCTCCTTTACCTTTGCTATCGAGGGCATTTCAAGAGCCTGTTCGCACCAGCTCGTAAGGCACAGGATAGCCTCATATTCACAGAAGAGCCAGCGCTATGTCAATGAGAACGGCTTTGACTTCATAACGCCTCCTGCAATAGAGCAGTGCGAAGAGGCAAAAGCTGAGTTCGATAAGCAGATGGCGCAGATAGTTGAGAGCTACGACAAGATCTCGGAAGCATTGACAGAGATGCACTATAAAGCATTTCTTGCCGAGGGCAATGATGAAAAGTCCGCAAGGAGCAAGGCTCGCAAGAAAGCCAATGAGGACGCACGCTTCGTTCTCCCCAATGCCTGTGAGACCAAGATCGTAGTTACAATGAACGTAAGAACTCTTTTCAATTTCTTCAAGCACAGGTGCTGCAACCGCGCTCAGTGGGAGATCAAAGCTGTCGCTGACGAAATGCTGAAGATTTGCTGCGAGAAAGCTCCGAACCTTTTCAAAAAGGCCGGCCCTTCCTGCGTAATGACAGGCAGGTGCCCCGAGGGTAAAATGTCCTGCGGTAAAATGCCCGAGGTCATAGCGCAGTACAAGCAAATGAAAGCAGAATATACAGGAGGAAAGGCGTAACGCCGCTGAACATATGAGCAGAATAGTAGTTTTGGAAGGACTTGACGGAAGCGGAAAGTCAACTCAGTTTGAAAGACTTGATAAATACCTTGAGGATAAAGGCATAAATCACAGGTCTATCAGCTTTCCCGACTATAACAATCAGTCGTCAGCACTGGTGAAGATGTATCTCGGCGGTGAGATAGGTTCCTCTCCTGCCGATGTAAATGCGTATGCAGCGTCAAGCTTCTATGCCGTTGACAGATACGTAAGCTTCAAACAGCTCTGGGAGGAGGACTACAGAAACGGCGCCTTTATCAGTGCCGCAAGGTATGTTACCTCAAACTGCATCTACCAGATGACAAAGCTCCCCGAAGAACAGTGGGAGAACTATATAAAGTGGCTTGAAGACTATGAGTATGAAAAGCTCGGCCTGCCAAGACCCGATCAGGTCATCTTCCTTGATATGCCTATCGAGATCTCTCAGAAGCTTATGAGCGGAAGATATAACGGCGACGAATCAAAGAAAGATATCCACGAGGCTAATATCTCATATCTATATGCCTGCCGCAAAGCAGCCCTTTTCACGGCCGAAAAATGCGGCTGGAAGATAATCAGCTGCAGCAGCGGTGATGAGCCCCGCACGATAGACGATATCTTTGAAGATATCCTGGCGGCAATAGGCGGCATTTGATAAGAAATTACAGATAAGGAGAATATCTATGGTATATGTGTTCCTGGCAAACGGATTTGAGGAGATAGAGGCTCTTGCCCCAATCGATATATTAAGGCGTTCCGGTGCAGAGGTAGTAACGGTCGGTGTCGGCTCCGACACTATCGTCAGCTCCCATAAAGTCACATTCAAGCCCGATATCACATCGGATCAGATAAAGCTTTGCGATGAGCTTGAAATGATCGTTCTTCCCGGAGGAATGCCGGGCACACTGAACCTTGAAGCCGACGGCGACGTTCAGGCAGCAATTGACTATTGTGCTGAGAACGGCAGGTATCTTGCAGCTATCTGTGCCGCACCGTCAGTTTTAGGCCATAAGGGTCTTCTCAAAGGCAAAAAAGCGACCTGCTTCCCCGGCTTTGAAAAAGACCTCATCGGTGCAGAGCCTACGGGTGCACCCGTCGAGCATGACGGCAAAGTTATCACTGCCAGAGGCGCAGGCGTGTGCATAGAGTTCGGCCTGAAGCTTGCAGAGCTTCTCATATCCAAAGAGAAGTCTGATACCGTAAGGTCAAATATGCAATGCGAGTAAGCACAAAAAAACAGCTGCGTGCTTTTTATAAGCAAAAACGCGCTTCGATGCCGGCAGAGCAGAAGTCTCACCTTGACAGCCTTATCACTAAGCGCTTTCTTGAAAGTGATGAGTATAAAAGCTGCAAAATGCTTCTCTGCTTTGTCTCAACGGGTATAGAGGTCTCAACAAGGCAGCTGCTGGAAACAGCCTTTGCCGAAAAGACCGTTCTCTGTCCGCGCTGTGAGGGCAGTGTCTCGGAAGGCATTATGCGTTTTTATAAGGTCTCCTCATTCGGTGAGCTGACCCCCGGCACTATGGGCATATCCGAGCCCTCAGCCGAAGCGCCCCTTGTTACTGCCTTTGAAGGAGCTCTGTGTGTGCTCCCCGGGCTTGCCTTTGACAGAAAGGGCTACAGGCTTGGCTTTGGCGGCGGCTATTATGACAGGTTCCTTGCCGGCTTTAACGGCATTAAGGCAGGCATCTGCTATGAAAGCTGCGTTTGTGATGAGCTAGAGCACAGCACCTATGACATAAAAGCCGATATGCTTTTTACAGATAAAACGATTTACAGATTTTCTGAATAGGAAAGGAAGATTGATCGATGAGCGATAATAAGAAAAATCAGGGCAGACCTGTGAGACGCCACAGGGAGTCGAATCCCGATTTTGTTCAGGGAATCGATATAGAGGAAACTCTCCCCGAGGTCAGGGAGGAGCCGGCTGCCGTTCAGCCTGAACCGGCTGAGCCCGAGGTGCCTTCCGCTGAGCCTGAGGTAATCGAACAGACTGCACCTTCTGAGCCCGAAGCTGCTCCTAAGTCAGCTCTTGAGGAGATAGAGTCTCTCACCAAGGCGCTTGATGAGAAAATATCCGGTAACAAGCCCGAAGAGGAGCCCGCTCCCGTTTCCGAGCCTGATCCTATCGAGGCGCCGACCCTGCCTGCTGCACCGTCAGTGCCTGTCAGCGAGGATATCACTCCTGAGCCTGAGCCGGTCAGCGTACCCTCTGAGCCTGAAACTGTCAGCGAGCCTGCACCTGCGGCAGCACCGGTTGCCGTTATCGAAGAGCCCGTCAGCAGGATAAGAACTTATGAGGACGTATCTACCGAGCAGCAAAAGGCGGAGAAAAAGGCACAGGCAGCAAAGAAAAAGCCTGCACCTGCCAAGAAGAGCACCAAGAAAAAGAAAAAGAAGAAAAAGAGCCGCTTTAACGGCACTATCTTCGGCGGCATAATCATCGTTGCCATAATCCTTACAGTCTCGCTCCTTCTTGCTGTTACCGGCATAAGGATAGGAATGGAGTTTTACGGCATAGGCAAGAGCGAGAGCGATATCAGGTTCAATATCCCCGAGGGCTCCAACAATGACAGGATAGCCGATATCCTTATCGAGAACGGCGTTATCCAGAACAAGACCCTCTTCAAGATCGCTCTGAAGCTTCAGCATGATCCCACTCTCTATCCCGGAGACATCACGCTGCAGCCTTCCAACGGCTATACCGATATCATCGAGAAGCTCTCTGTACAGAGAGAGTCCTACAAGTCCGTGACCGTTACCTTCACCGAGGGTGAGAACCTTCTGTCCATAGCTTCCAAGCTGGAGGAGGCAGGCGTTTGCCCTGCTGAGGACTTCATTTTCCAGTTCAACCGCGATCAGGGCTTCGTATTTGAAAAGCAGATAGACACCGCTGCCGATACCTTCTACAGCAGAGAGGGCTTCTTCTATCCCGATACATATGAGTTCTATGTTAATGACTCTGCCGAGAACGTTTCAAGAAAGGTCAAGGAGGCCTTTGAAAAGCAGTATACAACATCTATCGAGCCGAAGCTTGCTTCCACTAAGCTTGACTTTATGCAGATAATGACACTTGCATCTATCGTTCAGCTCGAGTCAGCCTCTGTTGAGGAGATGCCGAATGTTGCGTCGGTATTCATCAACCGTCTCAATGACCCTGATACCTATCCGATGCTCCAGTCTGATACCACAACGAATTATATCAAAAACGTCATAACCACTCAGGCTGATACCGAAGCCTCACTCACACACTATACCGAAAGCTACGATACCTATACCTGCAAGGGTCTTCCTGCAGGCCCGATCTGCAACCCCGGTATAGACGCTATCAAGGCAGTAATAGACCCTGCAAAGACTAAGTACTATTACTTCTGTAATAACCTTACTACCAAGCAGACCTTCTATGCCGAAACTCTTGAAGAGCATGAGGCTAACCTCAAAAAGGCAGGTCTTGCATAAAAAGGAATGATCTGATGTCTGATATCAATAACAGATTATTGGAAATACTCTCTCCCGTGGGAGATATGGAGCGGCTTTATGCCGCTCTTGATTTCGGGGCAGATGCCGTCTATCTCGGCGGCACAGGCTTCGGAATGAGAGCTGCTTCTGCCAATTTTGATGCCCCTCTCCTTGCAAAAGCCTGTGATGAGGCTCATTCGCGCGGCAGAAGTGTCTATCTTACCTGCAACACTCTCCCTCATAACAATGAGATACCGAACCTTGAACAGTTCGTCAAAGATGCACAGTCCGCAGGTGTCGATGCCCTCATAGTCAATGATATAGGCGTATTCACCCTCGTCAGAAAATACGTCCCCGATATGGATATCCATGTCTCCACACAGGCAGGGATAGTAAACTATGCAAGCGCCAATGCCTTTTATGAAATGGGCGCAAAGCGCGTAGTTCTCGCAAGAGAGCTCTCACTTGAGGAAATAGCAGAGATAAGAGCAAAAACACCGAAGGAGCTGGAGATCGAGTGCTTTGTCCACGGAGCAATGTGCGTGAGCTTTTCAGGCAGATGCCTTATCTCGCAGTATCTCACTGAGCGGGATGCTAACCGCGGTGAGTGTGCCCAGCCCTGCAGGTGGGGCTATCACCTTATGGAGGAGACCAGACCCGGTGAGTATTATCCTGTCTTTGAGGACGAAAAGGGCACCTATATCCTTAATGCCAAGGATATGTGCCTGATAGAGCATATTGACAAGCTTGCCGAAGCCGGCATCAACAGCTTCAAGATAGAGGGCAGGGCAAAGTCGAGCTATTATGTTTCCGTCATAACAAACGCATACCGCAAGGCTATGGATATCTATAAGTCCGATCCCGACCACTTTGAGCTCCCTCAGTGGCTCAAAGATGAGGTCTTCAAGGTCAGCCACAGAGCTTACTGCACCGGCTTCTACTTCGGCCACCCCAAGCAGAGCCAGTATTACGGCACCAGTGGCTATGTAAGAGAATATGACGTAGTAGCGATAGCAGACAGCTGGTCAGACGGCAGACTTTACTGCCAGCAGAAAAACAAGTTCAATGTTGGCGATGAGGTCGAGGTCCTCTCCTTTGACGGTGAGCCCGTAACAATGAAGGTAAATGACCTCTATGACGAGTGGGATAACCCGATAGTAACAGCGAACCACGCCGCAATGAACTTCTCAATGAGCAGTGACAGACCCTTTGCAAAAAATTCTATCATCAGGATCAAAAAATAGTATAGCACCGTCCTTGCGTTTTTTTGAAAGGAGAACACTATGCCAATAACCATAAACATCTACTATACCGGCAAAAACGGCAGCGCCAGAGCCTTTGCCGATGAAATGGAGTCATCAGGTACCGCAGACCTTATCAGGGCAGCCAATGGCAATCTCAGATATGAGTACTTTCAGCCCCTCTCACAGCCTGAGACTATCCTTCTTATCGACAGCTGGGACAGCCAGCAGGCAATTGATAAGCACCACGCTTCCCCTATGATGGGAACTATAGCGGCTTTGCGTGAAAAGTATGACCTTCATATGAGGGTAGAGCGCTATATAACCGATGAAAACGGCGTGCCTGAACGGGATAAAGACTTTATAAAAGAATAGTTTTCGGCGGCAGGAGAAATATTACCTGCCGCTTTTTTGCTTTTAACAGCTATATAAAGCTGTCATTCTCAGTAACAAAAACTACATAAATAGTTAACAAAAATATAATTTTTGATTTAAGTTCTTCTTAGTTAAAACAATTATCCTAAGTATAGACGAACGCGAAGCCGTTCAAAAATATGGAGGTAAGAGAAAATGAAAGCAAGAATTATTTCAGGAAGAGTTTTGTCCGCAATGGCAGCCGCAGCAATGACCGTCAGCTGTGTATCATTAAGCGCATGGGCTTATGATGAAGAGTATGACAATGTATTCACCTTTACTGATACTGCAGTTACAGCTGAGAACGAGAGCGGTTTCGGCTTTAAGATCAGCGGCACTGACCTTACTATCAATCAGGCAGGCACCTACGTGGTCTCAGGCTCCTGCGTTGAGGGAACTATCAAGATTAAAGCATCTACAACAGGCGTTGTCCTCGTGCTTGAAGACCTTACCCTCACATCATCGACAGGCTCACCTCTTTCAGTCAATAAGGGTGCCGAGGCAACTATCGTTATCGAGGGCACGAACACTATCAAAGACGCCGAAGATCCAGCAAATGAGACCTCGACCGACACAGAGGTAGCCGATGCCTTTGACGGTGCAGCTATCAAGGTAAAAACCGGCGCATCTGCGACCTTTACAGGTACAGGCACTCTGAATGTTGATGGCTCCGAGTGCAAAAACGGCATAAAGGGCGCAGCAACAGCAAGTGTGACAGTCGGCGCATCGACCAGCGATACCTTTACAATGAATGTCTCTGCCGCAAATAATGCCCTTGCAAGCGACGGCTCGGTAACGGTCAACGGCGGCAAGCTAAACCTCACCGCAGACGGCGACGGCCTTAAAGCATCACCTGATGAGGACGATACAGACTCCTCTGGAACAGTAACCATAAACGGCGGCGATATTACTATAGTAAGCGGCGAAGACGGCATTCAGGCTGACGGCGGATTCACAATGACAGGCGGCACAGTTGACGTTACCGCTGCAGGCGGATATAAGTACAATTCTCAGATAGAGGCCGCAGATATCTCTGCCAAGGGCATAAAGTCTGACAGCTCGATCGTTATTTCAGGCGGAACCGTAACTATCGACTCTGCCGATGACGGTATCCACCTTAACGGCACCACAGGCAATGAAGCTGTTCTCATCAAAGACGGCAATATCACAATTAAGTCCGGTGATGACGGTATCCATTCAGACTATTATCTTACAGTCTCGGGCGGAACTATAAATGTCGGGCAGAGCTATGAGGGTCTTGAGGGCGCAGTAGTTGATCTTGCAGGCGGCAAGGGCACTATCATTTCAAGTGATGACGGCATCAACGCTGCAAACGGCGACCTCACAAGCTATGCGTTTGACCTCAGGATCTCCGGCGGTGAGTGGTATATCAATGCAGGCGGAGACGGCCTTGACTCAAACGGAGATATCAATATCTCAGGCGGCTATACCGAGGTCTTCAGTTCCTCACAGGGCGATAACGCAGCCCTTGACTACGGCGATTTTAATGCATCGTTCAACGTTACCGGCGGCACTGTAGTCGGCATTGGTATGAGCAATATGGCAACAACACCTACCTCAGGCAGCTACATCGTGTTCGGTTCAAGCGGCGGCATGGGCGGCGGCTTCGGCGGTCAGTTCGGCGGCCAGACCTCGACCTCGTCAGTCTCGCTCTCACAGGGCGATTCAGTAGTAATCAAGGATTCCTCAGGCAATACTGTCTACAGCACAACTGCCGTTAAGAGCGCAAATCATATAGTTTTCGCATCTGACACTCTTGACAGCTCCGAGACCTACACTCTCTACGTTAACGGCACAAGCAAGGCTACAGCAACAGTATCTCAGGGCAGTGGTCAGCAGGGTACCGGCCAGCAAGGTCCCGGAGAACAGGGAGGTAACAGACCCGATCAGCCCGGAGAGGATCCCTTCAGTCAGAATTCCACATATTCAGTTACCCTGAATACCGATGACGAGACCCTGTCAGCTGAAACGGTTACTGTTACCTTTTCCGACGGCAGCAGAGAGATGACAGCCCAGACTGACAGCACAGGCGCTTTCTCGGTACCTATGGGACTTATGGACGGTACCTATACGATGACTGTATCTGCCGAGGGCTTTGCCGCAAGAACCTATACAGTTACGATGAACAGAGGTCAGCTTTCGGAGGATCCGGCAGTAATTCTCGATCTCCTCGGTGACATCAACGGAGACAAAAAGCTCAACGCAACAGATCTTCTCCTTGCAAAAAGCCATATCAAGGGGGTATCTCTCCTGACCGATTATCAGCTTGAATGCGCTGACATTGATGCTTCCGGCAGCATAACCGCTGCAGATCTTCTCAGAATGAAGTCACATATCAAGGGCGTAACAAAGCTCTGGTGATAGATTCTATAGCAATATTCTTTCGCACATAACAAAACGGGAACCGTAAAGGCTCCCGTTTTTTAGTAGTTTTCTGCTCTTATCTCAAAATAGCTTTGCGGGTGTGAGCATACCGGGCAGACCTCAGGCGCCTGTGTGCCTACAACGATATGGCCGCAGTTCCTGCATTCCCATATCTTCACCTCGCTTCTGCTGAATACCTCCTGCGCCTCAACATTGTGCAGCAGCGCACGGTAGCGTTCCTCGTGCTTTTTCTCTATCTCTCCCACCATTCTGAATTTCTGCGCCAGCTCATTGAAGCCTTCTTCCTCAGCCGTTTTTGCGAACCCCTCGTACATACTTGTCCATTCATAGTTCTCACCCTCAGCCGCCGAGTTCAGATTGTCAGCCGTTGTGGCAATACCACCAAGCTCCTTGTACCAGATCTCAGCGTGTTCCTTTTCATTGTTCGCGGTGAGCTCAAAGAGGGCAGCTATCTGCTCAAAACCCTCCTGCTTTGCCGTTGCAGCAAAAAAGGTGTACCTGTTTCTCGCCTCCGATTCAGATGAAAACGCCGCCATAAGGTTTTTCTCTGTCTGCGTTCCTGAGTACTTCGACTGCGTTTCAGGTACATCCTCAAGCAGCTCCAGCCCCTCGCCCCTTTTTCCGCACTGCGGACATACCGGCTCAACACCGTCAGCAACTTTGAATTCGTTTGAACATTTATCGCATTTATACTTTTTCATAACAGACCTCCAGATCTTTTATGTTTATTATTTCCTCAAAAACGGAGATCTATTCACTGCATCTACGCAATGATTCATAATAAGTGCATAAATATCACTGTATAAATCAAGCGCGATTTGTAGAAAATGTTGAAAATATTATATTCCTATTGACATACTAGGAATAGTATGATATAGTAAAGTTACACTAAAAAATCAATGGAGGCTGATCTATATGGCAAAGGTTTATGATAACGTATCACAGCTGGTAGGAGGAACACCTCTTCTGAAGGCTGACAGATATGCAAAGAGCGTTGGTGCAGAGGCTGAAATACTTACAAAGCTTGAGCTTTTTAACCCTGCCGGAAGCGTAAAGGACAGAGTAGCATCTGCAATGATCGAAGATGCAGAGGCAAAGGGAATTCTCAAAGAGGGTGCAACGATCATCGAGCCTACATCGGGCAACACCGGTATCGGACTTGCATCGATCGGCGTATCCAAGGGATATAAGGTTATCCTCACCATGCCTGAGACGATGAGTATCGAGAGAAGAAACCTCCTCAAAGCATACGGAGCTCAGATAGTTCTTACAGAGGGCGCAAAGGGAATGAAGGGTGCTATCGCCAAGGCTGATGAGCTTCACGGTGAGATAGAGAATTCTGTTATTCTCGGTCAGTTCGTCAATCCTGCAAACCCTGCTGTTCATCTTGCAACAACAGGCCCTGAGATCTGGGACGATACCGAGGGTAAGGTTGATATATTTGTAGCCGGTGTCGGCACAGGCGGAACCGTAACAGGTGTCGGCCAGTACCTGAAATCCCAGAAGGCTGACGTTAAGGTTTATGCTGTTGAGCCTGCAACCTCTCCTGTACTGTCTGAGGGTAAATCCGGTCCTCACAAGATCCAGGGTATAGGCGCCGGCTTTGTTCCTGAGGTCCTTGACACTAACGTGTATGACGGTGTTATCAAGGTCGAGAACGAGAACGCATTTGCTGCCGGCAACAAGTTTGCTAAGACCGAGGGCGTTCTTGTAGGTATCTCTTCGGGTGCTGCGCTTTATGCCGCTACAGAGCTTGCTAAGAAGCCCGAGAACAAGGGCAAGACGATCGTAGCTCTCCTTCCCGATACAGGTGAGAGATATCTTTCAACCGCATTGTTTGATTGATCTATTGTTTTCTGACATAAACAAAAAATGCAGACAGTCTGATTTATTGACTGTCTGCATTTTGTTTTATCTAACCGAAGGCTTCGTCGTCATAGTACCCGCTGTAGTGATCTCCGAGATACTCATTGAACTTTTCATTAAGCTTCTCGTAGTCGATATCCAGTCCCTCGCCGCTTATCGCCTTTTTGCCGTTGTCATCATATGAATCCCTTATCACCGATACACCGAAGCAAAGTCTCTTTCCGTCATCAGTGACCACAGCATTTATCCCGTAGAAGCAGTCCATATTCATAATGAAACTGTTATTCATATAAACCAGCTGCATTGCCGCGCTCTGCCCGTCGATACCGTCGGGAATGTCCAGCGAATAATAAGCCGCAGCAGCATCGCTGTCAAGCAGCTCCTTCATCTTTTCAGGCAATGAGTAAATATCGTCGATCTTTTCTGCATTGTTGCAGATGTAGCAGTGCTTTGTGCTCGTGCACTCGGGCACTTCGTCTCTGTCCCAAGGGTAATCGCCCATTTCCTTTACTGAATCAGGCACATTGAAAAACGCATATGCAGGCTCCGAGAAGCCGCCGTCAAACAGCACATCAACGTGATACCAGTCACCGTCTATCTTCACAACGTCCCAGGCGTGTTCTCCCTCTTCGGTCGAATGTATGATCTTACACTCTATACCGAGAGCGTCCATAAACAGCTTGAACGTTGTCGCATCACCCACACAGATAACGTTGCGGTCATGGAAGAAGCCATAAGGCGTGTGAGAATAGTCAGACTCCTCGATCTCACTTATCGCATTGAGAGAATCCTCGTCAAACCGAGTGTTCAGGAACATATAGTCATATACTGCCTTCTCTTTGTCATATTCCGACATATCATCGGTTATGATCTCATCGATAGCCTTTTTTAGCTCAGTCAGTATGTACTTGTCCTTTTCGTCAGTAAGCTTTGAGTCATCACCGCTTTTGTAAGCCTCGATCACAGCAGTGTCATCATAGATAGGGTGGATATCATCGTCAAAATCAATATCGTCCTCGTCTATAAGCTCTTCATAGTCGCTTATCTTTGTATTCAGCTCATCGACCTTGTCTGTCAGGGTGTCTATCTTTGCAGACATTTCCTTCAGCTGCTTGCTGTCAGCCGATGATTTGCTCTTCTCCGAACAGCCGCAGAGCAGGGCAGTGATACACAGCGCCGCCGCGAGCGTTCTTTTCATTGTTGTCTTTTTCAATTGTTATCCTTCTTTCTTTATATTTCTACATCATTTCATCTATTGTCTGATGTATCGCACCTGGATCATCCGCAATTATCAGGAACCAGTAGCCGCCCTCTTCAAATATCTCGGCAGCATTGATCTTCGGCATCTCCGAAGGCTTATAGTTCTGAAACTGCGTAGCTCTGTATTCAACTCTTGCCTCCAGCACCTTTTTGGCAGAGTTTTCGTCCTTCAGCCTGATAACGGAGATCTCGTCTGCGGAACCGTTGTCACCGTAAACAATGCCGCCGTCCTCAAGTTTGTCAGCCTCAATGCCGTAAAGCTTGCTGATATTGTTCTGAAATTTTTCGTCTTCAAAAAAAGCCTTTTGCGTCATAGTATCCGAAGCGGCCTTTTCGAGAATATCCTTCGCGGTAAGCTCGCTCACGCTGCTTGATACAGCAGTATCCTTAACAGAAGAGCTCTTACTATCACTCCCTGAACAGCCGCAGACGGACACTCCTATCACCGCACATATTGCTATTGAAATTATCTTTTTATACATAGTTATCTCCTGAAAAATGAAAGAATTTGACAGCAAGAACATTATATCACTATAACCCCCTGCTGTCAATATGCAAAATTATATATTGCTTCTGTAAAATTCCCGTACTTTTTATTTATATTTCTACCATGGCTTCACGGTTCCGACTATCTGAGAAATGTTGTCAAGCCCGTTGTCCTCACAGTATTTTTCAAGCCCGTCTATTATCTTTACCGGTGCAAACGGATCTGCGAAGATAGCAGCGCCCACCTGAACGGCACTTGCTCCTGCCATCATCATTTCGACTGCGTCCTCCCAGCAGGCTATGCCGCCCATACCCATTACAGGTATACTGACCGAATTTGCAACCTGCCATACCATTCTCACAGCCACAGGCAGCACCGCAGGCCCCGAAAGCCCGCCTACATTGTTTTTAAGTATCGGCCTTCCGGTCTTTATATCTATCCTCATTCCCAGAAGCGTGTTTATCAGCGAAACCGCGTCAGCGCCGTTTGCTTCAACGCTCTTAGCTATCTCAGTAATGCTCGTCACATTCGGAGAAAGCTTTACCATAAGCGGCTTTTTTGTAGCCTCTCTCACAGCCTTAGTCACCGCACCTGCGACCGTGCAGTCCGTACCGAATGCGGCTCCGCCCTGTTTAACGTTCGGGCAGGATATGTTTAGCTCTATCATCTCAACGTCAGTCTCGTCTATCCTTGCAGCCAGCTCGGCGCACTCTTCAACAGTGCTGCCTGCGATATTTGCGATCACAACTATATCGCTCTTCCTGAGATTAGGCAGCTCATGATCTATGAATTTGTCAACTCCGCCGTTTTGCAGCCCGACAGAATTCAGCATACCGCTCGGTGTTTCCGCAACTCTAGGTCCGGGGTTTCCCTCTCGCCTGTGCAGGGTAGTGCCCTTGACC
>ODAI012239485.1_pt1 | contig 14112 bp, 9 predicted proteins | sample 1539321 | NCBI WGS metagenome assembly ODAI01 (sample SAMN02144231, study PRJEB22623) | gut metagenome | biome: sheep rumen | host: Ovis aries | place: New Zealand
ATGATGGCCGCGCTGCTGCTGAGCATGGCAGTCACGGCGAGGGCTGAGATCAAGGTCAACCTGGCGTTCGAGGTGCCGGATGGTTCCACGGAATGGTTTACCGACGATGTCAACCACATCACCTACACCTATACGAATGTGAGTTTCATCCTGCGTGCCACGATTGAGTGTGACCTCAGCGAAGCCAAGGCCGTTTCTGAGGGTCAGGGCTACGTGGTGTACACCAAACAGGGTGACGCAACGCAAGTGGGGGCGTCGCTGGGCAAACCGCGGCTGGTAACCCCAGGCGACTCTACGAAGTGGACCTACTATATGAAGGAACACTGGGATGCAGGCAATTACACCAATATTTACGCAAGTCTGTTGGGCAGCGACAACGCGACGGACTTAGCTAAATCGGACAATATGCAGTTGAGAATTGCCGAGCAGCCGAAAGCCTCGGCTAAGGATGGAGCTACGAAATATGCTATGCATGGTTCTGGTAAGAGTGTTTACATGAAGATAGATGCTGAGGGCGGTTTCGCAAACCAATGGCGCTATCAGTGGTATGACAACAACCATCAGCCTTTTGCAGGTATGGTGTTCGATCATTATACCGACTTAACCCCCACGAATACTGGCTCAGAACCTAAAACCTTTAATTATCATGTAGATGTCGCCAATGGTCCGTCGGCAGACGTCACGCTGATGCGTCAGACCATCATTTTCTCGGAAGTCATCTATCCCAAGCCGAAGCTGACGATGCCGACGGAGGGTGTGGACGTGAAGTCGGGCAGCATCCATCCGATCAGTGTCAGCGCAGAAGGCGGTCCTTCGCACTATCAGTGGGAGTTTGACTGGATTCTCGATGGTGAGACGGTGCAGAACGGCAATGCATATTCGAAGACATACGACAATCCGACGAACGACGTTCAGACCTATAACTACCAACTGCGCTATAGCGATGTCTTCAGAAATCCTTTTGACAACGACATCGTCGACACCCTTTACACAAAGACCATCAACTATCCTGTTGTGCGCGTCTATCCAGAGGCCTCTATCGACCTGACGAGTAATGACAACTTCATTGTTTTGAATGGAGACCGCTACGTCACGATGAGCATCAGCTCGCATGGTGGATATACTGCCAGCGGCGCTTGGACGTATCAGTGGTCTGGTCCGAATGGCATCATCGAAGGTGCCACAGGCGCTTCTTATACATTGCTGCCGACCAACGACACCGACCGGATGCGCAATGACGTCTACACCGTTGTTGCCATCAATAAAGGGCCGAATGGTGATGAGTGGTATCGTCTGTCCCAGTCGTTCACGGTGCAGGTCTATCCTTCGGTTTCTTGCCAACAGACTCCTACCGCTTATATCCTTTCCGGACAGACCACCACACTTGGCCTGGAGGTCAAGGGCGGCAATGCTGACGGCTGGAGCTACGAGTGGAAACTGCCAGAAGAGAGCACAGACGTGCTGGGTGAATCGAGCACGCTGGATGTCACGAAGACAGTTGACGCCAGTCATGACTATCTCTACCAGTTGCATGTAATCAACAAGGCTGGCGACATTGTTCTCTATGATGCCTATTTCGATTATGTGGTTCACGTCTACTCTACGCCTGATTTTCTTGTTGTAGATTCCGAATCGGTCAGTTGCGCAGGTCGCCTTTCACATTTCGCAATTGATGGTGGCGGTGGAAACACGGCCGATGGCGCTTGGATATATGAGTGGTATTTGAATGGCGTGAAGCAAGAGGGTCAGACGACTAACATGTTCGTCTATCGTGTTGAGAACGACCTGACCGCAGGGACACAGACCGACCACATCAGAGTCGTTGCCACGAACCTGCACCCGCAGACCGGTGAGCCCTGGTGGAGTAAGGAGCAGGAGTTCCAGCTGCTGTGCTATGGCAGGCCAATGCACTCCGCCTCGGACACGGTTGCCTACGTCAATCACGACATCACCTTCAATGTCAGCACGCTTGGCGGCTATGATGGAGGCGAAATCCATCAGAGCGACGGCACAGGGAACTTCATGGCTGGCTGGACGATAGGCTACTACGATGCGAACCGGAACTACGTGGGTAGTAGCGTCAGTGCGAGCGAGGTGGGTTCCAACCTGTTCTACGTCAGAGCTACCAACGTCTGCGACGTGAACTATTCGAGGGCGGAGATATGGTACGACGAATACATCCCTGTCAGGCTGACAGCCTATCCCACAACAACCACGGTGAGCTATTCTGCTGCGACCAATATCTACGCCGGCTTCAACAACACGTTCACCATCAATGCCGAGGGCGGCTATCCCGATGGCTGGAGCTATGAGTGGAGGGAAGACGGTGTGCTCGTAGGCACGGAGCGGACCTTCAGCCCCAACACGGACAACCTGAACATTGAGGATGGCTACCGGGCCAGAACCTACCGCTTCACCGCTACGAATTCGCTTAACGGAGAGTCTCTGCCAAGCGTCACAAGGGAGTTTGTCGTTTACATCTGGCCGGCAGCCGACTTTGGCGATGCCATCTTAGGGCCCACCGCTGTCCGTGAAGGCGATGACATCGTCCTGTTCGTTCCGCCTATCCACAATGGCTACACGCCTAATGGCTGGGATTACGTCTGGACGGTAAACGGCAGCTATCTGGATACGACCAACAGCCTCTACAGTGACAACTTCGCCCACAGACCCTCCGTGACGTTCAGCGGTCTTGGCATGGGCATTACATCGGTGGAGTACGGGATGACAGCCACGAACTACGGACCAGACAACAACAGCTGGGACAGCCATTCGTACGAAGCCCTGCGGGTGAACGTCTACCGTCGTCCGCAGACACCCACGAGCCTTAAGCGCAAGGGCACTGGCCAGTCGCTGATGATGATTGTCGAGGGACCATTGGAGGATGCCTCCCTGGCGGCCAACGACTACCTGTTTGTCTTTGGCTATACCGATACGAATGGCGTAGACCATGCGCTGGAGGCAACAGCCAACCGCTACTATCGGTTCGCCAACAGCACGCTCTACAACGAGCAGCGCGACTACTGGGTCTATACGCAGTGGAACTATAGCGACGGTACCCGTGTGACCAGTGGCAAGCGCTACCTTGACGGGCGTGCCGATGAACTCTTCAACGGATCGGTGTTCAATGGCACCCGATCGCCATTAGACCCTGATGAGGCTTCCGGCATTGCCGGCATGGCCTACAGCGGCCCCTGCACAGTCAGCATCTACAGCCTGAATGGTCGCGAGGTGCGCAGCTATAACGGGCTGTTCGGCGAGGCTCCGCGTCTGGAAGGTCTGGAGAAAGGACTCTACATGGTCAGATATGCTGCAGGAGAGAACGTAGTAACAATCAAGGTGTCAAATCAATAAGAATAGCTCGTCATGAAAAGATTATCAGCAATGATTGCATTGGCCGTATTGATCGGCACATTCACGGCGAAGGCCCAGACCATCACCGTGCAGGACGAGCGCCAGTTTAACCTGCAGGTCTACAACATGCTCGACACCTACGAACGCACCTCGGGAATGTTTGATGCCTTGGAGCAGGCTGAGTTTACCGGTTTGTTCACCTCGCCGCAGACCTTGGTGTTCAACGACCTGATGGGCCTCGATGTAGGTCAGGCCACCAATGCGACGTCAGAGACGATGCGCCGATACGGCTTGGGCAATGACGTCACCGTCAGCGACTATGTCAAAGCCCTGTCGTCGAACGTCAAAGGCATCCGCGTGGCGTTGAAGAACATCCGCAAAGGGACCATTGCCGACAATGGCGATGCCTGGACGATGGCTGTGACCATGCAGAAGAGCATCAGCTACTCGAAGTGTGGCGTCCTGCTGTCGGGAAATGAATATTATGGTGCCGACTACGACCTGACCGTGCATTTCGTGAAGAACAAGCAGACCGGCGTATGCCGCATCTCTGGCATCACCGGCTCGATCACCAGCGATGCAGACCCCTTTCCCCGCGACTACGTGGTGCTGCAGAAGACCAGCGCCCGCGACACGTTGGTGACCATCAACGGCAAGCCGCTGCGATTCAATAGCTACGAGCAGACCTTCCTGCCCAGTAGCTACAACCTGATGTACGATGATGACGATGTGGTGCTGAAGGTCGTTGACCTGGACACCGAGTGCCGGTTGAAGTCGCTGAAGTTCTCGCCCAAGCGTTTCAGAGTGAAGCCAAGAGTAGAGATCTCGTTGGGTGACTTCTATAAGCTTGAAGGGATCAACAACAGCGCTGTGGACACCAAGAGCTCGGAAATGAACTTTGGCCTCGACCTGGGCTTCGCTTTTCCCGTGGGGGCCAGTGTCAAACTCGGCTTGTTTGCAGGAGCAGCCTTGTCGACATCGAAGCTCGACTTCTCCATTGCAGCTCTGAACTATAGCTATTTTGCCTCGGCCAGAGCCGACTTGGATGGTGATACCTACACCCGCTACTACGAGCTGAGCAATGTGGCCCAGACCCTGAAGTCAACCGATCTGGTGGTGCCTTTCTATTTTGACCTGGACATCTATTTCGGTAAAAGGTTCTCGTTGGCGCTGCAGGCAGGTGCGAAGATGTACGTGAATATGTCTAACAAGCTGACGAGCGCAATGGACGTCTATGCTTACGGCGTCTATCCGCAGTACAGCAACCTGCGACTTGAAGAGGAATATCTGAACAGTTTCGGTCGCCACACGCTCGGCAGCAATGCCCTGACGGCTACCACGTTTGCGATAAAGTCGTGCTTCGACGCCTTTTTCGGTCTGGAAGCACGTGCCAAGCTGGTTGGGCCGTTGTGGCTGTCGGTAGGCCTGAACTACCAGATGGGGCTCACCAAGTGCTTTGAGAACAATGGCACGTCGGTGAATACGGGCTCCTCAGTAGCCGAGGACAATGCGCTGGTCAGCTATGCTCTTAGTACTGGTGAGCTGGTGCAGCCGTTGGTGAACCAGGCATCGTCATTGAAGCACAATGCGCTGAAGCTGAGTGCAGGTCTAATCTTTAAATTCTAATATTCAACAGTTATGTTAAAGAAATATCTTTTGTGGGTGGGCATATTCCTGCTGTCTACGGCAGTAGGCTTCTTCGGTGCAGGATTGCTGACAAAGCCAGCTGACAAGCCATTGGCAGAGAAGGTGGAGCCCGTAGAGCCAGAAGGGCAAAAAGTGGAAGTTGTGGAAGAAGTGCCCGAAGAGAAACCGCTGGCACCTGTGGTGCTGGGGCAGATGCAACCCGTCTACAACGCCAAGACGAAGACCTACAGCCTGCCCGTCAAGGTAGAGAGTGCTCCGGAAGGCGCTGTACTCTCGCTGGAGTTGTATGCTTATCCTGACACGACGACGTTGGTCCTCAGCAGTAGCACGCTGCCCGACACCATCTTGAACCTGGCTCCCGCAGAGAGCGGCATCTACAGGGTTGTCGTCAATGCCAAGGTGGGCGACCGCTCGGCCAAGTCGGGTGTGCGCGACGTGGAAGGCTTCGTGAAGGTGGCAGCTCAGGTGCAGAAGATGTCGGCAGGCGATTTGCAGAAACAACTGAACAGCAAGTCAAGGCGCATCTCGTCAGACCCACGCATCTCGCGTTCGGCCGTCATCCATTGTTCTGGGCTCCAGGGTGATGATCCAGCCCCACAGGTGCTGTCGGATGTCATCACCAAGCTGACCATGGAAATATGGTCGTCGGTGACGGTGACGAGCGTCTCTTATAATGACAACTGCATCATTACGGCCATCTCCTTAGTGCCACATTACCCATATTAATTAATAGGTGTAGATGATTATGAAAGATGTGATGAAACGAATAGCCTGTGCGGTCGTGCTTCTGTTGGGTTGCACGGTGCTCTCTGCACAGAACTACCGAAAGGCAGAACAGCAGTTCAACTTCGTCTATGTAGCCCACGACGTGACCACTCCCGTACAGCATCTGGTGGCGCGTCTGCGTGAGGTCTATACCGACGCCATCAAATATGGCAATGCTGCCGTCTTCTACCTGTCGAACGGGTCTAACCCCACCGTGGTGAAGGTCAACATGGTCGGCGACAACCGCAATGACTTCGACAACCTGTTGGTGCCTGAGCTGCAAGACAAGAACTCGCACGATGTGATTGCCGACATTGACGTGGACAATATCCTGAATCTGTTCTCCGAGAACGAGATTATTGGCGAGGACCGGCAGATGCTCTACAACTCCGTGATGTTCGACTTCTATGTGAACAAGAACTTCTGGGCGCTGCAGAACAACGAAGCCGTCATCGCCGCTCTTTACTTCGCCCTTGACATTGCGAATCTGATGAAGCCAGAGGTCGACCTCTACTTCAACGTCTATCGCTACAAGGATGAGCCTTTGGACTACCCCGAGGGTCAGGCTTTTGGCGTGAAGAATGTCAACGATATCAATAAGAACATAACGATCCTGCCCTATTAAAAGGGGGGGGAAGCGCATAACGGAAATAATAACAGACAAGCGTATGAAGAAAATACTTTTCTTATTAGCTATTGCTTTCTCGGCATCGGTCATGGCGCAGACAACGCTACCCAAGACTGTTGAGGCCTCACAGCCACGTGCTCTGTTGGCCAGCGTGCTGATGGATTCGGAAATCGCGAAGATTACTGCCGCCAACAACTGGGGCCAGAGCTCACCCGCCTCTAAGTATTGGGTGGTCTATAGCGATCGCGACCGCAACACAACCTATTCCTCGCCTACGGGAGGCACGAAGTTCGACGAGCTGAAGTTTAACGAGAAGGTGCGCATTGCCAAGATTAGTGGTAAGTTCGCACTCGTCTATACCGAACCCAAGCAGAATGTGACCTATCCTTCCATCTCGGAGGTAGCCAAGTGCCGTGGTTGGGTGCCCATGGATCAGCTGTTGCTTTGGAACACCTGTCCGGCAGACGAGAAAGGCATCTACCACAAGGCACTGATTGTGGTCAACCTGGACGATGTGCGTGGCAAGGCAGATATCGGCAAGATCTATCGTAACCCTTCCGACCGGCAGAATCCTGGCCGTCTGGTGTCTGACATGAACTTCTACTTCGTGATGAAGACCGACGCGAATGGACTGGTGTTGCTGGCACGTCAATACAAGATGGAAGGCGCCACCGACCAAGTGCTTTACGGATGGGTCAGCTCCACGTCGTTCGTGCCCTGGAACCAGCGCTCCTGTCTGGAGCCCAACTGGGAGCCCGACGTGGTGGAGTACATGAAGGGTAACAACATCGATGCTGAAGTCTATTCCGACCGTAGCCTGGCCAGCAGCTCGGCTCATTCTCACTATACCTACGGACGGAAGAATGGCGACGACAATCCGCTCTATTGCTATCGCATGCCTCGTGCTGCCCTGCGTTTCCCCATACTGAACAACGACACGGACAATGACCAGATATACAAGTGTACCACCTTTGGTAACGGTGGCAGCCTGGGCGATGCCATGCTCTATGAAAGCCGTCTGCGCGAGATGGAGAACAAGGCCACGACGGAGATGCAGAACCTGAATCTGATCATCGCCATCGATGGCACCTCTTCGATGGAGAAGTACTTCCCTTCGGTGAAGGATGCCATCAAGCGTGGCTATCAGACCTTCCGCGATAATTATAAGGTACGCGTGGGCATCGTCATCTATCGTGACTATGCCGATGGCGACTGCCTCTACGAGGTGCTGCCGTTGACCACGCCTACCGATGCACGTATCGATGCCTTCCTCGACAACGGCGGCCACTGTGGCATCGGCAGCAATCCTGGTGACCATACACACGAAGAGGCCCTCTATAAGGGTCTGGAGATTGCCACCGACCCCAGCCGCATGGGCTTCAACAACAAGTCGAGCAACCTGCTTCTGGTGGTGGGCGACTGCGGCAACGACCTGAACGACACGAAGTGCATGTCGAAGGAGCAGCTGCTGAAACGCCTTGAGGACAACCACATCCAGCTGATGTCGTTCCAGGTGCGCCGCAACAACGTAGAACCCTGGCTGCTCTTTGGTGAGCAGATGAGCGATATGATTAAGGGCAATGTCGACAACCAGTACCGACAGCTGGGCGACGTGACGGCCAAGTTCAAGCAGAATGCCGATGGCTACGATCTGAAGACCGACCTTGCCCACCAGTTCTTTGTCGGTACGCTGCGCTTTGCCAGCATCGGTGTCGACATGGACCCAGCCAAGATCTCGAGCCTCATTCAGCAGAACCTGTAGAACTTCTCTCACACGGTGCAGACAGGTATAGACGTCATCGTGAACAATCCCTTTGCCGCCAATACCCACTCGGACAACCTGGAGGCAAAGATCGACTCAGCCTTCATCATCAGCCGTCTGGGCCGTGAGTATTACAACTACGTGAAAGAGTCGAACACGATGGTAGCCTTCAATGGCTATGTGAAGAAAGACGACGGCAACGGCCATGCTTACTGGAAGCCCGTCATCTACATCTCATCCGACGAGTTCACCTCTTTGCTCAACCGACTGGAGCCTGTCAACCGTGCCGCCCGTACCGGCAACGACGACCGCAAGCCCTACGTTGATGCGCTGAAAGCCCTGATCAGAAGTATGATTCCCGACATCACTGAGGAAGAGATGGGACAGAAGAGCACGCAGGAGATCATGGCCCTCATCTCCGGTCTGAATGCCAGCACAAAGTCGCTGGGAGGCTATACGCTGCTGCAGATTCAAGACCCGCGATCGGTAGGCCACGACGAGTTCCTGACGTTGGTCAACGACTTCGCCCGCAAGTACCGTAACCTGTCGAACATCAAGAAGTCGGGCTATACCTATTCGCTCGAAGTCAACAACACCCGTTACTACTGGATTCCCGTTGACGACCTGCCATAGTATCACCGACCCTTTTTCTGAGAAAGACATGAGCTTATTCAAGATAGAAAACCTTCGCTGCTCTTACGATAAGAACTATCGTGAGGGCTTGTCGAAGGTCGTATTGGAGATCAATCGCCTCGAGCTGCCCAGCGGCAAGAAGATATTCATCGTGGGCGAGTCGGGCATCGGCAAGAGCACCATCCTTGAGACCCTGGGTATGATGAACAACACCTTAGTGCCCGACGACCGCACGAGGTTCTCCTTCTGCGAGCCCGATGGCAAGGAGGTCGACCTGAAGACCCTTTGGCGCACCGGCAGCGATGCCACGCTCTCGCGGTTCCGCATGAAGAACTACAGCTTTATCTTCCAGAGCACCAACCTGATGCGCAACTTCACCGCTTTTGAGAACATCGCCTTTACCCGGATGTTGCAAGGCTATTCCCGCCAGTCGTGCTTTGAGCGTACCAAGCAGGTGCTCGACGACCTGGGGCTGGACCATGTCGATCAGTCGCGCATGGCTCAGGAGCTGTCTGGCGGTCAGCAGCAGCGCCTGGCTTTCGCCCGTGCCATCCTGCCAGACTTCACCGTGCTCTTCGGTGACGAGCCTACTGGCAATCTGGATAGTGAGAACGCTGTCCGCGTGATGACCATTCTCACGCATAAGCTCGACGAGCAGCAGGGCGCCTCGGCCATCATCGTCAGCCACGACATGCATCTGGCTGTGTCGTTTGCCGACATCATCATCAAGATTCGCAAGGAGCTGCGCCCCAAGCAGCATGCCGACGACGAGGATGTGGCCTACGGCGTCATCGACGAGAGCTGCATCTTTACACCCGACGCCGACCGCAGCGCCTGGAGCAACGGCAGCCAGAGCATGAGATCACAGGAGTTTGAAGATTTTCTAAGAAAGAAGTAAATGATACTATCAGAACATTTGCAGCTTCTGATGAAGCGAGAAGGCAAGGTGGTGCTGGGCCGGAAGTGGTTCAACCTGTGGCTGCTGACGCTGGTGCTGGTGGCTACTTTCATCTCCGTGGCGTTCAGTAATGGCAGCATGCGCTATTTGTCGGAGAAGATGAACGACCCCTTCACTAACTGGGTCAACATTGTCAATAGCAACAATGCCAAGTTCGACCAACTGCATCAGAGTGTTCGCACCCCCGAGGTGCAGCAGCACTACGGCTTCGAGGGCGTTCAAGGCGACGTCTACTACTCGCTCACCTTCAGCGGGAAGGTCGGCCAACAGTACTATCTGGAGTGCCGATTCTTTGAGCACATGCAGAGCGAGCTCATCCAGGCCATTCTGTCGCCCGACAACGTGGTGGCCGACTGCGCCATCGCACAGCAGCAGCTGAGCGACGAATCGCTGGGATTTATCATCACCCGCGACGTGCTGCAGAAACTGGGCTACTCTACCGACTCCATCCCCGCCTATATCGACTATCTGTCTTACAGCTATGGAGCTGACTCGCTGGGCGTGCCCCTCATCGAGGGTCAGTTCGCACCTGTTCCCGTTCCGCTGTTGGCCGTCGTCCGACGCCTGCCGATGAATATGGACATGATCGCCGGCCGCTATTTCTATGAGCAGCTCAACAACGACGACACCTATCCGCTCAACATGAACAATGCCGGCTACCAGCGTAAGGTCTGCTTCTTTGTGGCCGACGGGGTAGAGAACTTTGAGACGGCCGTAGAGCAGGCTTTGCCCGACTCTCTGCGCCGCTCGTTGCAGATACTGACTGCCGAGCCCGAGATTCAGATACCGCTGCGTTCGTGGAAGCCAGGCGAGGTGAAGAGCGTCTATTTCGGTGAGCTCAACACCCCTACGGCGGCCTATCAGCAGCTGGTGGCCGATGTGGAGCGTCAGTTTGATAAGTCGTTGGTGCGTCGCGTCTATGCTTACGACCTGTCAAACTACAACGTGTCTGACGTCAATTTCCTGTCGCTCAGCTTCGTGACGCTCGACTCTATCCGTGCCTTCGAGCACTATGCCAAAGACAATTTCGGCGTACAGATAGAGATGTCGCAGGTGAATGCGAAGGAGAACTTCAACGCGGTGAGCGTCATGGCCAACATCCTGTCGTGGGCCATGATAGTCTTCTCCATCGTCTGCATCGTCATCTTCATCGTCAACATGCTGCAAAGCTATTTCCAGAAGGTGAAGCGCAACCTGGGCACGTTCAAAGCCTTCGGCATCAGTTCCGCCGAGCTCACCCGTGTCTATGTGCTCATACTCCTGCTCATCATTGCTGCCGCCATCGGCATAGCGCTGTTGATAGCTTGGCTGGCGCAGCTGTGCATGCCGCTCTTGGGCATGCTAAAGGACGGGGAGTTCAACTATCTCTCGCTGTGGAGCCTGAAGACCTTCTTTGCGGTGCTGATAGTGGTGTTGGCGGCCATCGCCACTGTAGTCATCGTGATGAAACGCTTGTTGCACCAGACCCCCGGCGACTTGATTTATGACCGTAATTAATCATTCAGTAAAAGAAAACAATCAGTATATAACGTAGAAACAACCGTTTGTTTATGAAGAAGAAAATACTACTGCTTCTGATGCTCTTTGCCTGTGTGGCAACTTCTCGTGCCCAGTTAGCCAAATGGGGCTTCCGTCCGGCCTATGAGTCGGTGCGGGCGATGGATGGCGATCTCTACAAGGTAGAGAAAGGTGGAAAATTTGGACTCATGCACCGTACAGGACGTTCGGTCCTGCCCGTGCAGTACGACAGCATCTGTGCGTTCAGGGATGGCTATGCCGTCTTGTACGACAAGGCCAAGCAATCGCTCGTCGGCTATACCGATGTGAATGGCAAGGTCGTGGAGTTCAAGGATAAGACCGTCTTGGTCGACAACGGCTTCCCCTATTTCATGCAAGGCTATCTGATGGTGTGGATGGATGGCTACTACTGGTATGTGAAGGGGGCGACAGGCGAATTCGTCGGCCCGTTCTTTGAGGCCAGCCCTTTCTTCTGTGGCGTGGCCCGTGTGGTGGCCTTTGAAGATCCGCGTAAGCAGAAAGGACCCTACAACACCTATATGGTGGCAGAGACGGGACAACCCATGCTGTTTCCGCAGGATGTTGACGAGAAGGACATCAACTTCCTGTCGTCGGCAGCCTACGACCAGACCATCATGATCTACAAGAAGAATGTCTATAAGTTCAACGTGAAGACCAAGGCGATGGACCAGCTCTTCACCACGCCCGACCGCCAGAAGAAGACCGAGGTGAAGGCCAAGAGCTCTGACATCGTGCGTATGGTCGTCAATCGGGAAGTGACGGTGTCGTGTAAGAACGCCGACTTCGTCTTCGATGAGTTCCTGCGGTTGAAGAGCAGTCAGTATCTGGGGCAGGATGTGGTGACCAGCGAGATTGAAAAGCTGGAGTGGCCCCAGTACACCTCACAGATCGAAGCCTTCCGTGGGGCTGGCAAGTATGGTCTGAACTACCGTGGCAACCTGTTGCTGCCGGCACAGTTCGACGATGTGACGGGTGTTCGCAACGACGATGCCATCATCGTCAACGACGGACAGTATGGTCTGGTCATTGTCGAGCCCGACTACTTCACTTTCAAGATGAACGACTATCGCGAGATTGGCTTCACTAAGGACAGCTACAAGACGCGCCTCACCATGATTATGCCGCCTTATATCAAGTGCGCCGAGACTACCGTCGAGAGCAAGAGCTACGACTGCGAGATTGCCATCGAGACCTACGATGCCAAGGAGACGCCCAAGGTGAACAGCATCTCCTACGACTGCAACCTGCTCATTCCTGAGAATATCACCGACTCGCTCACGGACATTCCCTATCAGTTTGCGGTCACCTACGAAGGCCTGAAGTCGAAGGACTACGAGATCAAAGTCCCCATGTGGTATGTCAACAACTACCAGTTGGAAATCCTGCAGCAGTATGTCATCGACGCCGACTCCACACTCTATCTGGAGTTTAAGGTCTATGAGGACAAGAGCGTGGAGAACCGCTTCAAGACGGTGACCGTTGAGACCCAGTTCCCCTACAGTTGCGAGCCAGTGCCGACGAAGGTCACCGAAGAGATCTATTCGTGCACCATCAAGGGCGTCGTTTCGGGCGATGTGCCCTTCCGCGTGAAGGTGAAGGAGGGCCGCTGTCCCGACCTTGAGTTCGACGAGTCAGTCTATGTGCCTGCTCCATCGGCTACCCAGAAGCGCAGCCGTCAGCAGCGCAACATCGACATCGAACAGACCATACGAAAAGCCCACGTCGTTAGAGCTAACTGACGTGGACTTCACCTTGTCCTGATGTCGTCCTCGTGGGGCGCATCGATAGCTAAAACCCTACCGCGATGGTGACGCTATTGATGCGTCCCATGTCGTCATAGCCGACGTTGCTGACGGTGGCTTTGGTCCAGATGTCCATCTTCAGGTTGTTCACGACGTCAGCCAGCGTCTCAGGCTTCACGTCGTCAGCAGCCAGTCCTGTGTAGGCAATTTTTACTTGCGGGGCAATGCTGGGGTGGTCCATCGCCGAAGCGCTCTTCTGGTCGATCAGCTCCTGCAGCTCTGTGGCCGTCATCTTCTGTTCAACCTCCTTCACTACGTCGAACCCCGTCACCTCTTGTAGTACTGGTGCGATGGTTGTACTGCCCACGGTGCCGCTGACCTTCACGAAGTAGGAGGCCACCTGCGACTCCGACGGAGCGATGCCCTTCAGCACAGCCTCTTCCGACTCCATGAAGGGGGTGCCGTCGGCAGTCTTCAGCAGGGCATACTGCAGCTTTGCATCCTTGGGCGCCTTCCTCACCACCACCTTCAGCGTGTAGGTCTTTGAGGCCTTGTCGTAGACGGGTGTCATTCGTCCCAGTGTGATGGCCTCGGCCAGTTCCTCGCTGGCGTCGGGCAGTAGCTCGTCTGCCGTCTGCTCTTCCGTCAGCTCAGTCTCGTCTGCCAGCAGCTCGTCGTCGGGAGTGCTGGTGCTCGACCCTTTACACGAAGCCAGCCCCAATGCAACGGCAAATAGTAATCCAGATCTGAATAAATACCTTTTCATAAGTTTTTTATGCTATAATTGTTAGTTTCCGTCATATGAGCTTCATCTCGCGGGCTTTCTCCATGAGCAGCTGCATGAGCGGTTCGCGCTCGTTCTCCACTCGGTTGTCGAGGACGGCGTCCTTCAGGTACTGCTTCAGTATGCCCACCTCGCGGCTGGGCTTGAGGTGGAAGAGCTCCATGATCTCGTTGCCGTCGATGACGGGCTGCAGCAGGCGCTTGTAGTCTTTCTCCTTCAGGTCGGCCAGTTTTTCGCGTACCATGCGGAAGTTCTCGAGGAAGACTCGCTTCTTCACCTCGTTCTTCGAGGTGATGTCGG
>ODAI010832470.1_pt1 | contig 14110 bp, 8 predicted proteins | sample 1539321 | NCBI WGS metagenome assembly ODAI01 (sample SAMN02144231, study PRJEB22623) | gut metagenome | biome: sheep rumen | host: Ovis aries | place: New Zealand
CAAAGGTGATGTCGGCCTGGTAGGCGCGTCGGCGCTCCTCGCTGTTGGGGCGGTGCTTGTCGATGCAGTCAACGGAGAGTCCGTGGAACATATAGAGCGGCCCCATCCACTCGGAGTCACGCTTGGCGAGATAGTCGTTGACCGTCACCACGTGGACGCCGTTTCCGGTGAGGGCGTTGAGGAAGACGGGGAGCGTTGCCACGAGCGTCTTACCTTCACCCGTTGCCATCTCGGCGATTTTTCCCTGGTGGAGCACCTCACCGCCGAAGAGCTGCACATCGTAGTGAATCATCTCCCATTTCAGGTCGTTTCCGCCAGCCGTCCAGTGGTTGTGGTAGATGGCCTTGTCGCCGTCGATGGTGATGAAGTCTTTGGCGGGGTCGGCGGCCAGCTCGCGGTCGAAGTCGGTGGCCGTGACGATGGTCTCCACGTTCTCGGCAAAGCGGCGTGCGGTGTCTTTCACAATGCTGAAAGCCACGGGCATCACGTCGTTGAGGGCTTTTTCATAGATATCGAGCGCCTCTTTCTCCAGTTTGTCGATTTGGTTGAAGATGGCTTCACGCTCGTCGATGGGTGTATCCTCGATGGTTGCCTTGAGCTCGGCGATCTTCTCTTTCTGCTCACGAGCGGATTCCTGTACGTACTTTTGAATCTCTTTGGTCTTGGCACGTAGTTCGTCGTTGCTCAGCGCCTGTATCGCGGGATAAGCCTTCTTCACCTCTTCTACAAGGGGTTGGATGAGTTTCATGTCGCGAGACGATTTGTCGCCGAACAATGATTTTAGAAATTTGTTGAAATTCATTTTGCTATATTGTTTTTTTATTGTTTCGTGAAAAATCTCTGCAAAATTACGAAAAAATCCCCAATTATAACCTTATATATGATAAAAAATGATGGTTTTAGGGCTTTTTTCAGAACACCTGAGGGCAGTTGGTTTTCCCATAGACGGCCTTTTGCGCGGTCAAGACGGGTCTTTGAGCGGCTCAAAGACGGTCTCTGACAACGTTGGATGGGGCTTTTGGGGAAACCTTTTAGAACAGGGGTTCCGACGAGCAAGCGTTTGGTGCGCGTATGCGGATGCTCTTGGCTATTGTTGGCGCAATGCGGTCAACAGTTACGGGCGTGGTGATGCGCTCGGCTTTCACACCGGCGCCAAAGAAGATGACGGGGAAGGGAACGAATCCGGCACGCGAGGTGAATGTCTCTTGCGTGTCTTCGTTCAGCAATTGCCAACCCGGAGCTATCTCGATGATGATGTCGCCGCTAAGGGTGGGGCTGAAGCCGTTTCGAAGCTTCAGGATGTCGTTGTTGCCGTTGAGCAGGCGTTCGGTGGTGTAGACGTCGGCCACTCCGGCATTTTGCACCAAGAACTCCTGAGAGCGGGAGAGCACTTCGGAGATGCCCGCACGCTTCTGCTCGAGGAGCTTGTGGTTCAGGTACATCTCGTTCTTGTAACACGTCTCCACATAGCGCCCTTGCCCATAGATGGCTCCCAGGTACATGTTCAGGAGGTTGGCGGTGCGGTTGATGTAGAAAGTGCCCGTGGGGATGCGGTATTGCGAGAGGTCGGTGTAGCCCTCGTCGGCATATCCCGTGCTGGTGACGACGAAAAGGACGTGTTCGGCGCCCACAATCTTCTCGATGCCCGAGACGAGTTGGCCGAGCGTGTTGTCGAGTTGCATGTAGACGCTCTCCATCTCGGTCTGCCAGTTTGTCACGTAGCCCGTGGGCTTGGTGGCCGAGAGCGTGACGCAAAGCATATCGCTCACCTCGTCGTGTCCCATCGAGCAACTACTGACGGCCTGAATGGCCATCTTCATCACGGCGTCGTTGATAAGTTGCTTATTCTCAGAGATATTCTGAGATACGTTAGAATAAGCCTTTAACCACTCGGAAGAGGTCGTTGTATAGTAGGTTGACGACTTCCATTGGTTGGTTTTCTCGTCAATCCACAAGGCTCCGTTGGCCGCATGACCTGCCGACAAGATGGCAGCCTCGCGCGTGGCGGCAACGCTCCAAACGATGGATGCGCCATGCGTGCTCACCTTCAGCTCGTCGCCTATGGTGGAGGTCATGAGCTTTGCGGGCGATGCAAAATGTTGTGGGTCGTCGACACAAAAAACGGGTCGTAGGGTGTTGCGGTCGAGCCATCGGGTGCTGATGATTCCGTTATAGTAGGGCGATGTTCCCGTTGAGAGGGTGGCGATGGCCGATGCGCGGTCAACGGGCGTGAAGGGGTAGGAGGCAGCTTCGAAAACCGTTCCCTGATTGAGCAGTCGGCGGAATCCGTTGGCGTTGAAGAGGGGTGAGAAGGCCTCCATGTAGTCGGAACGGAGCTGGTCGATGGTGATGTTGACAACGAGTCGGGGTGCAAGCTGGAAGGCTTGAATCTCTGTTCCGTACAGGACCGTCAGTATGATGGCGAGGTATCTGTTCATGCTTTTTGTTGTTGAATGACTGGTGTTTGTTTATTCTTCCAGACGCTCATCCCGCTTCTCACGAGCAAAGACAATGCCAAAATGTTCATGCCCTCGGCATAGTTTTGCAAGATGTTGCCGATGAAGAAAAGGATGATGCATATGAAATAGACTGCCCAGAACCAATGGCTCTTGCCCTTTCTTTCGCGTCGGACGACGGGCAGCAGGCAGATGATCGCTAGGGGGTTGAGCAAGAGGATTTGCAGATTGAGGCGGACGGTGGGGTGCTCAGAGAACCACATGACCGCCAGGATGGCTCCGCACACGCCTATGAGGAGCAAAAGCAACAGGTCGAAAAGCCAGAACGTCTTGCCGAACTTGCATTCGACGAGCGTCAGGATGATGATGAAAGCCGCCAGGCAGATGGCGCAAGCCGTGGGCGAGAGGGGGAACTCTTTCTCTACGACGTGCGTGAACGGCTTGATGACGGTGCGTGTTTCCTTCACCAGCTTGTGGCCGTCGGGGCCAACAACGGCCTTGTCGAAGTCTTCCATCAAGTGGTAGGGAAGAAACTGTTGTTCGCTCACGGAGGTGGGGCGGTCGGCTTGGAAGCCCAATAGCAGGTCGTTGCCCATACGCGCCCAAGGGCGGTCTTCGTTGTATTGGTGAATCATCTCGCGAAGAGTGGGGCCGCCGTCAGCTCTTTCATATTTTGTCTGGCTTCCCAATTCGCCCAACGCAATGTCCCGTGCTCGGGTCGTACAGTTGTCGTAGAAAAAATTATAACGGTATTGCAAGTTCTCGGGTCGGCTGTTCTCTTCGATAGCCTCCACGAAACGCAACTTGTCCATCGGGGGAATGTCGAGCACTTGTTCGACCACTCCGCGTTCCTCGTAGTTGTATTCGGCACAAAAATATTGGAATGGGACGATGCTCATCATGTAGTCGGTTCGGCCGAGTACGAAGTTCAATACGAAATTGGGTTGGTTGAAGTCGAATGTGCCATAATTGATGGCCACATCGATGTTCTTGTCGGTGTTGATGTAATGAAGGGCGGTGTGCCCGTAGACGCTATAGACTTCTTGTCCGGGCTGGCAGGTGAGCAATCCGATTTGAATGGCTGAGTCGGCGTGGGCAAGGGTGACGGAGTCCATCAACTCGTTGGAGGCAAATGCCATATTGCCACTACCAAAGAGGAGCAGCAGAATCAGGAATTGAAGCCTTAAAATGCTTTTAAAACGTTTCACGATGCAAAAATAGTTTATATTTTGCACTTAACGTGCGATTATATCAATTTTTTTCAATAATTTTGCATCCAAAATTGAAATTATCAGATAATGAAACGAATATTAATTGCCGCGAGCGTGTTGTCATGTTCACTTTTCGCTTCAGCACAGAGCGGCACTAATTCTCCCTATAGCCAGTTCGGATTGGGAACTTTGGCCGAGCAGAGTAGTGGTTTCAACCGGGGCATGAATGGTCTTGGTATCGGATTTCGTGAGCACGATCAGGTGAATTTCACGAACCCCGCGTCTTATTCTGCTATTGACTCTCTGACTTTTCTTTTCGATGTGGGAATGTCGGGTCAGCTCACCAACTTCCAGGAAGGCGGAAAGAAGCTGAACGCAAAGACGGCTAACTTCGAATATGCGGTGGCGGCTTTCCGTGCGGCCAGGCATGTGGGCGTGAGCTTTGGCATTCTTCCCTTTACGAATGTGGGGTATAAATATGCCGCTACCGAATTCATCGGCGAGACGAAAACCTCTTCGTACACGAATACATATACCGGTTCGGGCGGCATCCGTCAAGCTTACTTGGGCGTTGGTTGGCAACCGTTCAAGGGTGTTGCCATCGGTGTGAATGGCGGCTATCTGTGGGGCGGATACGACCGCTCGATGGTGAACAGCTATAATGCCGAATCAACGGCTAACACGTTGTCTAAATACTATTCGGCCAACGTCAATAGCTACAAGCTGGATGTGGGCGTTCAGTTCACGGTCAAGTTGTCGAAGAAAGACGAGTTGACGCTTGGTGCAACTTATGGTTACGGACATAAGATTGGCGGAAATCCGAGCTGTCTTGTCATTTCGACCAACAAGCAGACGCAGGTGGCCGACACCACCTCTTATCCGTTGCATGGAAAGCTGGATTTGGAGATTCCCACAACGTTTGGAGCGGGTGTGATGCTCAATCATAACAACAGCCTGAAGATTGGTGCCGACTATCAGTATCAGCAATGGGGGAAGGTGAAGACTCCCGAATACGTAACGACCAATAATGTGGTTGACTATTCGATGAGCAGCAATTTGTTGAAAGACCGCCATAAGGTAACGTTAGGTTTCGACTTGTGCCCGGCTGAAAACGGTAGGAAGTTCCTGGACCGTGTGCACTATAGGGCTGGCGTATCCTATGCTACACCTTATTTATTAATAAATGGGCACGATGGTCCCAAGGAGATGAGTGCCAGTCTTGGTTTTGGCATTCCCATCATGAACCGTAACAGTTTGTCGACATTGAACATTAGCGGCCAATGGGTGAGAAACGATTGCAAATTGTTCATGACGGAGAATGTGTTCCGCATCAACATCGGATTGACGTTCAACGAACGCTGGTTCATGAAGTGGAAGGTGGAGTAAACCGATTGTTGTAAACCGAGATGCATAAACCGCTTCGTTCCATATCGTGCTTGTTGTTGGGCTTGTTGCTTTTCGCTTCGTGCGATGAGCCCGTAGAGCACACGGCACCGGCCATCTATCCGCGTGATTCGGTCGCGTTGATGACCAGCTATGGGGTGAATGCGCTCATATCGGATTCGGGAGTGGTGAAATACAGGATTGTAACCGAGCGTTGGGAGCTCAATCCCAATCGCAATCCCTCGAGGTCGGTTTTCGAGAAAGGCATCTTCCTGACCCAATTCGACGAGAAGTTTCATGTGCAATCCTACATCCAATGTGATACGGCCTACAACTACGATAAACTCAAGCTGTGGGAACTTCGTGGGCGTGTGCGCATCCTGACCAAGACGGGCGTGCGTTTTTCAAGCGAGCAGCTGTTTTGGAACGAGGGGAAGCACGAGCTCTATTCTCACGTCTATTCGAAGATTATAACTCCCGACCGCACTTTGGAAGGAACTTATTTCCGGAGTGACGAGCGCATGACGCATTACTATATATCGAACAGCAAGGGCTCGTTTGAGAAGAGCGATTTCACGGGCGATGATGAGAGTTCAAGCTCCTCGTCTTCGAGTTATCCGATGCGTCCGCAAAGCCAACCTCAGCGTCGAAGCAATCCAAACTAATGACAAATCAAGCATGGAAGGACAAATAGATTTAATGCTAATCATAGGAATCTTGGTGGCAATGGTTTTTTCCGCCTTCTTCTCGGGGATGGAAATAGCCTTTGTTTCGAGCAACCGCATGTTGGCCGAGATGGATAAGGAGAAGAATGGGATTTCCCAGAAAATCCTCTCCTTGTTCTATGCCCATCCTAATGGGTTTGTGAGCACCATGCTGGTGGGCAACAACATCGCTTTGGTTGTCTATGGTATCTTGATTGCCCGTTTCTTCGACAACACTTTGTTTAAAGGACTTGAGCCGGGTTTCACGGTTCCGGCCGATACCATCCTCTCTACGTTGATAGTGCTTTTCACGGGAGAGTTCCTTCCCAAGACGCTTTTCAAGAACAACCCCAATCGGTTGTTGACCATTTTCGCCGTGCCGGCTTATTTGTGCTACATCGTTCTTTGGCCCATCAGCAAGTTTTCCACATTGTTGTCGCGTGGGTTGCTTCGCGTTATGGGTATCAAGATGACCAACGAGACCGAGGAGGAAGGTTTCACGAAAGTGGACCTCGACTATCTGTTGCAATCGAGCATAGACAGTGCCAAAAGTGATGACGACATCGAAGACGAGGTGAAGATATTCCAGAATGCATTGGACTTTGGCGAGACAAAGGTGCGCGACTGTATGGTTCCACGAACCGAGATTAATGCGGTGGATATCGATTGTTCGGTTGACGAGTTGAAGCAGAAATTCATCGAGAGCGGCCATTCGAAAATCGTTGTCTACGAGGAAGATATCGACCATATCGTCGGTTATGTCCACTCTTCGGAGATGTTCCGGTTGAGAGACGAGTTGAAGACGGCTTCAGCTGACGCTTCGTTCTTGAAGCTTCATCATTCGTTGATTCGTCCGATGCCCTTTGTTCCCGAGACGATGATGGCCCAAAAGCTCATGCAGATATTCCTCCAGCAGAAGAAGTCTTTGGGCATCGTGGTCGATGAGTTCGGAGGCACGAGCGGCATCGTGTCGTTGGAAGATATTGTTGAGGAGATTTTCGGCGATATTGAGGACGAGCACGACAGCCAGAAATATGTGGCCAAGAAGACCGAAACGGGCGAGTATGTGTTGTCGGCACGTTTGGAAATTGACAAGGTGAACGAAATGTTCGACCTCAATCTGCCCGAGAGCGACGAATATATGACCATCGGCGGCCTTATTTTGCACGAATATCAGAGCTTCCCCAAACTCAACGAAGTGGTCAAGATTGGGAGGTGGGAATTCAAGATAATCAAGAATACAATGACGAAAATAGAGCTCGTAAAGCTAAAAGTGACCTCATAAAATCACTTTTTGAGCAAAAAATTACGTTGTTTGCTATCTTTTTTGTATTTTTGTACGCTTTTTTGTAAAACCGAAAAAATAAAACAATAAATAATAAAGTAAAATTGAATAATGGCAGCATTAGGAAAAATTAGAAAACAGGGAATAGCCCTTATCTGTATCATCGGATTGGGCTTGTTCGCTTTCATTGCCGAAGAAATGTTCCGCTCGTGCGAGGCATCTCGCAACAATCAGCGTCAGCAGGTCGGCGAAGTGTTAGGAGAGAAAATCAACGTGCAGGAGTTCCAGAAGCTCGTTGACGAGTACACAGAGGTCATCAAGATGCAGCAGGGTCAAGACCAGCTCAACGAAGACCAGATGAACCGCGTCAAGGATATGGTCTGGAATCAGTTCGTCCAGTCGAAGATTATCGAGAACCAGGCTAAGCAACTTGGTTTAACGGTAACCGATGGTGAAATGCAGGCTATCCTCAAGGAAGGTATCAGCCCCTTGCTCACACAGACTCCGTTTGTCAATCAGCAAACCGGACGCTTCGATGCTAACGCTCTGCAGAAGTTCTTGGCCGACTACAAGACACAGCAGGCTACCAACCCCCAGTTGGCAAAGCAGTATGAGTCGATTTATCGTTATTGGACTTTCATCGAGAAGACCCTGCGTCAGCAGACTCTTGCTCAGAAATACCAGACCCTGTTGGCACAATGCCTCGTCTCTAACCCCGTTGAGGCTAAGATGTCTTTCGCTGACGAGAATACCGAGAGCGCTATTGAACTCGCCGCATTCCCATACGCCAGCATCGACGACAGCAAGGTTCAAGTAACAGACGCTGACCTCAAGGCTAAATACGAGGAGATGAAGTCTCAGTTCAAGCAGTATGTCGAGAGCCGCGATGTGAAGTATGTTGACATTCAAGTCAACGCATCCGAGGCCGACCGTGCTGAACTTCAGAAGCAGTTTGCCGCTTATGCCACCGATTTGGCAGAAGCTGCTGACCCCACCGACGTGGTTCGCAAGAGCACTTCGCTCATCTCTTATCTGGGTCTTCCCGTAACCAAGGAGGCTTTCCCAATGGATATCGCCTCTCGTCTCGACTCTATGGCTGTGGGTAATGTCTATGGTCCTTTCGAGAACACACAGGACAACACACTCAACCTCATCAAGCTTGTTGCCAAGACTCAGCTGCCCGACTCTGTTCAGTATCGTCAGATTCAGGTTCCCGGCGCATCTCTTGAAGCCGCTCGCAAGACCGCTGACTCCATCTATCAGGCTCTGAAGGGTGGTGCTGATTTCGAGGCTATCGCCAAGAAGTACAACCAGACTGGTGAGAAGACTTGGATGGTGACACGCCAATATCAGAATGCTCCTTCGCTCGATATGGAGACACGCAACTTCATCAGCAGCATCAACACGATGGCTGTTGGCGAGCTGAAGAATGTGGAGCTCACTCAGGGCAACCTCATCGTGCAGGTGGTGGACCGCAAGAACATGATCAACAAGTACACCGCTGCTGTTGTGAAGAAGACCATCGACTTCTCGAAAGACACTTATCGCACCGCTTATAACAAGTTCAGCTCGTTTGTCAGCGCCAATCAGAAGGCTGACGATATCGTGAAGAACGCCCAGAAGAGTGGTTATAAAGTGCAGGAGCGCAAGGACATCACCACGTCTGAGCACTATCTGGCTGGTATCCGCAGCACTCGCGAAGCTCTGAAATGGCTCTTCGAAGCTAAGGAAGGCGACATCTCTCCGATGTATGAGTGTGGCGACAACAACCACTTGTTGGTTGTTGTTCTCGACAAGATTCATACTCCCGGCAACCGTGCTCTCACCGATGAGCAGGTGAAAGAGATGGTTAAGGCTGAAGTGTTGAAGGACAAGAAAGCCGCCCAACTCATGGAGAAGGTTAAGGGTGTCAACTCTATTGCAGCCGCCAAGGGCAAGGGTGCCAACGTTTCAACTGTTGAGCAGGTTACATTCGCCGCTCCTGTCTATGTTTCTGCAACTGGTGCCAGCGAGCCCGCTCTGAGTGGTGCTGTGGCAGCTACGGCCAAGGGCGCATTCAGCAAGCAGCCTGTCAAGGGTAATGCTGGTATCTATCTCTTCCAAGTGAACAATCGCACCAACCGCGAGGCAAAGTTTGACGAGAAGGCACAGGAGCAGAAGCTTCGTCAGCGTGCTATGCAATATGCTGGCAGCTTCACCAACGAGCTCTACATCAAGTCGAAGGTGACTGACAACCGCTACTTGTTCTTCTAAGAATAAGACATCCTCTTCTTTGCAAGTGGATTAAACATAAAGTGCAGCGAGACGTTTGTTTCGTTGCACTTTTTGTTTTCATTTTTGTTTTAAAACAATTGATGCTGTTTGAAAAGATGAAAGCATAGCTTTGGCTACGTCATTGCATAGCTTTGACAGCGTCATTGCATAGCTTTGACAGCGTCATTCCATAGCTTTGACAGTGTCATTGCATAGCTTTGACAGCGTCATTGCATAGCTCTGACAACGTCATTCCATAGCTTTGATAAAGCTTCACTTCACGCTCCATTCGAAGATACCTGCGGAATTGTCATCGGGCAGCGTCACTTCCAGCTTTAGGGCTTTTGTCTTCACGGGGTCGAAGTTGACGGTGTTTCCCATTCCTTTTTTCACACCGAAATGGTCGGGATGTGCAACAGGTTGCCAATTACCTTGTTCGTCACGATAGTAGACGTTCCACGATTTCGGCACGCGGCAACCGCCCCAAGGACCATCGTCGAACCACCAGACGGTGGAACTCTGGATGGTGGAAACGGTGGGGAACTCATAGGTGATCCATTCTGTTGAGGCTTGTTTGGGCCACCAATGGGTGTATGGAACCGAACGATCGTTCTCGTCGCGTGGTGTCAGTCGGTCGTTGAGTGAGGTTAATGCTGGTATCTTGCTCGATGTTTCAACTTTGCTTTGCGAAGCCAGCGTTGCGGGTAGTGTGGGAGTGGTGGCATTCAGGTCTTGTGCGAGCCACACGCTCATCTTGCCGCTTCCGCGATGACACCAAGCGTAGTAGGGGATAAGCGTCAGCGTGGCGTCTTTGGCCTCCAAACGCCCATCTTTCGAGAAACTCAACGTTTGAGCTTGCGTCTTGATTGTCTTAACGGGTGTGTTGGCAATCGTGGCGTCACCGAGTTCAAATCTTGGCTCTTGGTTGACGAGCGTCCCCATGATGTCGAAGTCGTTGTCGGCCCATTCGGCACAATAGACAAGAGGGCCTCTTTCGATGGAAACCATCCCCCGGTCGGCCTCCACTTTGCTTGATGCACGAACGGTTCGAGGCTGCATGTCGAAATGCAATTTGATGACATCACCTTTCTTCCAGCGGCGGGTGAGGTTGAGATATCCGTCTTCAAAGGGCTTGACGTCGATCTTGGTATCGTTCAAGGAACAGCTGGCGGCAAGGCGCTGGTTGTCCGTATATTGGTAAAGGTCGGAAGGCACAGGTTGGTTCTTAAGCCATCCGGGAATGCGAATCTTCATCGTGAACATGCCAGCGCTGGACTTGTCGACGCGTATGGTGATGTCGCCGTCCCACGGGTAGTTGGTTTCTTGGGTGAGCGTGAGTTTCTTTCCTTCGACATCAAGCGTAGAACTGTTCGACAAGAACAGGTTCACATATACCGCCGGCAGCCCTAACGCTCCAGCAGGGGCATGTGCGCCGTCTCTTACCGCATAGATGTAGCCCGGAAGCGAGGGGATGAAGCGGCAGATGTTGCTCGGGCAGCATGCGCATCCGAACCAAGCCTGCCGTTGGTGTTGTCCGATGCTGGCGAGCGGATTGGGGTAGAAGAAGCTGTCTCCATCGAGCGAAACGCCAGAGATGAGCCCGTTGTAGAGCGTGCGTTCCAAAACGTCGTAGTATTTTGAGTCGCCGTGCAATAAAAAGAGCCGATGGTTGACATAGACGTTTCCAATGGCAGCACACGTTTCGCAATAAGCACTCATGTTCGGTAGCTCGTAATTCTTGCCGAATGCTTCTCCGCTTGACGTAGCCCCTATGCCTCCCGTGATATAGAGCTTCTTGGCGACGATGTTCTCCCAAATGCGGTCGATGGCATGAATGTAGGCAGTGTCTCCCGTTAGAGCGGCAACATCGGCCATACCAGCATACATGTATGCGGCTCTGACAGCATGACCTACAGCCTCGTCTTGGTCGACAACAGGTTTGTGTGCCTAGCTGTAGTCGTGGACGATGGTTGTCTTTCCGCGATAGTCCAAGAAGAATTTCGCTTCATCCAGATATTTCTTGTCTCCTGTAGCAAGATATAGTTTTGCGAGTGCCATTTCCGCAATCTGGTGTCCGGGCACCACGCAAGCTTGCCCTTGTTTTGGTCCCACTTCACAGCATACGCAATCGGCATACTTGATGGCGATGTCGAGAAACTTACGGCTTCCCGTGGCTTGGTGGTGGGCGATGGCAGCCTCCACCATATGCCCCAGATTATAGAGCTCGTGGCTGAGGTCTTCTTCCTTGACCCATCTGCGGTCACCTGCCCATTCGTGAGGATGCTGTGGGTTTTGCGTCCGGGCGGTGTAGAGATACCCATCGGGCTCTTGGGCAGCGGCAATGATGTCGAGCACAGAGTCGATATAGGCTTCCAGTTTCTTGTCGGGGAATGTCTGCAGAATGTAGCTCGCCCCTTCGATGGTCTTGTAAGGGTCGGTATCGTCGAAACTGTAACCTCCCACCTTGAACGTCTTCGAGGGGTCTTTCATGTGCGTGGCGGCGTTCACGAAATTGGTGTATCGGCCAGTCTCTTCGCATTTGCTGAAAGCAAGGGGGATGGTGGTTTTGCGACTGGCTTCAAGTCGTTGTCCCCAAAACGTGTTCGGCGTCACTTTTACCGACGTGAACGGTACGGGAGTGATGGGGTATGTCGGGCTTGCCGTCTTTTTGTTTTGTGCTATGCTGCCAAGGGAGAGGGCAGAGGCGGTGAAGACAAGTAAGGAGATGCGATGGAGTCGTTTCATTGTGTTATAGGTGTTAGGTGAGGGTGTTGGGTGATATTTACAATTGCAAAGATAGTGATTTATTTGAAATATCAGACATTTTTTCCTATCTTTGTGGCAGAAAACCAAATTTACCTCGAATGATTCATATAGCAAGACAACATATGAGAAAGATGAGATTGTTGATGACAGGCGCAATGGCTCTGTCGTTCCCCGCTTTTGTTGTAGCCCAACGACCAATGCCCATAGAGGAAGTGCCCTTTACGGCGGTGCATGTGAATGATGGCTTTTGGAGACCACGTATAGAAATCAACCGCAAGGTGAGCATTCCATCAGCTTTCCGCGAATGCGAGAAGAATGGTCGGTTCGACAATTTCGCGATTGCCGGAGGACTGATGAAGGGAGAGCATCGTGGTGACTTTTCGTTCGATGATACCGACCCCTATAAGGTGATTGAAGGGGCAAGCTATTCGTTGGCTGTGAAATACGATGCTCGGCTCGACCATTATCTGGATTCGGTCATCAGCATTATTGCCGCCGCCCAAGAGAGCGACGGCTATCTGACGACATGCGTGACGAACCGTTGTACGCGATTGTCGGGTTGGTGGGGTACGCATAAATGGGAGAAAATCAATTCGCATGAGCTCTACAACAGCGGACATCTGATAGAGAGTGCTGTGGCCCACTATCGTGCTACGGGAAAGAAGACGTTTCTGAATGTCGCCATACGGAACGCCGATTTGGTTTGCAAGACGTTTGGCCCGAATGAAGGGCAGATTCATCGTCCTGGTGGACACCCCATCATAGAGATGGCGCTTTGCAAATTGTACAAGGTGACGGGCGAGAAGCGATATCTGGAAGGTGCACGCTATTTTGTGGAAGAGACTGGACGATGCACAGATGGCCATCAGCCTTCAGCCTATTCTCAAGACCACAAGCCTATTCTTCAGCAAGACGAAATTGTGGGTCATGCTGTTCGTGCGGGCTATCTCTATAGTGGTGTGGCCGATGTTGCCGCCCTCACAGGTGACACGGCCTATTTCCACGCTTTGGAGCGTATATGGAACAACATGTCGTCGAAGAAACTTTTCATCACGGGTGGCATCGGAAGCCGTGCACAAGGTGAGGGTTTCGGTCCCAATTATGAACTCAACTCACACACGGCTTATTGCGAAACGTGCGCGGCAATAGCCAACGTCTATTGGAACCATCGTATGTTTCTCGCTACGGGCGAGTCGAAATACATGGATGTTGTCGAGCGCGCGTTATATAATAATGTGTTGAGTGGCGTTTCGTTGAGTGGCGACAAGTTCTTTTATGACAACCCGTTGGAGAGCGATGGCGAGCACGAGCGCCAGCGTTGGTTCGGATGTGCCTGTTGTCCGGGCAACATCACGCGCTTTGTTGCTTCTGTGCCTAATTATATATATGCCAAACAAGGACGCGACATCTTCGTGAATCTCTATGTACAAGGAAAGGCCGTCATTAACGGAGTGGAGTTGGAGCAGACCACCGATTATCCCTGGGATGGGAAAGTGAGAATACGAATCAACAAAGGGGGCGGACGCTTTGCGATGAAATTGCGACTTCCTTCGTGGTTGAAACATAGTCCTACAAACAACGGGCTTTACACTTACTTGGACCGTAGTCGGCCATATAGCGTCAGTGTGAACGGGCAAGGATTGTATCCCGAGAATCGCGATTATATCGTCATCAACCGCTTGTGGAAGAAGGGTGATGTCGTAGAACTCGATTTCCCGATGGAAGTGAGACGAATCGTGGCCAATGACAATGCAGAAGACTTGCGTGGGAAGGTGGCTCTGGAGCGTGGCCCGATTGTTTATTGCTTGGAGGCTAATGACCAAGCCGACCGCCATGTTTTCAATAAGTACATCCTCAACTCTTCGGCCATAGACGCCCGTTTCGAGAGTGGTTTGCTGGGCGGTGTCGTTGTTTTGGAAGCTCCAGCCAAGCAGGTGGAGCAGGATGGGACCATCAGCGATGTGACTTGCCGCGCCATTCCATATTCCACATGGAACAACCGAGGTGCTCAGCAGATGGAGGTGTGGATTGCCCATTCGCCCGCTCAAGCCA
>ODAI011529601.1_pt1 | contig 14110 bp, 13 predicted proteins | sample 1539321 | NCBI WGS metagenome assembly ODAI01 (sample SAMN02144231, study PRJEB22623) | gut metagenome | biome: sheep rumen | host: Ovis aries | place: New Zealand
AATCCAAGGAGTTGAAAACCAAAATACAATATGGAAAATTTAGTGCTTGACGAGAATATTAGATGTGGTAGGTACAATAGTAACCAAATAAAGGAGAACTCTAATGTGAGTGATTATGAATAAATATGTGAAGACACATCAACTGATTTTGATGATATCCCAGACCTATGTAATATGTAAGAATTTAAGATGTTTAGAGAAAGAGCAATATCTGAGATATCAATGTTAAAAGAGAATAAAGTAATAAAAGATGCTAAGCTACCTATAGCTCCAGAATTTATGGAAAAGTTTTCAAAAGGTCTACTGATTGAAGAAGAAATTAGGTAACAACGAGGAAAGGCAATATGAGAAAAGTACAGAATATAGAAATTTGGTTCGAAAACTGCATTGCCTTGGAACTTCCCATAGATGAATTTGAGTACATCAAAATAGATAATGTGGGAATAAGTTATGAAAAATGCAATTCCCATTGCTCTCTTACGGAACGTTATTATGCTTATGGTGGAATCAAGTTTGTTCTAAAGCCGGATGTTCATAGAGGGAGGTTCCTTTCCCTTACCAGTCTTACCACTTATGATGAAGATCCAGATTTTCCATGCAATCATGACACCATTTTGGATGCATTAACTGATGAGTCAGAACCGAAACGCTCTGAGGATACTATTTCTGTTACGGATATCGTCTCAATTGTTCTATCTTACGATGATAGTAGCAAAAGAAGAATCTATGTACCCTTTAAACCAACGACGATAGATTGTGTAGAGAACGCCTTACGGTCTTCGAGATTTGACAAGCAAGGAAGATTGGTTGTCGAGATACGTCCAGACGATTCCGATGCCACCGAGGATGACGATGAAGATGATGATGACGAATAAAAACTTTTTGATGCTATAGGAGCTGAACAATGGAAAATCTCAAATGGTATGAATGTGTGGATATGTTGTTGCCGGAAAAGAGAGAGAATGAGACTTTGGAGGAATGGAGCGAACGGATTAAGCCATATATTGAGCTAAGCAAGGTTGATTTGCAAAATGGGTATTATGTACGGGATTATATCATGACAACAAGGAAAGAGAAACTTCCTTGGCTTAGAAAAGAGAATCGGTTGATAGATGCTGTTATGAATTGTATTCATAACAAAGGGATTAGAATTATGCACAGGAATTTTGCAGATGATGACAATTTAGTGCCTGTCCCGGAAAGAAAAGAAGGTGAATCAATTGAAGATTGGAGTGATAGGGTCTGTACATTTATCGGTTTCCTTCACAAAATGGATTCTTGGGTAACGTATTGTGGTTCACAGCCACTTGACATGACATATAGAAAATGAAGAGATCCTAGCCAACATTGGCTAGGATTCTTTATTTTTAAATCTGAAAGCTTTGTTCACGGATATAGTCATTGACACTTTGCCGTGGAATCTTCCAGATTCGGCCAAAGCGGAAACATCGAAGTTTTCCAGAGGATAGTAGACGATAGGCAGCGGATCTGCAAATTATATCGTTGGAGGGGTTCCTGGTATTTTATTGGTGGTCTGTAATGGGAATTTCAACATCTTCTATCAAACATTCATGTTTCTTACTCTTCCTATCATAGCTAACCCCCACCAGCAACACCTTACCCACATACCCCTCCAACGCCCGCAGATATCCTTTCTCCTTGATTTGCCTGATAGCCGTATCGGCGCCCTTATCCCACTTTAACTCCACCAGCAGGGCCGGGAGGTCGGCGTGGTGGGGCTTGGGGAGGAAGACCAAGTCGGCGAAGCCTTTGCCGGTGGGGAATTCTCTTATGAGGGTGTATTTCTGTCTGGCGGCGTAGTAGGCCAGGGAGACGGTGTAGGCCAGGGCGTTTTCGTCGTTGTAGGTGAGGTGGCTGGTTTCCATATGGGCTGATTCTAGGCCCGCGGCTACATTTTCTGCTTGCAAGGCGAGGGTGTCGGTGAGCAGCTGGTCTGAGGCTTTGATGGCTTTGGCTACGGTGTCCCAGCCACCGGCTTTGGTGGCGCTGGCGTATTCTTTCAGAATCTCCTGATTGGGGATGAAGACGCTCTCCGTGTCGAAGTCATAAGCAAGATACCCCAGATGCACCAGCAGGGTCAGCACATCATCCATGCCGGTGAAGGTGGTCATGTCGTTGGCGAAGCTGGAGGTATCTACTTTGCGGTGCTCTCCTGCCATCAGGGCGATGATGGCTTCCCGCAGGCCGTCGTAGTTCATGTCGATGTAGACCTTCAGCGCCTCGAAGGTCTCTGTCTGGTTCCAGTAGGTGCTGTACTTGTGTGACAGCATGCTTTGGACAACGGAGCGGGGGCTGTAGATGGAGCCTGCTTCATTGAAATGGTAGCCATCATACCAGGTCTTGCACTCCTCAAAGTCCATCTGATAGCGCTGGCACAGCTTTTTGACTTCGGCTTCGGTGAAGCCGGTGTATTCAGCCAGGGGGCCGGCATCGGTCATGGAGAATTCCCGGAACATATTGAGGGCAGAGTGGGTGCCGTATTTTTTGATGGGCAGAATGCCGGTCATATAGGCCAGCCCCACGTAGGCCTTGTCCTTCAGCCAGGTTCGCAGGAAGTCGAGGTATTTTTCCTGCCAATCCTTTCTGTCTTTGTACTCCCGGAATATGCAGTCCCATTCATCAATCACGATTACAAAGGGGCGGCGTGTATTTTCGTATATATCAGACATGCTTTCTGCCAGATCGGTATCATCGAAGTAGTCAACATCGGGATAGGCTTTCAGCAGATCACGCAGGACACGCCTTTGCAGCAGGTTCAAGAATTCTAGCATATCCTTGGTGCGGCTGAGAAAATCCTGCATATTGAGGTGGATGACATCATATTTGCCGCCATGCTCTGAGAAACTTGCGTCATGAGAAATGTTCATCCCTTGGAATTTTTTTGTATCTACTGTGTGGTCATAATAGGCTGCAATCATATTGGCCGCCATAGATTTGCCGAAGCGTCTGGGGCGGCTGACGCAGACATAACGATTCGCAGTTTTGAAAACACGGTTGAGGTAAGCAATCATGGCGCTTTTGTCCACATAAATTTCAGATTGGCAATCCATGAGAAATTTGTCGTCTCCAGGGTTCAAATATATTCCCATAATCTGGCCACTCCTTTGTTGGTGAGTATACAAAAAAGGAACTGCCTATGCAGTCCCTGCAATTTCATATGGAGCGGGCAATGGGAGTCGAACCCACCTCTAAAGCTTGGGAAGCTTTCATTCTACCGATGAACTATGCCCGCAATTCAACTGACTTGCTCATTCTACCATAAGTATCACAAAAATGCAAGTTGTCCACTGAGAAAGTTCTTGCTGACAGGGGAGAGGTTGCGGTATAATTATAGCAGGAAAGTGTTTTTGCTAGCAGGCAGAGGACGGGGCTTTTCTGCCATGGCATTTTCCTAGGGTGCATGGGTTGGGCGATTCGTCCCGCAGGGACGTGGCGACGCATTAGCCTGTGCCAGGATATGACTTATAAGCGAAGAAAGGATGATGCTTATGACTATCGGAGGCGTTAACAGCCTCAGCACCCTGAACAGCACCCATAAGGCCATGCAGTCCAGCATGGCTAAGATCGCTACGGGGTCAAAATTCCCCAGTGCGGCAAATGGGCCAGCTGAGTATGGAATACTGCAGCGCATGTATTCCAATGCAGGAGCCATCAGCCAGTCCAATGCCAACACCCAGACGGCCAGCTCCATGCTGAAGACCGCCAGCGGTGCCACGGAGAATATCGTCAATTCCCTCTCCAGCCTCCGCGAGAAGCTGATCCAGGCAGGCAACGGCACCAATGGGGCATCTGACCTGGCAACCCTGCAGAAGTCTGTGGATGAGACCATCGCTACCATTGATCAGTCGGCGGCCAATGCCACTTACAATGGCAAGCAGCTTCTGGACGGCAGCCAGAGCATTACCGTGGCCGGTGCAGACGGCTACGAGAATGTGGCGCTGGGGAACATGAGTTCCCAGGGCCTGGGCCTGACGGACGGCCAGGGCAAGACTACCTTTGATTTGAAGGAGTCCGGCGGCATTGCCGCAGCCTTGGAGAAGGTGGATGCAGCTCTGGACAGTGCCTTAAACCAGTCCACCAGCCTTGGTGCAGCTGAGCAGGGCATGGAGTACCAGTCTGCCAACTATACCACCCAGGAGACCAGTCTCTACGATTCCGCCTCCACCATGGGGGACACGGATATCGCTGCTGAGGTGACAAAACTGAAGAGCGCTGATGTGCAGAACCAGTTGGCACTCTTCGCCACGAAGATGCAGAACCACAATCGTGCCAGCGTTCTCTCACTTTTAAGCTGAAGTGAACCTTCTGCCCTCGCCCTGTGCGGGGGCTTTTTTCTATTGAAGGATTCTCTCCAATCAAGTAAAATATAGGTAGCAGATAAATGAACGAAACAGAAGGGGTAACACAATGAAGCATGTGGTAGTGGATTTGGAAATGAATCCCGTGGACAGGGAATACAAGGAAATCAGGAAGCGGCTCAGCGGGGAGATCATCGAGATTGGGGCTGTGCGGCTGGATGAGAACTACCAGCAGGAGGATAAGTTCCGCTGCTATGTGGCGCCTGAGTATGGGTCCATCAGAAAGCACATCACTGAGCTCACGGGCATCACTCAGGAAATGGTGGCCGGCAGTGCTCACTTTGGCGAGGCTTTCAAGTCCTTTGTGGATTGGATTGGAGAAGGGGACACGAAAATCTATTCCTGGAGCATGTCTGATATCAAGCAGCTCAGGAAGGAATGCCGCCTAAAGCTGGAGGATTTCGACACGAATTGGCTGGACAGCCGCTGGGTGGATTTGCAGAAGGCCTTTGATGACCGCATCGGCCTGCACAACAGCCTGGCACTGAAGCACGCTTTGGGAGCCATGAACAAGGACTTTGAAGGCACGGCTCATACGGCTTTAGATGATGCCATCAACACCAGTGCCATTCTCACCCTTATGCAGGATGACGAAGAATTCCAGCGGGTAATGAAGCCTGTCATAGATGTGCTGAGTCCCAAGTCAGAGCTGGAAACCTCCATTGCCGATCTTTGTCCGGAACTGGCTAATTTTCAGGTGGATTGATTTGCAGTTGTACGCCCTGCAAATACCTTTTGAAATAAAATCTAAATAATTCTTGTTAAATATGAAAGCCTGTGTTAAGATAAATGTACTTTATCAGCAGGCTTATTCTATTGCCTGCAAGGAGGGGATAGCTTGGCAACTATGGGCGTTTTAGGCCCCCGGGGAACCCACAGCGAGGCGGCGGGCTTCTATCTGTCGGAACAGATGCAGGATGTGGAACTGGTTATGGAGCCTGACATCTTTGACTGCCTGCAGGCGGTGGAAGATGGCGAGGTGGATATGGCCCTGGTGCCGGTGGAAAATTCCCTGGAGGGAGTCATCAGCATCACTTTGGACACTCTGGCGGGAAGTTCTTCCCTTACGGTGACCAGGGAGCTTATCTGGCCGGTGCACAACCAGCTGATGGCAAAATGCAAGCCGGAAGAGGTCAGCCGCATCTATTCCCATCCCCAGCCTATTTCCCAGTGCCGCAATTTCCTGCGGCAGCACTATCCCCAGGCGGAAATCATCAAGACCACCAGCACTGCCAGAGCCGCAGAGCTGGTGGGAGAGGAGCCGGCTTTCCTGGGCTGGGCTGCTATCTGCCCTGCCCGGGCAGGGCAGCTTTACGGCCTCACGCCTTTGGCTCGGGAGATACAGGACAATATGGCCAACTGCACCCGCTTTTTCCTGGTGGAGAAGCAGGGGGAAGCAAGTGAAAAGATGACAGTACCTGAAGATGTGGAGCAAAAGATGCTGGTTATCTGCCAGATAGATGGTTCCAAATCGGGGGCCCTTTACGAGGTATTGGGAGAATTTGCCCGTCGGGGGGTCAACATGACTCGCATTGAGTCCCGTCCTGCCCGCACAGTGCTGGGAGCATATATCTTCTTCTTCGATCTGGAAGTGGATACCTGCAGTCCGGAAGCCCTGCTGGAATCTCTGCATGAGGTGGAGAAAAAGAGCATCTGGCTGAAGAAGCTGGGGCCCTTTCCGGTGTTTTCAGCAGCAAAAAAGTAATAGAGAAATAAATGAGGGGGAAATAAATAAATGGTCATTATCATGAATCCGGAGGCAACCGCTGAGCATATCAAAGGCGTCATTGAAGCCATCGAAGGAGCAGGCCTTGAGGCCAAGGTGATGGAGGGGGCCCAGCAGAAAATCGTGGGCGTTATCGGCGACAAGAGCCGGCTGGCCTCTGTGCCTGTGGATGCACTGCCTGGGGTGGAGACCAGCGTGTCCATTTCCAAGAGCTACAAGCTGGCCAGCCGTGAGTTCCACCCCAAGTCCAGCAGCGTGATGGTAGGAGGCGTGGAAATTGGCGGGGAAGTGCCTGTGGTCATGGCAGGACCCTGTGCCGTGGAGTCCAAGGAGCAGCTCTTTGAGGCTGCGGAAATCGTGAAAAAGGGCGGTGCCCAGTTCCTGCGGGGGGGCGCCTACAAGCCCCGCACTTCCCCCTATTCCTTCCAAGGGCTGGAGGAAAAGGGGCTGGAGTATCTGGCTGAGGCCCGGGAGCGCACCGGCCTCAAGGTGGTTACCGAGGTCACAGTGGTAGAAGCTGTGGAAAGGGTGGCTCATTATGCAGATGTGCTGCAGGTGGGGGCACGCAATATGCAGAACTTCGGCCTGCTGAAGGCTGTGGGCAAGTGCGACAAGCCGGTGCTGCTGAAGCGCGGCCTGGCGGCTACCCTTGAAGAGTGGCTCAATGCCGCCGAGTACATCATGAACGAGGGCAACCCCAACGTGGTGCTCTGTGAGCGCGGCATCCGCACTTATGAGACTTATACGAGGAATACCCTTGACCTCAGCGCCGTGGCAGCAGTGAAGCATCTTTCCCATCTGCCCATCATCGTTGACCCCAGCCACGGCACAGGCAAGTGGCGCATGGTGAAGCCCATGGCCTTTGCCTCTATTGCGGCAGGAGCTGACGGCCTCATGATGGAAGTGCATCCGAATCCTGCCAAGGCTCTGTCCGACGGCCCCCAGTCGCTGACCCCGGAGAACTATTACGAGGTCATGGCAGGGGTGAAGAAACTCTCCGGCTTTATGACCCGCGAGGGCATCGAGCCTATGAATCTGCAGTGATTTGAGCCTGCTGAGGCGTTCGGGGCACAGGCATAGCAACGCTTCACTTGGAAATTTACCATAGAATCTAAGTGTACCACCTCGTCCATATATAGCAAAATAATCGTCAGATATGTAGTCATATGCTAGGAAGAGGAAGGCGGCATAGCGGTGGCTATGCCAACTGACGATGACAACGCAGATGGCTGCATATATGGCGATTATTGCAGATGTGGACGAGGCGGTACACTGAGCTCCCACTGCACCGCCTGCGGCGGTTTGTGCTCGCTAAGATTTATGGTAAATTTCCACACGTTTCGCTTATGCTATGCCTGTGCCCCTCACTTGTGTCAGCCTGGCTGGAAAGAACCCTCCCTATATGCTAAAATTGTGCATATAGGGAGGTTTTTCTTGTCTGGAAGCGAAATAATAGAGATTAAATATAGCGCATTAAATCGGGAGTCTTTGCGAATATATATCAGTGAAGAGGTGAGCAACCAGTGTATGAAGTAAACCTGCGAATCATGTTGGCGGGGCTGCCGCCTGAGGCAGCTGAAGCCATTCAGCAGATACCTGCCCGGGAGCGATTCAGCCATGGTTTTGCCCTGGCCAGCCGGTTCTCCGAATGCCCCTTGCAGAGCGGTGCTTTTGATGTGGTGATATTTACAGAAGAAGCCATGGAGAGTCTGAGCCTGCCTCTGGTCTGCCAAAGTGCAGGGGAAAAGGCCCGCTGCATACTGGTGACAGCCCACCCCCAGGATATAGCCAAAGAGGAACTGGAGCTGCTGGATGAAATCTGGCCGGCTCCTTTGACGGAAACCATAGCGGCCCATTACTTTGACCGCTTTGCGCAAAAGCTCAAAGACATCAAGGAGGCCTGGCTCTGCAAGACTTACTGGCAGACCACCATCAACACCTCTCCTGACCTCATCTGGTATAAGGACAAGGTGGGGGCGCATCTGGAGGTAAATGATGCTTTCTGTGAGGCCGTGGGCCGGGAGAAGAATGATATCCGGGGCCGGGGGCACTACTATATCTGGGGACTGACCAAAGACCAGTATGAAAAGGGCGAATTTGTCTGCAACGAGACGGAAGAGGCAGTGATGAAGGCCGGACGGGCCATGTGTTTCAACGAACATGTCCTTTCCAAGCGCAATGGCATGCGGCGGCTTCGCACTTTCAAGTGTCCCCTGTTTGACGAAGATGGAACCATCATGGGCACCGTGGGGGTGGCCATGGATGTGACCCGGGAGCGGGAGTACCAGAAGAAAATCATCGCCCTAACCCGCCATGACCCGCTGACAGACTTGCCCAACCGCCGCTATTTCTACGACTATGTGGAAGACCACTTTGACGAGCCCAAGCATCTGGTGGAGTTTGATATAGACGATTTCAAGCTCTTCAATGACCGCTTTGGCCATCAGGTGGGGGATGAAGTGCTGCTGGCTTTTTCCAGGACTTTGGAGCAGGCCTTCAAACAGGGCTTTGTGGCCCGCTTCGGCGGGGATGAATTTCTGGCGCTGTTCTGTGGGGATTACACCCGGGAACAGATACGCCAGGGAATCAGCAGGTTCCAGCATTTGCTAAAGGAAAAATCTCTTTCCCTGCAGACTGGCAGGGTGAATTCAAGCATAGGCATTGCCTATGATGCCACCGGAGTGGTGCCTATTGATGACCTTTATCAGCGGGCAGACCAGGCCCTTTATGCTGCCAAGCACAAGGGGAAGAACTGCGTGGTGGAGTGGTCGCCGGAATTGAAGAAGGAATTGGCTGAGTTGAAAAAATAAAATAATCATTGTGCTCACAGGGATTTCTAATCTTTTGACTGTATACTGACAGCTGTAAGATAAACAAGGATTTGAGGAGGAAAGAGAATGAAATCCAGCGTGAAAAAAATTGCAAGTCTGGCTTTAGCAGGCGTTTTTGCCATTGGTGCGGCAGGCGTTCTTGTGCCTGCAATGGATAATGTGACATATGCACATGAGCGCTATGAAGATGGCAGCTCTAACGCTTACAGTCATCGCGTAAAGGAAGAACAGCAGCGCCATGACAGTGCTGTCCGTGCTATACGCCATGAGTACCGCAAGGATGGTGACGAGAAGCGTTATCATCGCCGCATGAAAGAGGAGCAGGAAAGGCATGACCGGGCCATGGAGGAGATCCGCCATGACTATGACAGGCATGACCGTCATGGACATCATTATTGAAAGAAAGTTTACCGCTGGATGAATCCGGCGGTTTTGTTTTTATGGCATAACCAGTGTAATTGCGCTATAACTCGGAAGAAGATGTCCTCTACCTCCATAGGTGGTGGTGGCGAATATCATAACATACGGTGAGATAATATCTCCCGCCTCGTTGAAACGCCAAGTGGAAGTTTTGCCTATGGCAAAACTGGAACAACGGCGTTATAATAGAATAGAGTTATTGTGTACAGTGGTTAGATTCCAGGAAGCAGGTGAGAGATTATGCCCATTAAGATAGATGGTATGTCCACCTCCGGGCCGTCGGTTTCCGTTTTGCGCATGAATGATGAGCGCACCAGGGAGGCGGACTGGGATTTTAGCTCGGAACTTTTGGACCAGGAAGAGGCGTTGTCTGCAGAGCAGCTGGATAAGCTCATGCGGCAGATTGACGATCAGGGGGCCAGGCTTTCCCGCACTCCCACTTATGAGGAACTGCGTTCCTATAGGAGCCTGATCCAGCGCTTTGTGGGCGAGGCCGTCAACAATATGTACGAGCTCAAGAGCCAGTCGGGCTGGGACAGGATGGGCCGCCGCAAGGTCTATACCACCGTGCGGAAAATCGACAAGAAGCTGGAGGAAATGGCCGAGCAGATTCGCCTGGGCCAGGCCACCCAGCTGTCCATCATTGAGAGCCATGATGCCATCAGGGGACTGCTGGTGGATTTGTATATGTGACTTAGGAGCAGGTTTTGGCAGAGGAAATAGCAGCGCCACAGCATTTTCATATCCGCTGGGAGGAGGTCCTGGGACACGGGCGGCAGAAGGAAGAACTGCGCCGCCTGCTGGCCCAGGGGCGGCTTCCCCATGCCCTGCTGCTGACAGGCCCCGAGGGAGTGGGCAAGAAGCTCCTGGGGCGGGTGCTGGCGGCGGCGGTGCTCTGCGAGCAGCCGGTGGAAGGTGCTCCCTGCGGACTGTGCCCTTCCTGCCTGGCCATGGAGTCGGCCTCCCATCCTGATTATTATGAACTTATGCCGGAGGTGCGGGGCAAGGGCACGAAGATCATCCGCATCGAAGCCATCCGGGAACTGACAGAATTGGCTGCACGCTATCCTGTCATGTCCGACAGGCGGGTGCTGCTGCTTGACGAAGTGGACTTGATGAATGAGCCTGCCGCCAACAGCCTGCTGAAGACTTTGGAGGAGCCCCTGGGGGAAGTTACCTTCATACTGGTGACTTCTGCCAGAAGTGCTTTGCTGGACACCATTATTTCCCGCTGCATGCCGCTGGCCTTTGGCGTGCTTTCCAAAGAAGATATTGTCTCTGCTCTCGTCAGACAGGGGGCTGCAGGGCATCAGGCGGCAGAGCTGGCTGCCCTGTCTGACGGCAGTCTGGGCCGGGCCTTGCAGCTTTATGCAAGCGGAGGCCTTGAGCGCCGGGACAGCGCCCTGAAGTTCCTGGAGGGGCTGCCGGGGCTGAAGATGACTGCTGTATGGCGCGAAGCAGAGGCAATGGGGAACTGGAGCAGGGAGGAGCTATCTGAGTGGCTGCTCTACTTCAATATGTGCCTCAGGGATATGCTGGTGCTCTATGAGGACGGCGGAAGCTCTCTGATTTATCAGGAGGACTGCCGGGAGCGGCTGGCTGCTTTGCTGCCCTCATTCCCGGAGCGAAAGGTTTTCGCTCTTTTGGGCTGCGTGAGGGAAATGCAGAAGCGGCTGGGGGCGAATGTGAACCTCAGATTGCAATTAGAGGGATTTTTCATCCGTATGAAGGATGTTATAGATAGATAACAGGAGGATTATTTTGCAGACGATTATTGGTGTCCGCTTCAAGAAGGCGGGCAAGATATTTTACTTCTCTCCGGGCAATCTCACCATTGCCCAGGGGGATGATGTAGTGGTGGAGACTTCCCGGGGCGTGGAGTGCGGCAAGGCTGTGGTAGGCCCCCGGGAGGTGGAGGACAGCGAGATCAAGGCACCCTTGAAGGTGGTGCTGCGCATCGCTACCCCTCAGGACCATCAGCGCATTGAGGACAACAAGAAAAGCCAGCAGGAGGCTTTTGGCATCTGCGAGGCCAAGATTGCCGAGCACGGCCTGCCCATGAAGCTGGTGGAGGTGGAGTATACCTTCGATCTGTCGAAAATCATCTTTTACTTCACCGCTGACGGACGCATCGACTTCCGCGACCTGGTGAAGGACCTGGCCTCTGTTTTCCGCACCCGCATTGAGCTGCGGCAGATTGGCGTGAGGGATGAGGCCAAGCTCATGGGGGGCATCGGCTGCTGCGGCAGGCCTCTTTGCTGTGCTTCTTTCCTGGGGGATTTCGAGCCTGTGTCCATCCGCATGGCCAAGGAACAGAATCTTTCCCTCAACCCCACCAAGATTTCCGGCATCTGCGGCCGCCTTATGTGCTGCCTGAAGTATGAGAATGACTGCTATGAGAGCGGCGTCTGCGGCGGCTGTCACAAGAGCTGCGCTGTGCAGGAGCCGGAGCAGGGCAGCCGGGTGATTTCTGCTGAGGGAGAGGGCAAGGTGATCTCTGTCAATCAGCAGAAGCGCACCGCTACTGTGCTTTTGGATAACAGCCGTACCATTGTGGTCTCCTGGGAGGACATTGTGAACAAGGACGAGGATGAGGCGGAGAACACCGCGCCCTCCCGTGTTTTCAGACGCCCTCTGCCGGAGGATGATGAGGACGAGGCCGATGCCAGCCTTATTGCAGCTATTACAGAGCGTTCTGCCAGGAATGAGTTTCTGGGGGGCGAAGAGGAAGAAGGCGGGCAGGGCGGTCACGGCAGGAGCCGTGAGCGCAGGAACAAGGACAGGAAGCCCCATGACAATAAGCCCAGGGAACGGCGCAAGCGCCCCGAGGGTGGCAGGGATAACCGCAATGCCAGCCGGGGAGAGCGTCGCAATCGGGATAATGAGGGAAGCGGGCGTCGCGAGCATAGCGAAAGAAGCGGCCGGAACCGCAACCGCCGCCCCAGACGTGACAGGAATGACAAAGGTGACCGCAGGGGCCGTGAGGACAGGAATCAGGAGCGTGGCGAGTGAGCACTGTGGAACTGCGGGAGCATGAGCGCCTTGACGATTTGATGTTCCGGGGGCGGAAGATCATCCAGAACACGGAGGAATTCTGCTTTTCCCTGGATGCAGTGCTGCTGGCCCACTTTCCCAGAGTGCATAAGAAAGACCGGGTGCTGGAACTGGGCACCGGCACGGGGGTCATCCCCCTGCTGATAGCTGACTGCGCCGCCAAAGTGGAGGCGGTGGAGATAAGCCCTGTCATGGCAGAGCTGGCCCAGCGGAATATGGTGCTGAACCAGCTTACAGAGAAGGTCAATGTGCGGCAGGGGGACTACCGCTCCATTGAGGAGCTGTACCGCCCCGAGTCCTTTGACCTGGTGCTGGCCAATCCTCCCTATCGTCCCGTAGGGGAGGGCCAGCTTTCCAAGCTCTCCGGGGTGGCCAGGGCCCGTCATGAGGTGACGGCCACTTTGAAAGATGTGGTGCGGGCGGCCCGCTGGGCTTTTCGCTTTGGCGGCCATTTCGCCATGGTGCATCTGCCGGAGCGGCTGGGTGAAATCATCGTGGCCCTCCATGAGGCCCAGATGGAAGTGAAGCGCCTGCAGATGGTGCAGCCCAAGGAGGGCAAGGCGCCTAACATGATGCTCCTGGAAGCAGTGGTGGGGGCGTCCCCCGGCGGCCTGAAGGTCTTGCCGCCGCTGATTGTCCATGAGGCGGACGGGGGATATACGAGAGAGATAAAGGAAATTTACGGGTTATGAATAAAAGCCTTCCCCTTTGAGGGGAAGGTGCCCCGATAGGGGCGGATGAGGTGTATACTGACAAGTATAGGTATCCTATCAAGTTGGTTTCCACCTCATCCGTCAGCCTGCGGCTGCCACCTTCCCCTCAAGGGGAAGGCTGATTTTATTAATGGGAGAAAGATTATGGAAGACGCAAAGAGAGGCACCCTGTACCTCTGTGCCACCCCTATCGGCAATCTGGAGGATATGACCTACAGGGCTGTGCGGATGCTGGGGGAAGTGGAACTCATCGCCGCCGAGGATACAAGGCATACCCGGCAGCTCCTGACCCATTTCGACATTCACACGAAACTTACCAGCTACCATGAGCACAACAAGTTAGAGAAAGGCCCGGAGCTGATAGATTATATGCTGGAGGGCCATGACCTCATATGTGTCAGTGACGCCGGCCTGCCGGGCATCTGCGACCCGGGCAGCCATCTGGCCCAACTGGCTATCGAAGCGGGCCTCACAGTTTCCCCCCTGCCGGGCGCAAATGCAGGTCTGTCTGCCCTTATCTGCTCCGGCCTTGATACAACAGCCTTCACCTTCATCGGCTTCCTGCCCAAGACTGCCAAGAAGCAGCAGGAGGTATTGGAGGGAGTGAAGGGGCACCGGGAAACCCTGATCTTCTACGAGGCTCCCCACCATCTGAAGGGCACGCTGAAAGTCCTGGGCAAAGTCCTGGGGGAGCACCGCAAAGCCGTTCTGGGCCGTGAGCTCACCAAGAAATTCGAGGAATTCCGCCGGGGCACTATCGCTGAGCTGATGGCCTACTACGAAGAAAATGACCCGCGTGGTGAGTACGTAATTATTGTGGAGGGAGCAGGGGAGGAGGCTGCTGCAGAAGTGCAGGAAGAAGTCCTCTCCCCCGTGGAACTTTGTCACAAGCTGATGGCAGAAGGCCTGGACAAAAAAGAAGCCATGCGGGAAACGGCCAAGAGACTGGGTCTTTCCCGAAGAGACGTTTATCAGGCAATGCTTGAA
>ODAI013122475.1_pt1 | contig 14110 bp, 6 predicted proteins | sample 1539321 | NCBI WGS metagenome assembly ODAI01 (sample SAMN02144231, study PRJEB22623) | gut metagenome | biome: sheep rumen | host: Ovis aries | place: New Zealand
ATCTTTTCCGAAATCTTTTCCGAAATCTTTTCCGAAATTGCCTTTGCGGATAAGAAAGGATCTGCTATAATCATTTCAATTATCACCTTCTGCCTGTCAGTCAGTTCTTTCAGGACATCTTTCTGGACATCATTATTCCCTTTTACATATTCCAGTACTTCGTGTTGAAATATGCCAGAGTTCAAATACCTCACGTAAATCCTCCCAATATTAAATAGTCATTCACTCTTTAAACTCTTCTATTGAGAACCATTTATCGACGAACTCTCTTTTGTATTGTTTGAGCGATGAGGGGGTGGATTGTATCTGAGAGATTGAAATAAGAGGAATCAGGTAGAGTTCTTCCGGCATGGAAGGAGCACCCCCAACGCCTAATACAATGAAAACAGCCATAGCCTTTTCTGTTGCATATTCTTGATAATGAGTAATTTGTTCTGGAGTGAACAACGGCTTAGAAAAGTGCCTTGGGATGCTTGCTCGCCACTTGCATTCAACCGCAAACTTCTTTTTACGTTTATCCTCCTTATATACAAGCACAAAATCTGGATATGTGTTGCTAACAGGACTGATATTGCCTAATGATTTGTCACCTCGCCACTCTATTAATGAATAAGCCTTTGTCTCATTTAAGTCGAAAAGTTCTAAGACAAAATCTTCAAACTCTCGTCCTTTAAGGACCTCCTCTGGTAATGTAATAGCCTTAATTCTGTTACGGACAGAGATATAGCTTCTTCGTAATTGCTTTTTGATTGCATGAAGTCCCATATCTTCATAGAACATTCGCAATAGTATCTTATCTTGCCATACAGTCCATCGTTGATGAGTGGGTGGGGCTAATGGTTCTGCTGCCATCATCATCTCTTCTTGCTCCAGATAGCGTACATTTTGTACACCTGCCAAGAGCGGGAATATGCTACCATTTTTATCAATATAACCACAAACAATATTCTCAGCCATCTGCATCATATACTGATTTCTAAGCCTTGGCGTCTGGCCAGCCCCATGAGGTTCATCACGTTGGAGAACAAGAATCAGCATACGTTGTTCTTCCAATGCCTTCTCTATCTGAACGTTGTACTTATCAGTAAAACGATTCATCACCACCAGAATCGTTGGCACCTGATTCACAAGCAGAGCCCTCATAACTTCATCTTCCAATTCTGAGGAATTAAAGCATATGACACAATCATTCGATGAAAGCGAATCCACCCAGCCAAAGACTTTGTCATACAGTGAATATGGCGCACGTTTTGAACAAAGGAAGAGCGATTTATCTCTGTTCAGAAGTGCCTCGTTACCAATTATGTTAATAATTCTCATACGTCTTCTTCTACGACCTTAAGATCATTTGTATGCATCGTTACACATTTTTTAGTAGCAGATAGAACTAATTCTCCTCAATTTTCTTAAGCACCTTTGCTATTCCGTTTGAGTATGAATTCAACATCATGTTGTCAAATACATCCATAACTTCATCTGCTTTTTCGTAATCCTCATCATCCATAAAAACACGATAGCACGATAATAAAATCTTTAGCAATTCCTCCTCAATATAATAGGTGATATTATTTTTGCTATCTATCAACATCTTTACACATTGATAACTTTCATACGGATAATTATTATAGCTTTTTTCAAGATACTTGACAATATCATGGAAACCACTCTCTAAAGAGCTATTAAGCCATAAAGCCAGTAAGTCCTTAAACAAATCTATTCTTGATTCGGACATTTTGTCACACCGAATTAAATAAGAATGCCTAATTTCATCCCGATTATCATTGGCAAATCTTCGCAAGAAAGCTTCACTCTGTTCTCCATACGTCTCATCAGACAAATGTTCGTATGCTAATGGAATGACTTTTCTTATTGCCTCTTCTTCATTTTGAGAGAGAATACTCTCAAACATTTCTTCTGAAACCACTTTTGCCTTCTCATATTGCATCCCGAAAAACATAATTTGAACTAAAATTGGTTTTGCTCGTCTTTTGGGAAGTATCATTTTGAAGTATGGAAGTATCTTTTCAGGATTGTTACACCAAAACCAATGCATTCTGTCCGCATTCAAGAACAGATAATCAGCAACAGGCCTATTAGCATATCTAAACATAACTTTATTATATAGATCATTGTCATAGCACTCTCTTTGCAGATAAAACATTGCAGTTAATCGATGCTCTATAGAAAGGTCATCGCATGTATCCATAAAGAAATCATAGGCCATCGTTTTTCTCTTCTGTAGCTTTCCAATCTTTGCCAATGATTGTATAGCATGTCCTTGAGTGCTATTAACACCAGCATTCAGCGTATCATTTGTAATTGCATTATCAAATTTGTCTTCAATACTCGCATCATATTTTGAGTTATACTCAGATAGGATGATCCTTTTTAAAAATACCACAATTTTATCAATATGCTCTCCTTCTGCAGTAGTAACAGTATCAATAACCTCAAAAAGCCTATATCCATAACCTTCTTTACATAGTTGGTCAAACTTATCCATACACTTCCAAAGAAGAGGCAATAATTGACCTGTAGGAAATTTTGCCAACGCCAAGCCATCGAGTCCAGACAATTTGTATATAGCAGGAATATGCTCATCCTCAAATATCTGGAATACGAACTTCTCGAAATAATAAGGACGTTTGCTAACACATTGCTTAAATGCATCAGCATGTGCACGATTGTCAAAGTGGCGAAACTTTCCTTTAGCAAAATCTTTGATGCCATAAAACGATTTCCGCCAAACCTCGCATGATACTGTTTTGTATTGCTCTGCAGACATCAGTCCACCACATACGAAAGCTGCTGTAACATCATGATCCGGTTTCTCGTTTTTCCATTCATACTTGAATCTTCTATCTAATTCTTGTTTTTTACGTTTTATTTTACTATTCCTCAGATTCTCTGGAATCGCCCAAATCAATTTCCTTTGCTCATAACCTAAATGTGGATAATATGCCCCTGTATATGATCTTTTCTTATCTGGTTGCATATCAGAATCCGACTTAAAGTCGTATATAAGTTCCTGACACAAAGTCAATGTATCACTATCAACTAACGGGAACCATGCTCTTAACATCTCTAAAAAATGATAAGTCACATCACTATATGAAAGCAAGTCATCTACCAACTTTGTATCTTTAAGAATAGCAATGATATCATCAGTAAACAAGGTGGGCGCTTCCTTCATGGCTTTAAAAGCAAAGCCATAACAACTGGCTTCATTTTGATTCAACAGATTTTTTATGTCTGCAATAGCATTAGAAGTTTGATGCTGAACTTGTCTCTTCAACATCTCTCCGAACCATTCATGCAGAACATATGCATGATGATGCTGATCCATCATTAGGGGAAACACATTGTTATAGTCAATACCATCTCTCCACGAAGGTGTCCTATTTGCATTTATAGCATAAAGTATTCTATCACGTAGAATTGGATAAAATACTTCGGGGTACTTTTCCATTAGAGGAGTACAAATCTCCTCTAATGTTGTTTCCACTACTCGCTCTTCATGATGGTTTTCTTTCTCTTGTGGGTTTAGAATATAATCTATCAATTCAGAGATATTATTCAGTACGAATTGGGGATTACTCGGCAGTGCCCTTTCTAAGAAATCTGCCTTTTTATAGAGGGTATCACATAAGACTTTGTACCATTTTGTAACAATATCCAATGAATAATCGGGAGTTGCACGTAACACATTTCGAGCGATGATCTTTCGTGTTTCTTCATCTTTAATACTATCCACAAGTTTAAAGACTCCCTCTGCACTCGTTTGGACATGATTCCACAAGTAGCCATAAACATTCTCATAGACCATATCACCAACCTTCATGGTTTTTATGTGTTTATCTATGAGTGGTGTAATTATCTGATACCATTCCTTTTTGTATGTCCGTCTAATAAATGAAAAGAATAATAATTTGTTCTGCACATACAAGTCTTTGATACATTTCTTTTCAAAAGGCAGGATGTCAATCCTATTAGCCATTGCCCACAAAAGCATAAGCTGAATATGAGTCCTGACCTCACCAGAAAACAGGATGGTCTTGACATCTTCTTTATATTGCTTGATGTTTTTTGCCCTCTCATAATCCAACACGAAATTCACCGTAGTACGAACAAACAGACCTTGATGTTTCTTTTCTGCTAATATATCCTGAATCAGTGAACGTTTCTCCTTTGTATAATAACGAGCAAAGACATAGTCATACATACTTTGATGAAAGAATGTTGCCCTATTACCTGTTTTCTCAATGATTCCTTCGCTAATCAGATAATTCGCTTCTTTCAATTCTGACGTATCATAATCCCATTGGGGTGTCAACGTTTCGTCATCATAAATCTTAAGTGCCAAGTCATAGAGAATCTTTTCTGCAATTCCTTTGTTGATTTTTGTTTCTGTCAGACCTATTTCCTGAAGCCATAACTCATCATACAAATCAGTTATCGAAGAATAGTCTTTCTTTTTGTTTTTCCTATAAACTCGGCAGAACAGATTTAAATGCTGAGGTATTCGCAATACAGATATTGTTTTCTCATCCAGTTCTTTATATAGACCGACTTTCAGCCTATCAAGTACCTTCTCCACGTCTTGCTTATCCAATAACCCAAGTTTAATTTGAGGTTCATGCCCCAATATACTCAGTTTGGGATCAAACTCCAAGTCAAAAGAACGGCAGGATACGACAATCCTCACGTTTCTCAAATTCTCGTCATTAGAAAAGAGTTCGATCAGCGTCGTGATGTTTTCTATTTTATTTCTGTCGCTATTGATATATTGTGACAGAGCATCAATCTGGTCTATGATGAGTACGGCTTTTTCTTCCTGCATCAGACTGGCAAAAGTATTCCTCAACAGTTCCAAATGTTCATTACTCGTATACCCAGCCGGTGTTTGAAGTTTGTCTGCTTTTATTGCGAAACATTTGATGTCATCCGATTCTAATCTTTGAATTACTTTTTTTATAATGACACTTTTCCCTACTCCAGCATTACCAACAAGCAACTTTATACGAGAATCTTTTTCAGAAAGCTCATTTTTTACCCAGTTGTAAAGTATGCCAATCTCCTTTCTGTCAATAAAGGAATCCTTCAAGTCGTGGAAATTGGAATTAATCCGATAAAATGCAGAACGACTTTCTGACATTATCTCTTCTACGCTCTTCTTCTCCTTTAAGAGTAAAGCAATTTTATCATTAAAGATTTGTTTCCATCGATTTATCGTTTCATGTACGTTTTCATTTGATAATATCTCATCTTTTGTAAATTGATACCCATGTATAGCATTATCTCCCCTCTTTTGGAATTCTCTAATATAGTCATCAGAAATATACTTCCAAAAGATTTTATTCGCATTTGCATCAACAGAGAAGAATACACAAACTTTATTTCGCATCCTTGACGCATATGCAACGAAATAGGCAGGAATATCAGCTTTATTCTGCCCCTGATATTTTGATTTATAAGTCTTTGCTTGAATTGTCAATTCTCCAACAGGACGGTCCTCGTCATCAATAAGCTCAATATTACCATCGACATTGGGTGTCTTATCGTGACTTTCCACTTTATGTGCTATGGCTTGAGTATGCTTTAATAAACCGCGAATACACAAAACCCCATCTTCATCAAGACGGTCATTCAGATTTGTGACTTTCTTCGGTTTGAAATTGATTTCGTCCATTATGAAATTGATTACATTTCAAGTTAAACACAAAACTATATTTTTTTAATCAGTAGCTTAAGACCTTTAAGACCTCAACTAATAGCATTATATACATTTGTCCATAATCTCTATACTAATAAACAGGATTTGTAAAACAACAACACCAACTAAAAACATTTTTACCAATGTTTTCCCATTCTTCTTTTTGAGATAGTGTTAAATCCTTTTCGCTTATATCATACAATTTATGTATAGAATCCTTCTGCTTTTTATTTGTAGGATATAACACCTTACTTAAAATGGTTTTACCCCATTCATCAACTAATTTTGGCAATTCTAACTCTTTAAGTTTACTCTCAAATTCGGCTTGTGTATCAGAGGTGGACTTTATCGTATCAATTTCTTCCCAATTGATTTCATTTGGAAACACAGTTTTCCAACCATTGTAAACATCATTATTATATAATATCTTATACTCCATTCCAACCTTAAAATCAAAAAATGCAAGAAGGTTGTTATATCTATCTAAGAAATCTCTTTGTTTCTTATTTGAAAAGATACATAAAATACATAGAGGGATGAGATTCTCTATTTCACGTGTTTTTGACATGATATAAAAATCAATATTAAAAGGGATTTGTCCCTTTTTGTTTTCATACTCTTTAATCACAGAGCGTATACCTTTTGCTGTATCTCCTTCTATTTTATAGCCTGTACATTTTTTGTCACTATCCCCTATAACCAAACAAAAGTGTTGGCTCAAATCTATCTCAAATTTTAAAACTTCAGACGTTGTTGCTCCTCCACCTTGGACAGGATAAAATGCGACAGAATAGCACGCTGTATGTATTTTGTTCTTTCTTTGATAATAGTTGCATATCACTTTACGATAAAATAGAGAATCTAAAATATTCTCAACAATAAAATGTGTTTCTTCAAATAACTCAAAGGATTGATTGTTTTTAGGATTAATAAAGATTGTATTATCATCTTTTTTTGTGGACTCCTCAAATGTAATGCGTGTCAAAACAGATAGTTTATTCATCAGAGAATTTGAGTCCAGCCTTTTTGAATGAACATATTTAAGCAGTTTTACCTCTTCCACAGTTAGGATATTCTCCAAATTATCTATATCTTCTTCTTTCAGTCCTGGCGCAAATATAATATGTTTACGCCATTTTACACTCAAGAGTATTTTCTTAAGTGCTTCAACAGCATATTTGTTGTCAATGCTACCAGAATCGATAGCCTTCTCAATTATATCTTGGCAAATTACAATAAACATAATAACTATAAGAAAAAACCTGTTGGCCAATTATTTAAGTATCCATTAGAATCATATGATGCCTGCTCTACATAGTTGTTTAAGCCTTCATCTTGAGCGTTAAAAAGGACAACGTTTACTTTGCTTTCATCCAGTTTCGATGAATTAATTAAAGAACCTATTTTGTTTATAATAGTTTCACTATGGGTTTCTATTATAAAACGAACATCTTCATCTTTTTTCAAATTGTTAATAACGGAGCCTAACATTTCAGCAAACATTGCTAATATTCTTGGGTGAAGATGTAGTTCTGGTTGTTCAATTACAATGAATTTGATATCGTGATTCATATAAGGATAATAAAACCTTCTTTGCTTATTATTTATGGCATTCCATATTATAGCAAGAATTGGAAGTAATTGATTATAGCCAAAGCCGGTGTCAACCATATTTCTTCCTTTTTTTTCTTTTTCAATAATTTCAATTTCTACGTGCCCTTCTAACTTATGTGGCTCTAATATAAATTTGAAATTATCAGATGTCCATTTTTGAAATTTCTTAAGGTCATCTTTTTTTAAGTTCGCAAAATACATCGCAAGATTTTTTCCGTCAGAAGAAATCTCGTCAACAGAATAATTCTGATATCTGTAATACCTCTCAGGCATCACACGGAGAGGTTTAACATATGAAATATTCATCGCCACAGAATGAATACAACCATTTGCTAAATCTATAATATCATCCAAATGATATAATAAATACAGATTATTTAGTTTATCCATGTCCACTGAAGGACTCATTTTGAATACGGTACCAAAACATTCTTTAAAGAAATCTTTTCCTAAAAAATAAAATGACCTAAAAAGTAAATCATTAATAGGGAAATCTTTTGCAGCATTGCAAGATTCAAGATACTTTATTATAATATCCCTTATAACTTTGGGGCCCATAAAATAATTAACCTCATTATCAGAAAATATTATTCGAGGCAGAAACGAACCTGATAATTGGCTGTTACTAATAGTATCATTATTATAATTATCCCCATTTACACGAATCTGCACTTTTCCATCTTTTGAAAAAGAGATATCTATTTGTTGATCATAATAAGATATTGTTAAATGTTCAAGATAGTCAGTGTTTTTATCTATTTCTGAAATGGTTAATTCAATGCTGGTAATAGCACCATCATATTTTATTTCCTTAGCCTTAAAGAATTCTGCTATTATTTTACTTTCGTTAGAAGTAATATGGTCAGCAAGAGGTAGTTCCATATTGATAATGATATTTCCCTCACCATTTCTAACAGTATTTTTGAAATCCTTAAAATCCACATCATCTGAATACCATAGAAAAACACCGTTCTTTCTAATCCCTATACTCTGTTTTAGCAAAGGAAAGAATTTCAAGAAAGAACTTTTTCCGCTACTATTTGCTCCCACTAACAAAGTTAATGGTTTTAAACTGATATCGCCAGTATCTTCAAAACAGCGATAATTTTTTAATCTTAATGTATTCATATTATCGTTTTGTTGTTAAATCTATTATTATTACTTAATATTATCATTCTCGTATTCTTCTCTTGTTATTGGAGTCTCTGGATCTACAATGAGGACTTCATCATAGGTCAGACCGTAGAGGTGATAGACCTTCTTGTCTATCTCGTTTTCTAATGAACTTGTATCTGCCTGTGGGGCTTCTTTCTTGTTTTCTATGATGTTTTTTACTACAGTCTCAAAATTCTGAATGTCTTTGGGTATTTTTATTGGAATTTCATTTAATGGTTTCGCATATAGCTCTAGAATATCTCCTTTTCTTTTCCCCATTGTTTTTAGCCAATACAATATAAGCTTAGAATTTAGGATACCCAATAAAACATATATGAATGTTTCATTAAAAGGAATTAGATAAGCGACATCTTTGGATGCAAAGAATGAGGACTCAGAAATAGAGAATATATTTTCTTTACTCCTGTAAGGAGCTACAATTTTCCTGGACGTAAAGTATATTTCCTTCTTCGGAGTAAATAAAACAAAGTAATTCCCATTTTTTAGCCATTTTTTTACAACACTTGCTGCTATCTCATTTTTAAGGAAATTTTCTTTCAATGCAGTAATAATAGGCTTGAATCTTTCAAAATGTTGTTTTAATGATTCTGGCAAATGTATTGGAACACCTTCGTCTTTAACATAAATAAGCCATCGATTTGTTTCGTGTTTTGTATAATACTTCTGAATATCTGAGTTTTTATAGAACGGTTTTATGTATGATGATTCTTCCTTCGTTAAATTAAGAGATCTAAGTTCTTTATCTGATAGGACATATATGCCATCGCCCTTTTTTGCCCCATCAATCCTAAACTTTTCAAGATGTTTATTACTTACAACATCAGACAAAGTTACAATCCCCATTGTGATAAAAGCATATGAAGAAAGTGGGGTACTATGAGCAGATATTTTATCCTCTAAAGTACCGCCATTATTATTAATCTCACAGCTACTTATTATTATATGATTGTCATTATCGGAAAATAGTTCCTGTTTTTTCTTGCAATAAACTTCCGTTTCATCGCTATCAGACCTCAGCATTTTTGCAATTTCTGAATTTGTTTTAAAGCCCCGACTATTAAATTTTATAATAATTGTAGCTTTTTCGCATATGTCTTTTTGCAACATCGTAATCGCATTATGTTGCCCCAATGCAGATTCGAACAATTTTGTTTCTCCGAAATCAATAATTTTATAAATATGATTTTTTTTAATTCTTGTTCGCAATTTTAAAGCCCCTGTTGCAGTATAATAGTAATTTGTGGTTATAAAGCAAAGAACTCCTTTATCGCATATTAAATCTAAACCTTTGTGTATAAAGAAATAAAAATAATCCATCCATCTCTCAAAATACTTTTCTCCCCATGACGTAGCTTGAACTTTGTGGAATATTTCTTCATTTCCTTTAGATCCAATATATGGAGGATTTGCTATGATTATATCAAATTTATCTCTTACATCAAACATCCACTCTGGGTCAAAGAACGATGATGAAATATTTTGGTCAAACATATCCCAAGAAGACAATTGAAGAGCTTCTTTATTGCCAACTGCTCCATCAGCCTTTAGCATATTTGCAATTTCAACTCGTAATGAGGAAACACGTTCTTTATATTTTCTTTTTGTCTTAACTGTCTTTGCTCCAAAAATTTTGTGCTTAGCAAGAATCATTTCTGCTTCCTTAATCTTGATTTCTTTTGAATCAAAGAGAGTTATGTCTTTCTTCTCTAATCCAATCAACGTATTAGCTGCCACAAACTTTGCCTCGAGATTTGGCAAAGGACGAATGCCGAAGTTGTCAACAGGGTTGTTATTAGTCTTTTGGTCAACCACCAAGGAGATAAAGAAACGGAGTTTGCTTATCTGGATGGCAATAGGTTGGATATCCCCACCATAGATGCAATTTTCTATAAGGTAGAGCTTACGAGCATAGTCAGGGCGATTGATGCTCTCATTGAAACTGCGCTCTATGTCGGCAACGATTTCCGAACGTTCTTCATCTGTTGCGTTATGATATGCTTCAAACGTCTCACTGATAGCATTATTAAGCATCATTTCCTTCCATTGCTCATTGTTGGGATCAATGCGATTCAGAATGTGTACCATCTGTTGGAGCATTCCCATTGGGAAAGCACCTGAGCCACAAGCAGGGTCAAGCACCTTGCAATCGTAGAGCGACTGCATAATTTTGCGTTTCTGATCGTCTGTTAACTGAGGTTCTTCGTCAGTATATTGGATGAGTTTTCGATATTCTGGTTCCAAGTCCTCACCTACTGTACGTTTCAGGTGAGCCACCAGGCTTTCATCCACCATATACTGTACAATCTCGCGGGGAGTATAGAATGAGCCTGTCTGCTTACGAGCAGTGGTCTGTGTCTCTGGGTTGTATGCAGCCAACAGATTCTCAAACACTTTGCCAAGCAACTCAGGATCGAGTGATACTTCTTGGTCGAAAGGTGTGTTTTCTTCAACTGTGAAGTTATAGCGTTTCAGAATGTCAATGATACCTCGTGCGCTGACCTTCTTTTTCTTCTTGTCGCCATAATATTCAGACAGGTCAATGTTTTTACCAGCTTCCTCACCAAAGAACAGATAGTCTGGCACTATCAGTTGCTTGGCAATAGCCTCGCGGTCGGTAAACGCATCAATATATTTCCCATTATCTTTATCATCAAGACAATCAAAGAGTCCACCATTGAGGAAAGGTACATATTTGTTTGCCAGTTCCACAAACAGGTTAGGGTCAATAAACAACTCTTGATGGCGCATTAACTTATTATTGTCATAATCACTACGTCCTTTACTGAAACGACGCTCAGAAATGGTATCCTTGCCTTCGGGCGTTATAGGGCTGTTGAGCATTGCAAAGAAAAGGTTCTGCAGAATGCCTTTGTAGTAATAGCTGTTGTCTGCTTTGCCAAAGAGGGTGACCTTGGCATTGGGAATAAAGTTCTTTAGAAGGTGGCTGCTAATAAACTGCTCGTCGAAGAATTCATTGGGTACCAAATGCCGTTGTTTCAGGAACCAGACAAAAATGAGTCGCGTAATTAAGCGAATCATAGCCTCAGAATTATACTTTTGGTTATCCTCTAATGTATTCAGGTCATTGGGGAAATGCACCTTCATAATTGCCCAAGCATACCAGTCGCTGAGTTCCTGATAGAAAGCCTTGGTAAGCACCTCTACCGAGAAACGGTTGCGCAAATCCTCTACACTTATCACACGACCGTATTCATTCAGATATTTGTTAGGGGTGTAATATGCGATACCCTTACCGAGATAATAGGAGTAGCGATGAGGATTAGAATACCGGCGACTGATGCGAGAGGACTCTTCCGATTGGTCGAGTGTAATCTCAATCAGCGAGAAACGATAGTTGCTATCGTCATCCTTTGGCACAAACAGCACTAAAGCCCGTTCACAGAACTCGTCAGCTAACAGGCGGAATGCCTCTTTGGTTAGACCTACACGGGCATCGTGCTTTGAGTTATGTCGCACTTCATAGACAACCAGCCCCAAAGATTCGCATTCGCCCAAGCGGGTTACCTGCTGGGTATATTGGAACTGGACGGGATTCTCAACAGAACTAATCTTTTGCTGAAAATCGTCCGGCAGAAAGTTTACTCTCAGAAATGAGAGATATTCCTCACGCTTGTATGCTTTGTTAAATTCCATATCGTTCTTACTTGTTTTTGACGGTTGTATATTTCTGATCAGGATGGCTTAGCATCTCTGGGATTGTATAGAAAAGTTCTCCACTTTCGATGAGAGGATTTACATAAAGGTATCTTAATGAAGATGGTTTCCTTTTTAGTATATTTGCCAATTCTAATAAGCTCATTGGTTCCAACTTACATAGCTCGATGACAAGTCCTTTCATTTCTTCAGGTTTTGCCCGTTTACCTATTTTTTTAATTCTCTCCTCTAAGATTTTGGGAAGCTGTTGACCTCTACTATTAAGAAATTCGCCTCTACTATTAAGGGGGGCTTTACCTCTACTATTAAGAGGATCGCCTATACTATTATTTTCTCCAATAGCATTACTATTTTCTCCAGCAGCTATACTATTAAGAGAATCATCAACTCTACCATTAACAAACTGTTCGCCAGCTATATAATATGAACTCCTGCTTTGTCCTTTTTGTTCCAATAAACCCTTTTTGCACATGTCGTGTAAGTCAGCAGAAGCCTTAGATATATTGATGTCGCTATTCAGTTGTCGATAGGTGATATTATCTATTGCTCCAACTTCACGGACAAATACCAGAGCCAGTCTTTGTTCATTATTTAAGGAATAGTCGGCATAAGGTGCAAGCCACTGAATGGTGTCATTATCCAACAAGTGATGCAATAACAAGCGGGCAGTAAATTGATTAGCAGAACGATTAGACTCAAAAGTTGGAGGCATCATCCCAGCCTTCTTCATGTGGCCACGCATTGACCTGATACCTGAGCCTTTTGTTTCAGCCAAGTTTGTATCATGAAATATGGTGCTGATAAATGGATTACGCTGAACTGATCCAGGTTCTCCTAATGTCTCAGGCGATTTTAAAGAGAAGCCAGGGTTGATGACTTCCAGACGATTAGAATACCTGATAATCTGAATAGGTTGATTAAGTCTGAAAGAACAATGAATAAAAGCATTGACCAATGCCTCACGAAGAGCGTCATTAGGTAACTCAATAGGAGTGTCTGCTTGCAGATTCCCTTTTCTCAGTTTAAATCCTTTTGGCAAGTCGTCTTTAATAGCGTTTAAGGCACGGTTAACTAATAAAATGAGTGGACCACGCATATCAATGGTAGCCTCAAATCGCTTATCAGGGTCTTCTACCCACCTGTTGCCAGACACACGGATATAGTCAACTCTCAAAGCCGGCAGCAGTCGGCGTAAAGACATGGCTTTTCCAAACACGATGAGCCCCGTATAAGTTAAGACATATTCTCCGTTCTTCTCTTTCTCACACGCCCTTAGTGCTAAAAGAAGGTCATTGTCATCATAAGACAATTCCTCTGCATTAGGATTAACTTTTGAACGCAATTTCCGATAATATGCTACCGCATTCTCGTCAATATCATCTAAAGTGGCTCCCTTTACTATGGTACTGTCGAAACTCTCTGCAGAAGAATAGAATACCCTCATATCGTCTTCCGTACACTTTTGGTCGGAAGAGCCAACTCTGCGAAATGCTCCCTGTGGTAATCCACGGCTCGTTATGTAGATAGGCTTTTGGGCTTCTGGTGCTTCATCAACTTTAACAACGAGCACCGTCTTTCCTTCTATTACTTCTGGCTCTATCTGTGGACGAATACGCACATTAAACATTGAACTGCACTGAGTAATAACATCATTTTGTATTTTATCAGGATTCTCGATGTTCTCTGGTACATATACAGGAAGACCATTCTGGAAACCAGTTCTGACAGCACCTAATAGCAGATAGCCACCACCTAAACCAGGCTCGTTGGCAAAGGCGCAAACTGTCTCCATAATACTCTTGTCTATCCCAGATGCCCTTTTGGCGTCGATTCTGACATTCTCGTCAATAGAATTCAGTTGCTCGAATATTTCTTGTGCTGTCTTCATTTTAATTCCTCCGCTAATATGATTGATTCCTCACCATCATCCAC
>ODAI011173094.1_pt1 | contig 14108 bp, 8 predicted proteins | sample 1539321 | NCBI WGS metagenome assembly ODAI01 (sample SAMN02144231, study PRJEB22623) | gut metagenome | biome: sheep rumen | host: Ovis aries | place: New Zealand
ACTGTCATCTGTTGTGGTAGCCACTAATGTAAATCCTTCAGGAAGACCTTCTGCTGTTACAGCATGGTTCTCGAGAGGTGTTCCATCGTAGGTCTTTTCACCGCTTGCTGCTGTAATGGTGATGGCTTCAGTGTTGCCTGTGATCTCAAGTGTTCCAAGATCATCTGTCACATCATAGTTATCCTCAGAAGTAGTACCCCATTCGATATCGTAATCGTTTGCTGTTGTTCCAATCTCTGTGATGGTTCCCTTAGGTGTTACTGTTACAGTCTCGTTATTCTTAAGACCTATAACATCAACGCCGTCAGTCTTTGTAAGCGGTGTTCCATCATACTCCTTGGAAGCTCCTTCTGTGTGGATTGTAAGAGGAGCCTTTGTAACTTTGAGTGTACCATTAACAAGAGTCTTTGTAGCAAAGAATGCTTTGTTTACTTCGTTATCATTTGCATCCTTGATAACATAATCTGCATTTACAACGTTAGCAGCTGTTCCTACATTTGTGATGGAACCTGTCGCAGTTCCTACTACATAGAATCCTTCAGGAAGTCCTGTTGCTTTAACCTGCTTATCCTCATCCTCAGATGATCCATCGCAGGTAAGAGGTGTTCCGTCGTATTCCTTATCATCACTTGGTGCAATGATCTGCACTTCTGCAGTCTGTGCAGTGATTGTAAGTGTTCCGGGAGTCTTGGTAAGGTCATAATTGCTTTCTTTTACATTTCCCCAGACAATCTCAATTGTGTTAGGTTTATTACCAACCTCAGTGATTGTTCCTGTTGCACGTACCTGTACCTTCTCGCCTTCGCCGTTAACGAAACCTGTCTTGGTTACACTAGAGTTTGTAAGCGGTGTTCCATCATACTCCTTCTCAGCATCAGCAGATGTGATTGTAAGAGAAGCCTTGTCTATGGTAAGACGTCCGTCTACAACTACAATAGTTGTAAAGTTTTTCTTATCTACAGTCTTGCCCTGTGCGTCAAGAATCTTATATGCACCTTCGCCTTCAGTAACAACAAGGTTGTTATTTACACCTTCTTCAGGATTTTCATCATAATTTGTGATGCTTCCTGTTGTTGTTCCGGATACAGTGAATCCGGTAGGAAGGCCGTCTGCTGTTACAGTATGGTTTACAAGAGGCTGACCGTCATAAGTCTTGTTCTGAGTTGCAGCTGTGATTGTAACCGTGCTGGTGTAAGGTGTAACCTCAAGCACTCCGAGAGCATCTGTTATCGCATAATTGCTGGATTTCTCGCCAGATGCTTTCCAGTCAATCTCGTAATTATTATTGCTGTGTCCAACCTCAGTCTGTGATCCTTTAGCTGTTACAACAAGCTTGTTAACTTTAGCCTGTGTCTTTTCATTTATGGCTGCCTCAACATTGATGGTCTTTGTTACGCTGCTGTTGGTAAGAGCTGTTCCATCATAAGTCTTGGTGCCTTCTCCTGTGGAAATAGTTACGGGTATGGCCTTAACAGTGAGTGTTCCTGCAATCGGAGCAACCTTTAGCTCATAGAACGTTGTCTTCTCGTTGCCCTGGGCATCCTTGATCCACCAGGAAGAAACCTCATTTGTTGTGCTTCCGGCATCAGTAATTTCGCCTGTGCAGATTCCACCGATAGTATAGCCGGCAGGAAGAGTCTCACCCTGTCCTGCAATGTGAATCTTGTTGGATGTAAGAGGCTCGCCATCATAGTATTTCTCGGCAGAGTCAGCTCTCAGAGTAATCTGCGCCTTAGATACTGTAAGTGTTCCGAGGTTCTCACCGTTATCTGCAAGCTCGTAGTTACTCTCTTTTGCGGTTCCCCAGGAAATGGTATAGGTGTTAAGAACAGACCCGGGTTCAGTAATTGTTCCGTCGGGAACTACTGTAGCAGTCTCGCCTTCTACAATACCTTTTATCTCAGCGCCAGCAGCCTGTGTAAGAGCTGTTCCATCATAAGGCTTTGCAGCTGATTCAGTCTTTACAGTGTACTTAGCCTTAGATACTGTAAGTGTTCCGGGAGCAAGTGTAATTGTCTTAAAGAAATCCTTGCTTACAGTCTTATTATTTGCATCCTTGATCACATAGCCGATATCAACAGTGTTTGCGCTCTCGCCTGCATCAGTCTGGCTGCCGCTTGCTGTTCCAACTATTTTGAAATATTTAGGAAGTCCTGTCCATGTAATAGGATTCTCAGGATCTGAACCGTCAGCTGTAAGAGCTGTTCCGTCATAAGTCTTGGAAGCACTGGGAGCAGTTATGGTAACTGCTGTTGTACGAACCTTAACCTCAAGAGTTCCAAGTTCATCTGTGATTGTATAGTTATTCTTGTTGGTGTTTGTCTTCCAAACGATGCTGCTTTCATCATATATATTGTCAGCTTTACCAACGTTTGTGATAGTTCCTTTTGCCTCTACTGTTGCAGACTCGCCGCTTACAAAGCCTGTGATAGTAGCAGTCTTACTTGTAAGAGGTGTGCCGTCATATTCCTTTTCAGCTGAAGATGTCTTAACAGTAAGAGTTGCCTTTGTAATCTCAATCTTGAATGAAGGATTAGCAGAGTCAATATCAAAGCTTACATTATCTGCATCCCACTCTGTTCCTATGTAGCTAAACTGTCCAGCTACAAGGCCCTTGCTGTACTGTCCTACGTTAGTACCCTTCGCAGCTTCGCCGCTGTAAGTAATATCATCCACTGTGATTGAAATTCCGTCATTGGAAACGGGGTTTCCATCAACATCGGTGCAGATGATTTCCTTAACGGAGAATACCTTGTTGGACTGTTCCTGACCGTTGTATGTCTTCTGACCTGCATCAGAACCTGATACAACAACCTTAATCTGTATAGGCTGATAAATAGCATAGAGAATGTTTGATGCAGGATTTGTAGGATTAGTCCTATTAATCTTGTCTGCCGCAATCTCTTTTCCGGAAAGAGGAACTGAATATCCGGTGTTATCAGGAAGAGTATTCCAGTTGGTCATTACATAACCCTTCTTGGAATAGATCTTTCCAAGCGGAGCAAACTGCTCATTTACATAGATATTCTCTTTCTTGTATCCGCCGTCGATAGCTGTAAATCCGGTAGTATCTGAACCGGGAATCAATGTACCGCCATTTGCAAGGAAGGTTACAGAGGTCTTCTCTTTCTCTCCGCCTTCTCCGCCGGTCTCAGAATAAACAGCGTTTACTCTTACGATTCTGTAGTCAATGCCGCCAATAGTCTCTTTCTCGTTGTTAGCATTGATAACTTCTGTTGTAATCTTAAATGCATCATTAGGAAGATATCTCTCGCCTTCAAGGCCCACTACTTCCCATCCAACGAAGCTGTATCCATCCTTGGATGTAGGAGGAGCTGCCGCTACTGCAGAGGTATTTGTTCCATAGTAATACTCAGGGCTGAACTCTGTAGTTCCGCCACCGAATGATCCCTTTGCTGCATCTGTCTGATAGATGAGCTTAACAGCACCCTGGTATCTCCAGTGTGCATACAGGTCAATATTCTTGGTGAGACGCTTACTGTAATCAAACTTGGTGTTTGCATCTGTAAACCACTCAATAAGCTCAAATCCGGTCTTCTCAACACCGGTGATCAGGTTGTTCCTGTTAACAAGCTCTGTTGAAGGGACCTTAAAGGTTGCATTGCCTTCGTCATCTACAGTAATCTTACCTGCTGTAATTCCATCCCTGATCTGGCCCACATAAGAACCTCCATCGGGATGAAGAGTTACTGTGTACTCAACGGGCTTGTAGATACCATAAACAACGATACCGCCATCAGGCATTGTTACGCCGAAGTCGAATTTCTGAGTTCCAGCAGGATCCTTGTACCAGCCAAATGAATAGCCTGCAATAGCTCTGGGCGCATAGTCGTCCTTAGCTATAGTAGCTACATTCGCATTTGTTTTAAGAACCTGCTCAAAGAGAATGCCGCTAATAGAAGTTTCCTGTGTTGTGGTATCAGGATATGTAATACGCTCAGTCAGTGAATAAGATTTTCTCTTGTGAACAATATAAATATCCTGGGAAACAGTAGTGTTATTTCCACATTCAGTCCAACCGCTTCCTGCTTTATCTACATTCCTGTCAGGAGGTGTATCACCATTTCTTCCTTTTATGAACTTATATACACTAAATCCTGTAAACTTGTCTTCAAAATAGAATTTAAGGTTGTTCGAAGAGTCAAAGGTAACTTTATAAGGTTCATCAAAATTGTAAGAACCATCAGTATTCTGCTTATAATGGTAAATAGTATGATGAACAGTCCCCTTTGTAGAACCATAGTAATCTGTCACTTCACCGTTGAATATATCTAACAACGACTGCGGTGTTCCTGATTTATTCTGGTCTGGATACCATGTATACTGTGAAGGCCATGTATATCCATGGCTCTTTAATGTCTGTCCATACAATCCTGTGTATGTAGCATAATCCCCCCATCCTGATTCAGTATAGATATACCTTGTTCCGGTGTAATTACGCCAACCACTTATAGATTCGTACTGCCATTTACCATTTCTCCAATCTAGCTGATAATAACCATATCCTGAGAAATATCCATACTGAACAGGCTCTTCATCATGACTTGCAGTAGTCGCTGTATACCCACCATTACTGTAAGTATGAAGTGTAATGGTAATCTCTCTACGCTGTACATATACATTGACAACGGTATCTCCGGCAGGGCTTACCTTCGTTGTAGTATTGCCCTTACCATCCTTGATCTCGCACTTACTGCCACGAGATTCATTATATTCAAATCCCTTGTCAGTCTTATTAGTTGATTTATTAGTTATACCCTTAGGGGTCGTATTATTCACATTGTTAGTAGACCACTTGGTGTTGTTATAGCCTGAACCAACCTTAACTGAGATTGTATTGTTTGAGAAAGATGTTGTGATATCAGCATTAGTTGTAACATCTTTGATTTCCTGGCTATACGCAAAGTCATAATCCTTGCTGTAGTCATTTCCGCCTTCAACCTTCTGATACCATACATTTACAGTGAAGGATGCATTCTGCTTTGCTGTCCAAATTGCATAAAGCTTAAGCTCTTTGTTTGCCTGAGCCTGCTCAATGTCCTCAATCTTTGTGTTCTTGAGTTCGCGAGTAACTTCGGGATTGTTCTCGCCTGACTCAAGAGACCAGCCCTTGAACTCATAACCGTTACGAGTGGGCTTTCCGTCTGCATAACCCTCTGAACTAAGTTCAGCCTGAGCCTTATCAAGAGCCTTCTGAAGTGTCTCGCCTCTGAACAGAGTCTGAGGTCCTGTGAAGCTTGCGCCGCTTCCGTTACCCTCAAATCTGATCCAGTATGCGGGTGCAGTTACAGCATAAAGGAAGATACCCTTATCGCCTGCTTCTTCTGCTGCAGTCTCGGGCTTGATCTTCCATGATGCATCGTCTATTGTCCAATAAGCCTCTGTAGCTGTGCTAGTCTTTGCCCAACCTTTGAAGCCCTTGCCGGCGCCGGCAGTGAGCTCATGCTCCTTGTCCTTGAAGCTATAGTTGCCCTGAGAATCAAGGTCGTTCTCAGTAACCTGATCAACTTTCCAGATCTCACCGTCTGTTCCAATAAATGTGATGTAATATGTTGTGCTGAATACAGGGTAAACATTGATATCAACGCCTGTTGTTACCTGGCCGACTTCATATCTGCCCTCGGGATATTTCTCGATATCAGCAGCTTCTGTAGGCATTGTGAATGTAACCTTGTGGTCAGAATCCTGAACGCCATCAATATACCAACCTACGAACTCGCTGTTTGCCGGAATTGTAGGAATACCAACATTAGCAACAAAGTCACCCTTCTTAACAAGCTTTGAGAAGAACTTGTTCTCTTCTGTAGCCTTGTTCTTGGCCTTGTTGTAGAAGTTCATGTTTACAACTTCACGCTCGTTGGCCTGCTCATCATCACCATGCTCACCAACTAAGATGAAGATTGAGAACTGGTTCGCATCAAAAGTAACCTCTGTGGCAGCTTTTGTTGCATCAGAAGGATCGTTATTTGCATCCTCTGTTGATACGGATGCCTTAATCTCTTTTACCTCGCCCTCATGCTCGTGGAGTACTGTGAAAGACTCACCTTCTACAGTCTCTGTCTGGTCGAGCTTCAGTGATACGTGTACGAATCTGTTATCGTTGGGCTGAATTTCGATTCCATCAGCATCCTTGAATGTGATGTCGACACCCTTTGCCTGCTTCTCAGACTCTCCGCCGAGAGCATCCTGAGCCATCTTTTCAGCAAGGCTGTCTGCAATCTGGTTGATCTCTACAGTTGTTCCTGCAGGGAATACACCAACTTCAGCTTCAACTGATACGATGAAGTCTCCAACCTTTTTATCTTTTACTTCAAGTAAAGGCATCAGCTCTTCGATATTCTCGTCTGCAACGAAAGTAGCTGTGAATGTAGCATCCTCTGTTACATCAGAAGGAACGAAGGTGGATTCTGTACAAACAGGCTTCTCATCTTCGTCAACCCATGCAAAGAACTGATAATGTTCATTGGCTGTAGCTGTAGATCCTGCAAAAGCCTCCTCAGGGTTGTTTACATTGATAGTCTCTTTTGTGAAAGAAACCTTACCACCCTTTCCAGCCTTGTAAGTTACAGTTACAAGCTTCTCTTCTATCTCTTCGGCAGGAGTCTCGTCCTCGTCAGTTGCCGCATCGGCATCTTCATCGGGCTCGTCATCACCTGACTCATCGTCAAGGTCTGTCTCATCCACGGGAGGCTGATCCGGATCTTGTACCTCTTCGGTACTGCCGTCTACAACCTGTGCGTCTGCTGCCGGCTGAGTTTCTTCAGTATCGGCTACGGTCGCGCTGTCCGTAGGTGCCTCCTCCTTATTGGTTTCTTCGACAATGTCAGACCATGTTCCGCCCTCGTTTTCAGCGGGCACAGTCTGCTGTTCTTCGATTTCTGTAGCATCTTCGCCGGCATAAGTCTTTACGCTTGCAAAGTCGCTGCCAAAGGTGGTAACGACCAGCACAAATGCCAGTGCGAACGCCAGAAATCTGTTCCACTTTTTCAACATGTTTCTTTCTCCCTTTCCTATCTTGTTGCCTGTTAGTGACAAGCATTTTTATAGAGGCAGGTTATGCCTCTTTTTCAAATGAAACTTTCTGGCCATTGGCCATAGCCTCATCCATGAGCTTTACCAGTTCAAGCATGCTCCTGAAACGCTCTTTCTTATTTTCTTCCGCCCAGGTAACTTCCCCCTGCCAGGTTCCGTTGTCGCAGTAGTCAACTTTCACGATGAAAGTCCCTTTCTTGCGATCATGTCCGTATATATTGTTGTTCAAAGTTTTTCCTCCCTAGGTGCATCTTTTTCCATCGTTCCTATTGTAGGAAAAGAGGCATCATACAAACCATCATATTTTAGAAAATTTTTGTTATATTTATAAAAAAACCGTGAACTTCTGATTCATTATATTACGTTTTTGTTGAAATTAAATACTGAAAATCACAAAAAAAGCCTTCGGAAACCTGTATTTAAGCCTCCGAAGGCAGTAACGGTCTGGCCGCTTGGGTTTTATAAACTTTTTATAAATTTTTGCCGTTTTCAGATATACATATTCCTCTGCAGTTCTTCCCTTGGCAAAAAAGGTGCCATATCCTCCAGTGGCGGACTTGTTATGGAACCGTCTGCCTCGCGCCTTGCGGAATTTTTGGGTTCCCAGACCTGGTTCGTATCGGTGAAGACTTCGCAGATCAAAGGTCCCGGGCTTTCAAGAGCCTCCCGGATTCCTGACGATAGCTCTTTTCCCGAGGTGATGGACAGGTAGCGGTAGCCGAATGCCTCCGCGATCTTCCTGTATGAGGGAAAAGAAATATCACCGCTGTCAGGGCCGGTGCCAACCTTGGGGGCATCGCCGAAGAAATTGTTCTGGGTGATACGGATGGATTGATAGCCTTCGTTATTAATAAGGAATATCTTCACCGGAAGATTATTAGTAATGATGGTCTGCAGCTCCTGAAGATTCATCGTGATGCTGCCGTCGCCTTCAAGGCAGATGGTATCTCTTTTGCCCGAAGCGACGCAAAGACCGATGGCGGCGGGAAGGCCGTACCCCATGGAGGCAACGGCGTTGTTTACTATGAATCTTGTGCCCTTTTTTATAACGTAGGCCTGGTGGCCAGCGACGCAGCAGGCACCGTTGCTGACCGCAGTAAGGCTTCCCGGAGGAAGCGCATTGGAAAGAGCCCGGATAAAGCCGTAGACGTTAACTTTGTCATCCCCTGTGTTTAGCTGATCCTTGCGGACAACGGGATAGGTCTTTTTCCAGGACAGACACTGACGGCGCCAGTCCTCGGCGGGAGACAGGTACGCGTCGCGGTGCAAAGAGCTGTCGAAGGAGGATATTTCCTTGAGGATCATCTCCATGAAAACCCCGGCGTCGCAGCGGATCTTGAGATCCACGTGGAGAGTGTGCTTGTTCAGTTCAGCCTCGTCTATGTCCACCATTATTACTTTGGCGGCACGGGCCCAGGTGTTGTAGTTGTAGCCCACCTGTCTGATGGAAAGGCGGGAGCCGATAACCAGAAGAAGGTCTGAGTTCTGAACCGCAAAATTGCCGGCTCTGTCGCCCATGTTGCCGGCGCGGCCGCAGTAAAGCGGATGAGTATCTTCTATTAAATCTATGGAGTTCCAGTAGGTGCAGACGGGAATGCCCAGTTTATCCACAAGCTTGCGGAAAATATCGAAGCCGCCGGAGATGCGAACGCCGCCGCCTGCGTAGAGAACAGGGCGCTTTGCGTCGCGGATCATGGTGAGGATATCGTGAGCCATGGTGGAAGCGAGTTTTGATGAACCGGCTTCTTCGGGCTTATAGCCTCGAAGAGTGCCTGGATCTATATCCATGGACTGGATATTCACGGGGATGTCTATCCACACAGGACCGGGACGGCCGGATCTCATAAGGTGCCAGGCCTTTTCCAGGTGAAATCTTATTCCCTCGGGGCTCTCGATCATAACGGCGTACTTGCAGAATTTCTCTGCCACATGGGTAATGTCATATTCCTGATCTCCGATGGATCTTGGGAGACTGCTCTTCCTGGTTCCATAGAGTGCGTCCGGACGCTGGATTGGCTCGGAGTCGCCGGAGAGGCCGGCTTCGTACCTGACTGTGGTATCGTAGCGGGTCTGACCTGAAATAATGAACATTGGAAGGGAATCGAGGTAACCTCCCAAAACGCCAGTGATGGCATTGGTGCCGCCCGGACCTGAAGTTACGCAAAGAACCGCCACTTTGTTGTCGTAGCGGGCGTAGCTCTCCGCGGCCATGGCTGCCCCCTGTTCATGGTGGAAATGGGTACAGTTCATGCCCTTAGCGTGGCCGAAGCTGTCATTTAAGAACATGGCGCCGCCGCCCACTACCGTGAAGCAGTCGGTTACGCCTTTTTTCTGCAAAAATTCAACTACATAATCTGACAAGCGCATTCGAATTCTCCAGTAATCATGGGATTTTTCTCAGTTCACCACTTTATCCAGGGTGCTTTGCCGGTCTCTATGAGCATGGTGAGCTCATCCCGTTCTCTGGCGGTGTCCATGCACCTCCAAAAGCCGTCATACCTGTAAGCCGCCAACTGGCCGTCATGTACAAGGTCATGCATCGGCTCTTTTTCAAAAAAGGTATCGTCTCCTTCAATATAATCGAAAACTCCGGGCTCCATGACCATGTAGCCGCCGTTGATCCTGGCTCCGTCCTGATCTGCCTTTTCCCGGAAATCCCGAACTATGCCGGAGTCGTCACCGCCCATGTCAAAGACGCCGAATCGCTGTCCCGCCAGGGGAGCAGTAACGGTGCAGAGTTTCCCCTGCTGCTTATGAAATTTCAGAAGGTCATTCATATCGACATCGCAGACGCCGTCACCGTAAGTCATAAAGAAGGTCTCATCCCCCACCAGATGCCTGATCCGCCTGATCCTGCCTCCGGTCATGGTGCTGTATCCGGTGTCTACCACGGTCACCCTCCAGGGCACGGTGTTCTGTATGTCAAACTCCATCTTGCCTCCATTGGTAAAATCAAAGGTCACGTCGCAATTGTGAAGATAGTAGTTGGCAAAATACTCCTTGATTACCTCCTGCTTGTAGCCGGCACAGATGATGAAATCATTGAAACCGCAGGTGGAGTATTCCTTCATGACATGCCACAGAATAGGCTTTCCGCCAATTTCAATCATTGGCTTGGGACGAAGGTGGCTCTCCTCGCTCATCCTGGTCCCGAAGCCTCCCGCGAGGATAACTACTTTCATAGAAGGTACCTCTCCGGTTCGTTGAGGAAGACGTCGGTGACGCCGGCTTTTTCAAGAGGCGCAAAGTCCATCATATTGCCTGTGGGCTTTTCCGGGAAAAGATGTCCTCCAAACCAGCCGCGTACAGTGCGGCCCTTGAAGCGCTCGGGAGCGATGTCTGTGGCAAAGCCGTAAGGATGAAGAGCAAAGGTGAAGGAGGATGCGTTGGCTCCGGCGGAGTCTTCTTCCAGACGGAAGGTCTCCTCCAGGCCCAGAGCCTTGTAGAGGCAGTCTGAAACCTTGGTGTCAAGAACACCCAGCTCAGCCTTGGGATCCAGCTTGTGAACCTTATACAATGAGTTGGCATAGAAGGTAGAATACACGATTGAGTCCTGAACGCCGTATTCGTGGACCATTTCCACTATCTTCTCTTCCAGCTGCGGATAGTCGTAGATGCTGTTCTTGAGTTCGATGTTAAGTCGAAGGCCTTTCGATGCGGTGGCGGGCTGTGAAGGCTCTTTTGACCAGGCCTTAAGTCCGGGCTGGAGAAGATCTAAAACTTCCCGCATAGTCGGGATCTGCTCAACCTTGTCGGCTCCTGTGTATATGTGAAATTTCTTGAGTTCGCTTAAGGAGTAGTCGCGGACAAAGCCATAGCCGTCGGTGGTTCGGTCGACGCGCTCGTCGTGGATAACCACCAGCTCGCCGTCCCGGGTGATCTGAACATCAAGCTCGATACCGGCAATTCCGGGGATATTCATGGCTTTTTCAAATGCTGTAAGTGTGTTTTCGGGATACATCTGGCTGCATCCCCTGTGTGCCCAAATATTCATTGGTTGCCCTCCTTGAATTGGTGGATTGATGGCTGCGGGTGTTGAGTGCAGCTAAAATTATTGTATCACAAAGGAGGTACGAGGGTGCGAGGGGGATTTCGGCAGGCGCCGCGGGTATTTGTTGCGCAAAAGACTTTGGCGAGCGTAGTGGGAATCTGTTGCGCAGAAGACTTCGGCGAGCGTGGCTGGAATAGCATAGAAAAACTCACAGCCGAAACTGCATTATGATCAGTCCCGGCTGCGAGTCTATAAGGGTATCTGGTTTAGCGCGCGTTGCGCTTATGGATGTTTGCAATCATGTTTTTGGTTCAGGCGAAGAATAACTGCGACTTCTGGGCTTCGTCTTCCTGCTGCTTCTTCTGAAGCATCACCTGATACTGGTCGGTGGCCTGCTTGGCCTTCATCTCCTGAAGTGCGCTCACGACGCGGTCTTCCTCTTTGTCCATAGCGTAGCCATTGAGTTCCAAAGAGGCTCTGCTGTTGTAGGCACTTGCATAGTCAACGCGGTTTGTCTCGGCACCGGTATTGGCTCTGGCGCTGTCTACTTTCTCAATGGCGTCATCTATCCTGCTCATATCGAAATCATCGCTTGTAACGTCAAGGCCCTCAAGTCCAAGGTTCTTAACACTCATATCATAGGTGGAAACATCAGCCTTACTGCCATTTCCGTCTGCTGCTACCGAGAGTTTGCCCTCGCCGCTAAGGAGCGGCTTCTCGTTGTACTGAGCCTTCCCGGCTGTCTCGTCGATTCCCTTTAAATACTGATCGATCTGGTTCTGAATGCTCTGCTTGTCATCCTGGCCGAGAGTACCGTTCTGGGATTTAATCGCCAGCTCTTTTATCGAATTAAGGTAATCACCGATGCTCTCCATTGCGCCGTCTGAAATGTTCTGCGCGGATTTGGCATCTCTTAAGTTCTCTGTTCCTTTATCAAGTGCTCCGGTCTGAGCCTTTGTCTTTTCCTCAATGGCAAGTCCGGCCGCATCCTGAGCTGCGCTCTGAAGTGCGCCGCCCGCCGCGATGGTCGAATAGGGCGAATATGAAGATGAATAGCCGCTAACTGCTCCAATGGTCATAGGGTGACCTCCTTATCTATGTAAACACGGACCACGAATTTCTTTTCTATGGTTTAAGCGTAACACGTGTTCTTAAAAAGCATAACCCCTAAAGTGCAGAAAATACGGGCAAAAAGAAACCTTATTACAGAGGTGTAATAAGGTTTCGGGAATTATGTTTCAATCATTATCTTCACATATTCTTCAGACTTCCGCCGCATTATATCAAGCCCATTCTGAAGCTGCGAAAGCTCAAAGCGATGAGTAATCAGATCGGATGGTCCGGAATCCAAATTCCAATCATTCAGACGCTCCAGCACATAGCGCCAGTCATCACCAGTTCCTTCAATCCCACTAAAACTGGAATTCCACGTTCCCTTAAGAGTTAACTGATTTCTCAGGATCTGCCAGTAAGTCTGCCTGGTCAATTCCATATCTGAAGCAGGATTGCCAACCAGAATGACGTTCCCATGTGGCCCGGTACATTTCACGGCCTGTTCATAGCTCTCTGATTTGCCGATGCATTCAAAGTATACGTCAGCTTTTTTACCATCAGTCATCTCAAGAACATAGTTCTCAGGATCACATCGACGAACATCACAGAAACGCTCAGGTTCGTACCCCATAGCCAGAAGCTTCTCACGCTGCACATCTTTATTTCCTATGCAAAAGATATTCTGGTAGCCCGCATCTTTTAAGAACATTGCCACTAACAGTCCAATAGTTCCCAACCCGCATACTACAATGTTAGCATCCTTAGCAAAGTCGATCTGCTTCATGGCATGAACCGCCACACACATGGGCTCAAGCATCGCAGCATCGTCATCGGTAACTTCATCAGGCAGGGGCAGAAGATTCCACGTGGGAACCTTTACATATTCGGCAAAACCGCCATTACTGCGAGATCCAAGATAGTCATAGTGCTCGCACATCTCATAATGCCGGGCCTTGCACTGTGTGCAGCTTCTGCAGGGAATCAGCGGGAAGATGCCGACTCTTTTGCCCAGAAGCTCGTGACGGGAAGGACACTCTACAACCGTTCCGGCAAACTCGTGACCTGGGATTAACGGCATGTTGTGAGCGCCGGTCTTATAAATTCTGGGGACATCTGAACCGCAAATGCCGCAGCGGGTCACCTTCACAAGGGCCTCTCCCTCACCGGGCACCGGCATATCAACATCCATGAACTTAAGATCATTTATATCGTATAGAACCTGTGCTTTCATGGTGCCTCCTTGCCCACAGTTTCTGCGTTTCATCCGCAGACTACTACTGTCTGCTTCGTAATATCTCCTCCGCCCGCTCCAGATCCTCGTCAGTGGTGATCTTAAAATTCCGTCGGTCTCCCGGAATCATAGCTACGTCCATCCCTGCCATTATCGCAGGTTCAGTGGAGCCGCGGATCATCATTATTTTATCGGGTAAAAGATCCTTCACCGCCTCCAGATACTTCTCAAACCGGAAAGCTTCCGGGGCCTGCCCGGCATAAATGCAGCTGCGGTTGAGAAGCTCATCGACGCGCTTGCCTGTACGGCTGAAATATACCGTGTCATTCATGGAAAGCACCGGCATGGCTCCATCATGGGTTTCAAGCGCCTTCAGACAGTCCTCAATGCACTCGACCGTAACAAAAGGGCGCGCAGCGTCGTGAATAATGACGGATCTGATGGTGTGCTTTGCAGTATCTGATGTACATGAGACACCTTGGGTGTCGGCTTCGTTGTTTGAGGCGAAATCAAGCATTTTTTGAATATCCTGCATGGCGTTCAAAATAGAGAGCTGTCTGTTTTCCCCGGGATTGGAAAATCCCAGGAACTTCTGTGCAACCTCCGACTCAGGGTTCTCAAATATAGCATCTTCTATCAGGTCGCGCCACTGCTCAGCCGCCACAATCTGTATGTTGTCCACCATATCGCTCTCCCCAAAGGGGGCCATGGCGTGCATTATCATCATCTGCCCTGACAACTCAATGAACTGCTTGGGAATGCTTGTGCTCATGCGGCTTC
>ODAI011390205.1_pt1 | contig 14108 bp, 14 predicted proteins | sample 1539321 | NCBI WGS metagenome assembly ODAI01 (sample SAMN02144231, study PRJEB22623) | gut metagenome | biome: sheep rumen | host: Ovis aries | place: New Zealand
TGAAGAAGCAGTGCGAAGAGCAGCGTGGTAAGGCCGAGGCAAAGAAGGTGATTGTGGCCATTACCGATGCCAAGCGCGGTGCAGCACGCACCTGTGCTGATAAGGAAGGCTACAAGAGTTTCATCATCCCCGACAACGTGGGCGGACGTTTCTCCGTGCTGACACCGGTAGGCCTGCTGCCCATCGCCTGCGCCGGCTTCGACATCCGCGAACTCGTGGCTGGTGCCCAGGATATGGAGAAGGCTTGCGGCAAGGACGTACCCTTTGCCGAGAACCCCGCTGCCCAGTACGCTGCCGTGCGCAACGGTCTCTACCAGAATGGCAAGAAGATTGAGATCATGGTTAACTTCCAGCCGAAACTCCACTTCATGAGTGAGTGGTGGAAGCAACTCTACGGTGAGAGTGAGGGTAAGGACAAGAAGGGCATATTCCCCGCCTCGGTTGATTTCACCACCGACCTGCACTCCATGGGACAGTGGATCCAAGACGGCGAGCGCACCATCTTCGAGACCGTCATCAGCGTCGAGGAACCAGAGAAGAAACTGCTCTTCCCCTCTGACGAGGAGAACCTCGATGGTCTGAACTTCCTCGCTGGCAAGCGCGTGGATGAAGTGAACAAGATGGCCGAACTCGGCACCCGTCTGGCCCATGTCGATGGTGGCGTGCCCAACATCCGCATCACCATGCCCCGCCTCAACGAGCGCTACCTCGGACAACTTATCTACTTCTTCGAGATTGGCTGCGGCATCAGTGGAAACGTATTAGGCGTCAATCCATTCAACCAGCCTGGTGTGGAAGCATATAAGAAGAATATGTTCGCCCTGCTTGACAAGCCTGGCTATGAGGCTGATTCTAAGGCTATCAAGGAGCGTCTGGCTAAAGAGGCCTAAATGTATCAGTTAGCAATTAAGAAATACTTGGAAGATCACGGTTTTGAGGCAATGCGCCCCAAAGCCGTGCTTTTCGACATGGACGGGGTGCTCTACGACTCCATGCCCAACCATGCCATAGCATGGCAGGAGAGCATGGCTAAGTTTGGCATCCACATGACTGCCGACGATGCATACGCCACTGAGGGAGCCCGTGGCGTGGATACCATCCGACAGATGGTGAAGCGCCAGCAAGGGCGCGAAATAGACGAGTCCGAAGCCCAAAGGATGTACGACCTCAAGACCAAGATATTCCACTCACTGCCAGAAGCCCCTGTCATGCCTGGAGCCGTCAGTCTCATGGAAAAACTCAAGGATGCAGGCATTCTTTGCTGTGTCGTCACAGGCAGTGGACAGCGCCCTCTTCTCCAGCGTATCGTGAGAGATTTCGGTGCCTACGTGGATGATTCCCATATTACCACAGCCTACGATGTAAGGCGTGGCAAGCCCAATCCCGATCCCTATCTGATGGGACTGAAGAAGGCTGGTAATCTACGTCCTAATGAAGCCGTCGTCGTGGAAAATGCCCCTTTGGGCATCCGTGCTGGCCATGCCGCCCGCATCTTCACAGTCGCAGTGAATACTGGTCCACTGCCCGATGAAGAACTGCTTGTCGCTGGAGCCGACCTCATCTTCCCCAGCATGAAGGAATTAAGTGACCACTGGTATAACCATCTCCATCAAGAATTATGATACTAGAAGGAGACATCCCTTACAACTCGTCTTCTTCGGATCCCTGGGCATCAGATACGGGTATATTTCCACTCGTATCCATTTGGTCGTCGCGCTTAAGCGTCGTTTCACCGAAGTTGCTCACAGTAATCACAAGCGGGATATACTCATCAGTCTGGGGATGACTGACACTGCCGGCAAACACAAGTTGTTTGCCATCCACCCGATCAAAGACAATACCCTCTAAGATACCTGTCTCACGATAGTCGTCATCCAACTGGGCATCGAAATCCGCCTTAGTAAAGGCACGCCGGAAGAATACACTGCCATCACTACGGAGAATGCGGAGGGAAATGCGGTTATCTACGAACTGCTGTCCTGTCTCGTCAGTCACCATCTTTAGACTGTCATCTGCCATGCGCTGAATGGCCACCTGATAGTTCTTGCCAAGCCAGACGACATCCTTTGTCTGATCGTATGGCTGCATACGGATAGGTGCCTGTGGCTTCTGAACTTCTACCGTGGGAACAATGATATCATCGGTCTTCTTCTTTTGGCCACAACCGGCTACGGTTAGGACCGACAACAGAACGGAAAGCAATCTGACTATCTTCATCTCACTTAATTTTTGTGCAAAGATACAACTAAAAAACAAGAAACAAGAAAAAAAAGGGAAAAAAGCGCCCGTTCCATCGGAAACGGGCGCTCACTGTCATACCTGAAATCATTCTCCCTACCGTCTTTTCGGTTCACGTGGTCCATGCTTGTGCCCACGACCACCGTATTTCTCCTTATCTGCCTGATACTTTTTGAACTGCTCATCTGTCATAATCTTCTGCAGTTCGGTATTATAGGCCTTTTGCTCTTCAGTCAGTTCTGGGCGTTTCTTCTCCTGGGGTTGCTGGTCGGTGGCACCTGTCTCAGCATCCGTCTTGTGACGATGACCGCGAGGCCCTATCTTGCCACTATATTTTGTATTAAGTTCCAGAAGTTGGGCTGCCTGTTTTTCGTCAAGACCATATTTCTTCACCATCCTGTCTGTGCGATGCTGCGCAAAGTTCTTCTTATCGAACTTCTTATCATGGTGCTTTTTGTCTTTCTTATCCTGACACTCGCATTTACACTCCTTCTTTTCCTCACACTTACACTCTTTCTTGTCACCTTGGGCGTATGCTACCGAGCCCATCAGAACGGCGGCAATCATTGTCATCAATAACTTTCTCATTTTTTCGTTCTTTCTAAATTGTAATACTTCTTTAATACCAATTCTCTTTTGTTGCAACTGTCTATTGGACGACTATTTCGGGGAAAAGTTTAACAGATTTCCAAAAAAACGGGCGATCTTTCAGCGAATTGTCATTTTTTTACTACCTTTGCCGCCAAATTATCAATGAATAGGAAAAAACTTCAGGAGATGAGGAAATTCGTGGTATTTACCTGTGCGGTATTCGCGGTGTTAGGACTTTTGTTCTGCCACAGCCGGATTGTACATGAAGACGGTGAGGCTCCTGCCCCAGTGTCACAGGGCATAGACACAGTACCGATGCTCGTGACCCAGGTGCAACAATGCGCCAAACTCTATACAGCGGAATATCGTGTGCACAAGATCGTCACTCACGATGACGTGCTGCGCCTGAAAGGATCATTGCTACAGCGCAACTTCGACTTCAAGGTGCCTTTAGGCGTACGCAAGATCGCCATCCCTATTGACGCAAAACTGAAAGCATACATAGACTTCAGCCAGTTCTCGGAACGGAATATCGAGCGACAAGGCAATAAGATCACAATCCTATTGCCCGACCCGAAGGTGACGATGACCAGTTCGAGGATCGACCAGAAGAACGTGAAACAATATGTAGCGCTGACCCGGGCCAACTTCAGTGACGCTGAACTGGCCAACTACCAGCAACAGGGACGTGAGGCCATCATAGCCGACATCCCCAAACTGGGCATCCTGGAGACAGCCCAGGCCAATGCCGCCAAGGTGCTCGTGCCTATGCTGAAGGAGATGGGCTACGGAGAACAAGACATCACCATCGCCTTCCGTAAGCCATACGGTGCCGATGATATCAGGACCTTATTGAAAATTGAAGATTGATGATGAGTAAAATAAAAATTGGTATCGGTCTTGTAATCCTGATACTGATCGTGGCAGGATTCCTTTGGCTGAGACAACTGACGAAAGACGACCACCTGAGCATTGGCTTTAACGAGGAGATTGGTATCACGCCTACTCAGATACAGAGTATCAAAGCCATCGGCGAGTGGGAGTTCCTATCCGTCAGTGCCGAGGAACTGGTTGATACCACCCGGAAGGGCATCTTTACCAACGACGAACTGGCACGTATCTATTATGGTACGCTGCGCCTGGGCGTGAATATCCATCAGGTAAAACCTGGTTGGATAGAGGCCCATGGCGACTCCTTGACAGTACGATTGCCGGCAGTAGGGCTGTTGGACAATGACTTCATCGACGAGGCCCGGACAAAGTCGTTCTACGAGAGTGGCAGATGGAAGGCAGCCGACCGTGAGGTCCTCTACGAGAAGGCCTATAGAATGATGACCCTGCACTGTCTGACAAGAGAGAACCTGCAAGCAGCCGAGGCCAATGGCAGGGAACAGTTTGAAAACATGCTGAAAGCCATGGGGTACTCAAGTGTGACCATCACCTTTGAGGATAAGTAAGGGAACAAATTGACTAAGAAAAATGAATGACCAGATAAACTACGTACTGACAGAGTTGAGCGGGTTCCTATGGGGATGGCCGATGATCATCTTGTTACTCGGAACCCACCTGTTTCTGACCATTCGTCTGCGATTCCCGCAAAGACACATCTTCAAGGCCATCCGCCTGTCGGTGAAAAAAGATCCTGACGCGACAGGCGATGTGTCGCAGTTCGGATCACTTGCCACCGCCTTGGCAGCGACCATCGGCACTGGCAACATCATCGGTGTGGCCACCGCCATCGCCCTGGGAGGCCCCGGAGCCGTACTGTGGTGCTGGTTGACAGGTGTGTTCGGTATCTCTACCAAATATGCAGAAGGACTACTTGCCATCAAGTACCGGGTAAAAACGGATAGGGGGAAAATGCTGGGAGGTCCCATGTATGCACTAGAGCGCGGTTTAGGCTGGAAATGGCTCGCCACGACCTTTGCCCTGTTCACGGCACTGGCCGCCTTCGGCATCGGCAACACAGTACAAGCCAATGCCATTGCCACCGTCACTTACGAGTCGTATGGTGTATCGCCATATATGACAGGAGCCTTTATCTGCCTATTGACAGGCGCCGTCGTCCTTGGTGGCGTGAAGAGCATCGCCCGTGTCTGTAGCATGCTTGTACCATTCATGGCAGCCTTCTATGTCTTGGGATGTATCTATATTCTCTTTACCAATGCAGCCTTCCTTTGGCCTGCATTGAAGTTGATCTGCAGTGCAGCCTTCTCACCAGAAGCGGCAGGAGGCGGCTTCGTGGGTTCGACGGTTATGATGGCTGCCCGTTTCGGCATAGCCCGCGGCCTTTTCTCCAATGAGAGCGGCATGGGCTCCGCCCCCATCGTGGCTGCCGCCGCCCAGACGAGGAACCCTGTACGTCAGGCCCTTGTCTCCTCAAGCGGCACCTTCTGGGATACCGTCGTCATCTGTGCACTGACGGGACTGGTGATCGTCAGCAGTGTACTCGCCTACCCCGACATCGATTTCGCCAATGGAGCCACGCTGACGAAGGACGCATTTACAAAGATACCTGTCGTCGGGCGCCCGCTGCTGACCTTCGGCCTACTGACGTTCGCCTTCTCCACCATCCTGGGCTGGTGCTATTATGGAGAGCGAGCCATGGAATATCTGAAAGGGAAAAGATGGGTAATCGCCTACCGCGTCGTCTATATCGCCGCCGTATTCCTCGGCAGTGTCATGAACCTCGCACTGGTATGGAACCTGGCTGACTGCATGAATGCGCTGATGGCAATTCCCAATCTTCTGTCATTGATCTTCCTGAACGGCGTCATCGTCCATGAGACACGCAAGTATCTCTGGCGCGACAGACTGGAAAGAAGTGACAATGATTGAGATAAGATTAGCGGACGGGAAGGACAAACTCCATACGGGTACCTTCTGTGAATGACTCGTCAAGGCGCAGATAGCCTCCCACCTTTTCTGCCAGGCGCTGGGCAACACTGAGGTCAAACTCAGTCTCCTCCACCTGTGCATCAGGGGCGTCAAACCACTTGAAAATGGATTTCTTACGCTCTTCCGGGATTCCTACTCCTGTGTCCTGGACAAAGAAGGTCAGACGACGAGTGTTCTTTTCGTACTCGTACCCTACCCCGACTTCTCCCTTTGGCGTAAACTTACAGGCACAGACCACCAGTTTGTTCAACACCAGTTCGACAATATGACGGTCGGAAGATACGAACAAGTCCTCACCTGATTTATACACATACGACAAGCGCACTCCTTCTTTCACATTAGAGAAGTTGGCATCAATACATGACTGGCACAACTTATAGGGACTGAAGCGCTCGTCTTCCAGGTGATGACCACTGCTACCGTCTTCGGAATAGATATTCACCTCGTCGAGCAGGGTGGAAATCAAGCGGGCATTGAACAGTATCTGGTCAGAGATTGTCTTCTTCTCACTCTTCGAAAGATAGAGCCCTTCCTTGGAGATAATCTCCGCCAGTCCGGAGACGGAATGCAAAGGGGTCCTGATCTCACGCGCCAATGCCTTAATAAGCGCAGACTTCAACTTGTCGGAATGACGATATTCCGACATCTCCGTCTGTAGGGTCTTGATACGAAAGACGAGAAACAGGCAAACAGCGATCAATATAGTAATTGCAATCCACATGATAAAAAATCTCCCACTTCAATGCATCATTTTGCAAAGTTAAAAAACATTTCCGAAAGTAACAAACTTTTAGGAGATTTTTTGCAGTTGGGCAACTAATTTTTGACGATATCCACCACCGTCAGTGTCTGTCCCGCAACCTGAAAGCGAATATCGAGATCGAGGAAAGGCATTCCATAGACACGCTGCGGGTCATCATGGTAACGAGGACGGGGATCCTGTGACAAGACGGCCTTCAGCGTATCCGCCATGCCATCCGGCAGGCGCTCCGCCAGATGCCTTGGCAACTCCACCCGCAACGGCTGCCAGTCTGTCTGGTCCACGAAGCCACAGCGGGCATCACCATGGGCATCAGCGTATGCCACGTAAGGCTTGATGTCATAGATTGGCGTGCCATCCATCAGGTCGGCTCCTCTGACATAGATGAGAGGTCCCTCAGAGTCGCCCTGTTCCACTCGATCGAGCCGTACACAAGAGAGCCCCAGGGGATTAGGACGGAAGGGCGAACGCGTGGCGAAGACACCCAACCTGCGATTGCCGCCCAGACGAGGCGGACGAACCGTGAGTCCCTCCATGCCATGGCGGTTGGCAGAGAAGCCCCAGATCAGCCAGAGATAATCAAAATCCTCCAGTCCACGAATCGCCTCAGCATGACGGAAAGGAGGTTCCATGACGATCTGCCCCGTCAGTTCGGTGACGAGTCCACTCTGACGGGGAATGCCAAACTTCGACTTCAGCGGAGAGCGGAAAAAGGCGATCGGATGCAGTTCCATCGGGCGCGAAGTTACAATTAAGTTGGCTAAACACAAAAAAATTGTCCAAAAATTTGTATTTCTTTGGATAATTTCGTAATTTTGCCATCGAAAACAATCAACATGACCCTCTGAATAATATGAGAATAAGAACTATCCTTTTGACATGCCTTCTCTTATGCCTTGGACTGTCGGGATATGCCAAAGACGACTATCAGCAAGATGCTGAGTATCTTGCCTTGCGCGACTCTATGCACCACGCCTTTAATGACAGTGACAGCGCCAAGTTCTTTCCTGCGCTGAAAGAACTGGAAAACTACCTGCTGAAGCAAGGCGACCTTCATGCCTACTACACCCAGCGCTGTAACGAGATTGTGTTCCTAATGAACCAGCAGCGTATCTTCGAGGCCTACAAACTGGCACGAGAACTGTCCAGAGAACTGCGCGAGAAGAAAATCGACAAGGAGATGTACATGGCCTACAACATGCTAGGCCATATCAACCGCTACTGCGGGAACAAAGAGGAGGCAAAGAAGAACTGGTACGACGTGATCAGCATGATGGCACAGGAAGGCTACTACTCCAGTATGCCACCTATCTACATGAATATCGTGAACGTGGCCCTTGACGATGACCCTGAGGAGGCTGACAGTCTGTTGGATATGGCTAAACGCATCGCTGAGAAGTATTCCCCAGACCGGGTGTTCGACATTGAGACCCGCAGGACATTAAGTTACTATTACCGTGGTGACATCGAACGTTTCCTGGAGGGCTACAAGGTGTATAAGGAGGGGGAGGCGAAGGGTCAGTCCTCTGTTCACGGCCGGGAGATGGACGTGTTTTACACCGCCTATCAGGGTCACATTGCCGAGGCAGTGAAGATGGCCCGCGAGGAACTGGGTGACGAAGGACGCGACGCCATCACGATGATCTACGAGAAGGCCGGTCGCTGGAAGGAGGCCTTCGAGGCTCTGAAGGAGCAGACAGCCAGCGGCGACTCCATCGACAATGTGGTGCTCACCAACAGCATGATGGGCATCCGCGATGAGATGACGATCTATGAAGCAGAGCGCAAAGCCGACAAGAGCAGGCTCTATCTGCTGTCGGCCATCATCGCACTGCTCATGCTGCTTATCGCTGCCCTCATCTATATCGTACAGTCACGACGCAGGCACCTGAAGCAGTTGAAGAAAGCCTATAACCATGCTTTGGAGTCCGACAAGATGAAGACAGCCTTCATCCAGAATGTCAGTCATGAGGTGCGCACTCCCCTGAACATTATCAGCGGCTTCGCGCAGGTGATTGCAGACCCGGAACTGACAGACAGTGTGGAGGAGCGCCAGCACATGGCCAGTATGATGCAGAAGAGCGCCCTCCAGGTCACCACCCTCATCGACGAGATCATCGGCCTATCACTCATCGAGACTACAGAGTTGACGCACAAGGACGATGAAGTCAACGTCAACGAGTTGCTGCAAGAGACAGTGAAGGAACACAAGATCCATGCCAACAAGAACATCAGGCTCCAACTGGACTCCGCACTGCCAGAGGATTTCAGTCTGAAGACCAACATCAATATGTTCAGGCGTATCCTCAACGCTCTGATGGAGAATGCCACCAAATATACGACAGAAGGCTACATCACGCTGAAGGCTTCGGCCTGCGAGGATACACTATCCATCACGGTGGAAGATACAGGCTGCGGCATACCAGAGAAGGAGGCTGAGCGCATCTTCGACCGTTTCGTAAAACTCGACTCCTTCAAGGAAGGCATAGGCCTGGGTCTGCCGCTGAGCCGCAAACTCGCAGAGCAGTTGGGTGGCAACGTCGTACTCGACACCACCTATAAGGAAGGTGCACGCTTCATCCTGACATTACCTATTTAACTTACATCAATGAGAAAGACTATTTGTACCATTATGCTCGCCTGTCTGGCGACAATTGGCAGCAACGCTGCTCAGAAAGTAGATGAGTTCACCACCAAGAGCGGTAAGAAAGTAACCATCACCTGCATCAAGCACGCCAGCATGGAGATCAACTATAACGGTGTGGAGATCCAGGTCGATCCCGTGGGACTCTGGGTAAAGCCAGAGACCGACTACGCCACCTTCCCCAAGGCCAACATCATCCTCATCACCCATGAGCACAAAGATCACTTCGACCGCGAGGCCATCCACGCCCTGCGCAATCCTGCCACCTCCATCTATGTGAATCCAGCCGTATATAACATGTTCAAAAACGGGCTGGTGATGAAGAATGGCGACAGTGTGCAATATGCCCCTGACATCAAGATTGAGGCCGTGCCAGCCTATAACACGACACCTGGCCGCGAGCAGTACCACCCCAAGGGCCGCGACAACGGCTACGTGCTCACCCTCGACGGCCTGCGCATCTATATTGCCGGAGATACGGAGGATATCCCTGAGATGGCCAACCTGAAGGATATCGACATTGCCTTCCTGCCTTGTAACCAGCCTTACACGATGACTGTCGATCAGGTGGTGAATGCCGCGAAGGTCATCAAGCCGAAGGTGCTCTTCCCCTATCACTACAACGACACGCCAGTCTTCAAGATCAATATGCAGTTGGCAGGCAGCGGCATCGACATCCGCGTCCGCGACTATAAATAAGAAATCCCCGCCGGGCGGCGGGGATTTTCTATCAACTTTAACCTAAGTATTTCATCAGGATTCGGGCATGGCCGCTGTCATGCAGTTTGGCTATGCTCTTCTCACGGATCTGGCGGACGCGCTCACGCGTCAGTCCCATCTCCGCGCCAATCTCTTCCAGTCCTCGCTCCTGACAGCCGATGCCGAAGCACTCACGGACGATCTTCAGTTCACGATCCTTCAATACCGAGCGCAGCACATTCTCCAGGTCACTGGTCAGCGACTCGTAATCCACCTGCTTGTCAGTGCGGGAGTCGTCGCCGGAACTGAGCATGTCTGCCATCGAGTTGTCATCGTCCTCACCAAAGGGTGCATCGATACTCATGTGATGACTGTCAGCCTTGGCTGTCTGTTCAATTTTCGCCTCATCAATCTGAGTGAGTTCGGCCAGTTCTGTCACGGAGGGACGACGCTGATGGACTTGCTCAAAACGGTTGATCTCCTGATTAATCTTGCTCAGGGCTCCACTCTGGTTCAGCGGCAGGCGCACGATGCGGCTCTGCTCTGCGATAGCCTGCAGGATGCTCTGGCGAATCCACCACACGGCATAGGAGATAAACTTAAATCCTCGCGTTTCGTCAAATTTCTCAGCAGCCTTTACCAGTCCGATATTTCCCTCATCGATCAGGTCAGTCAGTGTCAGACCCTGATGCTGATATTGCTTAGCCACAGACACGACAAAGCGAAGGTTAGCCGTTACCAGGCGCTCCTTTGCCTTCTCGCCCTCAGGTCCGCCCCTACGGATGGCCTGGGCCAGTTCAATCTCCTCATCAATGGTGACAAGCGGCTGACGACCAATCTCTACAAGGTACTTGTCCAGTGCTTCACTCGATCGATTGGTAATGCTTTTTTGAATTTTTAATTGCCTCATTATTCTCTTGTTACCTTGAAAAAGTGTGCAAAAGTACAAAAAAAAACGGCTCGTTGTTATCCGAGCCGATGTTTTTTAAGAGTCTTTAACCAAAAACCGACGTAAATCACTGTTCGATGACCTCTACCCTGGTGTCACCAGGTTTGAAGAGCAGCCCCTTGCAGATGGTGGCATCCGCCTTGTAGGCTTTCATCTCGACGGCATTCCAGTCGATCTGATCCGTACGCTGGACGAGGGGCACATGGGGGATCAGCGATCCATCGCGCACGAGGATGACGGCAGGGATCTTGCCTGCCTGGATAGTCTGGTAGCCACCCTCATAGACGGCTCCGCTCTGATAGTCGATCCATTTGCCCTTGGGCAGATACACCTCGCGCGCTGTGCCCGACTCCATCAGGGGAGCCACGAGGATCTGCGAACCAAACATATACTCATCCTCGACATACCAGGCTCCCTTGTCGTGCGGGAATTCCACGAAGAGCGCGCGCACCATCGGCAGGCCACGCTCCGAACAGTCCTTCGCCTGGGCATAGACGTATGGCATCAGTCTATATTTCATCTCTGCACAGTCGCGGAAGGCCTCCGTAAAACTCTCCGAGATGAGCCAAGGCTCCGTAGGAGGAGCGCCATGGGCACGGGTGTGGCTCGACAGGAAGCCGAAGGGCAGCCAGCGGCGGTAGATATCCTCTGGCGAGGCCGTCACGAAACCGCCCATGTCGTGGCTCCAGAAGGAGAAGCCGCTCAGGCCGAATGACAGTCCTCCGCGCAGGTCACCCAGCATACCGGTGTTCGTCGTTGCAGCATCACCGCCCCAGTGGAGGGCATAGCGCTGCGAACCGGCCCAGGCAGAGCGCGCCCAGATAATGCCATTGCCGGGATATTGTCTTTCAACAGCCTCCCACAAGGCCTTGTTGTAGCGCAGCGGGTAGAGGTTATGCTCGTAGAGCCCGCCCTTACCGCTATGATAGAAGCCATTGTATGGCGCGGCCTCGCCGAAGTCACACTTGATGGTGGAGACACCCTGCTTCAGCAGGCCCGTGATCTTCTCCTGATACCAGCCGACGGTCTCAGGATTGGAGAAGTCAAGCACGGCATCCTCGTAGGGCATGCCCCCAGTAGCGTTCGTCACGTGCAGACCCTTTTCAATGATCTCCGGGAAGAAGCGGTTCTTCGGGGTGAAATACGGCAACTGCCACAGACAGGTGTGGAAGCCATCCTTCGCCAATTGTCTTAGCATACCGACAGGATCCTTGAAGCGATCCTTGGCAAACTGGTAGTCGCACTGCCAGTCAACGCCAAACCAGCCCGTGTCGAAATGGATCACGTCACAGGGGATCCGGTGGGCACGTAACTGCTTGGCGATCTCCAGGCCCTCTTCCTGCGAGAAATAGGTGATACGGCTCATCCAGGTGCCGAAACTCCAGAGTGGCAGCATGGGCGACTTGCCCGTGATGCTTGTATATTCTTCGAGGATATCCTTCGGTTCGCCGAGGAACACGAAGAAATCCATCTGCTCATCGGCCATGAAGAGACGGTCGGCCCCGATATAGGAGGCTCCGAAGTCGCAGGTCACGGGAGCCGATGTGTGCATGAAGATGCCATAGCCGCGATTCGAGAAGAAGAATGGCACGGGCTTGTACTGGCCATCGGTCTCCGGCCCCTGCGGATCGGTCACGGAGAGATGCACCTTCTGCCCCACCTTATTCAAGGATGTGAACGACTCTCCACAGCCATAGATACGCTCGCCAGGGGCCAAGGTAAAGACGGGATTCACACTGCGGGAATTGTCGGAGCCGCGCTTGATAAACGAGAACGGCAGCAACTTCACCTGACTCGAGTCATTGTCGATGCTATGCCGCGTCTGTGTCAGGATCCTGCCCTGCGCATCCTTGACCACCAGTCGCCAGGGGTATTTCTGAATCTCTATCGAACCATAGTCAGAACGATAGGTAATCCTGTCGGCAGTCTGGATGGCAGTCCACGGTGCTCCCTTACCTCTTGCCTTGAACCCGTCACAGAACATCACATCCTCCTGATCCGTGCCCTTCGGCACGATGGGGGTGGTCAGCATCCTGATCCTGGCCGTCCTGGGCGTAATAAACTCAATGGAGAGTCGCAGGTTAGGATCGTTGTCATACGCGGCATCGGGGAAGTCAAGCATCTGCATCCTCACCGGCCAGTAGCCATTGAGGTTGAACGCCTGTCGCGGACTCATACGATAGCGCTTCCACTGTACCAGGCCTTCGCCTTTCGCCACGTCGAAACTGACGAGCGAGTCAGCCAGGAAATACGTGTTCGAGAGGTCGCTGAAGTCCGTTGACATGTCCTTCTGCATACACTGAAGGTACTGCACCCCCGCATTCGTCTGGATCTGTGCGCTCATCGCCTGTATGCCGCAGACTGCACAGACCACGCATAATAATTTCTTCTTCATCTTCAGTTCTATATGAGTTAGTGGCTACAAAGTTAGCCATTTTATTCCAAACTTCCACATCTTCATGCAGAAAAATGTGATTTTCGTGTTCTAATTCAACGAAAATTCGTATCCTTGCACACGTGTTCTTTGAACACAAATCTTTTTATTGCTCAATCTCTCTACCGAACCGCGACCAGAACTACTCCAACCCCGACGACTTCCCTGCCGACTATGCCCGCCGCGTATGGCTCGCCCCAGTCTATTACGTGCCGCTGATATGGCCTGCCTACATCCTCGACTCCCCCGTGATGATGGCTGTGCAGAACGTGCTCCTCTCCGCAGGCAACATCGTATTGCAACCAAGAGGAACTCATCAACCAGACCGCCATCGAGATTGAGGCTTACGTCAAAGACCAGCAGGCCTATCTGAATCCCCACCTGAAGTTGCATTTCCCGATGAAATCGGCGTTTTTTTATGGTTTCTTGCACGCCGTGGACAATTTTCAATGTCTTCGTGGACTATTTGCAAGAAACTTACAGGCTGTTTGCAAGATGCATGGATAATTTTCAATGCCCTGTTTGCCTGAATCTCCGTAACTTTGCACGCAAAACCATTAAGATTTCGCATAGCCATGACAGTATTATTGTCGCTCACACCGCTGGAGTACATTCTCATCGGGCTCGTCGCCCTGGGCATTTTCCTCTTCTTCCGTGCCTGCTGGCAGAACATCCAGGCAGGGCACAGCAAAGGCCACAACTGATAGCCTGCGCCCGGAGCGTGCAGGCTCAGTGCCCGTTGGTGTCAGTAGCCAGGATATAATATATAAAAAATAATAAGTATAAATTAATTGATAAAACCAAAGACGTTATGAAACGAACCATTAAGAATCATTTCTCGGCACCGACGGACAGCAGGACGGGCGGTGCCCGGCTTGGGGCGCGGATGCTGCCA